>Ga0187784_10000036_pt1 | contig 78785 bp, 76 predicted proteins | sample 1015_SJ02_MP15_2_FD_132964 | JGI IMG/M metagenome (GOLD analysis project Ga0187784, IMG submission 132964) | Tropical peat soil microbial communities from peatlands in Department of Meta, Colombia - 1015_SJ02_MP15_20_MG | ecosystem: Environmental > Terrestrial > Soil > Wetlands > Peat | place...
CGTCGGTCCTCGCGGACTGCCGCGCATGACTTGGGGTCGGTGTAGCTCGCTACGCTTTTCACCGTGACGGACTTTCACCGTCTACCTCCTGCCGGTCTCCCGGCGCACCCGGACCATCCCATTCGCGTCAGCTCGCGGCAGTGCAATAATCCGTCGCTATTGGAGGCGGAGCGGACATTGACCTGCGCCGGTCACAGAACCGGATTCATGAGTACACATTGAGCAACTTGCTACAAAAGAGCAATTTCATAGCAAGTTGCTTTAAGCGACGGCCGCGTTTTGCCGGCTCACAGGTCTAGCGTTTCAGGAGAGGGCACTGGCTTTCGGTTAGCGGGCGGTAAGCTTGGTCGCCGGGGATGGTTGCCACGACCTTCAGCAAATCCCATTCGCCTTTGGACTCTGCCGGAGTCTTCGCCTGCAGTAGATACATGTCGCGAATAACGCGACCGTCTTCGCGAATACGACCGTTCTTGGTCATGAAATCGTTGATCGGCGTCGTCTTCATCTTAGCCATCACGGACTTGGCATCGTCGGTCCCTGCCGCGGCCACCGCTTTGAGGTAATGCAGCGTTGCGCCGTAGGTGCCCGCTTGCACCATTGTCGGCGGCGCGCCATGTTTTTCCCAGAAGCGCTTTGAGAAGAGGCGGGTAGCGTCATTCTGATCCCAATAGAATGCTTCTATGAATTGCAGGCCCTGCGCGGTTTGCAATCCGAGCGCATGGATCTCCGTAACCTGCATTAGCAGCCCGACTAGGCGTTGTCCGCCCTGCGTCAAACCGAATTCAGCCGACTGCTTTATGGTGTTGACCGTATCCCCCCCGGCATTCGCGAGGCCGATCACCTCGGCTTTTGATGCCTGTGCCTGAAGCAGGAACGACGAGAAATCAAGCGTGTTCACGGGATGGTGCACGGCACCCAGCACGGTGCCTCCACCGGCCTTCACGAACGTCGCGGCATTTTGCTCGAGCGAGTGTCCGAACGCGTAATCCGCCGTGATAAAGAACCAGGTCTTCCCTCCCTGCTTGAGAACGGCGTTCACCGCTCCCTTGGACAGAGAATAGGTGTCGTAAACCCATTGGGTACCGTTCGGCGAGCAAGCCTTGCCGCTGAGTTCTTCAGTGGCGGCAACTGTTGACATGGAGATTCGATCCTTGTCCAGCGCAAGCTTCTGCACGACAAGCGCTACTGCGGAATTGCCGAGTCCGAAGATCGCGTCAACTCCCTCGACGTCGTACCATCGCCGTGCAATCGCCAATCCGATATCCACCTTGTTCTGCAGGTCCCCGCTGACGATCTCGATCGGCTTTCCGAGCACTGTCCCGCCGAAATCGGCGACAGCCATTTGCACTGCCAGCACATCGCCCGGACCGGAATTTTCGGCATAAGGTCCTGACATGTCGTCGAGCACGCCGAGCTTGACGACATTGCCAGAAATTTGCGCAATGGCGGTTGAACTTTGTGTCGCTGCGAAGGCCAGTATAAGCGCAGCCACGATGACGATTGCGCGACGAGACATCGGATTTTCCTCCCACCCAGACGCATTCCTGTTCAGTTCACATTGTCCCTTTCGAGCAAGCCGATAACTCCGGCCGAGTGATACTCGTCGATTTGGCGCGGCGTATAACCCGCTTCTTGCAATACCTCTGCCGTATGCTCGCCAAGCTGCGGCGCGTGTCGCCGAAGCTCGGGGCGGCTTTCGGACCATTCGGTCGGCACGGCGAGTTCGAAGATCTCGCCTTCAGACGGATGCTTGTTTTTTTTAAAGAAGCCGATCGAGTTCAGGTGCTCGTCGGCGAGGATGTCGTCGATCGAATACATCGGTGCGGCTGGGATATCTGCGGCAGCGAGTACGGAGAGCCACTCTGCTGTATCGCGTGTGGCGATGATCTCGCGAAGGAAGCCGTAGACCTCGTCGATGTGCCTGACTCGGGCGCCATGGGTCGCAAACCGCGCATCGCTCTCGAATACGTCGCGTTTGCCGATTGCTTCAAAAAAGCGTCGCCAGTGCTTATCGGTGTAGATCAGGGTGCAAATGTAGCCATCCCGAGTCGGGTACGGCCTGCGGTCGTGGGCGAGGCTGCGCTGATAACCCGTCTTATCGATCGGCGGTTCGAATAAGTGTCCTGCCAAGTGTTCGCTGAGTACAACGGATGCGAGCCCTTCGAACATCGGTACATCGAGGCGTTGCCCCTGCCCCGAGCGTTCGCGATGGTAGAGTGCGCTGGAAACGGCGCCAAACAGCTGGAGACCGACCACCCGATCGGCAAGAATGAATGGGGCATACCTTGGCGGGGAGGCGCCCGCCTCCTTGGCTAGCCAAGGAATGCCGGCCATCCCTTGGATGAGATCGTCGTAGGCCGGACGCGCTGCATATGGTCCGCACTGGCTGAAGCCAAACGCGCCGGCGTAGATGATCCGAGGGTTCACCGCACGCACATCTTCATAGGACAGCGCCAGTCTGGCCATGGCTTGCGGTCGGATATTGTACACCAGCACGTCTGTGCGTCGAACCAGTGCCAGTGCGATTTCGCGTCCAGCTGCCTGTTTGAGGTCGACGACGATCGAGCGTTTGCTCCGATTGACGTTCATGAACAGGTGCCCCATGCGTGGATTGCGCATTGGCCCCGACAACCTCATCACGTCCCCTTCCGGAGGTTCGACCTTTATGACCTCCGCGCCGTAGTCGCCGAGTATCTGGGTCGCGTACGGACCCATAACGACAGACGTGAAATCGAGGACGCGCACGCCCTGGAGCGGCCCCGACATCAAGCGCTCCTACTCGCTGCGCCCGCGTGCTCGCGCAGCATCTCGCGAGCGATGATCAGTTGCTGGATTTGGCTCGTGCCCTCGTAGATGCGGAGCAATCGAGCATCGCGGAACAAACGCTCGATCGCATATTCCTTAATGTAACCGTAACCGCCGTGCATCTGCAGTACACGATCGGCGATCCGGAACAGCGCTTCGGTGGCAAAATATTTGCAGGACGCGGAATCCTTGGTGATGGGAAGACCGGCGTCTTTCTGCTCCGCCGCCTTCTCCACCATCGCCCGCGCCGCAAAGGCTTCAGCCTCGCAATCCGCCAGCATGCCCTGGATGAGCTGGAAATCGGCGATCGGCTTGCCAAATTGATGGCGCTCCGAGGTATAGCGGACGCCTTCATCGATGAGCCGCCGGCAGAGACCGGCCGCAACTGCCGCCATGTGCAGACGCGCATGGTCGAGCGATTTCATTGCGGTCTTGAACCCGATCCCTTCTCTTCCGCCAAGCAACGCCTCGGCGGGAACGCGGCAGTTCTCGAAGGCAACATCGGCTGTATGCGAACCGCGAAATCCCATTTTTTGGTAATGTGGTGCAACCGTGATGCCGGGAGTTCCGCGCTCGACTAGAAAGGCAGAGATTCCCTTGATACCCGCTTCCTTGCCAGCGGTACGCGCGAAAACCGCGAACAGGTTTGCGTGCGGTGAATTCGTTATGAACCGCTTGCTGCCGTTGATGATGTAGTCCGCGCCATCGCGAACTGCCCGAGTACTCAAAGCTGCAACGTCAGACCCCGCATTCGGCTCGGTCAGACAAAACGAGGCGATCCACTCGCCACTAGCGACACGCGGCAGATATTTTTGCCGCTGCGCTTCCGTGCCGTCGATGAGGATGCCGAGGGTGCCCACTCCATTGCTCGTCCCGAAATACGAACGAAACACTGGAGACGCATAGCCGATCTCGATGACAACGCGGACCTCTTCGTACATCGAAAGACCAAGGCCACCATAGCGCTCTGGAATCGTCATTCCGAACAGACCCAATTCCTTGAGCTTGGCTACGAGATCAGCTGGAATATCATCGGTCTTTTCGACCACCGGCTCGGCAGGAATCAGTTCTTCCCGAACAAACCTGGCAACCGTGTTGACGAGCAGCTCTAGCGTCTCACTTCGCTGTTCCATGCTTTCCTTCCCTTGGAGCTTCGAGTTTTTCGCAGCGGCCCTGCTGAAATCGTGTGCCCGCTACGCGCGACAGCATCCAGATAAAATCGATGGAGTGCGCAGAGATGGCGGTCCATTTCGGCCACTGCGCTCTCCAAGTTACCCGCTTTCATGTAGCGTAAGAGACGACGTCGCGAGGCAATGACGTCGAGGTCCATCACTGATCCGACGGTCGATGCGAACTGTGCCAATACTCCCAATATGGCTTTCATAACCAATTCGAGGACTGGATTCTGCGTGGCTTGCGCCAGCAGAGCGTGAAATTCGATATTGAGTTGCGTCTTCTTTGCGCGATGGCCCGCCTTCGTTTCCGCCTCCGCTTGCCGGACGTTCTCTTCGAGTGTCTCGATGGCAGCCGCGTCCGCTCGTTCACATGCTCTGCGTACAACCAAAGCCTCGATTCCCCGACGCGCTTCAGTCAGCTGTTCAAGAGATATCCCGCCCACCATCAGCATGCCGCGCATGACGTCGGCTGCTACGTCTGATCCGCAGCTGGAGATGAATGCCCCGCCGGCCGCGCCTTTGCGCAACTGCAGAAGGCCCCTGGATTCCAATGATCGCAGCGCTTCCCGCACGGCATGGCGGCTCACCTGGAGAGACTTCGCCAGTTCCCGCTCGTTTGGAAGCCGATCTCCCAGCCGCAGTTCGCCGGAGCCGAGTCGGTCGAGGATGTGCTCGGAAACGAGCTCGAACGTGCGGGGGAGCTTTATCGGTTGGTCCATGGTCCAATGATTGTACCAATCCGCTCAAAACGCAAGAGGGCAAATTCGGGGGTGGCCGGCACCGCTCATGCCTTAGCGTAATTGGTCAATAAGACCTCACCGCCGGTCAATTTGCAGCTCGTCGGGACCGTTCGCGGATTCGCACTGCGGCCCAAGTCCTGGAGGGCCGCAAGATCGTGAACGGCTTAGCCGCCTTCGGCAGCGATTGCCATTGGACGCTATTGATTTTTTCGACTAATTTCACGTTTTTCAAAATCTACGACTGCAATGAAACGTACTGCAGCAATCGTCGGCGCTGCCGCCATACCGTGCGGCAAGCTGATGGCCAAACCGGATGCTCCGCTTCAGGTTCTGGAGCACGAGCTTTTGGCCGGATGTGTGCTTGACGCCGTGAAGGATGCCGGCCTCGACAAATCGTCAATTGACGCCATGGTATTCGCGCATCCGAGAGTTTACACGCGGCAACTGTATTTTGCGACTTTCGTGGCGAATTACTTGCGCATCCCCGCCAACGGCGTCGTCATGGAGGTTCTCGGAGACGGGATGACGGGCGGCCTCGCGTTCGATCAGGCTCTGGATCAGGTCACGAGCGGGCGTGTCGACGTGGCGCTCGCGCTTGGCGTCAATTTCGAGACTGCGGCCGACACGAGAGCTCATCTTAACAACTCGATGAGGGCGGTGGGCGATGTCGATTTCCAAGCTTCGTGCGGGTTCACCCCGATATCTTGGTACGCAATGGACGCCATGCGCTACATGCACGAATTTGGCGCATCGCGCGGGGAGATCGCCTCAGTGGCCGTGAAGAACCGCCGGCATGCGTCTCTAAATCCGTTGGCTCAATTCCGTGAGCCGATCACACTCGACGAAGTTCTCGCGCAACGAATTATCGTTGAGCCTTTAGGATTGCTGGAAGTGCCGCCGAGATCGGACGGCGCGGCCTGTATCGTCATCGCCAATGAGGAATTGGCGAGAAATCTCGGTCGTCCTTATGTGCGTATTCGCGGCCGCGGGTTTCATCACGAAGGAGTCCATCAGATTAGTGATATTCCAACCGATATGATGGCCTTTGTTCCCGCAGCGCGCGCGGCTCGGATGGCCTACGAGGAAGCGAATATAACTGCGGCTGACATTGATTTTGCCGAATTGTATGCACCTTGTACGATCGTTGAAATTTGTGTTGCGGAAGCGTGCGGCCTTTTGGAACGTGGAAAAGGCGCGCGTGCGTCAGCCCAAGGACAAACATCACTCGGCGGACGCATTCCGCTGTCTACCTCCGGTGGGCTATTGTCACGCGGACATCCGCCGCACGTGACGCCACTTTATGGTTTTGTCGAATTGGCCGATCAATTACGGCATCGCGCTGGCAATCGTCAGGTCAAGGATGCGGAACTCGGTCTCATCACCTGCGAGTTGGGTAACTACAATGCTGCTTTAATCCATATTCTCGAGGCCGTCGTATGAGTTCGCTTCTTCCGATCATAAAAATGCCGGGGCGAAGAGCCTATCCGCCGCGTCAATCAAGATTTACTCATAATTTCTGGGATCAATTGGAACACGGTCGTTTCACGACAACGCAATGTGAAAATTGTAAAGGCCTCACCTTTCCTCCAAAAGCGTTTTGCCCCCATTGCTGGTCAAGAAGCATCCGGTGGGTCGACGCCCCAAGCAAAGGCAAGCTCTATTCCTATACGACGATCCATATCGCGCCAGAGATCTTTTCAATTGAGGCACCATACAAAGTATGCATTGCAGACTTGGATGGCAAACTCCGAATCGCGACGCGTCTTGTTGAAACCGACGCAGAACTGACCCTCGATTCGCCGATCGAGATCGTCATCTTGCGCTACGAGGATGGCAGCCTCTTTGCCGTGCGCCCACAGACTTCGCGAACAGCGTAAAAAAGCTCTTGATGTCGCGTAAAAGGAAAAGGAAGCACCAGATTGGTGGCATTTTAGAGAGGCCACCCGAAGAAATCGCAGCGGTACTGAGGCTTGAAAAGGGACTCGGTTTCCTGTTGCGTTTGCTCGACACTCGAGTACTTACGCTTTACGAGAAGCTGACTGGCCAGAATGAGATTACCCCTCGCCAGTTTGGCGTGCTGCTGACGCTGCATCAAAGGGGCAGGCTAACACTCACCGAGCTAGCGAAGCACATTCGTGTCGATCGGAGCACGCTGGGCGAGATGATCACTCGCATGGCGGACCGGTCGCTGGTCTCAAAACGCGGCAGCGGCAATGACCGCCGATTTGCCGAGGTGTCGATCACTCCGACCGGCGTGGATGCTTTGTTACGAGTGACCAAGGGAGCCGCAGAGCTGCAAAACGCTTTGCTCGCCCCGTTGCAAGCTCAAGACCGGGCGCATTTCATGAGGTGCATGCAATTGATCACGGAACCTCCCCCGCCAGAGAGAAAGTCGAACGACGAATAAGCCCGCCCCTGTCTTGCGCTTTGGCCGCAGTCTTGCGATATTACGTATACGTAATAGTTCTTTGGACGAACATTCAGCGGCGATATCGGGAGAACCGCCTTGCAGCTGCGAGACTATCTCTGCGTGCCCTATCTTTTGGAGGCGCAGTCAGTCGAGGTTTCGCCCGGCGAGTGGGTCATACGACTGCGCTATCCCGAACTCCCCGACTGCAGCGCGGAGTCCCTGTCACTAGAAGAGGGCCTGCGCCTGCTTGATCGGCGACGGATACAAACGATCATTACACTGCTGCAACGTGGGGAGTCGCCGCCGGTGCCCCGCCAGCCATTGGCAGCGTGCGATCCCATATGGCTCGCGGAGGAAGCGGGCTTACCGGCCGAAACCATCGCGCTAATCGAATGCAACGAATTCGGTCTCAAAATCCCGCCAGCCTAAGATTCGAAAGGACGCGGGCGCAAAAGGAGAGGGACAGTGTTGTCGCATGAACAAAACGAAATGCTCGTTCGTGTCGGGCTAGGCACCGCAATGGGATCACTGTTTCGTCTCTATTGGATACCCTTCATGTTCTCGAGGGATCTCGTCGCGGATGGCCAGCCGAAACGAGTCACGCTGTTGGGTGAAGATCTAGTGGGTTTTCGCGACACGCAGGGCCGAGTTGGTCTCATAGCCAATGCTTGCGCCCACCGTGGGGCACCTATGATGTTTGGCCGAAACGAAGCGTGCGGCTTGCGCTGCGTCTACCATGGCTGGAAATACGATGTGACCGGCGCCATCGTCGATACGCCTGCCGAGCCCGTCAATAGTCGATTAAAGCAGAAAGTCAAAACTACAGCCTATCCCTGCCGCGAGCGGAACGGAATCGTATGGACGTACCTAGGACCGGACGCTGCCGACTTGCCTGCGTTGCCAAATCTCGAATGGAATCTTGTGCCTGAAGAAAACGTCAGCGTCTCAATCCGCATTCAGGAATGCAACTGGCTTCAGGCCCTCGAGGGAGAAATCGATTCAGCGCATGCGCCAATCTTGCACGCGCGGATAGACAACAAGGGCCAGGTAAACGAGTGGCTGGCAAAGCGCGATTTACGGCCCTCGTTTGAATGCATCCGACAAGATTTCGGTATGAGCATAGCCGCGCGCCGACGCTTGGACGAGGCAACACTCTATTGGCGCGTGAACCAGTTCCTCTTGCCATTTTACACTCTGGTACCGCCACAATCCATGTTCCCTGACCTAAGCGGCCACGCTTGGGTGCCAGTCGATGACAACCATACGCTGTGCATAATGTTTTCGTATCTTCCATCTGAACCGTTGCCGCCGCGCACGCGCAAGTTATTCAACGAAGGGCACGACGGTCGCGAGACCGGCCATGCAAGCCGCCATGCATTCGTGAAGAAGAATCCGGCCGTTCCATTTTCCGACTATTGGACGAAATTCAACCCCGAAAATGGATTCGACTTCGATTACCAAAGCCAAGTGACCAAATGGTTTTCCGGTCTACCCGGTCTCTGGGTGCAGGATGCCGCCTGCCAGACGGGCATTGGCCCGATTTATGATCGAACAAGAGAACATCTAGGTTCGAGCGATGCCGGCATTGCGATGACCAGAAGAGTACTGCTAGAATCAGCATTGGCGTATCGCGACCGAGGTGTCAAACCGGCCAGCGCGGTCGACCCAAACACGTTTATGATACGCGCGGTGTCGCTGAAGCTTCCCGCATCGGTTTCTTGGATTGACGCTGGCCGCCAGTTCATGACAGCGCGCCTGGGCGAGAGTTTCGGGTACGAACTGTAGGCTCATGTCGCTCGTTGAGATGGAAATGAAGGCAGAGGTAAAAGCTAAGCCGGCGTCGACTGTCATGCTGCTTCGCGATGGCGGTTCTGGCTTGGAAGTTTTTATGGTTGTTCGTCACCATCAGATTGATTTTGCGTCAGGTGCGTTGGTTTTCCCAGGCGGTCGCATGGAAGAAAGCGATGCCGAACTCGCACAATCGGCCGCGCGTTGCCCGCAGTCTCTCGACCTGGACGTCGCCGCTCGGAGCTTACGGGTGGCAGCCATCCGTGAGTCATTTGAAGAATGTGGAATCCTTTTGGCGCGACCCGTGGGCACCGCAGACCTGATATCGGCCGAGCGGCTACGCACCATCGATCGCAATGCACCTTTCCCCGAAATACTCCGCCGCGAAAATCTGGTGTTGGCAATCGATCTACTTGTTCCCTTTGCTCACTGGATCACGCCACCATTCATGCCCAAACGCTTCGACACGCATTTCTTCATTGCATTAGTACCCCACGACCAACTCATCACCCACGACGGCCGGGAGACCGTCGATTCAATCTGGATTTCACCTCGGATAGCCCTCGAAGAAAGTAAGCGCGGACGCTTTAAGATTGTCTTTGCAACAGAACGCAATCTTTGGAAGCTCAGCCGTTTCTCCGACTGTGCGAGCGCCGTTGCCGCAGCAAAAATTGATTCTATCGTCACGGTCATGCCGGAACGAATTGCAGCCGGCGCTGGCTACTGCCTCAAGATACCCGCCGCCGCTGGCTATGGCGGCGATGTGTTCCCGATCTGACGCGCGCTACCCGATGCGGATAAACATTTGGGGCAACGTTACCGCCGGTGGAGTTTTCTCGGTCTGTTACTTCTACTTCTACGGATGAGGGTTAATAAGTTCGAGGCTGGCGCTTCTGCATCAGCCTCGATCCATTATGTGCCTTCCTGCCAGCAAGTGGTGCAGCGCCGTCAATTGTCCAGTCAGCTCCCGCGCTGCCTTGTCCGGCTGGCGCGCTCGAAGATGTTTAAGTAGACGCCTGCGGGATTCGATGAGGCCGTCTAACGTTTTCGCGCCTGCGCCTGTCTTGACGAAAGGCCGCAGAATATCGGTCAACGCATTGACGATCATCGATACTACGCGATTTCGTGTCGCTTTCGCCAAAAGCTTATAGAATTCCGCTGTCGCCTCCATTCGCTCGCCGAAAAGCTCGCGTCTCGTCAGATCCTCAGTACGATCTACATTCTTTTCAAGAATGTCGAAATCTGCATCCGTGGCTCGCTGACAGGCAAGGAGGACGACGAATTCCAAAATAAAGATGCGTGCTTCTGTGAGTTCCTCCATCGAAATTGAACCCAGGTTCATAAGGTCGGACATGACCACCGTCATCGCACTTGGGTCGCCTTGCCGAATGAAGGCCCCACCCTTGGCCCCCTTCGCGAGTGTAATGACGCCGGCGTTCTCAAGACTTCGAAGCGCTTCGCGGAGCGCATTTCTGCCGACGCCAAACTGTTTCGCGAGTTCGCGCTCTGCGGGAAGCTTGTCGCCGGGCTTCAATGCGCCGGTCGACAGCTGATCGCGAATCCGGTCACAAATCTCTTCAAAAACTCGGGAGGTCCGAATCGGATCGAACGACGGAACTAGCCGATCGCCAGGCAGCGATTGTTGGTTTAGGCCCATATAATGCCATCGCTTTCGTGTCCTTTGCCGACAACCACTCGGCTTGCCATGAATGCAGAGTCGACATCAGTCACCGATGGGCGCGACGCCGCCCGCGCGCTGAAGCCGGCCAATTTTCGGAGGCGCATCTGGGCAAGGATCGCCGCTCCGAGAGCACCGGCGTAGAGACCGCGCGCCGGATCGACATTAATCTTCTGCTCCATGCACTCCTCTAGGGCCCGCACCATCCCCTGATTGAGGCCGACGCCTCCGGTCAAGGTAAGTTCCTGCTCAACGCCAACGCGTTTCAATAGTCCCTGCGCCCGTGACGCGATCGAAGCCATCGCCCCCATTAAAATATCTTCGACATTCTTGCCACTGGTGACATGGTTGATGATCTCGGACTCCGCAAGAACTGCGCACACGGAGCTGATCTTCTGCGGGTCAGTCGCCTTAACAGCTAGCGGTCCAATTTCGTCGACGGTCAGCTCCAGATATTTTGCGACGCGAACAAGAAATGTCCCCGCGCCGGCGGCACATTTTGCATTCATGCGCAACAGCTTTATCTGTCCGGTGGGCTCGATGCGCATCGCTCTCGTGCTCTGCGCCCCAATATCAACTACAGTTCTGGTATTGGGGAAGAGAAAGCGGGCGCCCTGCCCGTGCGCTGTGAGATCGGTAATCTGGATGTTACGGAAAGAAACAGTATATCGGCCGAACCCCGTACTCGCCACATAATCAACGCCGTCCGCGTCGACCCCGGCTTCGGTCAGTGCCTGCTTGTAAGCTAACTCGGCGCCGCGCTCGAGATTGGAGCCGGTTCTGCTGATTCCAAGTCCCAATACATCCAATCGCTCGTTAAGAACGGCCGCTTTTATAGTGCTTGTTCCCAGATCGATGCCGGCGGTGATAGTCATGGCCTTTCCCCGTAAATCTCTTTGCAACATCGATTTCTAGGCCGCCAAGGCGCGCTCTAGCGCAAAGAGGGCGGCGCCAATGGCGCCCATATATTGTGATTCATCGCTGACGTTGAGTTGTGATTCGAGAGCTTCTTCGAGCGCGCGCACCATACCCTTGTTGCGTGATACCCCGCCCGTAAAGGTCACTTCCTGGTTCAATCCTACGCGGCGTACCAACGAAACCGTTCGCGCGGCAATCGCCTGATGCATTCCCATGAGGATGTCCTCGAGTTTCTTTTTCTGGGCGAGATACGACATTATCTCGGTTTCGGCGAAAACGGTGCAGGTGCTGCTAATATCAACGGGCTTATGCGATTCTAGCGAGATGGGGCCGAGCTCGTCGAGCGGCAGATCCAGCACTTCCGCCGCTACTCCGAGGAATCGACCAGTTCCGGCTGCGCACTTGTCGTTCATTACAAAATCAACCACCTCGCCTTCCGAACCAACCCTGATCCCTTTCGTGTCTTGGCCACCAACATCAACCACGGTACAAGTCTTTGGAAAGACGTAATGCGCGCCTTTAGCATGACAGGTGATTTCTGTGATCTGTGTGTTGCCGAATGTGATTTTGTATCGTCCATAACCGGTACCGATGGTGTATCCCACCGCAGACGGCTCGAGCCCAGCATCAGCTAGCGCAGCATAAAATGCGCGCTCGGATGCCCTCGTCGTGTTGGCACCGGTGTCAAGTAGCGCTCGCCCCACGATCCTACTGTCGGCATCGACGATAATGCCTTTTGTCTGTGTCGACCCCGCATCAACACCCGCCGCATAAATCATGTGCTCCTCCCTCCTCCACGATCGTGACCGCACCTAGCCGACGGCGGCGACACGGCTTAGTTTCTTTTCCACGAGACCTTCCATGAAAGCCTCAATGCGATTGCGTATCTGCGCTTCTGAAAAGAAACGCGGATCTGCAATATCGGATTCCAACATTAGGATAGGCACCCCGCGCCGGCTCACATGCTCGCGGAAATCTGCTAGAGACGCGGAGTTCATCCGACAACTCTTTATTGCATGGTAGACAATCCCATCGGCGCTGAAGTGGTGAAGAAGCTCGATTTGATTATCGATTTCTCCTCCGCCGCCGACCCAACCCATCGACCATTGCGGCGGCCGCCGCGGGTTACGCGCATGGAAATAGTCCATAAGGCACTCCGCGTAACTCTCGAGCGGGCGAGAAAGGTCATATTGCTGAGCGCGATATGTGCCCCTCGTCGGCTGCATAAATTGCGGCGTGTAGACGAAGACCGCCCCAGAACGGTGAAACATCTCCGGGATGCGCCGGAAGTATGGATAGCAGGGCGCACTCATCCAAAGCAGGCGGAAGCGTTCCTCAGGGACGGCGCCCTTGCCCTCCGCGATCCTTTGATCAAGGTCCGCTTTGATCGCGCTGAGATAAGCGATGCCCGCTTCAGTTCCCTTTAGGGTGGTTGCACCACCCATGTAATTGTAACCTTCAAGCACAGCGTCGAACGGCGATGGCCGGTGGCGCGTTTTGTCGATGATCTCACACCAGAGCGCGCCCATCCGGTTGGCTAAGTCAAGATTGTTACGGAATTTGTCTAGGTCAAAACTCTTGCCCGTCAGCTCCTCGCAGGCAGCAATCAGCCGCTTCAGTTGATCTACGACGTACCGCTTATCCTCCTGATAAAGCGCCTCCAGGTCATACGGATACTCCTTGCGAGCCATCCGCACTGGATGATCAAGGGTGAAAATCGGACATGAAAAGAAATCCTGTGTTATTTCCGACCACTTGTAGTAGGTGTTGCACAGAGTATCATTGAGTACGAGGTCCGGCTTCGGCACCTTCCCAAACGGGTGATTCATGTCGCTTAGATATAACCCGACATCAGCAGTCACATAGGAGCAAGTGTCGCTGGCATAGCCGTAATCTTCAGCCTTTTGAATGTACGGTAGTGAGGTCTTTTTCGCCGCCATATTTGCCGCGCCGATTTCCGGAAAAATGAGATACATGTCGAAGCTTCGCAAAAGCTCGATCGGTCCGAGCACATACGTATAACAGATCTTGTTTCCTTTCTCCTTGGCTTGCCATGCATCGGCAAACGCATTCTTCACGGCCGCTTTTGTTTGCTGACGCGTCACACCAGTTGTGCTTGTTGTTTTCACAACATCCGACAGTGCCTCCGGTCTCATTTTCCCACTCCCGTAAATCGAGTTCCTGTCGATTCAGGCGAAACGCCCGCTGATTCAGAATAAAACAGAAGCGCCTCAGCAAAAGTCTCAGTCTGCACGCGAATTCCATCGAAGTCCTTCATACGCTCCTGAAATTCCATTTGAAGACTCGGTAAACCTTCGCGCTCCGCGCGCTTCATAAAATGAACTTGATCATCGAGTCCCGGCTCACAAAATTTTGCCGGGGCCAAAATTACGGCCTGAGCTTCTGCTGTCCGGCATTTTTCAAGAAAGCCGTCCGATTTGGCTCGGCGTGGATCATGTTGGGTAGAACAATAGGTCGTTTCATTGCAATAAGCCTCCGCTAGGTTCAGCAGCGGATCGCCATGTTCAGCAACATCACCTTTGATAAGGCGAGCACCGAGAAGGAAATCATCGTCTACGACATAACATGCTTCTTCGAGTGCTTGAATGAATTCAAGAGGCGGTTGTTCGCAGAAAGCACCTTCATAGACGATCCGGACCTTATCGATCGGACGCCTATCGCGCTTTGGAATCTGCTCCAGCACTTGTCGCAATAGCGGTATGTATTCCTGCACCGGGAGCAAGGTTCCGACCCTGGTTAAAATGTATGATTCCAGTGCGGTGAGAAGCCATGGTGACTGGCGACGGATCGCATACATTTCCCGCGTAAGACGCCGAGCCTCGTTGTATTGCCGGATGCTGTCGCGGAGGTCTTCATCTTTAATCGGGTGTCCGACCAAGTGCTCGAACAGTTGGCGGATGCGCACATATTCCCGCCGCAAATAGGGAACAGCCAGGGGCGTGCCTATACTGCCGGGATAGTAGAGTAGGTCGCCAAGGAGGCCCTGCATGTTGCGTTCGAGCAAACTCGGCATGTGGCGCGCCGCGTCACAGATCGGGTGGCCGATGAACGCATCCAAGAACGCCAGCTGACCATTGAGAGCCAATTCTGTCGTTGTCTTGCAGATGGAGCACATGAAAGAATACATGTGCGCATCTGCTCGCTTAACAGCGATGCGATTGCCGCCGCCAAAGATACCAACAGGGAGCATCCCAGCAGCGGCAACTATTTCAGCAGGGAAATAGACGGGAAAATAACCGACAACTTTTCCGCCGGGGTGCCTCTGTTTCCAATCAACGACGGAGCGGAAAGAGCTATCTTCGATCTGCTCGCGGCAGGATTGAACGACGTCCTCGATCGTGGGCATGCGCTGCATCCCTCCCAAGATCGTTGGTGGGCCTGACCGATTAACACGGCTAGCTCAACGGCCCCACCCGAGCAGGTCGGGCTATTGGTACTACCATAGGATATATTGCAAGTCAAGGAGGACCGAGGCTTCGGCCGACCTACCGGCGCGACGATCGGCTCAAGCGTACGACGTCGTCTGTTGGTCCCGATCAACGCAACCGCAGCCCTACTTCAGCAAATCACGGGCAATGACCAGCCTTTGGATCTGGTTGGTGCCTTCGAATATCTGGGTAAGCTTGGCGTCGCGCATCATGCGCTCTGCTGGATAATCCCTAGTGTAGCCGTAGCCGCCGAAGATCTGGACTGCGTCGGTAGTGACCCGCATGGCCACGTCGCTTCCGAAACATTTGGCCATACTCGCCAGCACATTCAGACGCTTCCAATCCTGCGCGTCACCGGCGCGCGCGCACTCATACACCAGCGATCGCGCAGCTTCGATTTGCATCGCCATATCGGCCAGCATAAATTGTATTCCCTGAAATTCGGCGATGCTGCGTTTGAACTGTTTGCGCTCCTTAGCATACGCAAGCGAGGCGTCGAGAGCACCCTGTGCGAGGCCAACGGACTGCGCTCCGATTGTCGGCCGATTGAGATCAAGGGCGCGCATGGACGCTCTAAATCCCCCACCCTCTTCGCCTACGAGATTCTCTGCTGGAACCCGGACGTTGTCGAAAAAGATCGGAGTGTTCGGCGCGCCGTGGAACCCGAGCTTGTGCTCGTGCCGACCGAAGGTAATGCCCTTCATCTTCTTCGGTTCGATGATGAACGCGCTGATGCCGTCAGTTCCGGCACTATCGCTAGTGCGCGCCATCACCACGATGTACTCAGCGACACAACCGTAACTGCACCACTGCTTACGCCCGTTGATCAAATATGAACCGCCGTTCTTCACCGCCCGCGTGCTTATCGCACTTACATCCGAGCCAGCCTGCGGCTCGGAAATCGCGATCGCCGTGACCACACCGCCCTTTGCGATGATTGGCAGATATTTCTGGCGCTGCTCTTCAGAGCCGAAATGCAGCAACGGCATGATGAACATTGTATTCAGCCCGGCGATGGAGCCGCATGCTGGGGAAACGCGCGAAATCTCTTCGCGAGCGATGCACATCATTGTCAGGTCGCCGTCGGGGCCGCCATAGCGCTCAGGGACCCACAGCTGCATCAACCCCATCTCGCCAAACAATTTTACGATCTCCTCCGGAAACCTGTCCGTCGCATCGATGTCCGCTGCGATCGGGGCGACGTGCTTGGCTACCATTCGCCGAATTGTGTCGCGGAAGGCGACCTGCTCTTCGGTAAAACTCATGGCGAAGATCCTCGAATCTTGGCTGATTGGCGAAAAAAGTTCTTCCATTTAATGGATGATCCATTTATAGTAATTTCATGGAAGCCAAGTCAAGCCCCCAACCTGTTCGATCGCCGACGAAACGTGTCCGCGATCGACGCGACGCACCCTCTGGTCTGCGGGCATCGCCCGCCGCTTCGACTGAGATTTTCAGGCCGATTCACGCGCGGCGCACGTTCGAGGAGATCTGTCATCGCATCCGCGAGCAACTGGCACTTGGCGTCCTCAAACCCGGCGACAAGCTACCGGCAGAGCGCAGCTTAGCTCAGCAGCTCGGGGTGAGCCGGAACGTGCTACGTGAGGCGATACGCAGCCTCGAAATGGCCGGGGTCCTGCGCCTCCAGAAGGGCGTCAAGGGCGGCGCTTTCATTCGCGAAGGCGACACTGATCGCATGAATGCTGTCATGCGGGACATGTTGAGTCTCGGCACGATTTCGGTTCGCGAGTTGGCTGAGGCCCGTATTCACATTCTGGATCTCGTCGTTCGCCTCGCTTGCAAGAGCGCTCGCAAATCGGATTTCGATGCGTTGCAGGAAAATATCGGCCGCACCGAACTGGCGACGAAGGAGGGACGTCTTCTTGATCGCGTCGAGGGCTCGCGCCAGTTCTATCGGCTGCTGGTGGCGGCCACGGGCAACCAAGTCATGGCCATGATTGTGCACTCGGTTACCGAGATTCACATGCGCTTCGTCTACGCAAAGATGGTGGCCAGTGGAGTATCGATGCCGCGGCTGGTCGAGAAGCGGCGCCAGTTTCTCGCAGCACTGCGAGCGCGTGACGTCCACAAGGCCACGCGATTGATGCGCGCCCATCTCGAGTCTGTAAATCGCATGCTAGAGGCGGATCCGGGAGCAACCTCGTTGCACCTCGCTTTAGCTGACATGCAGACGAACCCCGAACTCTGAGAGGTCGTTATCTCAATGAGCGTTCACACCGCCACTCCGTCAGGCCCGTTACCGGGAGCTTCCATGTCGCAAGCATTCATCGCCGACAGCGCGCCGCACGATGATGCACTCGCCGGAATTCGAGTGCTCGACTTCACTATCGTGATGTCAGGTCCGATGTGCACACGGGCATTGGCAGATGCGGGAGCCGATGTGATTAAAGTCGAATCGCCGGAGGGCGACGTTGTTCGCCATAGACCGCCGCACAGGGGTGGGTTTAGCACTTATTTCGGTGCAATGAACTGCGGCAAGCGCAGCACTGTAATCAATTTGCAGACTGAGGAAGGCAGGCAGTTGGCACATGCGCTTGCGAAGCAGGTTGACATTGTGGTGGAAAACTTTCGCCCCGGCGTCATGAAGCGGCTTGGTCTCGATTATCAGACGTTGGCCCAGACCAATCCACGGCTGATCTATTGTTCTATCACTGGCTTTGGACAATATGGGCCGATGGCCGCCGCGCCCGCCTATGCGCCGGTAATCCATGCGTGGTCGGGCTACGAGATGGCTTATGCAGAGTACCAGCGTCATAGCTCACGTCCGTCCAACAACGGCATCTTTATCGCCGATGTGCTCGGCGCCTCGCATGCAGTGAGTGCAATCTATCTTGCACTACTCGACCGTGAGCGAACTGGACTAGGTCAGTGCATTGACGTGTCGTTGCTCGACTCGATGCTTGGCATGCTGGTTTATGAAATGCAGGCGGCACAATTTCCTCCGGAGCACGGGCGTCAGGTCTATGAGCCGGTTAGATCTGCGGATGGCTACGTAATGGTCGCCGCGGTCACGCCGAAAAACCTCGAGGTCCTTTTCGACGTAATCGGATATCCGCAGGGCAAGACCGATCCTCGTTTTGCGACCGTTCGCTCGAAAGAAGCCAATTGGCAGGCACTGCTTGAGATCATCGAAACCTGGACCTCCAAGCGCAGCGGTGAGGAATGTGAGAGGACACTCATGGGCGCCGGCGTGCCATGCGCCCGATACCGCACCGTCGGCGATGTAATCGGCGAGCCACAAATCGAAACCCGCGGACTTCTGGCCGGGCTTTCAAGCAACGGCGAAGGCTTTAAGGTCGCCAATGCATCCTATCAGCTGTCGCGAAGCAGGATAGTCGCTAGACAGAAGCTGCCGCGATTAGGCGAGGATACCAAGCAGGTGCTGAGAGACGTGCTCGGCAAGTCGGATCAAGAAACGGAATCGTTGATCAAGAGAGGCGTCGTTGGCGTCTCATGAATAGGGAACGCACACTGACGAAAGCTGCGTGCGTCATGCTGCGGGATTGCGCCGCGAATTGGTGGCAAGCCGTAGGCGCTTGACCGAGCGAGGCGGGAACTGGCGGTGGGAAGTATGGACGCTACGGAACTGCCCGGCGACGACATTCGCGCGATGTTGCGCGCGTCGCTGCGCGGGTTCTTGAGCCAAAACTGGCCGCCCGAAGCCGCCGTCAGGCAGTCGGCGGTTGCGACCGAGATTGCTTCGATCTGGGACAAACTCGTGTCGCAGGGCATCGCCTCGCTGGGATGCGATTTCAGGGAAGGTGGTCTCCGCGAAATCGCAATTGTTATGGAGGAGTTGGGACGCGCCTCATGCCCAGCGCCGATGTGGTCCGCTGCGTTGTTGAATCTGGTCCTGTTCCCGATCGCGGGGCAGTCGAAAGCTGCCGCCGACCTACTACAACGCATGCATGACGCATCGGCGCGGATCGCCTTTTCTTTTGGGGCGTTCGATCCGGATGCGGGAACCGGGGCGGTTGCAGTGACATCGGGCTCGGCGACAGGTCTACTCCGGTTCGTCGAAGTTGCGGCAAGCTGCACCCACCTCGTCATTACGGTGGGTGACCGTCCCGCTTTGGCGGTGCTGGAATTGGACTCGCAGGGAGTCAATCTTGCGCCGACGCGATCCATGGGTGCCTCGGGCCTATACGAGGTGAGGCTCGACTCCGTCCCGACGATGCTCATCGAAATTTCGCACTCGGCGATCGAAGATCTTCTCCTTGCTGCCAAACTTGCCCTGATGTCGCGGGCGCATGGCGCGGCGCGCCGAGCGTTTGAATTGGCGGTCGACTATGCTAAAGAGCGACGTCAGTTCGGCCAACCGATCGGCAGTTTCCAGGCGATCCAACACAAGCTGGCCAATTGTTTCATTGCGCTAGAGGGTGTGCGGTTAACGCTCGACGATGCCGCTGCGCAGCATGATCGGCGCGACCCGAACTTGCGATATTTCGTGAATACTGCGGTTGCGTTCGCCGGCAATGCTCTCCGGCAGATTTCGCTTGAGACACAGCATACGTTCGGCGCCATCGGCTACGCGGAAGAGCATGAGGCGCCTCGGCATTTCAAGAGGGTACACCTCGATACCGTCGCGCTGGGTGGCGCAGCCGAGGCGCGGCGGCAGATCGCATCGTTTCTTCTCGACGACGCCGGCGCTTCCCTTCCGCAGTACGACCTCGGCTCGGCCGGCAATGAGTTGCGTGAAGAGGTCCATCAGTGGCTCAAGAAACACTGGTCCGGCGAACGCAAGGCTGCGTTTGATGCGCAGCTCTTCGCCAAGCGCGAGTTCGATGCCGATTTTGCCAAGGACATCGGTAGGACCGGCTGGATCGGGTTGGGCTGGCCGCGCCAATTCGGTGGCGGGGCGCGTTCGCCGCAGGAACAGTTGGCGTTTATTGAAGTCATGGAGCGCGGCGAAGCGCCGAGGATCGGCGCGGCGATTCAGTCAAACGCGCTGATGATTTTTGGCACGCTCGAACAGCAGCGCAAATACCTGCCCGAGATCCTACGTGGCGAGGCAATGCATGGCATGGGCTACAGCGAACCGGACGCCGGCTCTGATTTGGCATCAATCCGCACCAGCGCAACACGCGACGGCGATGAGTGGATCATCAACGGCCAGAAAATCTGGACGACAACGTGGTGGGGAAAATACATGTTTCTCGCCGCGCGCACAGATCCCAATGCCAAACAGCGACATGCCGGCTTGAGCATGTTCATTGTGCCCATGAATTCGCCGGGCATAACAATCCGGCCGGCGGAGACGATGTACGACGGCTCCTTCGCCAACATTTTCTATGACAACGTCCGTCTCCCCGCCGACGCCCTCGTTGGCGAGGTGAACGGCGGCTGGAAAGTGTTGACCAAGGCTTTGGCTTTCGAGCGCGGCCTGATCGGCGGCGGCATAGTCCTGAAGGTGGCGCATGCTTTCGAGCAATTGTGCCGGAATGTGAGGGCACGGGTCGATGGCAGGGCACCGCTGAGCGAGGATCCGGTCGTGCGTGATCGCATCGCGGTGCTTGCCTCAGAGATCGAAGTTGGCAGGCGCTTGATGATGTATTCCGCCTCAGGAGCTGCCGACGGGATCACGCCACCGCAACATGCCGCGCTCAGTAAAGTGTTTTCTAGCGAGTTGATGGAGCGGTTTGGCGAAGCCGCGCTCGACATTCTCGGCATGCGCGCGACACTCTCTGAACAAATGCCGGGAGCCATTGACAACGGCCGGTTCGAACAAGGCCTGCGGCATTCGCTGATGTGGGTGATCAGCATCGGCACCAACGAAATTCAACGCAGTCTGATCGCGCAGCGGAGCCTAAATCTGCCGAGATGAGTCGCGGCGCTGCTCAGGCAGAACTCGTCGACCGGCGCGAAAGTTGGGGGAGGCAGATATGATGCCGTACGCTTCGCACCGTCTCGGTGACTTCCAAGTGTGGAGTCATTATCCCCCGCGCACCCGCACTTCCCAGCATAGGACCAGGCCACCATTAGCACCATTGCATTGCCGCAAGATGAGTGAAGAGGTCGCAGTTGCCTGAGTTGCTTTCACTATTGCCGCAGGCATTCATCGACGGCCTGCTGCTTGGAGCGGTCTACGCCATCGTTGCCGCTGGGTTGACGCTTACCTTCGGTGTATTGCGAATCATAAATTTTGCTCATGGCGATTTTCTTACGGTCGGACTTTATCTCACCTACATCGGCGCGACATCCTTCGGTTTTGATCCGTATGTGTGCTTGGTCTTCGTGCTGCCGTTGGTCGCTCTCGCCGCCGCCTTTACCTATAAAGTATTGATCGCACCCACGCTGCTCGATCCTGAGCACAATCAGGTCGTCGTTACGCTTGGGCTGTCGCTGATATTGCAAAACCTTATTCTCACTCTTTTCACCGCAGATGTGCACACCATTCCGTCGAGGATAGCGGCGCGGACCTTGCGGTTTGACGACATCTTTGTTCAGACTGCGGCTTTGGGCGCAAGTATAGTGTCCATTATTGTTTGTTTGGCGCTTTTTTGGTTTTTGCGTGCGACGGAACTGGGCCGGCGGATCCGCGCTGCGGCGCAGGACCACGAGGCGGCGCTGATGTGCGGTGTCGATGTAAATCGGATGTACCTCATCGCATTCTGTATCGGCAGCGGCTCGCTTGGCTTGGTGGCGCCGCTGATCGCTCCGTTCAACTATATCAGCCCCGGTGTCGGCTCGAACTTTACGCTGACCGCCTTCATCGTGGTTGTGCTCGGCAGCCTCGGCAATCTCGTCGGCGCTCTGGTCGGCGGCTTCATTATTGGTGTGGTCGAGGCCGTCGCCGGCCTGACGACCGTTGGATCTATCAACCTCATCGTCACTTATGCGATTTTCGTCTTGATCCTGCTGTTCAAGCCGGAAGGCCTATTTGGAGGCCGCCGCCTATGAAGCTTGTTTGCAATTTGTTGATCGGTGCCATCGTCGCGGGTGGGATCGTGACGGTACTGCCGGTCTACGGGCAGCATATCTTTATTCTTGTCGCACTTTACGGCTCGCTTGCGCTGGCGTGGAACGTTCTTGGCGGAATGACTGGCCAGATATCCCTCGGTCATGCAATCTTCGTTGGTGCGGGGGCCTACGTCGCGACCGCGCTCTACCTCCAACTTGGCGTTAATCCCTGGATTGGTTTCGTCTGTGCCACGCTGGTCGGTGGAGCGCTCGGCGGATCGTTAGGTTATATCGTCTTTCGCCGACAGCTTTCAGGTGTGTTCTTTGCACTTGTTACGCTTGCCATCGCCGAGATGGCGCGTCACGCCGTCAGCAACATTTCCGGTCTGGGCGCCGCAAATGGGCTGGCAATTCCCCCGCAGCACGGCCTTGCCAACTTTCAATTCTCCAAGACCGGATTTTGCTATGCGGCGCTCGCGTTGCTTCTAGTCGTTTCTTTAGCGGTAATCGCTATTCAACGTTCTCGCCTCGGTTATGTGTTTCGGTCGATTCGGGAGAACGAACGTGCCGCGGCGGCTGTTGGAATAGACGTGATACAAGGCAAAGTGATCGCCGCAGCGTTGAGCGGCGCGCTGGCGGCGTTGACTGGACCATTCTACGCCAATTACGTTCTGTTTATTGATCCCGAGTCCATGCTCGGCATACCACTTTCAATCGACGCTCTTTTGTTCGCGTTTGTCGGCGGTCTTGGCTCACTGTTCGGCCCACTTCTTGGCGCGGCGGTGCTCGTGCCACTGACCGAGCTGTTGCGCGGCCTTTTCAGCAGTCGGTTTGCCGGCATTCATTTGATCGCTTACGGCGTCGTATTGATTGTGGTGATCCGGGTGGCGCCGCAAGGACTTTGGGGACTGATGGCCGACCTCATCGCGAGGCGGGCAAAATGAGCGCGCCTCTCTTGCAGGTCCTCGGCGTTTCACACTCGTTTGGTGGACTGCGCGCTGTAAGTGATGTTTCATTTGATCTCTACGGCCACGAGATTCTCGGATTGATCGGACCCAACGGTGCTGGGAAGACGACGCTGTTCGATGTCATATCTGGGTTTCTCCGGCCTAAAGAAGGGATTATTACGTTTGAGGGGGGCGATATAACGGGTGAACCGCCGCATCGGTTGGCGCGACGTGGAATCGGGCGCACCTTTCAGATCGTCAGCCCGTTTCCCGACATTTCCGTGCTCGAGAACGTCGTTACCGGTGTGGTCGGCCCAAACCGCCGGGTCGGTAACGTCCATAAGGTCGCGCTTGCGGTACTGGAGCGGGTCAAGCTTGATCACCGCGCTTCAATGCTGGCCCGCCACCTACCACTTCCGGAAAAGAAGCGGCTCGAGCTGGCGCGGGCGCTCGGCAGTGGAGCACGCCTGTTGCTGCTCGATGAAGTTATGGCCGGGCTCACACCGACGGAGATCGACGAGATCATGACAATCCTGTCCAACCTTCGCAAGGACGGGATTTCGCTTCTAATCGTCGAGCACGTCATGCGCGCGATCATGTCGTTGTCGGATCGCGTAGTGGTGATGGCCCGTGGCAAGGTAATCGCCGAGGGCTAGCCGGCGGTCGTGGCGGATGATCCAGTGGTCATCGAGGCATATCTCGGTAGGAGGCGTCATGTCCCTGCTTGAAGTGAAAGGGCTGTGTGCTGGCTACGGCGAGGTCCCGGTGTTGCACGATATCAAATTATCCGTCAGCGTCGGAACCGTCACCGCCCTGATTGGCGCGAACGGTGCCGGGAAGACGACTTTGCTGCGTACTTTGTCCGGCATTCTCCGAGCGTTCAGTGGCTCTGTTTGCTATGACGGGGTCAATATTCTCGGGTTGCCGCCGCAGAAGATCGTTGCCGCGGGTCTTGTTCAAGTTCCCGAAGGTCGACGGCTATTTCCGAGCATGACCGTCTATGAGAATCTTTTGGTTGGTGCGTCGTCGTCAACTTCGCGAACGAAGCGCGACGACAATCTCGCGTCTGTGTTCGAACTGTTTCCCAAACTTCGCGAGCGCAGATTGCAGGTGGCGGGGACTCTTTCCGGCGGGGAACAGCAGATGGTGGCGATCGGGCGCGCGCTGATGGCGTCGCCGCGTTTATTGCTGATCGATGAAGCCAGCCTCGGTCTTGCCCCGCTGGTGGTGGACGAAATCTTCGATGCCGTGCGTCGGCTGGCGAGCAACGGCTTGACGATCCTGGTGGTGGAACAGAACACCGCGCTGGCGCTCGATGTTGCGCAGCGGGGCTATATCCTGGAAAACGGTCGACTGGCAATGGATGGTCCAGCCGCCAGTTTGAGCGCCGACCCCAGGGTCAAGCAAGCTTATCTGGGAATCTGAGTGCAAAAGTACATTAGGGGAGATGACGATGAATGGTTTGACCCGCCTAGTACTTTCAGCCGCCGCGCTGCTGACTTTGACCTCGGCCGTGTCGGCTGAGTCGGTCAAGTTTGGCGCGGTCTACGCGCTCACCGGGCCCGGCGCCACCGGTGGCGAAGGTGGCATGAAGGGCACCGAACTGGCGATTTCCCAGGTCAATGACAACGGCGGCTTGAAAAAGCACGGCGGCGCCCAGATCGAACTCATCAAGGGGGATTCTCAGAGTAAGCCAATAAATGCGGTGGGCGAAGCCGAACGGATGATAACTCAGAACGGCGTCATCCTGGTCCTCGGAGCAGCGACATCAAACGAAACCATTCCATTGTCGCAAGTCACGGAAAAATACGGGATCCCCCATATCAACACCATTGCGCAAGCAGCCTCGCTGACGGATGGAAGTCACAAATGGACCTGGTCGACGACGCTGATCGACAGCGACTATGTCATTGGCATATTCCGTGCCCTCGACATGGTCCGTAGCATCGAACCGAAATTGACGAAGATCGCAGTACTCTGCCCGGACAATGAGTACGGCCTAGAAATGGGTAAACAGGTCAAGGCCGAATTCGCAAAACGTTCGGATCTGACCCTCGCGGCCTTCATCGACTACGGAGCTCAGGCTCTGGATCTGCTGCAACCAGTGTTGAAGGTCAAGGCATCACGACCTGATGTTGTCGTGCAGATCGGATATTTTCGCGGCGGTGTTCTGGCAGCGAAAGCATACGAACAACTCGACTTCCATCCCATCATTATTGGAACTGGGGGGATGTCTGGAGACCCAAAGTTGCGGGCCGAGATCGGCAATCTGGTGCAGTGGCAGTTCGCCGTTACGCCATTTTCAGTCGATCTTGCCGAGGCCCGATCAATTAGCGAAGCGTTCCGGCAGAAATTCAACGAGGGGCTGACCTTGAATTCAGCACTTGGCTATTTCGGTACCTTCGTTGCCGCGCGAGCCGTCGACAGGGCCAAGAGCTTCAAGCCCGATGACATTGCTGAGGCTCTCCGCAGCATGAAAATCGGCAAAGGTGAAATGGTGACGTCGTCGGATTTCCTGCAATTCGATGCCAACGGACGTAACCAGGGTCGCAATACAACGTTGACGCAGTTTCAGGGCGACCATTTGGTCACGGTATGGCCGCCGGAAAAGGCAAGCGCCAAGCCGGTGCTCAAGGGGTTCAATACGCCGTGACGGTACGCTCAGCCTAAACGGCCAAAGCTGACCCCGAACGCTCTGCCGTTGCTAGAACCGGAGACGAAAATGGCATTTTCGTCGCGATCCCTCTACGCGCCGCACGAACTGAGGCGGCTGATCGAGCCGAGAGTCGTGGCAATCGTTGGTGCTTCGGAAACGCCAGGCTCATTCGGCGAGCGGACACTCAGTAACATGGCGGAATTCGAGGGTGACATATTCGCGGTCAATCCAAAATACAAAACGTTATTGGGGAGGCCGTGCGTGCCCACCCTTGCCGACCTTCCGACTGCGCCTGATTGCGTCGTGCTATGTGTGGGACGGACGATGGTCGCCGACATGATCAAGAGCGCAGCCGCTGTTCGCGCGGGCGGAGTCATCATCTATGCGTCTGGGTTCGCCGAGACAGCCATCCCCGAGCAGGTTGCCGCACAGCGTGAGCTCTGCGCGTACGGTCGTCGAAGTGGGTTGCCGATCGTGGGGCCGAACTGCGTGGGCCTCGCTAATACTCGGCTGCGGGCAGGCCTGAACTTCATGCCTGGTTATGGCGGCATGGGCCACAAGCGGGGCCCGGTCGGCATCGTCTCTCAAAGTGGCGCCCTGGGCTATACAGTGCTTCAGGCGATGGTGCGTGGCGTCGGATTCTCACGTTACCTCTCGTCCGGAAACTCATGCGACGTGGACGTCAGCGATTTCATTTCTTATCTCGCTGAGGACGAAGACACCCGTGCAATCATCTGCTTGTTCGAGGGTGTCAATGATGGCGCTCGATTTCTTTCTGCTGCCCGCAAGGCTCGTGAGGCAAATAAAGCCGTGATTGTTTATAAGGCCGGAACCGGGGAAATCAGCGGACCCCCGGCCCTGTCACACACCGGAACGCTGGTCGGCTCATCTGTTGCCTATGAGGCTGCGTTTCGGGACGCAGGCGCCATCATCGCGGACAAACTTGAAGCCGTTCTCGAACTTGCGTCCTTTTTTGCTAAGGCCGGAACGCCGGTAAATGGCAACAGCGTCGGAGTGCTATCGACCTCGGGAGGCGCGGGCGTGATATGTGCCGACAAGGCCGAACGCTATGGTGTTCTGTTGCCGCCCCTTGCTCCCCAGACCGCAGCAGCTTTGCGACGTGTCGTGCCTGATTTCGGCTCGGTCGCCAACCCAGCCGATCTAACTGCCGAGGCGCTAAAAACATCAGAGACTTTCGGCAGTTGTCTTGACGCTTTCATTGCAGATCCAAATTACAGCGCGCTCGTGATCCCAATGGTCTTTGCGAGTGGAGCGTCGAGCGGCGCGCGCGCTCCAACGTTGGCCGAGGCGGCCGCACGAACCGACCGACCGCTCGCGATCGTCTGGATGAGTGAGTGGTTGCAGGGACCAGGCAGCGAAATCCTCGATGCCGATCCAAAAATTTCCGTGTTCCGTTCTGCGGACCGTTGCTTCGCCGCGCTGCGCGCGTGGCTCGACTGGCACAACGATCAATCGCCTAGGAGAATTGCCTCGCGGCATTCGGATGTTGACGCTGGAGATAGGGTGCGGAAGCTCCTTTTGAACGCAAGCCGGTCCGGCCCAGCGCTATCGGAATCCACATCCAAGAAAGTCCTAACTTGCTATGGGATAGCTGTTCCTGAGGAGGAATTGGCTCGCAATCCTGAGGAGGCGGCAGCAGCGGCAGCTCGCCTTGGGGGACCAGTAGCGGTGAAGATCGTAGCAGCCGAGATTTATCACAAGAGCGATTTCGGTGGAGTCCGACTGGGCATTTCTGATCCTAAAGATGTGCGCCAGGCGACAGCGGACATAATCGCGGCCGCCTCACGCCACGCTCCTGGAGCGCGCATTGATGGGGTAAGCGTGCAAAAAATGTCGCCTGCCGGCGTAGAAATGATCCTCGGAATCAAAAACGATCTTCAATTTGGGCCTTTGATTATGGTCGGTCTTGGTGGGATTTGGGTTGAACTGCTGCAGGATACTGCAGTGCGACTCGCGCCGGTTGATAAAAATATTGCCCGTACGATGATTCAATCTTTGAAAGGCCGCGCGCTTTTGTCACCCTTCCGCGGCAATAGTGGCGTCGATGTAGACGCTTTGATCGATGCAATCTGCCGGCTGTCTGAGTTGGCTGAAGATCTTAAGGATGTGGTGGGTCAAATCGACGTTAATCCGTTAATTGTTGCGACAAACGGAGCCATTGCTGTCGACGCTTTGGTCATGTTGCAACCTCAATATAACGAGACTGCAAGTTGCGTCGACGCATTGCCGAAAATAACTTAACTCATATCGCAACCACAGACCCATTACGAGCTTACCGCGAAACCCCATTTCGCGAGATATAGTACTGTTTGTCCAACTGAACCCAGCAGAAGCGCTTTTCGAGGTTCGGTTCCGCAGATCGCAGATGACGTTTTAGCTGGAAGGCTGGGAGATGTTTGCACGAAACGTTGAAGCAGACGGATCGCGAGTGGTTTGACGTTTCGCGTCGATTCGCTCTTCTCGGTTCAGGTGTTTGTGGAGCCTCCGCAGATGTTCGGTGATTTCGCGTTTAGCGCCGCTAGCATCGTGCGTCGCGAGGAACCGAATCAGTCGACGCCGATGGACGATCAGGTCCGGCAGCGTGTTCATTCGGAATTTTTCAACTTGCTGGAGCACAATCGCGGTTAGCGCTTCGACGATGACCTTCAGCACCTCGTTGTGGGTGGCCTGCGCCAGGAGACTGTAGAATTCGGCACTCAGCGCGATTCTGTTCGAGGCGGGACCCGACGTCGGAAGCCGCGTGAGTTTCTCGTAATTTTGCTTGAGCGCAGCCAGGATGTCCGGCGTCATTCGCGCGCTTGCGAGTTCAATAGTCATTTGCATGATCATTGTACGCGCTTCGGTGAGGCTGTCGAGAGAGATCCTCCGCAAATGGAACAAATCCCGCATCGAGCGTGTGATAAGATCAGGATCTCCGGTCAGGATAAAGGCACCCCCCTTGGGGCCCTTCTGCAAACCGACGACGCCCGCGACCTCAAGACTGCGCAAGGCATCGCGCACAGCGGTTCGACTCACCCCAAACTTGACCGCCAGATCGCGTTCTGTCGGCAGCTTGTCGCCTGGGCGCAACGTTCCCGCTGCCATTTCACGGCGCACTTGCTCACAGATCTCCTCAAACACTCGGCGGGTGCGGACTTGGCCGAATTGCACCGCGACGGCCGACGGCCCCGCCGAAGTCGCAATCGGCTTGCGGCTCCGCTTGACTGTCACATTCACAGTGGAATTTTTCCGCACCTTGCTCGCACCCTGCGCAATCAACCAGTCGCCGTGCCGCGGCTCAGCGATTGAAGCGTCATGTTGGCAACGCGCTCACTCTGCTCTCGGCATGAATTCAGGGCTCCCAATCCGTTGTCGGTATTGCGAAGGTCCTTCGCATTCATGAATATAAGTCGTTAAATATTGTCTGAAGGCCGCATCGTCGGAGCTCATCTTGACGTATTCAGCAATATGGCGCGCATCCAGATCATAAAAGCCCGCACTCGTCGTTGGGTGGGCGCCGAACGGCGCCTCCACCACAGCGTCGACGAAGGCCGAAGGCAATTTAGTCAATGCGCTCGACCGCCGAATCGTATCGTGTGAAACAATCCGTTCGACTGACACAATTACATGCCGCGCAGCTTGCGCCATCAAGACGTCGAAAAAGACTGGACCGAAATATTGCACGTTCCCCAATTCGTCCGCTTGCTGCGCGTGCAATAACGCGACGTCTGGTTTGATCGCCGGCACTTTCAGCATGCGCCGTTCGCCGGGCTCAATCTTCACGCTCTGGTAGGTCTGCGGATTGACCCGCGGCAAATCGGTGCACATATCTGGGATCAAGCCATAGGGCAGATCGCACGCGCCAGCTCGCAAACCTCCTGCAATTGCCGGCCCGTCCATCTCGCTGATCGCGATGGAGCCTTCTTCAGCTGCCTTACGAAAGTTGGGCGCGAGACCAAACTGCTCGAAGCTGATGAAGACACATGCCGTCTTCGTGGTCACACCTGCCCCGATCAGCATGTCGGGAGCGATGCTGCCAGGCGCCGGCACAAGTGAAATGCCCCGGATATCGCGTCGGATTATCTCGCGGACAAGTGCCATTGGCTGCGCGTTGAAAATCCAACCCCCCAGACCGACCAGCATGCCAGGCCTGATCGCCTCAACCGCCTTAGAAACACTCATGATCTTGGACATCACGCACCCTCTTCAAGCAAATTCGATCTTTAGCAAAGCGTTGTACTTATCGCGTTTTGGTGGATTGCATTATCGACCCGCGCGGAGGACGATTTACCAGCTCGCCCCCGGTCAATTCGCCCGCCGTAGCACGCCGGTCGTGTCAACTCGCTCCCGCAGCACGCGCAGTTCATCGATCGTCGGCATCTCCGTCACGGGTACCCGTCCGTCCACTACAAGCTCAAAGCCCGTATTTGCCTTTACCTGATCGACCGTCACACCCGGATGGAGCGAAGCGACCCGCATCCGTTTGCTGACCGGCTCGAAATCGAAAACGCCCAGCGGTGTCACTACAAATTTCGGGCCGCCCTCCGGCAGGCCCCGGTCGGTTCGCGACGTGCCCCCGTCCAAATAGCCGGGACCATTAAGAAAATCGACGCGTTCGGGGAACCCGCCGCGCTGGTGCCGCGGCATCACCACGTAGAAACGTTTAGCCAAAGCAGTAAGCGCACTGATTCCCACGGTTCCGGGACCACGTAGCTTTGGCTTCTCATATGGTCCGACGCAGACCGTATTTATATTGCCAAAACGGTCAACCTGAAGCGCGCCCAAAATGGCGAAGTCAAAAAAATGGATTTCCCAGTCAATGAAATCGATCATTTGAGGCAAATCCATAACGGCTTCGCAACTCCGCATGTTTTGGTGATCAGCCGTCGGTCGGATAACTCCATCATCCGTATTCACCATACCGCCCGGCCCGGAAACCCACCACAGTGTCGGCGCCTGCAGATGTCGCGCCAAGTTGCAGGCTGCAACTTGGATGTCGCTGTTGGTCCCGACAATCGCTTTTTCTCCGTCACGCAAATCTCTTGCGAGCAGCACGCAGAGCAACTCGGAGGTGGTGCATTGCGGAGTCGCACTCATGTCAGTCACTTTGGCCTAATGGATCGACCATTGTTAATGTGACGCATGGCACTTGTCAATAACGGCAAAGAAGCCAAAGTAATCGAACCGACATGCATTCATTTTTCTTCAGGGGTGGCGGGAGCGTCGATCCCGTCGCTGCGCAGTGGCCGATCGCCTCAACCCGCGACGGAATTGCGACCGACCGCGCCGACAGCGAACGCGCGCATCCTCACCGGCGGATTGGTCACGTCGAGACTTGAGACGACACGCAGGAATCGTCCCAAGACATAGTGTGTGCATCGCCGCGACCCTCAACGTGAGACCCATCTGCTGACCGCCACGGCCGCGTGGACGTCAACAGACGCGGGATACTGGAAATCACAGTTCGCTCATGGTACACTTGCGTACGATCTGCCGCAGGCTGCCGACGTACGAATGATCCCGTGACCGCCAACACCATTCACCTTCGGGAGTGGCTGGCCCGCCGCCGCGGCGTGGCGCTCGCCGACTACGACGCGCTCTGGGGCTGGTCGGTCCGGAACGTCCCGGATTTCTGGCAGGCCATCTGGGACTATTTCGAGATCGAGTCCCCCAGCCGATGCGAGTCGATCCTCTCGGGCCCGGTCATGCCCGGAACGCACTGGTTCGCAGGAACCCAGGTCAATTACGCGGCGCAGGTGCTGCGGCACGTGGACGCCGGACGCCGCGCCGACGTTCCAGCGATTGTCTTCCGCAACGAACGCCTACAACGCGAAGGGCGCTCACTGGAGATCGACTGGCCGGAACTCGAGCGCCAGACCGCCGCCGTGGCCGGCGCGCTGTCGGCGCTCGGCGTGCTCAAGGGCGACCGCGTGGCTGCCTACCTGCCGAACACGCCCGAGGCAGTTGTCGCGTTTCTGGCCTGCGCAAGTATCGGCGCGATCTGGAGCATGTGCGCGCCGGATATGGGCGTCGCAACCGTCTGCGACCGTTTCAAGCAGATCACGCCCAAGGTACTCATCGCCTGCGACGGCACCGTGTACGGCGGAAAGGTCCTGCGGCGCGACGCGCAGGTCGCCGAGCTGCTGGCATCGCTCCCGAGCGCGGAGACGCTAATACGTGTTCCATGCCTGAAGGACGCCACAGGCGAATCGATCGACATGAAGATCGACGCCGGCAGGTGGACAGGCACAGTCGTCCCGTGGCGTGAATGTGTTGCGAGCAGAGTGCCGCGCGCCCCGGACGCGGTTCCCTTCGAGAACCCATTGTGGATCGTGTACAGCAGCGGCACCACCGGTTTGCCCAAGCCGATCGTCCACGGACATGGCGGCGTAATGCTCGAGATGCTCAAGCTGCATCGCTTCCACCTGGACCTGAATCCCAGCGCGCAGAGTCGCGACCGGCTGCACTGGTACAGCAGCACGGGATGGGTGATGTGGAACCTTCAGGTTTCGGCGCTGCTGAACGGCACGACGATCTGCCTCTATGACGGAAGCCCTGCGTATCCCGGACTCGAGGTGTTGTGGCGCTACGCGGCTGACGTCAATGCGACCTTTTTAGGGGCCGGGGCTGCCTACTACCTGAATTGCCTCAAGAGCGGACTTGAACCAAAGTCCTTCGCTCCTGTTTCACAGCTGAAAGCCCTAGGTTCCACCGGATCTCCCCTTCCCGCTGAAGGCTACCGGTGGGGCGACAAGAGCGTGCGCGACGGTATCTGGTGGTGCGTAATTTCGGGTGGAACCGATCTGGCGAGTGCGTTTCTCGGTGGTACGCCGGAGTTGCCGACGATTCCCGGAGAGATGCAGCGCCGCTGCCTCGGTGCGGACGTGCAGGCATGGAACGAGAAGGGGGAACCGGTCGTGGACGACGTCGGCGAGCTCGTGTGCGTGCAGCCCATGCCCTCCATGCCGCTCCGTTTCTGGGGCGATGAGGACGGCAGCCGCTACCAGCAGAGCTATTTCGATCTTTTCCCAGGGGTCTGGCGGCACGGCGACTGGCTGAAGATCACGCCTGCAGGCGGCGCAATTGTCTACGGCCGAAGCGACGCCACGCTCAACCGGCATGGCCATCGCCTTGGCACGAGCGAGATCTACAGCGCTGTGGAGGCCGACGAGGACGTGTTGGACAGCCTGGTTGTGGATCTCGAGTTCCTTGGACGGAAAAGCTGCATGCCGCTCTTCGTGGTGCTGCGCGATGGCGCCCAGTTGGACGAGGCGCTGGCAACGCGGCTTCGTGAGCGCATCCGCTCGGGCGTTTCACCACGCTTTGTTCCGGACGAGATCCACGCAGTCCCCGAGATTCCCCGTACGCTTACCGGAAAGAAGCAGGAGCTCCCCGTGAAGAAGCTGCTTCTCGGCAGGAAGATCGAGGATGTGGTCAACAAGGACGCGTGCGCGAATCCGGGCGCGTTCACATGGTTCGAGGAATATGCAAGGAGAAGAAGCTGAGCACCCTTCTGCGAGGCAAGGTGGCGTTGGTGACCTGGGTTTTCTGGACCACCATGGATTTCTAACATCGGTGAGCAGGGCCAAGGACATGATCGTCAGCGGTGGTGAAAACATCTATTCCGTCGAAGTGGAACGTGCGTTGCTCCGCCATTCAGCAGTCGCGACTGCCGCTGTCATCGGTACGCCCGATAAAAAATGGGGAGAAAAAGTCATGGCCTTCGTGGTGCGTACTCCGGACACAATATCACTGCAGAAGACTTAAAAGAGCACTGCCGCGAATTTCTGGTGGGATACAAAGTATCGAATGAAATCTTGTTCGAGGGCGCACTGCCGATGACCGCGAACGGAAAGGTCATAAGCCGACACTGCGCAAACAATATTGGAGTCAGTAGGACGCGGGATTGGTTGAAGCGGTCAACAACGGAAATCATACAATCGGTGGCGATCGCCGGGGGAGGAAGAGATGGCTGGTACGGGGTTCGATCATGGCGCCCACGCCAAAGCGATGCGTGACGGCGGTTTCTGGGTCGACAAGAATTATGATGAATTCCTGCAACACGCGATCATGGCGAACCCCAACAAGCCGGCGCTGATCGCATATCGCGCCGATCGGGAGCGGCCGCGTCGCTTCAGCTACGCCGAATTTGGAGATGCGGTCGCGCGCGCCGCGTTGTCGCTGACGCGGCTTGGCGTCAGCCGCGGCGACAAGATTTCGGTCCAATTGCCGAACTGGCACGAATTCGCGATCCTGACGCTCGCCGCCTTTCGTATCGGCGCCATTGTCAATCCGCTGATGCCGATTTTCCGAGAGCGTGAATTAAGCTACATGCTCGACTTCGCGGAATCGAAGATGTTCGTTGTGCCTAAGCTGTTCCGCGGATTCGACCATGCGGCGATGGCCAACGCATTGAAGACCAATCTGCCGAACCTCGAACACGTCGTGGTGGTTGACGGCGAGGGGCCAGATGGTTTCGACGCTATGCTGCTGACGACCGACGAACGCCTGCCCCCGCCGCCCGCCGGTGACATTGGAGCCACGCCGCCCGACCAGATGTCGGTCTTGATGTTCACCTCGGGCACGACCGGCTCGCCCAAAGGCGTGATGCACTGTCTCAATACATTGATGGCTTGTAACATCGCGCTGGCTGAACGATTTCATCTCGACGCCGCCGACACGATGCTTGTGTGCTCGCCGCTCGGCCACATGACTGGTTTCGCGGCTGGCATGCTGCTCGGATTCAAGATCGGCGCACCCGTAATTTTCCAGGACGTTTGGGAGCCGAAGCGCGGCGTCGGCGTCGTGGCCGGCGAAAACGTGACCTTCTCCGCCGGCGCCGCCACGTTCCTCACGGACATGTGTGAAGCGGTCGTCGCAGGTGCGCCAAAACCGGTCCATTTGCGCACCTTTCTATGCGCCGGCGCGCCGATTCCACCGGCGCTAATTGAGCGGGTACATCGCGAACTCGGCGCAGTGGTCTGTTCCCTCTGGGGCATGACGGAGTCGCTGTCGAGCACCTTGACGGAGCCTGAGCGTGCGCTTGTGAAGTCTTCGACTTCGGATGGCCGGCCGCTCGACGGCGTTGCTGTCAAGGTCGTGCGTCTCGACGGCGCCCCAGCGGCAGTCGGCGAGACGGGTGCTCTGAAAGTGCGGGGCGCGCAGATGATGCTCGGCTACTACAAGCGTCCCGATATGCAGTCGTTCGACGCCGAGGGTTGGTTCGACACCGGCGACCTCGCCTACATGGACGATGAAGGCTATATCCGCATCAACGGCCGCACCAAGGACATCATTATCCGCGGCGGCGACAATATTCCAATCGTCGAGATCGAGGGATTGCTGTTCAAACACCCGGCAATCCTCGCAGCGGCTCTGGTCGGCTATCCAGACTCGCGTCTCGGCGAGCGTGCCTGCGCCTTTCTAGTCCTTCGGCCCGGCCACAGCCTCGATCTCAAGGCGGTCCAAGATTACATGGCGGAAAACAAAGTCGCCAAACAATATTGGCCGGAGCGCATCGAGATCGTCGCCGAAATGCCTAAGACGGCTGCCGGCAAGATCCAGAAGTTCCTGTTGCGCGAGCAAGCGAAGGCGTTCAGCAACTTCACGCCGAATGCGGCCGCGTGAGCGCGCACCTGCCGGTGCACTCCTGTGGGTTACCGGTGCTGGCATCGCCCTCTCGATCGCTCGGCAACAGACAACTGCGTACCGATCGTGTTCGGCCCAGGCCGCCATCCGACTTCCGGGGCGCGTTTCTCTATTTTCTCGGCCCGGACAAGAGTAAACACGCGGCCGGATGCGGCTTCCCGACGGCGGATAACGTCTAGTCCCATCGGAAAGCCTAATAGCGTAAACGAGGGCGAGGGCGGATCTGGGACTGCGAGGTCGTAGGGCGATCGTGTGCGCGGCGAGCAAGGGCCTAGGCGAGAGCTGCGCGATGGCCTTAGCAAAAGACGGCATTGAGCTTGCCATCGTTGCGCGAGGGCGCGAAGATTTGGCGCACGCGCCAGCATGTTCGCGTCGAGGGCGGCTGTCCATCGTCTCGGTTTCAGTTGCGAAAATCGCCGGGGCGGCGGGCCGCCGGCCTCGCGTTACCGATAATTGTTCCCCCCTCACGCGCGCGCGCGGCGCGCGCCGACGGCGGCGGATTTCTTCTTAATTTGACACCCGGCTGGCACCGACCTCGCCAATCGGGCCATTTCCGGGGCGCGGCAGGTGAGCGCGACCGATTCCAGATCCAGTTGGCGCCAGCGAACCCAGCAGGCCACGGCGCGGCTGGCGTGAGCGATTGGGGTACGCGTGGGCGACCTGCACTGCGCGCGGCCCGCTCGCGCCGCTTATATGGCTCTCTGTGGCGCCAGACAGAACCAGCTACGTGGTCATCGACAACAGATCGGAAAATCTGCAGCACTGTCAATTGGGGGAACGACAGGTCGCAGCCGACGGTGGTGAAGGATGCTCCGGCCAAACATCGTGTATTTTATTCTGTGTGGTGCGTATTAAAATTCTATCGATCATTTGGATTGGTGGGAATGTCGCCAACGTCGTTAAGAGCGATGCCCTATGTGCCGGAAAAACGCGCCGGGCGCTTCTGAACAAAGGCGGCCAACGCTTCTTTGGCATCTTCGGTTTGCACCAACCGGGCGAGGGATTGGGTCTCAAGTTCCATCTGTGTTTCGTAGGGTGTTGCTTGTGCGGATATCATCAGGCGCCTGATTTCGGCATAGGCGGCGGTCGGCCCATTGGCCCATCTTCGGATGATGGCGTCTGCAGCCTCGGACAGTTTTTCTGGTGCCACGACAATATCGACAAGGCCAACTTCCGCCGCCGCGGCAGCGTTCAACTGCTCATGCAACAGATAGAAACGGCGTGCGCGGGCCACACCAAGACGGCGGGTGAGCATTGTCGACCCGCCCATGTCGCAGCAATAACCAACGCTTGCATAGGCTGCGACGAACCGGGCATTTTCGGATGCGATGATGATGTCGCAGCTCGCCACCAACGATACCCCGCCACCCGCTGCAGTGCCCTGGACAATGCCGAGCGAGGGCGCGGCCATATGCTGGAGCCGCGCCAGACTGCCTTGTAGGCTTGCGTTGCACTTGCGGATATACCCCGGGAGGCTCAGGCCCCCGCGGTGAGAAACCATATCGTCGATATCGCCCCCTACCGAAAAATACGAACCCGTCGATGCAATAACGACCGCCCTTATGTCGTCCCGTTCGCTGCACTCCAGTGTGATCCTTTCGAGGGTGTTGACAAAATCGACCCCAATCGAATTACCCTTATCCGGTCGGCTGAGCGTGATACGCGCGACGCCGGAATCGACGGCAAGCGTGATAGAGGGAGCGTCACGGTTATTTGAAGTGCTCGATTTGGCGAAAGCCGCGTTGGCTTCGATCATGCGAACCTCCGTAGGGTTCAAAGACAGAACTCCGCCGTGCCGATCGTAGCTCCGCGTCTGGATGGTTGAGCGTCGGACGCCTATAGCTCTTCCGTTTTGCAGTCCGGATCCGAAGACGGCATGGCCTGGTCGAAACGACGAGTTTCACGACTTGTGCCATACTTACCCACTCGATCGGTGACGACGCCAGCCCTTCTGCTCCGTGCTCGTTCAAAAGAGTTTAAATCGAACTCAGTGCGATGGTCCGCGCGAGACGAAGGCGCGGAGCTGGCCTATTGCAATCGTACGCAAGCATACTATCATGTTGCGAACACCTGCGCAAACTGGGACTCAGACGGTCGTTACTGATGATGCCGGTACCCATCCCGACCATGCATCAATTCCGAGCGGAGGTGACGGAAGACAATATCCTGCATCTTGTTTTCGATGCGCCCGGACGATCGATGAATATTTTTTCGAATGCGGCCATCAGGGAAATTGAGGCATTTGCCAATTGGTTGCCTGGGAGCGATGTCCGCGGCGTGGTGGTGCGCTCGGGAAAAGCATCGGCGTTTTGCGTCGGCGCCGACCTGAGCGAATTGAGCACGGCTTATGATTTGGTCATGGGCGCGCCGCGAGCCGACCGCAAGACCGTTGCCCGCAACCAATTTGCGACAATAGGACGCGCGTTCCGGAAACTAGAAACGGCCGGCAAACCGGTTGCTGCGGCGATCAACGGTCTCGCGCTTGGCGGCGGCTGTGAACTGGCTCTTGGTTGCCATTACCGCGTGATGGCCGATACACCGCAAACCGCACTCGGTCTTCCGGAATCTCTCGTTGGCCTCCTTCCCGGCGGCGGCGGGACGCAGCGCATGCCGCGCCTGGTAGGCGTGGAAGCATCGTTGCCCATCTTGCTGTACGGAGCGCGGCTGATGCCGCAGGCGGCCGTCGCGGCAGGTGCAGCACACGAGATTGCCGCAACGGGAAACGAAGTCGCCGCTGCCGAGCGCTGGATCCGCTCGAAGCCGATCCCGCTCCAGCCATGGGACCGTGTCAATTGGAAGCAGCCGAATTACCAGTCACTGGCTGGGTCCGTTAGTGGCGCCCGCGAAAAGGTTATGCGTGAGACTCGAGGCCACTACCCGGCCCTCCTTGCCATCCTCGAATGCGTGGAGCGCGGACTGCGAGAGGATATGACGACGGCCACGGCGATAGAGATCGACATCTTTGCTGACCTGATCCAGCGGCCCGAGACACGAAACCTGATCCAGACCCTGTTCCTTGCCAGGGTCGACTACGATAAGCGCAAAAAGGGCGGTACTCTTCCCGCCCAGCTGGAAGCGATCAAGCAACATGTCGCCACCGCGCTCGCTGCTGCTGCCTCGCGGGTAAAGAGGTCCGATCTCGATGCGGCTGCGTGCAAGGCCGGTTTCACGAAACCTCTGGTTGGCGATACAAATGCTGCAGCGGAGGCGTCCTCCGCGCGCGTGACCGTGAAAAGCATTGGGCTCGAGAGCGCAGGATTATGGTTCGAGCGGCCGCAGACGGAGGCGGAAAAAGTCGTAGCAAGGCTCCTCGGTGCCTGCGCGCTGGCCGCGGCGTTGCATGCGGATGAGTTGACCGAGGAGGATCGGCGCGTGGTTGACTACGCCATCGTCAGGGATCTCGGCTTTCCCGGCTATCTCGGTGGTCCATTCGCTCTCCTGCACTACCTCGGCGGCGATCGGTTAAATCAACTCCTGGAAAGATGAGCGGTCGCCGCGCCGGACCATGGCACTTGCCCGCTGCCGCCTGCGACCCGGACGGAAATAAAATGACGGAAGGCGAGATGTTCGACCGCTCCGCGCACGTAACCTACAGACTGTAGTGGCGGCAATGAACGAGGACGGGCAATGCCCCGTAGCCGTTCGTGAAACTGGCGCTTGTGCGGCACGGTCGGCCTGATGAGGGCAACGCCGAACGTCCGCACGATCCGCCGTTGCACAAGGAAGGCTGGCGCCAAGCACATGCGGTTGCCAGATTGCTTGCCGGCGAAGGTATTACGCGCGTGGCCTCTAGCCCGTTGCTGCGGGCGTTGCAGACGGCGCAACCGTTGGCACAGCGGCTCGGGTTACCGGTCGAGGAGATCGAGGGTTGGGCTGAGGCGGATCGCCATCTAGACCGCTACGTTTCGCTTGAAACCTTGCGTTCTCGCGGCGAAGCGGAATGGCAGCGCTTCTTGAAAGACCCGATCAGCTATCTTGGCGGTGATCCGGTTGCATTTTGCGTCATGACAGTCGCTACGCTTGATCGAATGATTGCCGAAAGCGGGCCGCAGGCTCACGTTGCCGTATTCACGCATGGCTTGCCGATCAATATTGTGTTGTCACGCGTGCTCGGCCTCGAGCGCATTGCGCACTTCCAGCCTGGCTACGGATCCATTACCGCCTGCGCGCGCAGCGCGCCGATCGCATCGCTGTCGTCAGCGTCAACGAGAGTGGCCACCATTCATGGCCCGATGATCCGACTGCCTAGATAGGCGAATGCGGAACGTCTCGGCAGCCGCTCAGGCCGGGTCCCAGGCGAAGACGTCTCCGGAGCGGTCCAATGGGTAAAAATCCTTAGCAAACATCGGAAACACGCGAGCAACGATCGTCTCCGGGGTCCATCCACCATCGGTGTGTGCCGAGCGGATTGGACGCGGCTGCGAGAACAAAAATATCTCATTGTTGCGCACGCCGAAGATCTGGCCGGTAACCGACGCGGCAGCGTCGCTGCAGAGCGCCACCACAAACGGGCCAATTCGCTCCGGTACAAGCTTCTTTAGCCCTTCGACACGCTTTCGTTGCTCCGGCGTAGTTTCAGGGATCGAGCCGACCATACGCGTCCAGGCGAAGGGCGCGACCGCGTTGGATCGGACGTTGAAGCGCTGCATGTCGAGGGCAATGGATTTCGACAACGCGGCGATGCCGAGCTTGGCGGCCGAATAGTTGGCTTGGCCGAGATTGCCGATAAGCCCGGATGTCGACGTCATGTGAACGTACGCGCCGGAGTGTTGGTTGCGGAAATGCGGCGCTGCAGCACGGCTGACGTTGAATGAGCCCTTCAGGTGGACCGCGACAACCGCGTCGAAGTCAGCCTCGTCCATCTTGTGAAAGAGCGTGTCGCGAAGAATTCCGGCATTGTTGACGACGGCATCTATGCGACCGAAGTTGTCAATCGCGGCCTGCACCATGGCCTGCGCGCCGTCCCAAACCGCAACGCTGCGGCCGTCGGCGACGGCTCTTCCGCCGAGCTTCTTGATTTCCTCGACCACCCCCTGTGCCGACGAGAGATCGGCATCGTCGCCCCTGAGCGAAGTGCCAAGATCATTGACGACCACGGCCGCTCCGGCTCGCGCCATGTCGAGCGCGATGCCGCGGCCGACGCCCCGGCCTCCTCCGGTGACTAGGACTGCCTTCCATGCTGCCCGCCACAATGGTCTCCTGCTGCTGCGAACGTGTTTAATAGGACTTGGGAAGATCGAGCACTTTCTCCGCGATGAAAGAGAGAATGAGCTGCTCGGTGACAGGGGCGATGCGGGTCAGTGTCACCTCGCGCAAAAGGCGCTCGACGTGATATTCTTTCGCATAACCAAATCCGCCATGGGTTAGCACCGCCTGCAGGCAGGCGTCGTGGCCGGCGCGCCCGCCGAGAAATTTTGCCGCGTTCGCTTCCGCACCGCACGGCTCGCCCCGGTCATAGAGATCGGCCGCGCGTGTCGCCATGAGGTAGGCTGATTCAAGATACATCCAGCACTCGGCAAGTGGATGCTGGATGCTTTGGTTCTTCCCGATCGGCCGGTCGAAAACGACGCGTTCACGCGCATATTTGGCTGCCCGGCGCAACGCGTCCTGACCGATCCCGATCCCCTCCATGGCGACCAGAATGCGTTCCGGATTGAGACTGTCGAGGATATAGCTGAAGCCTTTTCCTTCTTCACCGATACGGTGCTCTTGCGGAATGAACAGCCCGTCAATGAAAATGGCGTTGGAGTCGACCGCCTTGCGGCCCATCTTCGGGATTCTACGTACCTCGATCTTGGAGCGATCGAGATCCGTGTAGAAGATCGTGATGCCGTCCGTCGGCCTCTGGACGTCCTCGTAACGCGCGGTGCGCGTCAGCAGCATGATCTTGTTGGCGACCTGAGCGGTCGACGTCCACACCTTCTGACCGTGTACCAGGTAGCCGCCCGGGACTTTCTCAGCGAATGTCTTGATGCGCGTGGTATTGAGCCCTGCATCCGGCTCGGTGAAGCCAAAGCAGCATTGGTCGGTGCCTGCGACGAGACCTGGAATCCATGCCGCCTTCTGCTCAGGCGTGCCGTGAACCACGATAGGATGCGGTCCAAACAAATTGATGTGCACTGACGAGGCCGCCGCCATGCCGCCGCCATGGCTGGACACCTCGTGCATCATGATCGCCGCCTCGCACACGCCAAGACCCGAGCCGCCATACTCCTCCGGCATGGTGATACCGAGCCATCCATTGTCCGCCATGGCGCGGTGGAAGTCTTTCGGAAACACCCCGTCGTCGTCGCGTGTCAGCCAGTATTCATCGTCGAAGCGAGTCACCACCGAGCGAACGCCCTGTCTGATCGAGTTAAGATGCGTCTGACGATTATGGTCAGCGGTGTGCGGGTTCACCGTCATGAACGAGCTTCCCTCAGATCGACGAGAGAATCCGCCGCGCCTGCTTCAGGTGCGGAATGTCATACATCTTGCCGTCGATGCCGATGGTGCCGGCGTTCGGCTGATCGGCAAAGGCTTGAATGACGCGACGCGCATGCGCCACTTCTTTGTCGGACGGCGAGAAGCACCGGTTGATCGTTTCCACTTGATCGGGATGGATGGCGATACGACCCACGAAGCCATCGCGCCGCGAGCGGTGGCAGCTTGCCGCCAAGCCTTCGGCATCGCGGAAATCCGCATAAAGCGTATCGATGGGAAGAACATCGGCGGCGGCCGAAGCGAACAGGCACATTGACCGCGCGGCTTGATACGGGGCGGTCCATTCGCCGTCCGCTTCCTTGTTTGCGGTAGCGCCGACAGCAGCGCTCAGATCCTCGGCTCCCCACGTCAGCGCCGCAAGCCGCGGATGCGCCGGCGCATAATTGCCAAGGTTGAACATCGCCCGCGGTGTTTCGGTTGCGACCACCAACACTTTGACTTGCCCGGCATCGACGCCGGCCTTCAGCTCCAGAGGATCGAGGTAATGGGCCAACCTGACTACATCCTCCACGCCATTGGCCTTGGGCAGAACGATGCCGGCCAAGCCGGGAGCGACCACGGCGGCGAGATCGCTCAGTGTCCGGCCGGTATCGAATGGATTGACGCGGACCCAAAAACTCCAGTCGCGCGGCGTTTTGTCGATAACAAAACGGGCGACAAGAGAGCGTGCTTCCGGCTTACGCGAGGGGGCGACCGCATCTTCGAGGTCGAAGATCAGGCCATCGGCGCCGCAGGTCCGCGCCCTTTCAAACTTGCGCTCGCTGTCGCCGGGAACAAACAGAAGCGACCGGAGCTTCATAATGGTTTTCTCATCATCAAGGCGACACGTCGGCAGACGCAGACCTCTTCGTTGCGCTGGTTGTAGCCCTTGTGTTCGAAGGTCACGATTCCCTGCGTGGGACGGGATTTGCTGTCCCTAAGCTCGATCACGGCGGTCTCAGCGCGGAGCGTATCGCCAGAAAAGACCGGTTTCGGAAAGCGGACCTCCTCCCAACCGAGATTGCCGACGGTAGTGCCAAGCGTCGTGTCCTGGATGGAAAGCCCGACGATGAGGCCGAGGGTAAAAATGCTGTTCATCAGCGGCTTTCCGAATTCGGTGGTCTTTGCGTATTCGTGGTCTATATGAATCGCCGCCGGATTGTGCGTCAGCGCGGAGAATAGGATGTTGTCCATGTCCGTCACAGTCCGCCGCACCTCGTGCACGAAACGCTGGCCGACCTCAAACTCTTCGAAATAACGCCCTGCCATCGTCTCACCTACCGAGCCTGCCAAAAATCGAGACGGCGGACACGCTGTTGACCGGCGCCCCGCCGAGATTATGGGTCAGGCCGAGGTCCACCTTAGAACGCTGGCGCGCGCCGGCGCGACCAAGGAGCTGATTGTAAACCTCGTAAGCCATGCGTAGGCCCGATGCGCCAATCGGATGCCCAAAACATTTCAGGCCTCCATCGACCTGGCAAGGCAATCGGCCGCCGCTGTCGAATTTGCCGTCAAGGATATCGAATGGCGCGCGGCCCGCCTCGGAGAGACCGAGGTCCTCCATGGTCACGAGTTCCGTTATTGAGAAGCAATCGTGAACCTCGGTGATATCGATCTCCGTGCGCGGGTCAGTAATGCCGGCTTCCCTGAAAGCGCGCTTGGATGCTTCGCGTGTGTTGCGTATATAAGACCCGTCCCACTCGCCGTATTGGCTTTCCCAGCCATTGCTGACGTTGAGCTGAATGGCTTTGATCGCCACCGCATCATTTTTTCCCAGGCCGCGCGCAATATCCGGCGTCGTCACGATGGCGCAGGCCGCGCCGTCCGACACCCCGCAGCAATCGAACAGGCCAAGCGGATCAGCGATCATCGGCGCGCCAAGGATCGTTTCCATCGAGACCGGTTGGCGCAAATGCGCTTTTGGATTGAGCGCACCGTTTTGGTGGCTCTTCCAGGAAACGTGCGCCATCGCGCGTTTGAGATCCGCCGCCTTGACGCCATGCTTTGCAGCATAGGCTCCGGCGAGCTGCGCGAACGAACCGGGCGCCGAGCCGTAGGGCATCCACAAATCGTTGGCGAGACCCTTGGTGCGAAGCGGCAGTCCGCCGTAGCCGGTATCTTTGAGCTTCTCCACACCGAGCGCAAGCGTCACGTCGCAAGCTCCGGCAGCGACGGCGTAGACTGCGCCACGCAAGGCTTCGGTGCCGGTCGCACACATGTTTTCAACGCGGGTGACGGAAATATTCTGAAGGCGCAAAGCGGTCGAAAGCGGAATCGCCGAATTGCCGATGTTGATGTCGTCGAGCGCGCTGCCGAGCCAAGCAGCCTCGATTTTGTTGCGTTCGATGCCAGCATCGGCGAGAGCCTCTTCGAAGGCTTCGACCATTAGCGCTTCGGGACCGATGTCCCAGCGTTCTCCGAACTCGGTGCATCCCATTCCGGCGATGATGACGCGGTCGCGAATTCCTGAGGCCATCAGCTTTTCTCTAATGGGAGGCGATCGAGTGGCGCCGCTTTCCAGAAATAGGTGCGAAACCCGCGCTTGCGATCGATCGACTTTACGCGAAAGCGCATCTGCAGCGGGTCTCCGACTTTCGGTGTTCCGTTTTCCACATCGCGAAATTCCATCAACACGCGTGCTCCATTTTCAAATTGAACCAGCCCAAAATGGAACGGGGGATCGGGCGTGAAGTTCAGCCTATCGGCGGTCACCGACATAATGCGCGCCGGCATGTCGGCAAGTCTGACGTCTTGCAATTTCTCCGGACCATTTGCGCCAGGCGAAACAGGAATTAGCGTCTTCGGAAATTGGACGTTGCCGCGATTGTCCCGTCCGCCGACAAAACCATGCATTTCGCGGACATGACGCATGAGAACCGAAGCAGAGGTCTTTTGATCGAGCTCGGAACGAGGTCCCCAATCGAGGTCCAACGCGCCGCTTAGGCTGAGGAAGCGAGTGTAACTGCTCAAGGCAGCACCATGCGAAAGTGCGTTCGCCGCCGAGCATCGCGCGGCTCCTTCTGATGTCACCTCCAGGATAATGACATCGCAGCCGCTGCCAAAACCAGCGACGAGAATTCGATCGCCGACCGCCGCCTCTTCCAAGGCAAGCGCCAAGCCGAACAGCGCGTGCGCCGCACCGAGATCGCCAGCAGCTTCGCTGATGCGTTCGCATAGATTGGGCGCCTTGAGGCCCAGTTTCGTCGCAACAGTCCTGTAGACGCCGGCTACCGGCTCCTGAAGGGCGGCCAGCTTGATGTGCTCGGGTCCGATCCTTGCTTTTCCCAATGCTGCGGTAACGGCCGGCAGGAGTACGCGTTCGATTGCCTCGTCGCGAATGAAACGTTCTTCGGTCTGGTAGGGAAGCGGGTGGTCCGCGGACGCGTAGACGTCCACTAGGTCGACGTTGATCGTTGACTCGCCGATGAGCTTCGCCTGACCCGTATTGCCGACTAAAACCGCCGCGCCGCCATCACCCCAAGTGAGTTGAAGCGAGTTCCCCGGCGCGCTGATACGGCGCTCGCCGGCTGCCACAAGCACCGAGCCTGAACGATCACGAAGGGCCTGGCGCAATGCTGCAATCCCACATCGCCGCGAACCGGCGACGTCAGCCGCTCCGGTATCGGCCGGCAGCCCCAGAGCGTCGGCCACGATGCCGGACTGAAGCCGCTCACGAAACGGCGCCGAAGTGGACGCGAACACGACCCCCTGGACATGATCATGGCCGACGGCCAGTCGCGCGGCCTCGACCGCCATCGTCAAGGCGTCCTCGTCCCAGCCGGCAACGCTACGGCGCCCCGCCCCCGCCCCACCAGTTCCAGACCAGGAGAGCGCAGCACGTGCGGTCTTACGGTCCAGCCGCAGGAGAGGAAGATACGCGCCTGCGCTCCTGACGTACCGCTCCAGCATCTCGTCCCTGTCGGTCGTTTGTTGCCCAATAATTAGCGCGCTTGCGTATCGTACGCAAGCATATTATTATGTAAAACTCATCGGGCGGGGCCACGGATTGGGTGGCCGAATGGTGCTATTGGCCGCCCGAGCGCGATTGTTGAGGGAGGACCGGATCGTGCGCGGGTTGAAGGGAAAGACGGCGATCGTGACGGGGGGCGGGCAAGGCATTGGGCGCGCGATCGCTCTTCGTCTTGCTGAGGAAGGCTGCAATATCGCAGTTTTCGATTTGAAACCCGAAGTAGCCCAGGAGACCGCCAAAGCCGCCAAAGGCGCGCAGGTTCGAATTTATGACGTGGACGTCGGCGACCGTGCCGCGGTGGACGCAGCCGTCGCGAAAGTTGGAGACGACCTCGGCCCGGTGTGGCTGCTCGTGAACAATGCTGGCTGGGATAAACCCATGCCGTTCCTCAAGACCGACCGCGAGCTTTGGGACAAGATCATCCGTATCAATCTGTATGGCCCGCTGAACATGCACCATGCCGTCTGCCCGGGCATGGCGGATCGCGGCGGCGGCCGCGTTGTCAATATCGCTTCGGACGCCGCACGGGTCGGTACCAGCGACGAGGCGGTTTATTCGGCCTGCAAGGGTGGCTTGATAGCTTTTACAAAATCGGTGGCGCGCGAGCTCGCCCGAAAAGGCGTCCTGCTCAATGCCGTGTGCCCGGGACCGACCAATACTCCGATGATGCAGGCCGTGCTCGGCACAGGCGAGCAGGCGGTCAAATGGAAAGATGCCATGGTGCGCGGCATTCCCCTTAAGCGGATGGGGGAGCCGGAGGATTGTGCCGGCATCGTGGCATTCCTTGCCTCCGACGATGGCGGCTTCATCACCGGCCAGACGATCTCTGTCTCGGGCGGCATGAACATGGTCTGACATAGAACGAGGCTCGCGCGGACGATCAAACAAAAGCGCCGACTGTCCGGCGGCATTATCGTTTGGTCATTTGCTTCGAGCACTAGTTTGTGGAAGCGACCCTTAAAGCTGTTCGAGATAACGAAGGAGAAGCGATATGTCCGAGCAACCGACTTTCGAAGACATTTTATATGAGCTCCGCGGACGCGCCGCGTGGATCACTATCAACCGGCCTAAGCTCTATAACGCTTTTCGCGGCCGCACCGTCGAGGAACTGATCCAGGCCTTTCAACGTGCGGCCGATGACAAGAACGTCTGCTGTGTTGTGCTCACCGGCGCCGGCGAAAGAGCGTTTTGTACCGGCGGAGATCAATCTGCGCACCAAGGCAACTATGATGGCCGCGGTATCATGGGCCTTCCGATCGATGAGCTTCAGGGTATCATTCGTGACATCCCGAAGCCCGTGATCGCCCGGGTCAATGGCTTCGCGATTGGCGGAGGAAACGTCCTTGCCACATTATGTGATCTTACCATCGCCGCCGATACCGCCCAGTTCGGTCAGGTGGGCCCTAAAGTGGGCTCCTTCGATGCCGGATGGGGAACGGCTTTTCTCGCCCGCTGTGTCGGCGACAAGCGTGCTCGGGAAATTTGGTTTCTTAACGAGCGCTATAGCGCCAAGGAGGCCCTAGAGATGGGGCTCGTCAACAAAGTCGTGCCGATGGCGGAGCTTGATGCTGCTGTAAACGACTGGACCGAAAAGCTCAGTCAGCGCTCGCCCACCGCACTTGCCTTCCTCAAGCGCTCGTTCAACGCCGATTCAGATTCGATCCGCGGGATCAGCAACCTGGCGCTGCATGCGGTTAAGCTTTACTACTCCACGCCGGAATCAAAAGAGGGCGTCGACGCTTTCAAGGAGAAGCGCTCGCCCGACTTCCACAAGTTTGTCGATTAACGGCCTTGAAAGAGCGAACTTGGCTCCGCGGCGGATCCGTGTCGAGCAACTAGCGGAGGCCCTGCCGGCCGGCGGCCTGACTTGGTTGCAGGCCTGCTCAGGCGAGTCCCCGCTGATCCGCGATGGTCTTGTCGCCGCTGGTGAGGCGTTAGGCGCCATGACCTTTACGGGGATCTTCGTATCCGGCCTCAACCGTCTTGACTATGCCCTGACCGGTACACGACGCGTGAAAACTTTTTTCATGACGCCTGAGCTGTCGCAAGCAAAAGGCCGGGTAGAATTTCTGCCGCTTTGTTATCGCGATATCCTATCCGTGCTGCATGAATCCCGGATCGATGCCGCGCTCATGTCGGTTTCGCCGCCTGATAGGAGCGGTTTGTGCAGTTTCGGCTCCGTCGTGGATTTTCTGGTTGACCTGTGGCCTAAAATTCCATCGCGCATTGCTCATGTTAATGCCAGGATGCCAACCACCGCCGGGTACTCGGGCATACCGTTTTCCCAACTGACCGCCGTTATCGAAGGAGACGCTGAGCTTCCGATATCCGCTCCCGGCGCGGATGAAGTCGCTGATAAGATCGGTGCCGCGATTGCGGGTCTTATTCCCGACGGCGCGACCGTCCAAGCGGGACTTGGCCGAATCCCGGAAACAGCAGTGGCGTCACTGCGAAATCATCAGAAGCTTTCGATCCATTCGGGCCTGATCGGCGACTCAGTCGTCGAACTTATCGAAGCGGGAGCATTGCGGAGACATTCCCCGGTGACTGCCGGCGTGGCGATCGGCACACGACGCCTTTATGACGCGATCAGCGATCAGGCATTTCGCTTTAGGCCGGCGTCATACACCCACTCTCATCGAGTCATTAGTCAGATCGACAACTTGTTTACCATCAATTCAGCGATAGAAGTCGACCTTTTCGGCCAAGCATTTGCTGAGCTGCGGCCCGGCGGCTTTGTTTCGGGGCCGGGGGGTGCGTCTGACTTTGCCGCCGGCGGTCGCGGCGGCGGCGGACTACGGATCGTCGCGCTGCCGGCAACCGCGGACCAAGGCGCCGTGACGCGCATCGTTGGACCAGGAGAAGTATCCGGCCCGGTATCGCTCGGTCGATTCGACACCGACGTCATCGTCACCGAGTTTGGGGCCGCCGAGCTTCGCGGCAAGAGTTATGATGAGCGAGCGGACGCACTGATGGCGATAGCTGCGCCGCGGCACCAAGCGTACCTCGCAGAGGCCTGGCGAACTTGGCGGCGCGCCGCCATGAAGCAATAAAAACGCTTGTCTGCGGTCTCTACCAATGATATTAGTACGTTAGCGCACTGTTTGCTTGAAAACCAAAATAGGATTTCTTGTCATGATCGAACGAACGCTGTTCCGGGAGGAACATAACATTTTCAGAGAATCGGTGCGCCGCTTCATGGAGCGCGAGGTCGTCCCCTATCATGCGCAATGGGAGAAGGACGGCATCGTGCCGCGCGCGCTATGGCTGAAGGCGGGCGCCGAGGGGTTGCTTTGCTGCACCGTTCCGGAAGCGTATGGCGGGCTCGGGCTCGACTATCTCTTCGACGTCATCGTGTTCGAGGAACTCTGGCGGGTCGGTGCAAGCGGGCCCGGTTTCCTAATCCATACGGATCTTGTCGCCACCTACATACTTTCGTTCGGCACCGAAGAGCAAAAGCGCAAATGGCTGCCGAAGATGGTGCGAGGCGAAGCGATCGGTTCACTGGGCATGACCGAGCCGCATGCCGGGAGCGATCTCAAGGCGATTCGGACGCGGGCAACGCACGACGGCGACGACTTCATCATCAACGGCCAAAAGGTCTTTATCTCCAACGGTCAGCTCTGCGATATCCTGGTGCTCGCCACCAAGACGGACAGCACGGCCGGTGCCAAGGGCATCACCCTGTTCTTGGTCGAAGGCGACAGGCCCGGCTTTCGCCGCGGCAGAAACCTGGAAAAGCTGGGCATGCACGCGCAAGACACGTCCGAGTTGTTTTTCGACAACGTGCGTGTGCCGGCGACCAACATGCTCGGTGGCGAAGGACGCGGTTTCGCGCATATGATGGCGAAGCTTGCCCAGGAACGCCTGGCCCAGGCCATCCGTTCGGCGTTGGTCACCGAGACAATCATCGAATGGACCGTGGACTATACATCTCAGCGTAAGGCATTCGGTAAGACGCTCGCCGATTTCCAAAATACCCAGTTCAAGCTTGCTGAGCTTCAGACCGAGGCGACCATTGCGCGTGTGTTCACCGACAAATGTATTGAACTGTTCATGCAGGGCAAACTCGATCCGGTCGAGGCAGCAATGGCCAAGATGTTTACGGCGAATCTGCACTGCAAGGCAGCCGATGAGTGCCTGCAGCTCTTCGGTGGTTGGGGTTATATGTGGGAGTATCCCATTGCCCGCGCTTATGCTGACGCGCGCGTCATCAAGATTGCCGGCGGTTCAATTGAAATCATGAAAACGATCATTGCCAGGCGCATGTTTGCCGAAAAACACCCGATCAGAGCCGCGGCAGCCGAATAGCCGTGACTCAATTCAGGCGCCTCTGCCCTGGCGCTCTCGGTCCGCCGAGGCGCGGAGTGCGTCGCGGGCTTGGCGCCAATCTTGCTCGGTGAGCTTCGACAAATCGGCGAATGTGCTGGGAGCCGCCAAATGATGACCGCCATCAATCGCGATCGTGGCGCCATTGATATAACAACAGCCGTCGGACAACAAAAAGACAAGTAGATTTCTCAGCTCTTCCATCTGGCCGTAACGGCGAAGCGGCACCTGATCGGGTTGAGTCGCACCAACCGAGGCGTTCGGTATCGGATTGAGCTTTTCCCAGGCATTTTCGGTCGGAAACGGGCCAGGTGCGATAGCATTGAGGCGAATGTTCCTCGGCCCCCACTCGACGGCGAGCGACATGGTCATCGCCTGCACAGCCGATTTTGCCATGGCCGCCGGCACGACATAGGCCGATCCGGTCCATACCCAAGTCACCAAATTGCTGACGACTACGCCGGGGAGACCGTCAGCGATCCAGCGCTTACCGCAGGCCAGCGTGGTGAAAAATGAGCCGTCCATGACCGTTGAGCGAACAGCCTCGTAGCCGCGCGGAGTAAGAGTTTCAGTCGGCGCGATGAAATTAGCGCCGGCATTGTTGACAAGTCCCGTCAGCGGACCGTTTTCCCAGATTTTTGCGACCATCTCGTCTACGCTTGTGGCATCACGCACGTTGACAACGGCATAGTCCGCTGATGCTCCAGTTTGCGTTCTTATTTGCTCCACCGCAGATTTGAGCACGGCCTCCCGTCGACCGCAGACGAAGACGTGGGCCGCGTGGGCGGCAAAGCCCAACGACATCTCCTTGCCGAGTCCTGTACCACCTCCGGTGACAAGGATGCGTTTGCCCGCGAGTGCATCAGAACGGAAAAGTGTCATTTGCTGTCTCCAAGAGCTGCATAGGCGGGGCCAGCGTCAAACGCTATCAAGCGTATCGAGGTCATCCATGGCGATCGCCATGCGCTCGATCATAGCGAGCGTCATCGCTTTGGATTGCATGCTCGGCAAAAGCGGCGAGTGACAGAGGGTAATGGTCCACATAGCCAGTGCATGCGACAATTGCTGCCGGTAATGAGTGAAGCTTGTGTCAAAATCGGGCTTGGCCCCACAGATTGCTTTGAGCCGCTCCAGATAACGCGTGAGCAAATCCCGTTCCCAATTTCTGCGGTCTTCGGGTAGGAGCGCTGCGCTCACCGCATAGGCAAAGTCGCGCGACCAATGCCCGCGTGAGGGGCACTGCCAGTCGCACAGTCCCATACGACCTGCACCCGTCTGGTACCAATTGCCGATGTGCACATCCGAGTGCAGAAATGCGCCGGGTTCACGCTCGTGTACCACAAGTGCGCGCATCGTCGCTGGCCAGACTTCACGGCGCCGCGCCATTAATCGGGGCGGAATAATGTCTGCGGCCGCGTCAAAGGCCTTTCCAGTGTAGTGCTCTGTCCGCATCTTCTTGGCGCCAATGCGAAACCAACTGGGATAGTCCGCAAGCCAGCGGAACTGCTCAGTGGCGGCAACCTTGCCGTAAAACCGCCCATGCAGGGCGGCGAGCAGGTCGATCATGTCCTCCGCCATGGCCCGCGAGACATAGGTCTTGTGACCGCAAAAGATCGCCGATTTGGTCGCGACGAGGTCCTCGAGGAGATGGATCGCGGCAAAGGTTTGCCGGTCGTAGGTTGAGTAATAGCAAATGGGCGCCTCAATCTCGAGGAGCGGACGCACCTCGGAATAGAAGCGGCCCTCGATACGCGCGTGCCCGTTGAAACCGGCAACCATTCTGGTGACGATGCTGGGCAGCGACTTAGTGAAGATCGAGGCTGGTAAGCCGGCTAGCTGGCCCGCTTCGTTATAGCTCACGCGAAGCCGGTGGCGCTCGTGCGTGCCGGCGCTGGCTTGCTCGACTATAACGCCAGTGACAATCGCGCTGGGTGTTTTCGCGCAGAGGGCGGCCGTGAGCCATTCCGGCGTGATGGCGTAGGGCGAGCATGGCACGTCTTCCAGACTCCGCGCCATCGGTCGCATCACCCGTTCGACCAGGACCCGTCCGCTCACCCTCAGCGCGGTGAGGGCCACGTTGCGGGATTCGCCTTTCGACTTAGTTCTCACTGTTCCGCTCATCACAAATTCCACTCCCTCGGTGAGCGCTCACTACCTATGCGGTTTCATTGAGCATCGCCGGAGGCACTTCGCGGTGGAAGCCGTCGAAGGGTTTGCTGTTGGAATGCCGCTCAAGATTCCAGGTTTGCCGGGAGTTGGGCGTGCCGCCATCGACCCGGATACAGGTGCCGGTGATATATGCCGCCGCGGGTGAAAGGAGGAAAACAATAGCGGCGGCGACTTCGGCCTCATTCCCGAACCGCTGCAGCGGCACCTTAGCCGCGTATCGGCGGATCTCGGCCTTTCCCTCAGGGTTGTAAGTATCGAAACCACTCGAAGCTATCCCGCCGGGCGCCACTGTATTGACCCGTACACCGGAGACGGCCCACTCGCATGCGGCGCTTTCGCTCACCGTCAACATTCCACCACGCGCTGCTCCTGAGTGAGCAAAGTTCGGCCAGCCATGCCAGATGTCGGCGATGATGTTCACGATGGCGCCGCCGTGGCGCTCCATCCATCGCGTGTAGACCTCGCGCATGAACACGAAGCCGCCGATGAGATTTGTCTTAAGCACGGCTTCGAAGCCTTTGGTCGAAATCGTCTTGAGCGCTGCCCGATACTGGCCGCCGGCATTGTTGACCAAGCCGTCGATGCGACCCTGCTCGCCAAGAACAGATTCGATGGTGGCGATCACGCGCTCCTCGTCTCTGACGTCGCATACGCGAGTGGAGACACGCCCGCCGTCGCTCCGGATCTCGCCCATCACCCGATCGAGCTTCTCTTGATTGCGCCCAACGATCACCACGCTCGCACCCAACGCGGCAAGCTCGTGCGCCGTGCAGCGGCCGATGCCGCTGCCGCCACCGGTGACGATGACGGTTCGACCTTCGAAAACGCCGGGTTTGAAGACGGATCGATAACCCATGATCAACTCCTACCGGTGCAGCCCGCGCGCCGCCGGTGCTGTTAGTGTGTCACTGCTGTATCGCTACCCTTCCAACGCGCTCGCGGGCCACGATGAGCTTCATGATACCCGCCGTGCCGTCGCCGATCTCGAGACCCATGACATCGCGCATTCGCTGTTGGTGCGGCGTATCCTTCGTCCAGCCGTAATGGCCAAAAGTCAAAAGACATTGGTGGATGACCTCGAATGCGGTCTGCGGACCCATCCACTTGACCATCGCCGCTTCCGAAGTGTGCGGTAAGCCGGCGTCGCGTAGTTCGAGTGCGTGGTAGGCCAGCTGCCGCAGCGCAGCGATCTTCGACTCGCCCTCTACCAATGGAAACGTCACACCCTGAAATTGCGCAATCGGGCGCCCAAAGGCCTCGCGCTCTTTGGTGTAAGCCCATGCCTCATCGAGCGAAGCCTGCGCCGCACCAATACATTGCAAAGCGATCAATGCTCGGCTGTAATCGAAGCCCAGCATGACTTGCGTGAAGCCTTGGCCCTCCTCGCCAACCCGGTGATCTACGGGAATCCGCACGTCGTCGAAAAAAACGGGGCCTCGGCCGACGATCCGACTGCCGACATCGTCGAATCTCCCCCGCTGGAGACCCGGCAAGGCGGCAGGAACGAAGAATGCGCTGACCCCGCGGGCGCCATCCTCCGGTCGGCCGGTCCGCGCGAAGGTAAGGTAGGCGTCGGCGCAATCAGCAAAGGTGATCGAAGTCTTTTCCCCGTTGAGAATATACGAGTCGCCATCGCGACGGGCACGAAGGTTTAATTGGGCGGCGTCCGAGCCGCCGCGAGGCTCGGTCACGCAGATGGCCACGATCGCCTCGCCGCGAACCATGCAAGGTAACCAATGCCGCAGAAGTTCGTCTCGCGCATTCTTGACAAGGATTGCGCCGAGCAGGGAGACCCCTACTTGAACCGCGCTGACGTTGAAGTCTCCGTAAGCCAGCTCCTCGGCGATCAACCCGGTGGTGACGCTGCTTGTTGCCAATCCGCCATAACACTCCGGTAGATCAACGCCGAGAAAGCCGAGCTTGCCCATCTCGCGCAGGAGCTCACGGTCAAGCGTGCCGACCTTCTCGCGCTCAATGTAATCAGGCAACAGGCGCTCCCGCGAGAAGCGCCGAGCCGTCTCCTGCAACGTTCGTTGCTCGTCATCGGGGATCACTGACGGTTCCTCGGCTCACGCATAGATCTTTTCGATAACGTCGGCATATTTCTCGGCAATGCTTTTGCGACGCACCTTCATGGTCGCGGTCACCTCGCCGTCGTCATGATCAAGTTCCTTAGTAAGTAGGTGAAACCTGCGCACCTGCTGGACCTGTGGCATCCTTGCATTTACGCCGTCGACCTCCTGCTGAATCAGCGATCTAACCTGCGGGTGTTCGGCTAGGCTCTTGAAATTGGTAAACGCGATTCCCGCTTCCTCGGCCCATTTTGCAACCGAGTCGAAGTTGATCTGAATGAGAGCTGAAACGAAACGCCGACGATCGGCGATGATCACGGCCTCTTTAATGTATGACGAAAAACGCAGAGCGTTCTCGATCTCTGACGGTGTGATGTTTTTGCCACCGGCAGTGATCATTATGTCCTTCTTACGATCGATGATGCGCAGTTCGCGACCGTCGGGACCATCTTCCCAACGCCCGACATCACCGGTGTGCAGCCAACCGTCGGCATCGATTGCCTCGCGGGTGGCGTCGTCATTTTTGTAGTAGCCGCTAAAGACCACCTTGCCGCGCACCAGGATCTCGCCGTCATCAGCGAGCCGTAACTCGATGCCGGGATAGGGCATGCCGACCGCGCCAATGATTCCTGCTTCGCTCGTTTGCAACGTCGTCGCCCCGGACGCTTCGGTAAGGCCGTAGGCCTCGCGAATCGGCAACCCAATCATGCGGAAGAAGCGCAGAATCTCCGGCGCAATCGGGGCTCCTGACGAGCATGCGATGCGGCATTTGCGCAAGCCGACGAAGTTGAGGAGCGCGCGCAGTATCACCAGATACCAGAGCCCATACAGAGCACGTTGCCCGAGCGTCCAACGCGAGCGGGGTGTTCCGTGCAGTGCCATTGTCGATTTCATCGCGCGCTTGTAAAGCCACAGGCGAAGACCGCCAGCTTCACGCAATTTGATTTCGATGCTGGAATGGAATTTCTCCCAAATTCTAGGTACGCCGAAGAAAATCTGCGGCGCCAGCTCCCGCAGATCGTCCTGCACCGTGCGCAGGCTTTCCGCGAAATTCACGACCGCGCCCGTCGCAACCGGCACATGGATCGAGAACATCTGCTCGGCGACGTGGCATAAGGGGAGGTAGGAGACGATGGCGTCCTTCGGGCTGCAGTGCAGGACAGTGTTGAGGCCGCGTGCCGCTTCGTTCAAGCCACGCCAGCTCATCATGGCTGCCTTCGGGCGGCCGGTGGAGCCGGAGGTGAACACGATCAGTCCTATATCGTCGAGCTGCTGTTGCGCCAGGCTCTGGGCAAGCATTTGTGGATCTTTGGCCTCGAGCTGCCGGCCAAGTTCGATGATATCATCGAAATTGTGGACGCCCGTGCGGTCGTAGTGGCGCAACCCGCGTGGGTCGATAACAACGATCTGCCGCAGCCGGGGGAGCCGTGCGCGAACGCTCAGGACCTTGTCGATTTGCTCCTGATCCTCGCACACGATGATCGGCGAGTCGGAAAGTGATAGCAAGTATTCGATCTCAGGTGCGGGCGACGTCGGATACACGCCGGTGGTTATTCCGCGGAACAGACCGATGCCGAGCTCTGCGAACGCCCACTCCTTCCGATTTTCGCTCAGGATAGAGACGTTATCGCCAGGTTTGAGGCCGAGTTGTACAAGGCCGTACCCGAGATGGCGCGCCGCAGCAGCGTACTGCGCCCAGGTAATTGGCTGCCAGACCCCGAAATCTTTCTGGCGCAGCGCCACGGCGTTCGGTCGGCGCTCCGCCCAGTAAAGGAGCTGACGCGGCAATGGAAGTTCGCTCAGCGCCTCGCTGGCGATCCCGATAAATCGGTCCTGTCTCACGATAACCACCGTTTACGACGCTTATAGTGCTTGATGTCCCGAAAGTTCCTTTGCTGCTCGCTCTCTTCGCCATAACCGAGATAGAAGCGCTGGACGTCGGGATCGGCGAGCAAAGTTGCACTCGAGCCGTTAATGACGACGCGCCCATTTTCCATTATGTAGCCGTAGGAGGCGACGCTCAGAGCAATGCGTGCGTTCTGCTCGACCAACAGGATGGCCGCGCCCTGCTCCCGATTAATACGGGAGATGATTGAAAAGATACTCTGCACCACCAATGGAGCAAGACCGAGCGAAGGTTCGTCCAACAACAGCAGGCGCGGCCGCCCGATCATTGCGCGGCCAATCGCCAGCATCTGCTGCTCGCCGCCGGAAAGGTAGCCTGCGACGGCCCGTCTTCGTTCTTTGAGAAGAGGGAAATATTCAAACACGATTTCACTATCAGCTGTTCCCCTCCGCTGGCCAGCAAGCGCACTACAGGCCGCGGTCAGATTTTCATCCACGGTCAAATCCTCAAAAACGTGGCGGCCCTCGCGCACATGCGCCATCCCGCGGCGCGCGAGGCGATGCGGCGCCCAACCCGCCGTGCTTTCGCCGTAGAAGCAGATGCTTCCGTTAGCGACGCGACCGTTCTCCAACGGCAGTATGCCGGACACTGCCTTGAGCGTCGTGGTCTTGCCAGCCCCGTTGGAGCCGAGCAAGGCCACGATTTGTCCAGCAGGCACATCAATCGACAGACCGCGAAGCGCCTGCACACTGTGGTGATAGACAACTTCGAGGTTGTTGATCGCGAGCGCCGCAGTAGACGTATTCACCGGCTCAGTCACACCTTTATCCAATCGCCCAAGGGCTCCATCTGCTTGTTTGAAGCGTTGTATTGATACAGCCGGCCGGAGGCGATCTGATGCCGGCTGAGGTCAATGGTCACGCCGGTCATTCCGCCAGCGTCCCAATCCCTGATCGATTCGAGGGCCGCCTTCATGTTCGGCAATGTGAACGGTTTTCCTTCCTTGATGCAACGCTCGGCGATCTCGGCGAAGATCATTCCTGACAACCAGCCGTGCAAATAGAAGATCGACACATGCGCCATGTTCGGTCGATTCTTGGCCACAAACTCACGGATGGTCGCGATTGTTTTCGATTCTTTGTCATAGGGATACCGGTAGGGCATGACCCCCGCCCAGGGCTCGCCGATTGCGCCCATCGCGTCGTAGGTCGGTTTGTCCATGCTCCAGATGGTTCCCATGGCGCGGCTGCTTAGGCCTGCCTCGCGCATCTGCTTGATGAAGTCTGGGATGGGCGAGAGCACATAACCTTGGAAGATCACCACGTCCGGTTTTGCCCGGCGCAGCCGCGCCACCTCCGGCGTGACGTCGATACCGGCTTGCTTGGTGATGATCTCTTCCACGATCGGCAGCCCAAGCTTCTGGGCGCGGGCCTTAGAAGCGGGAATGCCGTCGCGACCGAACTCCGTATCGCTGTAGACGAGTGCTACGGTCGGCTTGCCGGAAGCACCCTTCACCTCGCGGCTGATATACTCCATCAGTATTTCGTGCATCGATCCGTAGGTCGGAGTGGCGAGAAAATGATGCGGCATGTTCACCGGGTCGCACAGTACGCTGGCACACGAGGTGCTGGTGGTCATGACGGTGCCAGCATCAAGCACGTCCTGCGCGACCGCCTTGCTCGTGGGCGTGCCGTCGCAGTAGTAAAAGTTGGGCTTATCCGAGGCCATGATCTTCTTGAACACGGCAACCGACTGATCAAGCTTGAAACCCGTGTCCTCCGCCACGTAGCGCAACTTGCGGCCCTGGACGCCGCCATTCTCGTTGCGCCAGGCGCAATAGTCATTCAGACCGGCGTCCATCGCCACGCCGGCAAAGGAGAAGATCCCGGTCAACGGTTGGCCGGCGCCGACCACGATGTCTCCGGATTGAGCAAGCGCACGGTCGCCCACGAAAGGCGAAACCACGGCGGCCGCTCCCGCCGCTCCCAGCGATCCCACAACTTCGCGTCTCGTCAGTTTCGTCAGTCTCGTCATATCATTGCTCCTTGATGGTAAGTAACTGCCTTTGCTGCAACTCATGTCTTCGCCGGCCACAGGACGAACGCTCGCCGCACTCGAGCCCAGATCTCAGCGAGCCCATGCGGCTCGAAAATAAGGAAGCCGATGATGAGAACGCCGAAAACGACCTGTCCCATCGGCAACAGCAGCCCGGCCAACCCTGGGAACCAGGGCCTTGCAAGGTCCGTGGCAACGCGCAGAACCTCCGGGACCAGCGTCATAAAAGCGGCACCGAGCACGCTCCCTAGGACACTGCCTAGGCCACCAACGATGATCGCCGCGAGATAGAAGACCGACAGCCCAAAATCGAAGTAGGTCGGAGTCACGGCACCGTAGAAGTAACCCAACAGTCCTCCAGCGACTCCCGCGTAGAAAGAGCCCATGGCAAAAGCGAGAAGTTTCGCGCGCAGCAGATTGACGCCCAGGATCTCAGCCGAGATGTCACGGTCGCGAACAGCAACAAAGGCGCGCCCGACGTAAGTGCGTGACAGATTGCAGGCCAACAAGCCCAGAAGGAAGACGCAACTGAAGATAAGGTAGAACAAGCGCCGATCACCGCTGAGTTCGATGCCAAATAAATAGGCGCGCGGAATCCTGATGCCGCCGACGCCGCCGGTAACCGACTCCCACTCGCGAAAACAGAAGGACAGAATGAACTGGGCGGCAAGCGTGGCAATGGCGAGGTAAAGCCCTTTGACGCGCAAACTTGGCAAACCGACCAGGACACCAACTAACGCGGTAAGTGCGCCGGCGAGCGGGAGTGCAAAATAGAAGGGAATACCCCACCGTGCCGCCCAGGCCACGCTGTAGCAGCCAACGCCCATGAAGGCGGCCTGACTGAGCGAAATTAGCCCGGTATTGCCTGTTATGATGTTCAGGCCAATAACGGCTATGAGGTGGATGCCGACTATACACACCATCGCCAGTACGTAGTCGCTACCATAGAGCGGCAGAGCCAGGAACGCGGCGAGGAAGACAGCGAAGACCGCGCGTTGGGTCTGCGAGTCGAGAAGACTCTCCTCGGATGCGTAGGTTTCATGAAAGACACCGATCCGCATCGTCAGAGTCTCTCGATTTGACGAGTACCGAAGAGGCCGTAGGGGCGTATCATCAGAATCCCCAGGACAGTGAGATAGGGGACAACGTCGCGCGCCTTGCCGCCGACATAGCCGACCACGATGCTCTCCATCCAACCGACGGCGAGGGCAGCCACGATCGCGCCAAGCACGCTGTCGAGTCCGCCGAGAATGATCACCGCAAAGACGCTAAGTGCTCCTGCCGACAGTAGTGGTGAGAGGCCCGAGGCCGTGGAGATGAGTACACCCGCGATCGTGCCGACGATGCCGGCCAACACCCAAGACAGTCGCTGCGCATACCGTATGTCGATGCCAAGAGTAGCGGCCGTCACGGGATCGCTGGCAGTCGCTCGCAACGTCACCCCTGTTTTCGAATACCGGAAGAACACGGAGAAGAGCCCGATCAACACGACCGCGGCCGCAAAATTGGTGACCACCGAACCTGGCACGAGTACGTCGCCAAATATCAGCCTCATAGAGGGAAAAGGCCGAGGAACGTTGACCGTATCGCTCCCCCAAGTTGCCTCGACCATACCGTGGATGATGCTCGCAAGACCGATTGTCGCCATGAGCACTGATACGACCGGCTGTCCGCTCAAGGGCCGCAGGACGAGATACTCAAAGATGAGCGAGAATATTGAGATGGAAATGAGGGCTAGTACGACGGCCTCAAGCGGTGACACACCAAAAATAACGTTGGCTGTGTAGTAGAAGTAGGCTCCCAGCATCATGACTTCGCCGATGGCGAAATTTATGACGCGCGTGCACTTGTAGATCAACACGAAGCCGAGAGCGATAAGCGCATATACACCTCCTGAGAACAGGCCGAGTAAGCTGAACTCGATGAATTCGCTCATACGTTCACCTAGTCACCGAGATAGGCACGTATCACTTCGGGGTTGCTCCGGACCTCTGCGGGCGAGCCGCGGGCAATGACTTCTCCGAAGCTCAACACGACAACATGGCTAGATAAATCCATCACTAAGCCCATGTCATGCTCAATCAGAAGGATCGTAATGGCCCACTCGTCGTGCAGATCAAGGATGAACCGCGCCATGTCCTCGGTCTCTTCCCGATTCATACCTGCGACAGGCTCATCAAGCAGGAGAACGCGCGGGCGCATTGCGAGTGCTCGCGCCAGCTCAACGCGCTTCTGCAACCCGTACGACAGGGACTCAATTGGGCGATGACGGATGTGATCGATCTCAAGAAAATCAATTACACGGCGCTCCAGCTCCTCGCGCAACGCCAATTCCTCTCGCCGCGCCCACGGGGCGGACAAGAGCGCAGAGATCGTGTCGGCCCGCATCAGGTGATGGCCGCCGAGCTTGATATTATCGAGTACACTGAGGCCGCGGAACAACGCGATGTTTTGAAAAGTCCGCGCAACACCTTTTCCGGCACGCGCGTGCGCGGGCAGGCGCGTAATGTCCTCGCCGTCGAGCCGGATTCGACCCGTACTGGGTTGATAGAAGCCCGAGATGGTGTTGAAAAGGCTGGTCTTGCCGGCGCCGTTCGGCCCTATAAATGCGCTGATCTCGCCGCCCGGTGCCGAAAATGACACGCCGCGCAGAACACTCAACCCGCCGAACGTCAGATGGATGTCGTCGGCGACAATCGACGATCCCGGGCGTGGAGTTTGGGCAGGAGGGACCTTCTGAGAGCCAGGCCGTGCTACTTGCATGATCGTCTTGGGCTCCGGTAGCACTTGGAATGTGCGCACCCGAATGCGGATCGCTCCGCTGCCGACACAAGATTGCGGCACTGCGCAATTGAGCATGGGCAGGTTTTCCTCGCCTCGTCTTGCAGCGCCTTTATTGACTTATTGACTTCAGGCGTCCCGCGTCGCTAAATAGTAAGCTAGCATACACTACGCAAGCGTGCAAGTTGGCTACACGACCGCAAATCTGGTTTCGGGGTCTGAATGACAGTCCTTTCTTGGCGCCCGGATCGTCCACAAGGGGCAGTGAACGGACTTTCGAACCGCATGTCATGATCTTAAGCGTATATGCCTGTTGCATGCTTTGAATGACTTGTATGCTTGGCAGTATGCTTTAAGTGACCAGCTTATCAATTTCGAATGGGAACGCTCGCAACATGACCGAAAGGACCGATTGGGATCTAAGGCTAGGTTACCTCATCCATGACGTGTCCCGGCTGCGACGCGTCATGTTCGATCGTGCACTTGCTCCTCTCGGAATCACACGTTCGCAATGGTGGGTGCTGGCTTTTATCTCGCGAAAGGATGGGCTTCCGCAAACGCAACTTGCCTACGAGCTCGATGTCGGCAAAGTTGCCCTGGGCGCGCTCATCGACCGTCTCGAATCAGCTGGGTTCGTTGCCCGCAAGGCCGATCCGGTGGATCGAAGGATAAAACGTGTATTCCTAACGAAGCAATCAGCGCGTTTTTTACGGCGGCTTCGCGCGGAAACTGATGTATTTAATGTCAAGATTCTGAATGGCATAGATCGGAGTGATCTGCAAAGGACGGCTGATACGTTGCTCGCCATGAAACGGAACTTACTCGACATGTCGGGCAACGCTTCCTCATTGGGAGTGGAGGATCATGACATTGGATCCAAAAAAAGAGGAGCGCGAAAAGAGAAAAACAAGTCGGTCAGTGCTTGATTCTAAGTTTTTAATTTTAAGGAGAAGCCGACAGAAGAAAGATGAATAATCGCGCTGTAATTCTTCGAAATCGACCTCCCGGCATTGCCCAAGCCGAGGATTTCGTTATCAAGAATGTTGACGTTGCCGCCCCTAAGGCTGGCGAGATCGTTGTGCGCAATGCTTTTCTATCGGTCGAGCCGGCGATGCGAGGATGGATCGCCGATGCCGGGAATTATTCCGCGCCTGTCGCGATCGGGTCAGTAATGCGTGCGCTTGCAGTCGGCCACGTGGTCGAATCCCGGGATGGCGATTATAGGGAAGGCGATGCCGTCGCGGGTTGGTTCGGTTGGCAAAACTACGCCACGGTCAAAGCTGACGCCGTGGTTCGCAAGGTTAAGGAGACCGATCTCCCAATCTCGCTCTCGCTCGGTGTACTTGGCATAAATGGCGTGACTGCGCATCTGGCGCTAACATTGATCGGTAAGCCACAAGCGGGGGAAACTGTCCTCGTTTCCACAGCGGCCGGCGCTGTTGGCTCTGCAGCCGGTCAGATCGCAAGGATATTTGGCTGTCGCACGGTGGGTATCGCTGGCGGACCCGAAAAGGTCAAGCTCTGCCTCAAGGAGTTTGGCTATGAAGCGGCGTTCGACTATCGAACCGACAATTTTGAATCCGACATCACCACCGCATGTCCGGACGGCGTCGATATCTATTTCGATAATACGGCCGGGCCAATCAGCGACACGGTTTATCGCCATTTGGCGCGAGGAGCCCGAGTAATCGTGTGCGGTACCGCGTCAGTGCCAAGTTGGGCGCAATGGCCGACCGGCCCGCGCGTCGAACGTCACTTGCTTGTCAAACGCGCGCGCATGCAGGGTTTCATAATCTTTGACCATATGGATTTGTATGAGGAATCAGTTGGACAGCTTGCCAATTGGGTGCGCGAGGGTAAGCTGCGCTATCGGGAGGACATTCTCGACGGTATCGAGGCCTGTCCCGATGCGCTTGCGGGCCTTTACAGAGGCGAGAATTTCGGCAAGCGGTTGATCCGGCTCTAGCAGATGCCGAGGACGAGACCGGCCGTTAGAGGACGAACACCGGCCGATACCTTGGGCAGCATTTGCGTTGGCACCAGCCGATCGTCCCAGCTACGGCCGGGCCGCGTTACTCTTAATTGCTGCCCTCACGCGCGCGCACGAGGCGGCGCCGATACCAGCGAGCTCTGAGGCAGACCGACCTGCACCGGCCGGCTGAGCGGCGCTGCGGCTGCTGGCCGACGTCGACATTTCGCATCGAGCTACCGGGCGATCGACAACGATCGCCAATTTCTGCAGCACCGACAGTGGTGGCGTTAACCGTACTCGCTGCCCTCACGCGCGCGCGCGAGGCGCGCGCCGATTCCAGCGCGCTCTGAGGCAGACCGACCTGCACCGGCCGGCTGAGCGGCGCTGCGGCTGCTGGCCGACGTCGACATTTCGCCGCCGCGATCGGCTATTCGCCAAAAAGGACATCAGCGACGGCGGCGGGTCGACCAGCAGGCGGCGCCAGCGGCTCGCGCCGCTGACCCACTTCGTTCGCGCGGCGGCGAGCGCCTTGCCGGCGAACGCGAGCTCTGCATCAGCGCGGGGCTTGAGCCATTCCAGCTTGCGCAGTGACGCCCTGAGCGATGCTGCCTCGCGTGCCGCTGTCGCGGCGGCTTTCTTCGCCTCGTCGGCCGTTTTGGCGGCCTCCGCGGCCTCGAGAGCGAGCGTCTCGGCCCGCGCCGGAGCAGCCGCGACGGCCTCCGCGTCCGGCACGAATAGCGCCGGGTGGAAAAACTCGACCGGGGTCGCGTCGTTCGGCGAGATGATCACCCGCATCCCGATCCACGTCTTGTCGAACAAGTTCTCCGCAAAGTCGTAGGGCATCCGCACGCAGCCGTGCGAGGCTGCATACCCGGGCAGTGGCCCGCCGTGCAGCGCGATGCCGTTCCAGGTGATGCGCTGCATGTTCGGCATCCAGGCATCGTCATAGAGGGTCGAGTGGTGGTCCTTGTCCTTCTCGATGATGGCGAACACGCCCGCTGGCGTCTCGCGTCCGGCGGTGCCGGTCGACACCGGTGCGCGCAGGATCCATCCGTCGGCGTCGTAGAAAGTGACCTGCTGGCTCATGATCGACACGATCGCCATGATCGGCTCGCCTGCCTCGCGCGGCGCTGTCGCCTCGGTATTTGGCGCGGGTCGCGCCTGTCTCGCCGCGGCGTCGGCGGTCAGCGCCACCAGCGCGGCCATCGCCGCGAGCGTCACAACGGCCGGCCCCTTCCAACGCCGCGTCGCCACGATGGATTGCGCCGTCATCAATCGATTTACCATGCCATTGTCGCGGTTAAATGCCTGTCCGTGCTTGCGTCGATCGAGATCGGCGACCAACTTATTTGAGTCACCCCGACACGGCTAGACCGACCCGATGTCGGCTGTTGGCATTGTGTCTTGAAGACGCGTAACGTCATGCTGTACGAGAGAGGAAGGTGGACCCTTCGGAGTCGCAAAGGTAGGCCGGCTTACCGCGCGAACCTGGCTGAGCCTCCTCCTCGAACATACCCCAATTCTTGATCAACTCCTTGGTTTCGGGATCGAGGCGCGGCGGCTCTGCCGGTGGCTGAATGACTGCCGCTACGACCGCCGCGGTCGCATCAGGAAGGGCATAACCTACCCCTTCCGATTCCTTTAGTCGCCGCGCCCGCCCTATGATGCCGAATCGCATGGAGAAGCGCCGGCCGGGCGCGCCTTCAACGCTTGTGCCGTTTTCGGTGAGCACATAGTACTTGGTAAGTTGGTACAAATATTCCTTGAACACGATGTCGGGCACATGAATCGTGCCGCGAAACGGCCTCGCAAGGGCAACGTGATGCGCGGCCGCTGCGGCCGGCAAAGCTATGCGCATGACGTCACTCAATCTTTGCCAAATTTGGCCGACTTCGACTGCGCGGGAACATTCAACTCTGACCTTATCAATCAAATCGTCTAGTGCATCTCCTATTTCTGCGCGGATTTTTCTTTGCTGCCGCGGGAGTGAGATCGATCTCCAAGCCACCGGGGACCGAAACCTTCGTGATCCGTGCCATCAACTGGCGCAGCGCTGAAGTAAGGGAAGGGCTCATCCACGCGAGGAACGCCAGAATAAGCATGAGAAGAGGCCAATAAGCATTCACGATAATTGCGCTCCAGCCCTTCTCATCTGAGACGCTCGCGTCGGAATCCGACTTGGCCTTTCTACCCGCGCCGCAACAAGCGACGACCAGAGCCGATTCGGTCGGAGTGCTCGCGACAGTCGGCCTAGGCGTAACCGGCTCATTGGTCTGAGATGATGGATTTGTCGCCGGTGAAGGTGACGGCGGTGGACTCGTCGGCGGCGCGGGCGACAATGGACTCGCCATGAACGGCATGGCGCTTCAAAATCGTGTTCGCGGCATTCTGTTGGAGCAGTTCTACGCGGTACGTGGACGGGCACGCTGAAGATTACGTCCAGCCCAGTGGTCAAATCGTAATTGAAAAGTTGGCCTTCGACCGTGATTATCAACAATAATTTTGCATTGCGACGTTTTTTTCTTTGTTTTCCGAATCAATTTCTGCTTACAGGGGCGTCGTCCCTTTGAACCGAGAGGTAATCAGATGGCACGGAAATCAAAGCGTCGGACGTGGACAACAGCGGATGTGCGTCAACTAAAGGCGGCTGCGAAAAAGAAAACCAGGGCAGCCGCTATTGCGAAAGGCCTTAAACGAACTGAGGGCGCGACCCGGCAAAAAGCGTTCAGTCTGGGGATTTCACTCGACTCAAGAGCCTGATCCCGGGTTTTATCAGTGTCCTAAAAAAGCTCCGCCGCACGCGGCGGGGTTTTTGCGTCGTTATGAAAGTGGTTTGACCCCTCCGCCACCCCAATTCTGGGCGACCAACCTGTTTTCACAAATCATCTATCGGCGATAGCTTGGAGCAGGACGGCATTCCTGGAAATCCAGGAACGCCTTCCCGACTGACTCCTGGGTCGTTGATGCGTCATCGCAAGTCCGTTCATGCCCGCATAACCGACATCGCGTTGCAATGCGGCAAATGTAGCGTTGTGCCGATACTGTTGCAAAAAGATTTTTGGTCCTGGAACGAAGAACAGTTTTCTCGGATCAAGCCGAATTCGGAATTCTGATTCACAGAACCGGCTATTCGGATTCTATTATTGCTCGATTTCCCTGGTCGGGTGGTCTCAAGGGGACTTTTGCAACAGTATCTGCCATTCGCGTCGTTTTTGCGCTGCAACAAACCATCATCAGCAAATTTCCAGAAACAGTCATTGGCGAGACGTTTGGTTCATTCGATCAGCTTATCTATCGAGAAGCATGCGATTAGTCTTACGCTGTAATTGCGACGTTGGTTGTTTCTTCAGGTGCAATATTCTGCGCCCCGTCCGGTTGCTGCTCAAGTTGTCGGCAACTATATACTTGACTGAACACGTCAGGCATGGTAGTCTCCAGACCATAGGAGATTTGCCATGACTTGTGACCTGACCAATCCCGTCTTCACGAACGAGGACAAGGCACGCGAATTTTTGGAGGCGTCCCGCTGGCCGGACAGGCCGGTGTGCCCGTTCTGTGGTCAATTCGATACAGTCAAGCGGCTTGGCGGCAATTCGATGGGGCCGGGCTGGTATTTCTGCCATGAATGCCGCGAAAAATTCACGGTGCGCGTCGGCACACTCTACGAGCGCAGCCATATCCCGCTGCACAAGTGGCTACTCGCTACGCATTTGATGGTTTCGAGCAAGAAAGGTATGAGTGCGTTGCAACTCTCCCGAATGCTTGGCATTACCTACAAAAGTGCGTGGTTCATGTGCCATCGCATTCGCGAACAAATGACGCCACGAAAGCGTGGACCGATCGGCGGTCAAGGCCGCACGGTCGAGAGTGATGAAACGGTGATCGGCGGCAAGATGAAGAACCGCGCCTTCGCGAAGAAAGAGCCGAAGAAGCAAACTGTGCTGACGCTGGTTGATCGCGATGGAGAAAGCCGCTCGTTCCATATCGCCAACGTCAAGGCCAAGACTTTGCGCGATGCTATTGAGCGGACGGTTGATCGCCAGTCGCATTTGATGACTGACGAACTGCGCTCCTATGGACCGATCGGCGAAAAGACATTCGATGGCCGCCATACCACGGTCAACCATTCGGCCAATGAATATGTGCGACTCGGTGGCTTCGCCCATGTCAACACGGCTGAGGCCCGTTTCAGCCTCATGAAACGTGCCGTGTTTGGCGCACATCATTCGGTTAGCGAAGCACATCTTTCGCGATATCTTGCCGAATGGGACTTCAAGTGGAACACGCGAAAAACGACTGACGGGGAACGTGCAGCCATTGCGCTTAAGGGTATCGAGGGCAAACGGCTGACGTACCGTCCTGCTGACAAAGCCGCGAACGCTTAAACAAAAAGCCAAACGATTTTTGAGCTGGCGAAGGAACAAGAAATGACAGTGAGCACAAAGCTAACCCGGCAAGAAGAAACGGCGACCAGTGACCGGAGACCTTCCTTGCGTGAGCAGGCGCGCGTCATGCAGCAACTCAAAGAACTCGCGCTTAGTCCTGCTCCTGGCATATTCGATCACGTCAGGTGGGACGCGGTCAGTGAGCATCTTGCGCCCATTGTCCGTGAGATACTTGGGTTTGGTGATGAAGAACCACCAATTGAAACATGATTCTTCCTGGCTTTGGCTTTCTCCGCACAGTTCACGGCCAGTAATTGCGAACATGATGTACCACTCATTGATTTCTGGATTGAAATCGAGAACTCCATTCGGATCGCGATCAGCGTGTTTGAAAAACGTGCCATCCTTTTTGACGAGATGTTCCCAATCGCGTTTGTATTCGTCCTTTATCCAATCTGAGTCCCAGAGTAGGTCGCGTCGGTAAGGGTCGCGTTGTTTGCTTATCGTGTGAAAAATCTCGTAGGCGGCGAATGCCAGAGTATGAATCGAAACTGGATCGCCATCCGTGAACCACAAAGCAATGGCCGTGCGAAGTTGACGGTGCGCGGCGCTTATCTTGCTGATCTTAATTCTTGAGGTTTTGTCAGCCATGAGCAAGCCCTCTGATCCCACCAAGGACACTGAGTTTCAAAAAGTAGTGCAAGGCTTCCTGCGAACGCCGCCGAAGCCTCACAAGCTAAAGGCCAAAAAGCGTGCGAAAGTGAAGAAAGCCAAGGCAAAGCGGGGCTAAAAGCCACGAATCAGCAATGCCTTACGTCAATCATCCACTCTACGGGCGATTCAGTCAAGTATATAGTTGCCAAGTTGTCGGATAATGTGCCGTGAGAACGGACCTAGATGAAGATAAAAGCCTGTTAGCAGGACGATAATCCGAGCCCATTGCGGATTTCTTGATGCACAATGGATGATCGTTTTCCTGAAGATGTCTTGTGCTCCCGGCAGCCTAGATACAATTCGATGAACAACTTCCAGCCCGCCAAATTTGCTCCCGGAATCATTCGCGCGTACTTGACGATTGGGGTTGGAGCTGCCGAGCAGACGCGCTAAGCGTTGAAGACGCCTAGCGTAGGCAACGGGATCGTAAATTTCTTCCAGGATGCGCTTATAGTCAGAGAGAATTTCGCGCCTCGGCCGCAGTGTCTCGAAGTTCAGACCTTGCGTGCATTGATCCATACCAGCAGCGCGATCCAATAAGAGTTCCGCGTGCAAGCGACCCTCGCGGGCTAGGCGGCGCGTAAGTTGCGTGTTTGGCAGCGCATAAAGCAACCCTACCATGCAGACAGGGATAGCCGCTTCTTCGATTAGTTCGATGATGGCATCTGCCACCGAGCCCTGCTCGCTATCGAAGCCGACGATGAAGCCTGCCGTCACGTACAGCCCCGCCGCATAAATTCTATGGACGCTTTGGGCAATATTCCTTCGTGTATTCTGTTTCTTTCGCATCGCGATCAGCGTGTTGGAATCGGGACTCTCGATTCCTACGAAGACGCCGAGAAAATTGGCCTCATTCATTAGCCTCATAAGATCCGCATCGTCGGCCAAATTGAGGGACGCCTCAGTCGTGAACTCGAACGGATAATGCCGTTGCTCGAGCCATCTCCTTAACTCGGGCAGGAACGTCTTAACCGCCTTCTTATTTCCGATGAGATTGTCGTCGACAAAATCAACATGACCGCGATAGCCGAGTTGATAGAGCGTCTCCAATTCATTCAGCATTTGTGTGTTCGTCTTGGCCCGAGGGACTCGCCCGTAGAGTTCGATAATGTCGCAGAACTCACAAGTGAATGGACAGCCGCGCGAAAACTGCACTCCCAGGTAAAGATAGTGTTCGAACTTTAAGAGATCGAAACGAGGAATCGGACTCTTCGTTACATCAATTTTGAACTTCTCGGCCTCGAAGACTCCCTCCCTCGCGTCCGCTTCCCAAGCTACGATAAACTCGTCAATGATGCCTTCGGCTTCGCCGAGCACCTGGAAATTCGCCCCGCTGTAAAGGTGCGGAGCGGACGTAACGCCTGGGCCACCGACAACAACTGGCTTTTGGCGCTCACGGCACAAGTCGATGATCTGGATGGTGTCGAAATACTGCGGGAGCATGCCGCCGGTCATGACCAGGTCGGCCCATTCGAGATCGTCGTCCGCGAGCGCTTCAGCGTTTCGGTCAACCAACCGAATGGTCCACTCCTTTGGCAGCAGTGCTGCTACTGTGATCAGGCCGAGAGGCGCCGTGGGATATCTCGCGCCAAATAATTCGCAAGCCGCCTCAAGATTCCAAAATGTACCCGCCCCAAAGCGAGGATAAATCATCAACACATTGCACAAACGCAGCGACATTGGTCCGTCGGTCCTCACGACGCGGCTGAGGCCCTGCCTACTAACCGAAAATAACGATTACTGATCGCCCCAACTTCAATCCCGGAAACCCCGCTCTGCGGCCGGGTTGACGTACACTATATCAATCCTTCATTTCGCATGAAAGCCGACGCAAAGGTTGCAGATCGCCAACGCCTTAAGCAGCTCAAAACGCAAGCTGATGGGCGTTCTGACGCTGGCTTATTTTCACTACGAGTGGGTGCGCTGACCAGGTCATCGAACAACCCAGTGCCGGAACGGGTCACCTCGTCACTTTTGGAATGTCCATCGCAAGTCCGTTCATACCCGAATAACCGACATCGCGCTGCAATGCGGCAAGTGCAGCGACGTGCCATGATGACCAAAGTGCGCTGCAGCAAACATTGGCTTATTCGGGTCGTGCGAGAGGCAGGCCTATCGATCCGTTTCGATGAACACGTCGCAGCCAACATCACCCAACGCCTGCTTAATCCTAGTCTTCGCGTTATCGGCGGCAGTTTGATTGAAATCCGGTGATGCTTTGTGTGTTTCAATTGAAATGCGGACGAGAAGTCGTTCGGTTGTTTTGCCGCCTCCGAGCAAGGTGGATATAACGGAAACCCGGGTTACTAATTTTTCCTCCATCAAAGTGGCGAGGCGTGTCTCGGCTTTGACCTGAAGCTCCTGGGCGGCGCTGGCCTGCGGCAAATGGGTACACTCCCCTAATTTGGGCTCTTGAAGTATCACAAGAATGCCTTGCTGTGGAGCCGGGATGGCTACAGCGCTCTCCACGGTGCGACGCGCCTGTTCCCCTTCAAAGCTGTCCTCGCTGGGAGACGTGATGCGAACGTTGAAGCCTGTTCGCTGGCGCTTCAGCGACGGACCTCCCCATCTGGAGGTAATCTACTTCGCGGCCCCTTGGGCGCGAGCCTCAAACGAGCCACACGGCCTCGACACGGCAGCGGGCGGCTCCTATTGTTCCTTACCCCGGCATGCTTCCTGTATACACGTGCGGGCCCGAAGGCCTGCGGCGACGTGCCGAAGTCCCCGTTTCTTCCAATTGGCAGCCGTTGTGCCTATCGGCAGGGATTTCGCCAATCGGACTTGGTTTGTGCGGTGGGTTCCGTCGGCATATATGCCGGTGGCCCGAGCGGCTCGGCTATCGGGCGCGCTTTGATCGAAAAGGAGCTTCACGTGCAGGTTTTCGTCCGTGACAACAATGTCGACCAGGCCCTCAAGGCACTGAAGAGAAAGATGCAGCGCGAGGGCGTCTTCCGCGAAATGAAGCTCCATGGGCATTACGAAAAGCCCTCCGAGAGGAGAGTCCGGGAGAAGGCGGAAGCCATCCGGCGCGCCCGCAAGCTAGCCCGCAAAAAGTTGCAGCGCGAGGGTCTCCTGCCGATGAAGCCTCGGGTGACACAAGGGACCTTTGGAAGAGGCAGCGCCCCTCGCGCCCCTCGCGTTTGATCCTGGAATAATCTTACGCGACACCCCGATAAAACTCTTTGCTAGTATCCTACGTAGCCTTAGCGTCCATTGTGGAATTCATGGCAAGCAGAATTAAAGTGACGCCGCAAAAGGAAAAGATCCCGGAAAATGAGGGTTCCGGGACCCTTCCTGATAGCCCGCTGCTCGACCGTTCCGACGCGAGCTTCGAGGCGCTAATCCGCACCGCCAAGAAGCGCGGTTATGTCGCCCACGACCAGATTAACGCCTTGCTAGCTTCAGAAGAAGTCAATTCCGAGCAGATCGAGAACATTCTGGCGAAGTTCAGCGAGATGGGCATCAACGTGGTCGAGACCAAAGAGACTCGGCTTGACGAAGAGGTGGCGGCCCGTGAAGAGCCGGAGGAGGACGAAACGGAAGGCGAGAACGAGTTGGTCGACATTCAGCCACGGGCGGTTCCGGCCAAATCCGGAGCCAAGGAACCCGCCGAGCGAACTGACGACCCTGTGCGCATGTACCTCCGCGAGATGGCGTCGGTGGAACTTCTTTCGCGCGAGGGCGAGATCGCCGTCGCCAAGCGCATCGAGGCCGGCCGCGAGGCAATGATTGCGGGGCTGTGCGAGAGCCCGCTCACCTTCCAGGCCATTATCATCTGGCGGGATGAGCTAAACTGCGGAAAGGTTTTGCTGCGCGACATCATTGACCTCGATGCAACCTATGCCGGTACTGGCGCCAAAACCTTGCCGGTGCCGGAGATTGGCCCCGACGGCGAGTTAATCGTGAACATCGCCGTTCCGGGTCAACTCGGGCGGCCGCCGCAGATACCAACGCCGGACACTGCGCCGGTGACCACCACCCCGTCCAAGCCAGCCGATGAAAGCACCGACGGCAACGAGACGGCAGCCCACGGGATGATCAGCGAGAGCACCCTCGACGATGATGACGACGATAAGGAGAGCTGGTTCTCGATCGCCGCGGTCGAGGCGGAGCTCAGGCCCAAGGTAATCGAGTCCTTTGACATCGTTGCCGGCGCGTACAAGCGGCTGTGCCGCCTGCAGGACCAGGACATCCTGTCCCAACGTAGAAGGCAGTCGCTCTCTCCTGCGCAGGTGCGCAAATATAAGAAGTTGAAGAACGAGATAATCGGCGAGTTGAAGTCGTTACGGCTGAACCGATTGCGCATCGACGCACTGATCGAGCAGCTCTATGACATCAACAAGCGGCTCGTCGGTTACGAGGGACGCCTGATGCGGCTTGCCGAGAGCCACGGCGTCGTGCGCGAGGATTTCCTCACGAAGTATCTGGGCTCCGAGCTCGATCCGCTCTGGCTCAACCGCCTGTCGAAACTCTCAGCCAAGGGCTGGAAGAACTTCGTCGCGCGCGACGCAACCCGAATCAAGGAGTTGCGCACGCAAATCCATACGCTCGCGACCGAGACCGGGCTTGAGATCGGCGAGTTCCGTAAGATTGTGCACATGGTGCAAAAGGGCGAGCGCGAGGCGCTCCAAGCAAAGAAGGAGATGGTGGAGGCGAACCTGCGCCTCGTCATCTCGATCGCAAAGAAATATATCAATCACGGCCTGCCGTTTCTCGACCTGATCCAAGAAGGCAACATCGGCCTGATGAGGGCGGTCGACAAGTTCGAATATCGGCGCGGCTACAAGTTTGCGACCTACGCCACTTGGTGGATTCGGCAGGCGGTCAGCCGCTCGCTCTATGATCAGTCACGCACCATCCGTGTGCCAGTTCACATGACCGAGGCCATCAACAAAATCGTGCGCACGAGGCGGCAGATGTTCAACGAGACCGGTCATGAGCCAACACCGGAAGAGCTCGCGAAAAAGCTCGGTATGCCGATCGAGAAGGTGCGCAAGGTTTTGCAAATCGTCAAGCAACCACTGTCACTCGACACGCCGATTGGCGATGAGGAGGACTCCCACATCGGCGACCTAATCGCGGACGAGAACGCCATCCAGCCGATCGACGCCATGATCCAGTCGAATCTGCGCGAGACTACGACGCACGTTCTCGCGTCACTAACGCCACGCGAGGAGCGAATCCTACGCATGCGCTTTGGTCTCGGCATGAACGGCGACCACACGCTGGAGGAAGTGGGCCAACAGTTTTCGGTGACGCGCGAGCGGATACGACAGATCGAGGCCAAGGCAATCCGAAAGCTCAAGCACCCAAGCCGATCAAGGGTGCTCAGGAGCTTCCTCGACAATTGATTTGCCAAGAAGCAAGATTCAGTCTGCCGCGATACCCGGTAGCGGGCCTTTCTAAATCGTCAACCATAGGCGCATAGTGAAATGATGGTCATCTTTAAATGTCCCTATTGTCGGACCGAATATGAAATGACGACGGCTCGTCTGTCGTTCCAGCAGCGGAGCTACGCCAAGTGCCAAGTCTGTCACCAAACCATGTACAGCTGGAATTCCCGAAACGTGCCCATCTTCACGCTCATGAATGCATCCAAGGGCGAGACGTCAGACATCCAACCGTAACTTGCGTTCGGGATTGCTGCACTGCTGGCGCGGTCGTCAGGCTGGGAACTCGGTCAAGAGCTGCTTGAGGGCCTCTTTTCCCGCCCGGTTAGCGGCCTCAACGGTTTCATAAAGGATCGATGAGCATTCTATCGGGCTCTTCCGACCAGCCCGATAAATCTCCCATCTCCACGGTCTTGGAGGCGGCGCACGGTTCTTAACAACGACCGAAAAATCGGTTTGATCGAAGAGAATGCTCATTATTACACTATGCGCCCGACAGCCGCTGAATGCCAGCCGTCATCAAGCGCCAGGCGAGCAACTGGGATTATGATTTATTCGATCGGCAACGCCGGCGCTGAGCGGATTGAATCGGTGGTGGGTTACTTTGAATAAGGCAGCCTAACCTTGACGGCGAATGTCATCCATCGCCGCAAAGAGAACAAGGCTATCAATGCTGTGATGTATATTTTCTAACGCTTTGGCTACCGTGCGAATGGTCGCATCGGAAAATTTGTCGCCCTGCATGTGCTCATCGAGGACGGATTGGCAGGCCGCCATCGCGGTGGATATTTTCTTCAAATATTCTTTGGTCGAAATCGGAACGGGCCGAGCAGCCTTTGCCGCCGCTTCGATTTGAGCCGCGATCCGGCTTATTTCAATGACCATTGCGATAATGTCATCTCTAGACTGTTTTTCGTATAGATCCTGTTCAGCGGACATTAGTTTTCTCCCAAGCCTCCCACACGTCCACAATATCACCAATCTCCCAAAGTCGCGACGTAACACCGGCGGCCATCGCAGGCGTAGTCCGCAGCGCCTTATGGATACGAACGAATTTGTAGGACATCGCGAACAGCGCGACCGAATGCGCGCGATTTTCAAGCTTCTTAAAAGGCGTTAGTAAGCCGAGTAAATCGGCGGGTGTGCATCCTACGTTGAGGTTCGACCGCTCCATGTCGGGATAGCAGGCGAGATGCCAGAGGAGGCGGCGCTTTTGCCTAAATCGAAGGAGCCCATACCGATTGATTATGGTCCTTGCCGCGCTCGGGCGCGACCCGTATTGTGCGAGGTCAACATCGGAGACGGAAATGGCTACGGGCACGGTGAAGTGGTTCAATCCGACAAAAGGATATGGGTTCATTCAACCTTCCGGCGGTGGCGGCAGGGACGTGTTCGTCCACATTTCGGCCGTTGAGCGGGCCGGCCTCAGCTCGCTTAACGAGGGACAAACTGTCGAGTACGAAATCGAGAGCAATCGGGGGAAAGAGTCGGCGGTCAACCTCAAGATCAAATGACCATTTTGCCGGCGCAACCCGCCGAGCTCACCGCATCAGTATGTCGAGCCTGTGGTGCGTGCTGCACATTTTCGTTGGAAAGCGACGTCGATCTCGATCGAATCCCACACGCATATGTCGATGGCGACCAAGGATGCATGCGATGCATCGGTAGTCGCTGTGCGGCCCTTGTGGGAGACGTAGGTATCTCGACGGCATGCGCGATCTACACCGTGAGGCCTGACGTTTGCAGAGCTTGTTTGCCCGGTGATGATTGCTGCCAAGTGGCACGGCGGCGCTTCGATCTCTAGGGGCGTTGGTTTGGTGTGGACTGGCGGCCCCCCATATGGCATTTACGATACGAAAGACCGAGCGTCGCCGATAGCGCAGTGCTCAATCCTTTTTGCTCAGGCGGAAGAGCTGAAAGCCTCGGTCATTAATTGCCGCCTCGATCACGTCGCGCGAAAGCTTGTATGGAGGATTCCTGTTCGGTGCGATGGCGCCTACCACACGCCAGGGCTTGAACTGACTCGGTAATTGGAGGCAGGCAGGATCGCCGCTAAACGCACCCAGATCAGGCCTTGCCCCGGATTTGAAGATGAAAATTCGCATCGCCCCGCCTTCCTTTGCCGCGAGGTCTTCATCATTATGAGGCGCATCGTCAGTCATTGCCTGTCACCGCCGCCGAAACTGGTTACGCTGCGGCGGGCGACTCACCGTTCCGGCGCGTTCGTCCTTGTGACGGAAGATCAATCGTCCCTTTTCCAAATCATAGGGCGATACTTCGACTGTCACACGATCCCCGGCCAGGGTTTTGATCCGATTTTTTTTCATTCTTCCGGCCGTGTAGGCGACCAGCTGATGTCCGTTGTCGAGCTGAACACGGTAACGGGCGTCTGGCAATATCTCGATTACAAGACCCTGGAATTCTAAAAGTTCTTCCTTCGCCAAATTATGCTCCTTTTGAATGACCAGCCCAACGCCGGCGGCGTGGAGCACCGTCGCGCCGCCCCGGACGGCCTTTGCCATGCATGAAGGCAACAGAATCGATACGGCACGGCGCCTCGTTTGGTTGACTAGAGCGACTTTGCTTACGCGCTGGACCGCTACGGTGCCAGTGCCGCTGCTTGGCATCGACAGACGATTTGATAAAGGCGCTTATAGCGGGGGGAGACTCTACCCCCCGTCGATCCATACGTTGATCGCTCACCGGAATGGTCATGCGAATAAGGCTCTCGATATCGCGCAGGAAGGCAGCCTCCTCGCTGTCGCATAGCGAGATCGCGACACCCTCCGCGCCCGCGCGCGCCGTACGGCCGATACGATGCACGTAGGTTTCCGGCACGTTCGGCAGATCGAAATTCACGACGTGGCTGACGCCATCGACATCAATGCCGCGCGCGGCAATATCTGTGGCAACGAGTGTCCTGACTTCGCCTTTACGAAAGGCCGCGAGCACGCGTTCGCGCTGGTTTTGCGATTTGTTGCCGTGAATCGCTTCGGCGCCGATGCCCGCCCGGAGCAAGCCGCGCACGACCTTATCGGCGCCGTGCTTGGTCCTTGTGAAGATCAGGGCACGGTCAATCGTTTCCCGCCGCAATACGTCGATCAGGATCGCCGGCTTGGCGGAGCGATCGACACGAATAACGCGCTGCTCGACGCGTTCAACCGTCGAGGCGACCGGCGCTACCGCGACCTTGATCGGGTCGCGCAGCATGTGCGCCGCGAGTTCAGCGATGGCGCGAGGCATGGTCGCAGAAAACATTAGCGTCTGCCGCTGAACCGGAAGCTTATCAACTATCTTACGGATGTCGTGAATAAAGCCCATGTCGAGCATGCGATCAGCCTCGTCGAGAACGAGACATTCGACTTCGCCCAATCGGAGCGCATTGCTTTTGACGAGATCGAGCAGCCGGCCGGGCGTGGCGACAAGAACATCCACGCCGTTGAGCAGCGTGCGAACCTGCCCACCCATCGATACGCCGCCGATCGCCAGCGAGGCTCTGACGCGCAGGTGACGGCCGTAAGTGCGCATGCTCCCGAGGATTTGGCCAGACAATTCGCGCGTCGGACTGAGCACCAGTACCCGGCAGCTCTTGCGCGCCGGCGGCCGTGGGCTGGCGGCGAGACGGTGCAAAATCGGCAGTGCGAAGGCGGCGGTTTTGCCGGTTCCAGTTTGGGCAATTCCGATCACGTCGCGGCCCGACATGACGGTCGGAATTGTCTGCGCTTGGATCGGAGTCGGAGTGAGGTACTTTTCCTCTGCGAGTGCGCGCATGATCGCGTCGTTAAGTGTGAAGTCATGAAAGGAGGTCAATGGAGAAACTTTCTTATACACGCGTTTGCACCGCCGCTAGGCGATACACCACGGCCTGCATCGCGGGCGGAACAAGACACCCCGCGCGATCTGGGCTGTCAGTGAAAATTGAAAGTGCGAGCCAGAAGCCGTTTGACGGGATCCCGTACACGCGACTCGCCGCTGGCCGATCAGGCCGCAAATCTCATATGGGCCATAGATGTGTTCGTTTCAAGGCGCCGCACTGATTAACCGGCCCGCTCTTTGTCGGCTGCCTCTTTTGCCAATCGAAGCGCCTTCAATCTCTCGGTCTTTTCACGAACCATTCGGGCGTTGGCTTGATATTCCGTCATTGCCTTTGCGCCGTCTTTGGCACGCTCTTCCTTCTTGAAACTCGCTTCGGCACGGGCTCGGGCCTCATTCGATTCGGTTGTCAATATCCTCTCCTTTTCGGCGAGTCTGCAAGATGCGTTTGCGGTGATGAACTACAATTCAACAGCCCTCCTCGGGCTGGCAGCCTATTATTTATGTTCATCCTTAAAAATTTAAACCCACGCGAATGGCTAAGCGAACCTAACGGAATCAAGGAATGCTCGCGCACATCCGTCCAAGTGATTACGATAAGGTCCGCTGCTGGCGCAGCGAATTGGACCCTGCACTGCCGTCGGTCGATCTCGGTTCAGTAAGCTGAAGCGCACTTAAGACCAACATGCCTGTTCGGCCCATGAGGCCGGGGAGGATAATGCACCGCGCAGAAACCGCGTTGAAGACATAGCAATCAAAGCCGGGAGGGTGCATAGTTCACTTATGGATACTGTTTTCCCATATGCCTTCTGGACACTCCTAATCGTCATTGTCATTGGGCTCGTGGTTGCCATTCTAGTGTGGTGACCTGACGCGTGCCGAAGCGAGTTCGCATGGATCATTGGGTTGAGGTGAAACACCGCTATCGACCCCTGAAGCCATATTGCTGGGAGATTTATCGCGCCGACCAATTGCAGGCGGTAAAACGGTCGGTGATCTCCTATAAGACTGAGGCTATGGCCAGAATCGACGGAGAAAGAGCTCTGCGGCAAATGTTGGAGGAACTCGACACCTGACCATCGCAAATGCCCAGCCTGCCGATCCAAGTGCCAGAACGCGAAAAATGACAGTAATTGACTATAAGGGATATAGGATTGAGGTTTGCCCTGTGGGAAAGGGATGGAGGGCATCTATCTTTTCGCCAAGTTCGACCTCTCCATGGCCAAATAGTCCGGCCAATCTTGAAAAAAGTAGCATGGAGGAGATTGTTGCCGACGCCAAACGCATTATTGAGCTCCGCCTCGGTCCGCGACTCTTATAAAATTTCGCTCGAGCGAGAATCCAACGCCACTTAGGCGTTACTCCGTTCGGCGTCGCAGAGGATAATTGTCACTCTCGTACAGGCGATGGATGTCGTCGCTGTCGAAGCGCTCGTCTCCAACCTGCATCCATGCGTCCCGCGTGCGGATTGCGGGAAAATCTTCCACGGCGAAACGGATAGCCTACCACATGGTTCACTTGCCGGAGGCATTGTGCACCACAGCAAAATCGATCGACCGAGGACCGCTTTGGGTCGATGCTGTCGAAAAAGGCTTGAGAACACCTGCGAACAGTGATTCCCCTGATTCCATGGATTGGGCCGTGGAGGCGGGGGATGATGGGTCGGCGGAGTGATCAGACAAGTCTGTTCTA
>Ga0187784_10000037_pt1 | contig 77430 bp, 72 predicted proteins | sample 1015_SJ02_MP15_2_FD_132964 | JGI IMG/M metagenome (GOLD analysis project Ga0187784, IMG submission 132964) | Tropical peat soil microbial communities from peatlands in Department of Meta, Colombia - 1015_SJ02_MP15_20_MG | ecosystem: Environmental > Terrestrial > Soil > Wetlands > Peat | place...
CGAAGTTGTTCGAGACCCCGAGCCCGTCTTTCATGAGGAGCCTGAGCGCCGTCGGTGCGGTGTACCAGATGGTGACCTGATAGTTGTCGATGATGCCGTACCACGTCGCAGAGTCAAATCGCCCGCTGTACGAGACCTGTGATGTGCCATTCAGCCACGGACCCCAACACGCGTACGATGTGCCCGTGACCCATCCTGGATCTGCGGTGCACCAGTAGATATCGGACTCGGTAACGTCCTGCACGTACCGCGTTGTGATGTAGTGCCCGATCATCGCGTTCTGGGCGTGCACAACTCCTTTCGCTTTGCCCGTCGTTCCGGACGTGTAGTGCATCATCACGGGGTCTTCGCGGTCCATCCACTCTGTTTGGTGCGTCGTTGATGCGCCCTTCATCTCCTTCTCGAAGCTGATCGTGCGATCGCCGGTTAGTTCGACACCGTTCGATTTTGCAATGATCACATGCTCGAGCTCAGGAAGGCTGTCAACGATCTCGTCGACACTTGACGCCTTAAGGTCAGGGGTGGTAACCAAGGCCTTCGCGCTGCTGTCTTCCAGCCGATCCATGACGGCTTCTGCCCTGAACCCTCCAAACAGCGGCCCCCAAACGGAACCGTTCTTGACCGTCCCAATGGCTGCGATGTAGAGCTCAGGGTACCGTCCCATGTACGTGAAGACACGGTCGCCGCGAGCGATGCCGAGGCTTTTCAAGACGTTAGCGAATTGGTTCGACAGCTGCTTTAAATCGAGAAACGTGTACTTGCGCGCCCCATCAGGACCGTCGGAGTAGAGCGCTACCTTGTTCTTCCTCCACCCCTCGGCGTGCCGGTCAATCGCTTCGTGCGCGAGGTTTACGCGGCCCGTATCATACCAAGTAAACTCTTTTTCGACGTCTTCGAAGCGAAATTCGGCACAAGCTTGCTCGTAATTAGGCATGTTGCCCGCCCACTGCTTTTCTATGATCTCTCGATCATTCACGGTCTTCACAGTCCATTCGTAATCTGCTCGGTTTGCCAATGTCCTACACTCCTTTTGACCACCTTCGTTCAGCCTCAAAGGCTAAATCGTGCAAATATCATTATTAATGATGGCTTATGCTCGCCTTGTTTTTATTTATAATTTGTGATGTCAGTGCCACACGCGTTGGCGGCCAGTCGACGCGCGCTGTGGGCCGCAATGGGCGGGCGAATAACGGAGGTCAGCAGCACCTCCGGACATAAATAACGTCGCTCAAATGGAGCTTCACTGCACTGTGATCGTCATCTGGTTTTTGCGTGACCGCTTTTGGCAGCTTCGCTGTGCGCCTGCGGCGTTAAGGGTGTTCGAGGTGATGACGGCCAGCAGGCCAAATTGCTAGCTCTTATTATTCCTGTGCATATCGAAACATACGCGGTCGGCGAACGATTGACGTACTTGAGTGGCGCGAGCCATAATCCATGTGCCGTTCCTCGCAGGTTTGACCTGCGCAGAAGGACGCGTTACTAACTATTCCTGAGAACGTGCCCCTAAAATCTGTACAGCCGTGCTGCGCTGCGGAAGGCACGCTCTACGTTATTGATATACTTTTCCTTTTCACACTAGAGAACGCGCCGGAGTTGGGCTCGAAGGGACTGCACCTAGCCATCTTCGTTGCGTGCGATGGCTTGTTCTCGGCATTATCATCAAAAGAAGCTGAAGAACGTGCTTGCCATCGATAAACCCTTGCGTCGCACTGTAGTGAAGTTCAGCGTCGCGTATTCTCAAGCCTTAGGCCTCATCGCTTTATCTACATTGTCGATAGGCCAGTGGAACCCATTGTTGTTGAGCAAGAGCCGCGCGTTCATCGAGCTGATACGCAAACGTCGCATACTCGCTCTGGTTGAATAGCTGTGCTTTGATCGTTAACCTTGTTGAGAACTACGTCGGTAACGGCGCGCTCATGTTCGTTTGTTGCAGACAGCCCGTAGAGACAGCGATAAGCAAAATCGAAGCCAAGACGACAAAAAGCTTCAGCTTCTCCTATCACCTCCCATTTCAGAGAAAAGGATTATGCAAATCCCGGGAGTACTATGCTTTATGTAGGTGGACGGAGAGTCATAACGTGAGTCACCGCTTCATCTATGGGCTACTGGGTGGTGCTGACAGAGTATGACGCAGATCAAAAGACCTTTTGAAGTGTTGTCACGCAACATCGGCAAGAATGTCACAGTACGGTTAAAGGGCGCGCAGGTTTTCACAGGAACGTTTTTGGGCTACGACCCGCACTGGAACATTTCGCTTGACAAAGCTGAGCAATGTAGAAATCACCGGCGCGTAGCATTCGGAAAACTTATTCTGCGCGGCAATAATGTGCTCTACGTCTCTGAACTGGACCAAGAGTAGCACAGTGTGCTCGATGATGTAAGACTGGTCTCGACATGGATCTTCCTGATGATGTAATGCGGTTGCTGAACGATCGCAGTGCGGTTAAGGCGCTCGCAACGACTGCCCTTGACGGCACGATAAGCCTTCTGAATATTCGTGGAGCGAAAGCGCCTGAGCCAAATATCATTGTGCTGGCTCAGCCGGCAGAGGCACAAATCGACAAGGAGCTTATGCGCCATATGGAAACCAGCAGCTTGGTATCGATCTTGTGCGTCTCGGCACGCGGAGAGCGTGACATCGCTTACCAGGTCATCTGCTCCGTCATAGAGTTCCAAAGCGCCGGCCCACTGTACGAGAAGTTCCTCGATGAATTACGGGCACGTACCGTCGACCTAAAAGGAGTCTGGGTCCTCGAACCCGTTGACGTTGTTAATCGCTCTTCTAGCTTGGGCGCCGGAAGTCGAGCGACGTAACAAGCAGCGTGGCGCACCTTGGCCGCGCTGCCCGGACAGACCCACCTAATTCAAACTAAGAGAAGTGAGCCCACGCCGCCACCAGCGGTGCGCCTAAATCGCGTCATGGTCTCGCTCGCCCGTTCGAATCCGCACGACTTGTTCGACGTCCATTATGAATATCTTGCCGTCACCTATTTCCCCTGTGTGTGCCGCTTTCGCTATTGTATCGACCACCTTACTGGCAGCACTGTCGGGGACTACGATGTTAATTTCCAACTTTGGCAACAGGTCGATCGCGTATTCGCGTCCGCGATAGATCTCGGTAACCCCCTTTTGCCGGCCGCGGCCCTTGACTTCCGTGACGGTCAAACTGGGACAGCCGATATCGTCGAGCGCTTCTTTGATGACCTCGAGCTTATTTGGTCGGACTATAGCCATGATCTTCTTCATTTTTCACCTCTTTTACTTCTTTGCTAAGGCATCTGGAGGTTATATGTGATATGCGGCCTCGTCGTGCAGTGCCTGATCTAAGCCTTGGGCCTCTTGTTCCGCGCTCACGCGGAGCCCGACGGTAAGGTCGATCGCTTTGGCGATGATCAATGTGACCACGAAAGAGTACGCAAACGTTGCGGCCACTGCTATAGCCTGTATCTCCAGCTGTGCAGGATGGCCATAGGCGAGGCCGGTTCCCGCCGCGTTTATTAGAGGGCTGGCGAAGATCCCGACAGCGAGTGCACCCCAAATGCCTGAGATCCCGTGCACGCCAAATACATCGAGCGCATCATCGTAGCCGAGCCGCGGCTTGAGGTAAGAGATCGCCGTGTACGACACAATGGACGTGACGAAGCCGATCACCATAGCGGCAGGGACGTTGACGAATCCCGCCGCCGGGGTTATCGCGACCAAGCCCGCGACAATACCTGAGGCCGCGCCTAACATGGTCGCTTTGCCGAATCGAAGGTATTCGATCAGCATCCACGAAAGCATGCCCGCAGCCGCGGAGGTGTTCGTAACGATGAACGCCGAACCGGCGAGCGATCCGGCAGAGAGCGCGGACCCGGCGTTGAAACCGAACCACCCAAACCAAAGCAGCCCCGCTCCTATGATAGCATATCCGAGCTGGTGCGGCAGCATACTTCGCTCTTTTCGGCCTCTGAGCACCAAACAGAGGGCTAACGCCGCAACGCCGCTGTTGATGTGAACGACCGTGCCGCCAGCGAAATCAAGAGCGCCGAGTTGTGCGAGCCACCCGCCGCCCCATACCCAGTGAGCGACAGGAAGGTAGACAAAGGTGGCCCACAACGGAACAAACAGCATCCACGCGCTAAACTTCATCCGTCCGATGATAGCGCCCGAAATAAGCGCTACAGTAATTGCCGCGAACGTCATTTCGAAAGCCGCGTAAACGCTCGTCGGTATCGAGCCAACCAATGTATTCGATTCCACTACATTATGGAAGAAGAACTCTCCTGGAGCGCCGATCAACCCGTGCACGTCAGGGCCAAACACCAGGGGGTACCCGTAAACGAACCAGATGATGCTTACCATAGCGTACGCTGAAAAAGACAGGAAAATGGTATTCAAGACGGTCTCTTTTTTTACGAGCCCGCTATAAAACAAGGCCAATCCAGGAATCGTCATTAACATTACGAGAGCCGTGGACATAAGCATCCACGCGGTATCTCCCGAATTGAGAAGGGCAATAACCATGTGTTCCTCCGTGTTCAAATCAAAATCTCAGGTGCGGACAGTAAGAAGTAGGAAACCTACTTCCGTCACGCTATGAAATTAAACAGTATAAAAGGATTTCCATTAACGTTTACGCCAAAGCAACAGCTAAAAAAAGCGTTCTTTGACAGCGAATGGGCGAAGCAAACGCGCGCGTCGAATAAGCCAGACTAGTTTTCAGGTACCGTCATCAGCTGCCAGATATGCTCACTGACATAGGGAATATGCCCGATCGTCTTCATATCTTCCGCGCCGATTTTGTGCCTTGTATTGTAGGCGAAATCGAAGACGATATTGGTGAGATCATACTCGAGTTCAGCGACAAGGTGCGCAAGCTGCGGCAGTTCGTACCGTAACGCAGGAGTTAAAGCAACACGAATCGCCGGCAACAGTCCTGCATCGTCAACGACCAATAGTGAGTCGTTGATGCTAAAACCCCGCTCAGCGCAAAAAAGCCACGCGTAACTCTTCAGCTCCTTCTTCATTTCCGAAAGAACCGCTTTAAAGAGCTGCCTTAGTTTTTCTGCCTTCATTCTTTTTGCCTCGGTAGTACGTTATTTGGAATCTAGAACCGCACGTATTTAGGTTTGAGCCAATTTGAGCGTAAACAACCGACACAAAATCAAGGATATAGCGAGCTACGAAGCTCTCGCACCCGAAAAAAGCGACGTTGTACTCGCTGCAAGAGACGAATTACTGATCATAGCCGCTTGTTAATCTTCGTCCAACCCGCTGTGCTGCGAACTAGCTTGTTGGGCTAGCTCGGTAAGCTTCTCGAGCAGCAAAACGTAGCCGTTGCGTATCGCGTCCTGGAGACCATCGCGTATGCCCGCTTGACTGTACTTATACACTACGAACCGGTGCCAGTCTTGTTCGAGAAATAACTGATCGTCTGACAACGAGGGGGCTGCGACCGCGCGTTCGTAGAGTTTAGATTCTTCCACGTAGTTTTCAAATCGTAAAAACTCATCGACGAGCTGATTCAGGTCTATTTCCGGGGTCATTAACCATGAACCTGCAGACGTCGTATATAAGCTTCTCCACTATCCACCGACTGGGATTGCATCAAGGACTGCTAGGGTAGCGCATCTAGCCAGTCCGGGCGCCAGCAATGTTTCCATTGGAGTGCGGCTTAAGCGTTTGCGCGTTCTACGTGCGAAATCTTCTGATATAGAGACTATAGCGCTGTTTTTTTGCTTTCCAAGGAAAAGAAAAGCTTTAAATATGAGCGAGAATCCTATTACGAGAAATGAACTGTCAAGCATCGACCGTTGAGACTGAACTCTTTGGGCTTGAATTCGAGGAAGATTTTGAGAAGTTTCTTGATCTCATCGACCTCAAAAACCCGAACTTTTCTCGATACGTAAACGAAACGAAGATCGACTGACGGTCAAGGACGCGCGCAGAGGTGACGCCGTCGTATGCACGTCGAGCCTGCGTGTGTGCTTGACGCTCCAATTTCATTGCACTAGAAATTGTGTTGCAGCATGTTACGCGCAAATCAGAGTTTAACTCCACTCAACGTTTAGCAAGAACGGCTAGCGGGCTCGCAGTAGCATTGGACGAAACTACTTCCTCCAGCGTCCGCCTATTTCTATCCGTAACGATCGCTTGAAGCGATGCCGGCTCGTTGCACCGTTAGACTCGAACGCGCTGGGATTTATGATGTTTGGGGACTGTTCGATTCCTGACGACTTGCCGCCTAAGTCAACGAACCGCCCTTGCAGCGGCCGATTGCGCACAACATCCCATGTGCTACGTTCACAATTGTTTTTGGTACGCTTACTGCGCAGAGCGTGGCTGATAGAGCCTCGCGCAGGCCGACTATTCCGGTGGTCTTTATTCACTCAGCAGGCATCGGTGGCTCGACCAAAAACTCAATCGGTCTTGCCCCCCCTCGTGATTCATCCACTTTCTCGCGCAGTTGGCGCTCTGAGCTTCGTAAAATCTTTCGCTAGCCTACTTGGGATCACGACACACCGTTTTTCCTTGTGATGCGGTAAACCAACAATGATCTCCCCAGTATCGAACGTATCAAGAACGTCTAATACACCTGTTTCGATAGACAAACGCAACCAAGCCGGAACGTAGCGCTCGAAACGGTCGAATTGCTTATCGTTAATCAAGACCGTTGGAACGTGGATGGAACCGTGTTTGGCAAGACTAGCTGCCTCGTCGATATCGTCTTGCACAACTTTCCCAACATCAATGTCGCCTATCTGAAGTCCATATTCAATCAAAGCCGCAACTATAAGCAGTTTCGTCAACCGACGCCTGCTCTCAGCCAACCTGTTTCGGCTTGTACTGCCTGGCATGCCTCCTCGTTGCGGATCAAAACGTGCGCAAATTTCACGAATCGTGACGCACTTGCTTGGTTTGCTAGGTGCTATGCTCTAGTGTAGGCTAGAAACCAATAAATATAACTCGGCTACTCTAATAAGCAAAACAGAAGTCGAGGGTAATCATGCGAGAGATGATGTATTACGAGCGTCCTTTGGAGTACAAGAAAATTCTTGACGTTAAGAAGACCGCAACGCTGAACAAATCACTTCGGGAAGGAATGGGATCGATGAAGCAGATCCCGGCAAGCCTCGACATGCTCAATTTCCTTCCGGCACAACTGTATTTCTTCCCCTTAGACTCCGATGAGCCAGTCAACACGAGCACCACGATAGGCAAACGCTCAAGAAAGCCAATTCAGCTCGATACGCCAATAATGATCTCAGGAATGAGTTTCGGCGCCCTAAATAAAGAACAGAAGATCGCCCTTGCGAAAGCGTCAACGCTCGCTGGCACGGCGGCAAATACCGGGGAGGGCGGTATGCTCGATGAGGAACGAAAAACTGCTAAGTACCTCACGCTGCAATATTCGACCGGCCATTTTGGCGTTTGGGATGAACAGCTCAAACAAGCCGACATGATCGAATTTCGGATCAGCCAATCAGCGTACCCTGCCACCGGCAGCCTTGTTCCGGGGAGCAAAGTTACGGAACTCATCGCCAAGACGCGGGGCATATCCGTGGGCACTGATGCGCGAAGCCCTGCGCGCCATCCAGATATCAACAGCGCCGAAGATCTTAAGCAGAAGATAGACTCACTCCGAGACATAACAGGGGGCAAGCCAGTGGGCATTAAGTTTGCCGGCGGACACGTCCAGAAAGACCTCGACATAATCGTTTATGCGGCGCCTGACTACATTGTCGTTGACGGGTTTGGAGGGGGAAGCGGCGCTCCCCCTGGCCATATTCGAGACAACTTCGGGCTACCCCTCATTAATTTTCTGCCTCGGGCACATCAGTATCTCAGCGAGATTGGATACCGAAAAAACGCGGAGCTCATCGCGGCAGGAGGATTACGCACATCCGGCGATTTCGCAAAGTGCTTAGCTTTGGGGGCCGATGCGGTCTACATCGCAACAGCTGCGCTCTGGGCCATGTCGTGCGAATACTACCGCATATGTGAAACCAATCAATGTCCTACAGGGACAACGACGCAGGACCCCGACCTCGTCAAGCGATTTAACATCAATCGCGGCGCCCGGAAGCTAGCTAATTTCATCAGAGTTTCAACATTGGAACTTGCCGACATTTCGAGAGCGGTAGGCAAGGATGATGTGCACAGCCTAGACGTGCACGACTTGGTTGCCCTAACGTCGGACACAAGTGAACTGTCAGGAGCGACTTATGCCGCAGTCACTTAAGGGGCTCAGACACAGAAATGTCGCTTTTCCTGTAGAAATCTGGTCATACACAGGCGCGCAATCCGGAGTGGGCCGCAGCTGCAGCGACGGATTGTGATTTGTAGTCTGCACATAATGCGGCAATTTTCGCCCGTGCTTCAAACCAGCTGCTTATTGAGCTTTTTTTTGCGTGCAATATTTAAGTACTCATAGTTGCTTCAACAAATTTGGCATTGTGCCGCGCGGCCGCTTGTTGCTTCGCGAGGCTTGCGAACATCAATCTTCGGCCGGCACGAAAGAAGGCTTAAAGGACGTGACTACTAAGATGGCAGGAGGCGAGACCCAGCGACTTGTTGCAGACGTAATCGTTGAGCAGCTCGTTCAATGGGGCGTGAAACAGGTGTACGGAATTCCCGGCGAGACATCGCTTCAAATCATTGATGCGATCAGGAGGAGAAGCGATCGAATACGCTTTATACTCGTGCGCCACGAAGAAGTCGCTGCTTTCATGGCGTCTGCGTTTGCGAAGCTGACCAATGACTTAGGAGTCTGTCTCTCTATAGCTGGACCAGGAGCAACGAACTTAGTCACTGGTCTCTATGATGCAAAAATGGATCACGCACCGGTGCTTGCCCTCACCGGACAAGTTGGGCTGCAGTTTTTGGGTTTAGGGTCGTTCCAAGAGATCGATCAGCACGCGCTCTTTGAGGCAGTCGCAGACTTTAATGAGGTTATTGACTCACCAGAGCAAGTCACCGACCTTCTTACGTTAGCGATGAAGCGAGCGATTGTCGGGCGCGGTGTCTCTCACCTTGGCGTACCGACCAACGTGCAGACGCTCCCAGTACTCCCCAACATCAAAACTAAGCCTAAAGAAGGGCGATTGCCCGATCTGCGACTGATGCCTCATCCTCAGCTGATTACCGCGGCGGCCAACGCCATTGATGCGGCAGAAAGGCCTGTCTTGATCGTTGGATACGGAGGTCGAGGACAAAGAGACTCCATCTTACGACTAGCAGAAAAGATAGATGCCCCGGTTGCCACGACATACAAAGCCAAAGGCGTGATTCCAGAGGATCATGCTCTTTCCTTAGGCGTAATGGGTGATATTGGGACCGATCCCGCGAAGAGACTAGTGTTTGGTGCCGATTTGCTGGTCACAGTTGGATGCTCCTATTCAGATAATACCGCGGTGCCGTCATACATATCGCAAGTTCAAGTTGACCTCGACCCAATGATGATCGGGCGGAAGTTCGCTGTGAGCGTAGGACTTGTCGGAGATGCAGCGATGATAGTGCCTACGTTGCTCGAGAAAGTGACCGATAAGCACGCAGATAGCTACTTGGATCAGGTGGCTCGCATCAAGAAACGCTGGGAGCAAAAAAAGCAGCTAGAAATCGCTTCAGATGCGTCGCCTGTGCGAGGGCCGCAAGTAATGGACGCCCTGCAAAAGGTTGTCGATCACAAAGCCATCATTGCCAACGATGTTGGTGATAATACGCTCTGGTTTGCCCGCAACTTCGTGGCAACAGACCAAGAAATCTTAATCTCTGGATATGTCGCCTCTATGGGGTTTGGCCTGCCCGCAGCACTGGTTGCGCAACTAGTGTACCCCGAGCGCCAAGTAGTATGTACGACTGGCGACGGGGGCTTCACGATGGTGATGGGAGATTTCGCCACTGCTGTAGTCAACGAGTTACCCATTACCGTCGTATTGCTGGACAACACTAAACTCGCGATGATTGAGCACGAACAGGATGAAGCGGGCGTCCCACATTTTGCAACCGACTTGCATAGGATTGATTTTGCTAGGTATGCAGACTCCTGCGGAGGGGAGGGATTTACGATTGAAGACCCACAAGATCTGAATCGGACGTTACAAAATGCTCTCTCTGCGAAAAAGCCAACGCTTGTCGACATAATGACTGATCCGCGGCGACGATGGACGTAATCCATCGAGCATTGCGATCCTGCCGACTTAGAAAAGCAGTCGAGAATTGGTGAATGGCTGACGTGCGTCTTCTCAGAGTGCTTGCCTAAAACTGCTAATGTGCCGACGTCGCACGCGTTTAAGCGAGAAAAGATACTCAGCTCTCAACGCTTGTTTGACGCTCGCAACCCATTATTTCACAAGCTCTTGGTTAATCAAAAAAAACCTCATGTCAACGTTGCGTGCAAATCAGGCGCGGAAGCTCGGAATTTGTGTTCACCTCTTAAAAAGCAGAGAACGAGACGGGGCGTGCAAGATGGAAGATTTAGGCTTATTAAAGAGCGAAACTACAGGCGAGACCACCAAAAATACCCCAGGCAGACAGGAGCTGCTGCGTAGCGCGGCTCACGCCACGACAAATTCTCCGTAGGTTCTCTCTGCATCCTTCCACGTCACTTTAACGCCTTTAACTATTGCCGCTCTCGGCCCCTCTCGCAGCCTCTCAATAAAACGTGCGAGATTCCCTTCAGCGCCTGATGCTACAACCCTGACATTTCCGTCAGGCAAGTTTTGAACAAAACCGGTGATGCCCAAGTGGTCAGCGTATCGCTTCGTGTATAGGCGATAGCCGACCGCTTGCACATAGCCGAACACAAGAATCTCTACAGTTTTTTGCATATGAATCACTGAATCGGCAATTTTAATTAATGCTTCGCGTAATAGAAATTTGCGAGTGCGGAGCGTCAAGATGTCACGAGCCGTTGTTTTGCTGTCAGCAGGCCTAGACTCAGTGGTAACCTTCAAGCTCGCTTATGATGCCTATGACGCTGTTAAGTGCCTCACGTTCGACTACGGTCAGAAGGCGGGTGGCAAAGAAATCGAATTTGCTGCCAAAATATGCGCGGCTTACAGCGTGAGCCATCACATCATCGAGTTGCCGTGGTATGTCGGTTTTGAGGGAGCACTCACTGATGAAAACGAACTGCCACAGCTCGTCAAAGAAACGCTTGAAGATTATGCGGCAGTTCGTGAAACTGCAAAAGCCGTATGGGTGCCAGCGCGAAATGCGGTTTTTCTTTCAATTGCGACTGCATTTTGTGAAAATTATCGCTATGAAACCGTTGTCGTCGGATTCAACAAAGAGGAGGCTGAAACGTTTCCGGATAACTCGGCCGATTTCGTGACTGCTTTCAACCGTGTTTTGCAGTACGCTACTCTAAACCACGTAGAGGTTATTGCTCCGCTTATAGAATACGAAAAAACGGAGATCGTGGCACTCGGCTTGCGCATTGGAGCGCCTCTTGAATGGTCGTGGTCATGCTACGCCGCCGAAGATGTTCCGTGTCGTGTTTGCGAGTCCTGTCTCCGCAGAAGCCGCGCCTTTCAAGACTTGAACAAGGAAGATCCCCTGCAAAAACGGCTAGGCGATATCTAACTCGTACCAGAAAATGGTGGCGACAGCAAGCGTTTTTGAAGTGTTTAACTCAACGCAAGGAGAGGGGCCCTATATCGGAACGCGCCAAGTTTTCATTAGATTCCAAGGGTGCCCGCTTAGGTGCATCTATTGTGATTCAGTATCTTCGAGACTCTGCGAGAGCGGAAGTAGAGTGAAATGCAGTGCTCCGAATCAACTACACAATCCAGTTTCAGCGAACGATCTCGCCAAACTTGCGGAAAGCTTATGGACCCCGGCGACAACCTATCTTGCCTTGACTGGGGGCGAACCGTTACTATACACAGAGTTCATCTTAGAGCTCGCGCAAGAGCTGCGCAAACCCCTGTACCTTGAAACCAGTGGAATGGATTCCCGCGGCGCACTGCGCCTTAAACACGCGGTGGATGTTGCCGCGTGCGATATAAAACTTCCCGAACACGGTGCTAGCCCTACGTACGATTTGTTGTTTCGGGAAGAGCTACGCACCATTCAAGTATTTCACCATTCGCAAACTGACGTTTTTGTTAAAGTCGTTGTACTAAAGCAAACTTCAAGCGAGATGATTGAATTCGTGGCGCGGCGCCTCGCGGAGATCAGCGCTGATCTACTACTCGTGCTGCAGCCAGTTTCTCGTTCGCCTTGCGCTGTTCCGCCGGATAACGCTGAGCTCTTCAGGATGACGGATGTCGCTGCCAGACATTTAAGTCAAGTAAGGATTATACCGCAAATGCATAAGTTACTGGGGCTGGCGTGAAGCACATGTTAAGCTACGGCACGGACCACTGGGAACATCCGCCTGCAGAAAAAAGAGACAGCTACAGCTCCTCCTCGACAGCTAAACTCGCCACGGCTGTACGGACACTAGATCGGTTAACGGAGAAAGCCCGACGTTTCTATCAATCGGGCGATTATGAAGAGGTCATCCTAAACGCTCACGGGATTAGAGAATTGTATCGGCTCTGCCTCAAGGATGAATTTGGGAGTCAAGGAAGCTTTCTTTTCAACCCAGCGTTGCGAGCTCAGATAGAGGAAAATGCACACTCGTTAGATTACTGGTGGGAATCAGGCATCGTCGCTTTTCATAAGATTAAAATTAGCCCCGAAATCGCAAAAATCGCCTTGACGGTATCAGAGGAGATGCGTGATTATGTCGCGACTTACGTCGACAATCGCACAGGCGGCGGACCATATTCCTCGCAAGCCACTCGCAGGCCTCCATTCTACGACTCCCGGTACGATGCCAAGCCGATTGAGGACCCTCACCCTGCCTATCCTCTCATCAAAGGCGGATTGGATGTAGATGATGAAGAGCTTTTGTATTTGACTCGTCCCAGTATTTTGGGTTGCACGTTAAAGCATAAGGGACTCGTGTTGCTATTAGTGGTCCTCCTCTTCGTGTCCTTTTTTGTCCAGCGTATCACAGACATTAGCTTACTCGCAACTGTCCTTAGAGGGGCCGCGATGCTGCTTTTTCTGTTCGTCGCAGCTCAAACTGCCCTCGCTGTCTACTCTGAAAGGTACGGAATCACTTCGCGCGATATATCTATTGAAAAAGGCATTTTTTTGAAGAAGAGGGCAGTCATACCGCTCAACCGAGTTGCGAAGCTCGCAAAGCAACAGAGCCTCTCAGAAAGGCTGCTGAGAACAGGAAATGTTATTATTAAGACTGCTAGTGGTCATAGTATGGTGTTTAACGGGATCTATGATCCAGAAGAGGTGGCTGCTCTAATCGCTGAGTTGCATGGCAGCGCTCGAATCGGTTAACAGTGATTAAACCTCGATGCTGCTTCGACAAGCTTGCGCACTTTGGCGAGTCGATAGCCGACCAACCTAAATCCGATCTGGTCCCATCTGGTGAACGAGAGATTGCCGCCGGCCGCGTGCGGATGTCCGCCTCCGTCAAATAGCACTGCGATTTGGTTACTCACTGGAGCGACCGTTCTGACTGAGAATATACCATTCCGTCGCAAAATGATCTCAGCTGTTGAGTGATATTTATCCCTGAGTCTCGCAGCTACGTCGCTTGTGTACCCGTTGCTAGTCGTGACCGCCGTATGACCGAGCAGAACCGATTTTTGGATCGCCTTGCTGATGGCCTTGTTCTTCCGGCTGATTTGAAGCGCATACATTGCTTCGATCTGGGCGTCCACAAAAACGCCTTGCGACAGCTTTAACGCTATCTCCTCTCGCGATTTGTCATCACTTATCGCAGCAGAGAGCACTTCGGAACGGGGGTCCTTGTTGATCCAGAAATCTCTATCTCTCCCTATCGCTGCGATTTGCTGCGCAACCAAATCGCCTTCGAAGAGGTCTGTCGACACGATTTCGCACGCACATAGTTCCGGATCGACGCGCAAGTAGTCAACAACGCTTTTGATATCTTCGAAAAAGCGCTCATCCCATACGTGATGGTCGCGCCACTCAACGCGGCATCCTTGGGTTTTTAGCCGCGCGACAACTTCAAAAGCGTCTTTTCTCCCTCCAAGATCGGAAAGACACAACGTCATTTTCGCCATTTTTTCAGCCTGTGCGAGAAGCTCTAAGTAGGAACTGTAATCTTGAACCGACGAAAAGATCGTAAACACATTTCGATATTTTCTCCTATAAAGTGCATCACAGCATACCGCATCTAGATCCGTGTGCGTTAAGTGGACTATGTGGCCGTCAAATCGGCTCAAGCCTATGAGAATCGGTTTGTTAACCCTTCCGCACATCAATTTAGGACTCCGCACTTTTAGCGAAAATAGCGACGTGTTATGCGTCGGGCATGGTCTGACAAACCTCACGGCTCAGGATCATCGGCTTGGGAATACAGCGTAACCAAGATCATGGCCCCTGATGAGTGGCTCTGCGAGATGACGTCTCGCAGACGGGGTCACCTCATACGCCCCAGGCGAAACTTTTCTTGTGATCGGCATTTGGCTTTTACGCCTTGCATCCTCAACAGCTTTGCACTTTGAGCACTTGAAGCCCTTATCGCGTCCGCGCGACTTCATGCTTTTGTTACAGCACGTAGGATTCCCGTTCTTATATTCATCGCAGAGTTCCACAACTCGCAATTTTTCTAAGTGCAGGCAGTTTTTAACGTAGCTGCCTTGAACCACAACCTTGTCGCCAACACGCAACTCACGGACCGTGCTTCGGAATTGCTTAGTTGGTTCGAATGCGGCGCATAACAGCTTGGCACCGATGTCTCCCACTAGAACAAAAGTGTGGCCGCCTGCTATTGTCCATGGCGCGCCGATTACTGCGGCAGTGACCTTGTAAGAGCAGCCTTCTTGTAACTCTCGAATTTTAGCGGGTCGGACGTGTGCGTCTGTCCCCTGGTTGGTCCTGTAAAGCGTGAGATACTGAAAGGGTTCTGAGATAATTTTCCTGTGTGCAGCGAGAATTTGGTGGGGGTCGTCTCCTCTGATTCCATATAGTATCGGATCTGAAGAGTGCGGGACGCATATAACTGCTTTAGCTTTTCGGTCAAGCGTATCCCACGTGTAGGGGTAAGTAGCCGCGTCAGCACGCCAAACTGATTGCACATTTATATAACGTTTTTGGATAAGATTCTCCTCAAAACGATACGCAATAAGTTCGTACGAAGAGCAGTCTTCAACGGTCACGCCTATCGCGGCAAGTGCCCCTATTAGGCCTCTTCCACTCTTAAATGATAAAAACTCAAGCCCGTGTCTTTCAATGAGTTCAGTTGCATTTTCCAAGCAGAGTTCAGCGTGCACAGCGTCGTGCGCGAAGGACCGAATATCTGCTGGGATTGCGTCTCCATCAAAAAAAACAACCCCAGGATGCGTATTGTCATCATCAAGATGCGCCATTTGTTCGATGTGCTTGCGTACTATATCTGCAACATCATATGAATGCCTAATGGAGATACAAATTGAGGCGTTTCCTCTGGTCTTAAATCGTATTGTCGGATTGAGCCGCACTAAACGAAGCTGAACAATCTCGTTCAGTTCTTGCTCGAGAGCTTTCTTTAACAAAGTGCCCAAATAGGTGGTGCACATCCCGCGCTTTGAATCGGTATCGTCTATTCCAATAAGCATGCCAGCAAGCGCCTCATTTTTTTATCGACAGAAGTATATAAGTATCTTTTTGAACATGCTATTAAAGTAGGGCAGATTTGCAGCTATAGCGATCTGCAATCACTTAGGGGAACCCCAATAATGCGTCAGGATCTGCTGACAGATCAGACCGCAGAAGTGCTACATACAGCAGGCTTCGTAACGTCGAAGAGATGTGACGTTCGCTCTAGATGCTTTGACATCGCTGCTAGGAGGGGCTCTATTCTACTTTTCTTGAAGATGCTTTCAAATATCGACGGCCTAAGTGAAGAAACAGCCTTTGAACTTAAGAAACTTGCAGAATGCTTCTATGCCTCGCCTTTGCTTGTCGGCGAGAAAGCTCGAAATCACGAACTCCAGGAGGGTGCAGTATATGTGCGTTATGGAGTCCCCGCTGTTAACGTCGATACGCTGTCAGATTTCTTCATAGATGAGCTGCCGCCGCTCATTTACGCAGCTCCGGGCGGACTATACGTGAAATTAGATGAGGACGCACTTTATGCAGCTCGCACTCGCAGGAGCCTTTCGTTAGGTGCAATAGCATCGCAGCTAGGCGTTTCGCGAAGGAGTATTCGCAAGTACGAAGAAGGAATGGATGCTAAAGTCGAAATAGCCGTCAGGTTAGAGGCGATTCTAGATGCACCGCTTGCAGTGCCGATAAGCCTGCTTACGCGACATAGTTTCTCTGAGGAGACAATGAAAGCTGATTCACTTTCGCCCATTGAGAGACAGGCAATATCGCTACTGGTTGACTTAGGATTCAAAGTGCTTCCTATGTTTCAGGCACCTTTTGACTTGCTGTCGCAGACCAATGGAGAGACTTTACTAACCGGCATCAGCAAGAACGCGACTCTGATGGCAAAGAGAGCTGAACTGATGAGCAGCATCGCGCGCGTCGTTTCAGCGCATTCACTGTACATTACTGACGATGAGCCCAAGCGTTTCAGGATCTTACACACGGTTATCGTGCGTCTGCAAGAGCTCGAAGACTTGGACAACTCGACTGAACTGATGCATCTCGTGCGAGAGCGATCTCAAGAATAGCTACGCTTTCGGTGAGATGTTGGACAAAACCTTTTATAGAACTTTCTGCATAGTTAAGGCGGACCTACCACACTAGGACTGATCACGTTACACGGAGGAAAAAAATGGCAGGACAACTGGGTGGACAAGTCGGACAACTGGGCGGACAGCCCATATTGATTCTTAAGGAAGGCAGCCAGAGGACTCGAGGCAAAGAGGCCCAAGGCATGAACATAACCGCCGCAAAGGCGGTTGCTTCTGCCGTGAGGACGACGTTGGGCCCTAAAGGCATGGATAAGATGCTCGTCGACACGCTGGGCGATGTCGTCATTACAAACGACGGTGTCACGATCCTGAAGGAGATGGATATCGAGCACCCCGCAGCGAAAATGATTGTTGAAGTCGCCCGGACACAGGACGACGAAGTCGGGGACGGAACGACGACGGCAGTGATCATTACTGGCGAACTGCTCAAAAAAGCAGAGAACCTTCTCGAACAAGATGTGCACCCCACCATCATAGCATCAGGATTCAGGCTAGCTGCACTAAAGGCGCGAGAGACGCTCGATACAGTGGCGATTGCTGTGTTACCTGATAACGAAGAACTCCTGAAAAAAGTAGCGATTACAGCGATGACTGGCAAAGGCGCTGAAGCGTCAAAAGAGAAACTCGCGGGCCTGTGCGTTAAAGCGGTAAAAGCTGTAGTTGAAACTGAAAACGGGAAGAACACCTTCGACATCGACAACATCAAGGTTGAGAAGAAGGTCGGGGGAAGTATCGACTCATCCAAACTTGTTGAGGGTATGATCATAGACAAAGAGCGCGTCTCGACTGGCATGCCGAAAAGCGTCGACAAAGCGAAGATTGCTCTGATAAACGGCGCAATCGAGCTCAAGGATACAGAGGTTGACGCAGAAATCTCCATCACGTCGCCGGATCAGCTCCAAGCTTTCCTAAGCCAAGAGGAGCAAATGATCAAAGGCATGGTCGACAAGATCAAGAGCAAAGGTGCCACCGTAGTATTCTGTCAGAAGGGGATCGACGATCTCGCCCAACACTACTTGTCGAAAGCCGGAATTCTCGCAGCACGACGCGTTAAAAAGAGCGACATGGAAAAACTCGCGAGAGCTACCAACGCAAAGATTGCCTCGAGCGTGGACGAACTGGAAAAAGGTGATCTCGGCAACGCTGGGCTTGTTGAGGAGCGGAAAGTTGGTGGCGATGAGATGATCTTTGTTGAAAAGTGCCAGAACCCGAAAGCAGTGTCCATAATGCTTCACGGAGGGACCGAGCACGTCGTCGATGACATAGAGAGGGCAGTAACCGATGCGCTGCGAGTAGTCGGCGTCACGATAGAAGATGAAAAACTCGTCGCGGGGGGCGGTGCGACTGAAGTCGAACTAGCACTAAAGCTCAGAGACTACGCGTCTACAGTAGGCGGCCGAGAGCAACTCGCTATTAATGCATTCGCTGACGCTTTGGAAGTCATTCCAAAGACCCTAGCAGAAAATGCCGGTCTTGATACCATCGACACGCTGGTTGAACTAAGGTCAAAACACGAACAAGGAATGAATACTGCAGGACTAAATGTTTTTACGGGAGACGCAATCGATATGGTCGACGCAGGCGTCGTGGAGCCTCTTAGGATAAAAACTCAGGCAATTGGCTCTGCTTCAGAATCTGCAATAATGATTCTGAGAATTGATGATGTTATAGCGGCTAGTAAGCTTGCAGCTCCGCCGATGCCTGAGGGCGGTGGGGGCGGTATGGGCGGCATGGGCGGCATGGGCGGCATGCCCCCAATGTAAAGCCAGCCCATCCATTACTTTTTTGTCCTCGGCCGGTTCTAATTGCACTGAGCGTGTTGCGTAGCTTTAAATAGATGCGACGAAAGAAAAAAATATAGGAGTATGAAATGATTCAAGTAACCGAAATAGCGGCGAGAGAACTGAAAGACCTCCTTGTAAAAGAGGGCAAATCCGAATATGGTTTGAGGATATCTTATGGCGGCATGGGCTGCGGCGGCCCGCAGTATACGATGTCCCTTGACGAAAACCCGACAAAAGCAGAAGACGTGCGAGAATCAAACGGCGTAAAAATTTTCTTAGAAAAAAACGTAGAGGCAGCACTCGAAGGCGCCGAGATTGATTTTGTCGACGATCCGATGTTTGGGAAAGGATTTACTATCAAGCACCCGAGTCTAAGCGGATGCGGGTCGTGCAGCGGAGGCTGCGGCTAGCTTAATTGAGCAGCCAAAATTTCTCTCGCCCACTTGCTGCAAAGGCCCGGTGAACTTTTTTTTGTTTTTTTGTGGATCCGCGCAGGTAGAGTGGCTTTTTTACAGAAAAAGTAAAGTTACCGCAGGACTAATCAGGATTCATATGATAGGCATGATCCTCTGCGGCGGATATGGCAAGCGACTCAAACCATACACTGAGGACATACCCAAGCCACTCATAGACATCACCGATGACTACACAATTCTTGATCGGCAGCTCTACGACATGGCCAACAGCGATATTGAGAACGTCATATTGCTGACCGGGTACTTGAGTGAAAAAATACAAGAGAGGTATGGTAAAAGCTACCGAGGCATGGAAATTCAATATTCTGTCGAAGATAAACCGCTGGGCACGCTCAACGCAATCAAACTTGGCATTGAGCTGCTTAAGGATAAAGAAACAGTCTTGATACGCAACGGCGACGTCGTTTCCGACATCAATCTGAAGAAGATGATGAAAAAGTACAGCGGCAGTGATTTCAAAGCTATGATGTTTGTCACGAAAATGCGCAGCCCTTATGGAATTGTGGAACTAGGAGAGGATCACATCCGTTCTTTCAAGGAAAAACCACTCCTTGAGTATTATATTAATGGCGGGATATACCTCCTGGACTCTGAGATCCCATTCAGCAATTTTGAAAAGGGCGAAATAGAAAAGACGGTTTTTCCTGTCCTCGCGGACACCAATCAACTCGGATATTACAAGGAAAACACATTTTGGATGTCGATAGATACGACGAAGGACCTCGAAGAGATAAAAAAAGAGTACGCCAACAGAACTGACAAACCGTGGGGTTATGAAAAGGTTCTTATCAGCACTGAGAATTATATTACGAAAGAGATCTACATAAAAGAAGGCTACACGACCTCGTATCACTACCACAAAGAAAAAGAAGAGTCAATATACATGCTCGAAGGCTCTTGCTACGTACAATTTGAGCACAAAAAGGAGTTCTTCGGAAGAAATGATACAATGCATATTCCGCGTGGGGCTCTGCATAAAATCGTAGCGACCGAGAACTCTCTCATGCACAGTGTCTCCACGCCATTTGTCGACGACATCGTGCGAGTGGAAGATTACTATGCTGCTCGCTGATTAACATGTTGTCATTTTTTTAAATGTAAAATTAGCAGCAAGCGCTTTGTTTGCTCGAACCAACTCGGCTGCGAAGGATCCAACGTAGTAAGCTCCAGTACTCAAAATTACCTCTAGCTGAAACTATCCGGCGATTTCTTATGAAAGTAGGATTCACCGCGCTTGCTCTGTTCAGCGCGCCTTTTGATAAGATCATCCAAAGCGCCTTTGACGATAGCTTCGACGTAATCGAGGTGCTGTGTGAGGGTCCATACCTGCCGCGGTATGCCTTAAAAAATGTGTCGCAATTTGAAATTGCGTCGCAGTACAATCTCGAACTAACGATTCACTCACCTACGGTAGATTTGAATCCCGCCAGTGTCAACGTTGGAATTCGCGAGGAAACGACGAAACAACTCGCTGAGACGGTGGATCTTGCCGCGGCTATGGACGCTTCGATGATCACGACCCACCCAGGGTACATAAAGAGAATAAGTGACAGATTGACCAAGCGATCGCTTGATATTGCTCTCCATACCCTTGAAGAGTGGGCAAATTACGCCGCCGACGTTGGAATAGCTCCAGCTATCGAGAATATGCCCCATAACGCGAAATACTTCTGCACCGATGTTGCGCAACACAAGCTCTTTATCGAAACGTGCGGCACGTCCGCGACAATCGACGTTGGCCACGCACATACGAACAACGCCGTAACAGCATTTTTGCAGGCGGATTTTCCGGTGGCCTACTATCACCTGAGTGATAACGACGGCCAACGCGATCTACATCTTCCGATCGGTGAAGGTACCATCGACTGGACTCGGCTAAAACGGATAAACAAAGCGATAATTGAAGTTAACGACTACACAGCTGTAAAAGAAAGTCGCGACCTTCTGGCTCGAATAACTAGAGCGCCGAGTGGTGACTCTGTGTGGGGGTAAAAGTTGCGGAAAAACGCATTTTGCCATTCCGGAGCGCCGGGAGAACTTCTAAAAAAGTCTCTTAGTGCTCGTCACTAAGGAGGCGTGTTTTATTGACTATGTTTCGCCAGTGTTGCCCTTTCCAAAATATTTTGCTGCATTGATTACACTTGTAAAAGTTAGTGTACCTCTGAATGAATCTCTCAATATCGACGCCCTTTGTACGAAGCTTATTGATCTCACGGGACCGAAGAATGTTCTCAGTTGACACCAGCTCAAGCATTCCGTTGCAAACGCTGCATCGAATAGCTTGGGGTTCTTTGGGGAAGACCAAACCGTAATTCTGTCGCACTTGGTTTAGTTGGCAGAGCACGTCTCCGTCTTCAATGAGCAGTGACGGAATGCCACACTTTTGCATTGCTCGGACGTGAAGCTCTGCATCCTTGGTCAGTAACGCGCGCTCCTCGGATCCTGACAGCTCGAGCATGAAAGTATCCTCAGCGGCGTTTGACAAACCGGCGAAGGAATTCGCGCTTAGAGTATCATAACCAAGGATTCTAAGCCAAGAAGAGAGGCGCCCTAGCATTCGATCAGCTAAGAACTTCATTAACTTCACACACTACTTGAGCAACTTATCACTGACGGAGCTTTTAGACAGATATGCTTCCCAAAGAGCTCTTTTCCGCTTGAACGTTGAATAGCTTACGCCGAGCTCGTCGGCAAAATCTTTTGAACTCTTCCTGGCAGACTTGGGCGCTGAAAGCCACTCTAAAAGCTTTTCGCGGTCGAAGTTGATCTTCACGTCACGCTCAGTCAAAAGACCTAGCAGGACGCGAGCCCCTTGAATCTTCCTTTTGTCTATTCCCACGCGTTTGCCAATTTCAGCGTCGCTGGGATAACCTTCATAAAAAAAATCGAGGTCGCCGGATGCCATTATATCTTTGTACTCCCTTTCAACTTGAAGCAGTTGCTGTGGAGTCAGTAGGATATGACTTTTCTCAAGAAGCAGGGCTTTCTTTTCCAGATCATCGCCAGTGTCTTGCCGGAAATCAACTGCTTGCTCTATTGACCTGCGAGGGCCTGCGTGTTGGTTGTTTTTAGGAATGGCGATCGGAGGAAATCGATTTAAAAAGCGGTTCTTTGATGGTTCGACGACTAGCCCTTCTTTTGCTAATTGCTGAATCACCCCAATAACGCTTTCAGGATAGATTCCGAGAGATTCGCTGTAGCTTACGATGTCATCTATATGAACACCTTTTAGCCTGCTTGACGGGCTCAATGAATTGATGATGTGCACAATAGTTTTTCGCGCTTGCATCAACTCCGGGCCTTGTATCGTATTGGATGTGGTGCTCAAACTAAAGACTCCCTTTTACTTTGGAGAAGTTCAAATCTCTGCCTAGTAAGTAATAGGATACGGCAGAATTTATATGTTTTTGGAGATTCAAGAGCCACGATCGGCGCAAGTGCCAAGACTCGGTCGTCAGTATGCTTAGGCTTACTTATTGCTGCATGCTCTTAAAGCAGTGCCCTGAACTACCCTAGCTATTTTGACTAAGCTTTTGGCTAGCTGGCAATCTTGTGGTATTGATGATACTAAGGGGCGTCACTAACAACCTCGCTATCGCTCTGAAATACAGCTGAATTGATGAAGAATTTCGCTCAATGCTCGCGCTATTCAAAGTCCGCTTTTTTTCTCGACTGTTTTATCGCGCAAACAGGCACCTCTTTAGCCCGTTTGAGGCCCAAGCTGGCTATCAAGTTGAGAACGACGATTAGTTTTTTGCGAGGTTCCGTCTTCCTGAACGGCGGCGTCCGGCCACTAACAGAACAGATACTGGAACAGCGTACCTCGTAGGCTTCGACACTCTCTCGTGGAATGGATCCATCTTGAGGTGACTAGATCATATTGTTTGTACTTGAATAGGAGCCCAAAAAACTCTGTTAAACTTCTCGCAGCGTATATCAGTTCATGCAATTTTTTTAGCGAGGCCACAATAAGTACTAGCAAGATTTTCCTTATCGCCCGAAAATGAGGGGTCTAAAAAATGCGCTCACCAGACTAAGGTGTCAACGCCTGCGCAACCTTAGCCGCATTTGAGGGGACGATGGGCAAACAGGCTTCTCTTCACGTTCGGCAGCAATCAGGAAATCAGAGAAACTTTAAGAGATTATCTTTGATTGTGAACGCTTAGCAAATATGCACAGCAACACTTTGACGCAATGACGGTTGTGTACAATGATAAGCAACAGTCCCTATCTCACTTTCCTGACTTCTAACAAGAAAACACGAAGATCGTTACCTCAAATATGCCATTCATTAGACGAAAAAATGTCTCCAGAATGACATCATTCGTGGAAGCACGCTGGACAAGGGGCTTGCAGACTGAAATGATGGCGCGAGCGGTATTTTTCAACTCCGCCGGGTCATCATCTGTCTCGAGTCTTGGCCCTCCGAGGGATGAGCGAGAACAAAACCTCCAAACTGGACTAACTAAACGTGCAGCGGCGACTTGAGCAAGTGATAGTAACTCGGCAATCTTTATTACCAAGCGTGGGATAGAATCCTATCGAAGAAATGTTCGTCTGATGGGGAGAAAAGGAGCTCCTTCGGCAAAAAAAGCTAACTCTGAGGTAATGCCACTCGTGAACGAGAACGATGCGCACGCGGCAATAGCAAATTCGCAATTCGATTTCAACTTTGTCGCTATGGAGAAAACCATTCTCAAAGAATGGGACGACCACGACATCATCAGTAAAAGCATAAACGCAAACAAAGGAGCGAAGCTCTTCCGATTCATCGAAGGGCCGCCGACTGCAAACGGCTCCCCAGGGGTTCACCACGTGTACGCTCGCGTCATAAAAGACCTGTTTCTCCGCTACAAAAGCATGCAAGGCTTCTACGTCCCCCGTGTAAGCGGATGGGATTGTCACGGACTCCCGGTCGAGATCTCTGTGGAAAAAGAACTTCAGTTTGAGGATAAGGCTGGCATCGAAAGGTACGGAATTGAACGATTCAACAACGTCTGTCGGAGTTCAGTATTTAGTCACATAGATGAATGGACAGAAGTGACTAAGCGGGTAGGCTTCTTTATTGACCTCGCCACACCGTATACGACGATGGATCCCCGGTACATCGAATCAGTATGGTGGTCGCTTAAACGGCTTTGGGAGCGAGATCTTATCTATGAAGGACATTATGTCGTTCCCTACTGTCCCCGCTGTGGTACCGCTCTGAGCACGCACGAAGTAGCCCAAGGATACGAAATCGTAACTGAGGAAGCAGTTTTTGTGAAGTTTCCCGTGTTAGACCAACGCGAAACCTATTTTTTGGCTTGGACAACAACGCCGTGGACTTTACTCTCAAATGTCGCGCTTGCCGTCAGTCCTAACATTTTGTATGTTAAGGCCAAGGTGAACAACGAGTTTCTCATTCTCGCAAAGGAGTTGTTAGAGACCGTTATGAGCGATGAGCTGCATTTCACAGTCGTAGCTGAGTTTCTAGGACATGAACTCAAAGGCACACGATATGTGCCCTTATTTGGTGTCGGGCAACCAACCGTCGTGCTCGCTGAGTTTGTTAGCACTGCGGAGGGTACAGGCATTGTCCATATCGCTCCAGCGTTCGGAGAAGACGACTTTAACGTCGCAAAGGCCGAAGGCCTTCCTCTGGTGCAGCTCGTCAAACCTGATGGTCGTTTTGGCGATCATGTGCCGTTAGTCGGTGGATTGTTCTTTACTGACGCGAATTCTGTTATAGTGAAGACCCTTGCAAGTCGGGGCTTGTTGTACAAACGCGAGATGTACGAACACAGCTATCCGTTCTGCTGGCGTTGCGAGACGCCGCTTATGTACTACGCGCGAAAGGCGTGGTTTATCCGTATGAGCTCTTTGCGCGAAGCACTCGTGCGCAATAATGAAATGGTCCAATGGCATCCGAAAACGATCAAACACGGACGCTTCGGAAACTTCATCGAAAATGCACGCGATTGGACGCTAAGTAGGGAACGCTACTGGGGCACCCCGTTGCCCATATGGAAATGCAGCAATAATCACCTAGTATTTATTGGCAGCATCAATGAGTTGAAGCAGCGAATCGGTGATGATATCGCCCTAGGCGATATCCATAAGCCGTATATAGACCGCATTGCCTTTCCTTGCGGGGAATGCGCTGAGACAATGCGTCGGATTCCCGACGTGATAGATTGCTGGTACGATTCGGGCTGCGCCCCATTCGCCTCACTGCACTATCCGTTTGAGCGAAGTGACGACTTCAAGATGCCTGTAGATTTCATAGCCGAAGGTGTTGATCAGACGCGCGGCTGGTTTTATAGCCTGCACGCAATAGCGAGCGCTGTGTTCGGATCGAACGCGTATAAAGCCGTGATAAGCCTAGGCCACATCGTTGACGAACAGGGCAAGAAGATGTCAAAAAGCAAGCACAACACGATTGATCCTTGGCAAATTCTGAACAACGAGGGGGCTGATAGCCTTCGATGGTACCTTTTCACCGCCGGCAATCCTGGAACCCCTAAGAGGTTCTTTGAGGACGCAATCATAGAGTCTCAGCGTAAGATGATATCGACGCTTTGGCACATACTCTTTTTTTTTACGACGTACGCTGAGATAGACCAATATGACGTGACATGGCAGCTCGCGGACGAGCACAGAAACGTCATCGACAGGTGGCTGCTCTCCAGGCTAAATGGTTTGGTGTCGAACGTAGTCGATTGCATGAACCGTTACGACTACTATTTAGCGACCTTAGCGATCGACTCATTCATCGATGAGCTAAGCAACTGGTTTGTCAGAACGTCAAGGAGACGCTTCTGGAAGAACGAACGGGACCTCGACAAAACATCCGCTTTCATCTCTCTTTTTGAGACTTTGTGGACGTTAAGTGCGCTGATCGCCCCCTTTGTGCCATTTATTTCTGAGCACATGCACGAGACCCTCGCTCGATATGCGCCCGAGGCAAAAGAAAGCGTCCACCTGGAAGCGTATCCTGCTCCGCAACCCGATCGTCTGCTTCCCGAAGTGGAACGCAATATGGATTATGCTAAGCAGATCGTCGAAGTGGGAAGAGTCGCCCGGTCGTCAGCACACATCAAGACGCGCCAACCGCTTAGCAGAATTATTTGCATCGGACCAGTCCTCGAGAATGACGAACTCCAGACTATTATCAAAAATGAGCTGAACGTGAAAGCGATCGACTTTGAAAAAGATGACGATAAGTTTACCGTTTACGAAATTGGCTTAAATTTCGCCCGTGTCGGGCCGAAGTACAAAGATCTAGCGCCCAAAATAAAACAAGTTCTCAGCACGTTAGCACCCCACGCTGTGCTTGAGAAAATGGATCGAGGCATTGAATTAGAAATCGGGCAAACACATATTAGTTTATCAAAGGACGATCTGACGGTTTCAGAAAAAGTAAAGGGCAGTTTTATTAAGAGCGTCGACGGACTGGTCGTTTTTTTAGATACCGAAATCACAGCGGAACTGCGGACAGAATCACTAGCTCGAGAAGTCGTCAGAAGAATACAGGTTATGCGAAAAGAGCTGGACTTGCCGTATGCCACAAAAATTATGGTAGGGTACAGTGCGCCTGCAGAAGTCTCCCAGGCCGTTCAAACGTTTGACTCTTATCTCAAAGATGAGACGCTGTCGACGTCCATGGTTAACGGGGATCTTCAAAACGCTAAACTGCGCAAAGAGTGGATAATCGACGGCTATCGAGTCGTGCTCGCAATAGCGGTGTAGCGCATGAACCTGAAAGAATGGCAGCCTCTTTACTTGGAGATAGTCCGTGAGTTCGGATTTGACTGCGGCCAAGACGAACGCTCCGCCCAGATTCTGTCACACCTATTGACCAAGAAAACCGGCTATCACGCAACGCTGGATAAACTGACCCGCCTCATCGAAGGATGCAACGTCCTCGTCTGCGGCAAAGCGCCCATCCTGATTCGCGATATCAAGAGCGGCAAGATTGAAGGTCAAGAGACAATCATCGCGGCCGATGGTGCAACGTCAGTGCTATTAGCGCAAGGAGTCGTCCCCCACATAGTCGTTTCTGATCTCGACGGCAGCATTACTGATCTCAAGCGGGCAAATGCACTGTGCTCGATAATGGTCGTTCACGCGCACGGCGACAACATCAATGCGATCGAAGCATACGTGCCGTCGTTGAGCGCTGTGCTAGGCACGGCCCAAACACACCCAGAACCACTCTTACTCAACGTGGGTGGTTTTACTGACGGAGACAGAGCAGTCTCCTTAGCGAAAGAATACGGCGCCCGCGCGATCGGTGTGATCGGATTTGATTTTTCCGACACAAGCGTTACTCCTAGAAAGATGCAAAAGTTGCGATGGGCCAAGCGTTTGCTCGACAAAGCGGACGTGAACTTAAAATGAGCTTATCGATCGCTCTCGCGGGAAAGCCCAATACAGGGAAATCCACCTTCTTCAAAGCTGCCACGCTTGTAGACGTCGAAATTGCAAATTATCCGTTCACGACTATCAGCGCTAACCGCGGAGTGTCGCACGTGCGCGCTCCGTGCCCTTGCGCTCAGCTCAGTGTGCAATGTGGTCATTGTGTTGACGGAATCCGATTTATCCCTATTGAGCTTGTTGACGTAGCAGGCCTTGTCCCCGGGGCTCACAAAGGACGAGGGCTCGGCAACGCTTTTCTCGATAATTTGCGGCAGTCAGAAGCGATTATAAACGTGATTGATGCATCCGGCGGCACTGATATAGAGGGCAATGTGCTCGGCACCGCGTCGCACGACCCTGTGGAGGATGTAACCCTACTTGAAGGTGAGATCGCTCTGTGGATTGCTGGCATCATAGAAAAGAATTGGCACAGACTCGCAAAGAAAGCGGAGCTAAAGGGCAACGCGGCACACGTCATTGCGACTCAGTTAGCGGGTCTCAACATAGGGGAGACCCAAGTCAAAACCGCTGCGCTCAAGCTTGGACTGTTCGAGCGATCCGCAGAGCACTGGGAAAGCAAAGACATAGTAGATTTGTCGCAGCAACTGAGGCGGATCGCGAAGCCAATAATCATAGCGGCAAACAAGAGAGACATTGCTTCACCGCAGAATTTGGAGCGGATCAAACACGTTTGCCAAGATGTTGTGGCAACGAGCGGCGAGGCCGAACTTGCGCTTCGACTTGCTCACCAAAAGGGGGTGGCGACCTACATCCCTGGAAACACCCATTTTGCGGTAGCAGCGCGGTCTAATCAGCGGCAGCGGAAAGCTCTTGAGCGATTGCAGAAATTCATTGCGGCTGATGGTACGGGCGTACAGGCGTGCCTGAACAAGGCAGTGTTCGATGTTCTCAGATACATCGTCGTATATCCCGTCGAAGACGAACATCGATGGTCGGACAAAGAAGGTAGAGTCTTGCCCGATGCCTTCTTGATCAAAGAAGGACAAAATGCCAAGGATCTCGCCTTTAAGGTTCACTCTGATATCGGACGTGGGTTCATCCACGCTGTCGACGCACGCACGAAAAAGCGCCTCGGTGAGCACCATGTACTTCAAAATGGGGACATAATCAAAATAGTTGCGAGTTCGCGCGCCAAGTAGGAAAGATATATGTCCCATGATTTTCTTGTTTAGACCGCTCTACAAACGCTGGTTGCGCATCCTAAGGAATGTAGCATGAATGCTAGACCGCTTGAGACAAGATCAACATGAAATCGATGTATGGATATATACGGGATGCTTGGAAAGCCCCCGAACGCAGCTACGTGAAAGGCTTAACGTGGCAGCGCCTACAAACCTGGCGGCGTGAGGCGGCGGTCATTCGCATCGCGAGACCCACGCGACTCGACAGAGCGAGAAGCCTGGGATATAAGGCCAAACAAGGTATCATCACCGTCCGGGTGAGAACGTGGCGCGGAGGTAGGAGAAAACAGCGCCCCCGCGGGGGCCGGAGGACGAAACATCTCGGAGTTGACAAGCTTACCGCTCGAAAAAGTTCGCAGCGGATTGCGGAAGAACGAGCTGCACGAAGATTTCCCAATTTAGAAGTGCTGAACTCCTATTGGGTTGGACAGGACGGGAAATCGAAGTGGTACGAAATAATACTCGTTGATCCGAGCCACGCTAGGATCCTGGGCGACCGCAATCTCAACTGGATCGCATCTTCGCGCGGGCGTGCCCTGCGAGGGACGACAAGCGCCGGTAAGAAAGGTCGCGGTTTAAGGAACAAAGGGCGAGGTGCGGAGAAAACTAGGCCCTCTCTAAGTGCTCACAGTAGACGAGGGTCGTGAGCCTTTCCTGAAGACCGAATTTGCTTTTTTTGCATGGCAGTGACGGACCGCGCAGGCCTAAAAAAGTAATTCATAGCATATCCGTCAGTGTTTTCGCGCACGGTACTGAGAATGAAAGCAAAGTTCTAGAGGCGCTGCGCTTAGTTGTACCGGAGAGCGTTAGTGTCGATCGCTTACCTGTCACAGGACATTTTGGAAATCCTCTGGTCGTGTTCACTGCGCGAACCGAAAAAGCATACGAGACTCGCCAAATCATTGACTCGATCAAGAAAAAACTCCCAAGAACGGAGTTGAGGGAGCTGAAGCAACAAATCGCTCAGCACCTCAACCAGCGGTGCGTGCTCGTTATGAAATTTGACAAACAGGCAGCCTCACGCGGGTTCCTCCGACGAGGGAAAAAGGACCCAATAGTACTGCGCGTAAAGATAGCCACATATCCAGCTCGTGTTGAGACCGCAACGCGGATAGCCCGCGACCTGTTAAATGATGCCTAACTACATCGATATATGCGTTCACGCGTTTCCAGAAGGGGCAGATACGCCAAAAAGGCTTAGTCTCGTTGCTCGTAGTCTTGGCTTCGCCGCCATAGGTATAACAGCACATTCGCCTTTCTGGTTTCAGTTTTTCGACTCGAGCGCCATTTCAGGAATAGAAATTGTTGCGAATAGCGTTCGCGATCTGCGTAAGAAAATTGCTTTTTTCAGCGACGCGGCAACCATTATAAGTGTGCACGGCGGGAATGAACGAATCAATAGAGCTGCTTGCAGCGACGACCGCGTGGATCTTTTAATGCATCCCGAAAGGGGCAAACGAAGCGGTTTAAACCAAGTTACAGCCAAAATCGCCGAGAAAAATGACGTCGCGGTAGGCTTGAGTTTTGGCTACTTTTGGAAAAAAGGAGATGTTGTAAGGTCTCGCGTGCTCGCATTCCAGCGTCAAAACGTCGCATTGTGCCAAAAGTTTGGAGTGCCGATCGTCATTACGAGTGATGCCTATTCGCACTTCGATCTACGGGCCCCTCACCAATTAAAAGCTCTCGCACGGCTTTTGCTTCTAACAGACAAGGAAGCGACGGCCGCCTTATCGAGTGCACCGCGAAATATTGTCAAACACAGTACGCGAAAAGAAACGGAGCGCGTATGAAACCACTTCGGCCTACTTTGCGGGACAGCTTTCGGTATGTCGCGTTCACGCTAAGCTCTGAAGAATCCGTAAGAGCGCGGGGCTTACAAAGAGAAATCTTCAACGCTGCGAAAAGCCTGTTTGGTGATGTCGGAGTGAGTCAATTAGGAATCAAAGTCGTTATGTTTGATGGTACAAAAGGGCTAGTGCGATGTCGCTACCAAAGCGTGTGGGAATTACAAGCAACACTTGCAACCATTGGCAAAATAGAGAACAATCGTGTTCACGTGACAGTCCTCGGCACTTCCGGAACGATAAAAGCTGCTATAGAAAAGTATTTACAAATTGACGAGAAAATAGGTCGCATTATATCTTTTTGTGTGACAGTGCCCGTGTCCGGGAAAGCAGTGAGGATGCGCGGTAAGGAAATTGATATAATTCCAGAAGACAAGGAAATTGTTGATCGTGCTGATGTCCAATTCATCGGCATCACGATAGATGACAACGAGAGGCTGATATAATGCAGATGGCACCACAAATGGGGTATGACAGAGCTATCACCGTGTTTTCACCGGACGGTAGACTTTTTCAAGTTGAATACGCGCGCGAAGCTGTAAAACGAGGCACCACGTCGGTCGGCATAAAGGCAAAGGACGGCGTTGCTCTGCTCGTCGACAAGCGTATCTCAAGTCGGCTGCTTGAGCCCCAATCTACCGAGAAGATTTTCCAAATAGATGATCACATCGGGGCTGTGACGTCTGGCCTCGTAGCTGACGCTAGAGCTTTAGTCGACCGTGCCCGCGTCGACGCCCAGATCAACCGCGTCGTTTATAATGAACCTATTCGTATTGAAGCACTCGCGAAAAAAATCGCTGACCATAAGCAGACGTTCACACAATACGGAGGGGTCAGGCCCTACGGGACGGCACTTCTCATCGGCGGGATTGATGACTCTGGCCCGCGCCTTTTTGAAACAGACCCGAGCGGCGCCCTTTTGATGGTAAAGGCCACCGGAATTGGTTCGGGGCGAAATGCCGTCATGGAATTTCTTGAAGAGAAGTATGACCAAAACGCCGACATTGATAGCGCCATCCGACTCGGACTTCAAGCGCTCTACAAAGCGACGGAGGGTAAGCTTACAATCGATACCATTGAAATCGCGGCCGTGTACGCGGAAGATAACCAATTTAATAAGTTAGGCATGGAGGACCTCGAAGCGTACGTAAAAAGTGTGCTCGAGTCGACGCCTCAGGAATAATGGTTTCGCATCTTTTTTGGCCCATTAACGAACAGCACACCGAGGAGTAGGTGCAGATGGTGTCTCTCGATAACGCAGTTGTAGCTCGATTTTCGAGAGGAGGGGAACATTTTGAAGTGCTCGCTGACCCCGATAATGCCTTAAGATTGCGGGAAGGCGCGGCTATTGATGTAGATGCGGTTCTAGCGATTGAAGAGGTATTCAAAGATGCATCCAAGGGAGAAAAAGCGTCTGACGAGAACCTCAAACGCGTGTTTAGTACTACCGATCCAGCAGCCATCGCAAAACGGATCATTATAGAAGGTGATCTGCATCTTACCGCTCAGCAAAGGCGAAAAATCCAAGAACATAAACGAAAGCAAGTTATCGCCACCATAGCTGCGAATGCCATAAACCCGCAAACGGGTCTTCCTCATCCGCCGCAGCGAATCGAAAACGCATTTGAAGAGGCAAAAGTGAACATAGACCCCCTAAGAAGTGTTGATGAGCAAGTGAACGTCGCTTTGAAGGCAATCCGCCCGCTAATTCCCATCAGATTCGAAGAGGTAAACATCGCCGTCAAGGTTCCGGCGCACTACGCCGCAAAATCGCAGAGTCCAATCCAGCGCTTTGGCACGATAGTGCGACAGGAGTGGCAAAAAGATGGCTCTTGGATCGGCGTTGTCAGGTTTCCTGCAGGGCTGCAAAACGATTTCTATGAGCTCGTGAATCGACTATCAAGGGGGGAAGCAGAGACGCGAATCATTACCCGGGAAGGGCAAAAATGAAGAAGCAAGAAAAAGTCGATAAGACGATCGTCGTGCCGGGGGATCTACTATCTGAAGACGCAGCTAGAGCTGCAGAGGGAACCTACACTGAAAACGGGAAAGTCTATTCACTCATATATGGGCTTGCGGACGAAAGGGAAAAAGTGCGCGTAATCCCGCTTTCGGGAAAATATCTTCCTGCAATTGGTGACGTAGTCGTAGGGATGGTATCAGACATCAGCTTCTCGAATTGGAAGGTCGATATTAACTCACCATACGAAGCGCTCATGCATATATCAGAGTATCCCCGGCGCATCGAATCGAGCGAAATGGCCAAGATCATGGGTGTGGGCGACCTCGCTATATTCAAGGTCGTAGACGTGGATCCATCCATGAAGATTGAACTCGCGCCCCGAGAAGGCCAACTGCGTGTGCTGCGAAGTGGCAGAGTCGTTGAGGTGTCGTACACAAAAGTCCCGCGGGTTATCGGTAGGGCCGGATCCATGATAAGCTTGCTCAAGAGCAAACTCGACGTAAACATTTTTGTCGGGAAAAATGGCCGTATTTGGATAAACGGGAAAGCAGAAGACGAGGATCTCGCCGTCAAAGTCATCAAACGAATCGAGCAAGAGGCACACACGTCGGGACTCACAGATAGGATAACCAACTTGTTAGAGGAAGAAAAGCATGGAGTTCTTGAAAAACGGTAAGAGAATAGACAATCGGCTTCCGAATGAGCTGCGTCCAATCAAGTTTGAGGTTGGCGCGCTCGAACGGGCCGATGGATCATGTTACGTCGAGCATGGCGGAAACAAGGTTATGGCCGCCGTTTACGGGCCACGGGCAGTGCACCCGCGTCACCTACAGGAAGCAAATCGTGCGATCATCCGCTACCGTTACAATATGGCGTCTTTTTCAGTGGAGGAGCGGCGGCGACCGGGTCCTGACCGAAGGAGTATTGAGATCTCAAAGGTGAGCAGAGAGGCGATCGATCCTGTCATCATCAAAGAGTTTTATCCGAGGTCGACAATCGACATCTTCGTGGAGATTCTTCAAGCAGATGCCGGTACTCGATCAGCCGGGATAAATGCGGCTTCTGTCGCATTGGCTGATGCGGGAGTGCCCATGCGCGGTCTCATTTCGTCGTGTGCAGTCGGCAAGGTGGATGACACCGTTGTTTTGGACCTTGTGAAGGAGGAAGACAACTACGGGCAAGCAGACATGCCAGTCGCTATGGATGTACGGACTGGAGAAGTTACGCTGCTCCAGATGGACGGACACTTGACGCTGGACGAGTTTGAACAGGCGCTAGAACTCGGTAAGATCGGTTGTGCCAGCATCGCAGAAATGCAAAGAGACGCCCTAATCCAGAAGTATCGAGGGGACGAAAATGAATGACGTCATTGCCGAGATCAGAAGAGACTATATCTACGGGCTTGCCAAGCGAAGCGAAAGAGTAGATGGGCGGGCCCTTGATGAGTATCGCCCGATGCAGGTCGAAACAGGGTTGATAGGTAAAGCCGAAGGCTCCGCAAGAGTAAAGATAGGTAACACACAGGTTCTCGTCGGTGTAAAGGTTCAACCTGGAGAGCCTTTTCCAGACACACCTGACACAGGTGTGATAATAACCAACGTAGAACTCGTGCCATTAGCGTCTCCGTCCTTTGAACCAGGTCCTCCAGATGAAAATGCGATTGAGCTCGCGCGTGTCGTGGATCGCGGGGTTCGAGAATCTGGCGCCATTGATTTATCTCAGCTAACATTGCCAGACGGCAAAGTGTGGATCATTTTCATAGACGTGCATGTCCTTGACCACGATGGAAATCTCATGGACGCGTCCGCTCTTGGAGCGCTCGCTGCGCTCGTAAACGCAAAAAAACCATGTGAGCGATACGGGTATGGGTCTGATGCCCCGCTTCCAATTAAGGAGTCTCCGATCGCCGTGACGGCCGTTGATCTCGACGGCGAGATTATGCTTGACCCCTCGCTGGATGAAGAAACGATTGCGTCTTCGAGAATAACGGTCATCTCCGGCTTGCAGGGAACACTTGCAGGAATGCAGAAAAGCGGAACTGGAACGCTCTCCGTGGAAGAGATCGCGCGTATCGTCAAGCTCGCGAGCAGCAAAGCAATGCAGATTAGAGACGATCTTTTTGGTGGTTCAACGGATGGTTAAGAAAGGCGCGCGCAAGAAAGGAAGAAAGACCCGTTCTGCAGGCCGACTCGGCCCGCGATACGGCCGTAAGATTCGCAAAAGAGTTGCCGATGTCGAAGCGGCCATGCACCAGGCACACAAGTGTCCTGCGTGTGGGCGAAAGACGGTCTCTCGAAATGGCACGGGGATATGGGCGTGTGCGAAGTGCCACACGACTTTTGCTGGAGGCGCATACCTACCGGAGACCTCGATCGGAAAAACCGTCGCGCGCTCGATTCGCCGCGTGAATGAGGAAAAAGAACAGATTTGAAGCTGCCAGGTGATTTTACGGTTTACAAATGCATTCGCTGCAAGCGCGAGGTTGAGGTAGAGTCCGAGTACGGGGGAATCAGGTGTCCTTATTGCGGCCATCGAATATTGATAAAAGAGCGGCCTACTATCATCAAGAAAGTGAAAGTCATCTAGGCAAGAGAGCTTGAACTCTGCCCTCGCCGAGCGTAAGAGATCTCAAAAGCGAATGCGATATACAAATGCTCCACTCAGCGTATTTCATTGAAACACAAAACGTGGACTATTTGTACCGATCAATCACTCCTGAACTGCAGACCATGGCCAGCGCGGGGACGCGCTCTTCTGTGACTGTACGTAAGACGGCAGAGAAACTAGTCATCCACATCGAAGCCATGGACGTAGCTTCCTGCCGATCGACGACAAATTCGTGGTTGAGATTGGCGCTCATTGCTACGGAAGTGGATGAACTTATCGCAGATATTTTAAAGAACTAAACGAAATTGAACCGCTTGAAAAAAGCCCTTCAAGGAGAATCTTGCATGAGTACCGAATTACCACCACAAATTCAAAATCAAGTTGCTCAACTGCAACAACTTCAACAGCAGGCACAAGCTCTTGCTGTCCAGCGAAGCCAGCTTGAGCTCGCCTTGAACGAAGCTAACCAAACCCTGGTTGAGCTCGAAAAGCTGGACGAAAAAGCTGTTATCTTTAAGACCGTAGGAACGATCCTCATCCGCTCGAACAAAGATGAAGTGAAAACTGAGCTCACGGAAAAAAAAGAGACGTATGATGTGCGTTTGAAGAGTCTTGAAAGGCAGGAGGAACGCGTTCAGACGCGTTTTCAACAACTGCAGCAACAGTTGCAAAAAGCCCTCGGAGGCGGCGGCGCGCCGCAGGGCGCGTAACACCTCAGGGTTCGGGCTTGAGGTGCTATGCGGGTTTTGGGTAAACTTCTTCCTCGTTTTTCGCGCTAAGCTTGTCGCTCGCGGCGGCGCTGGTGTCGCTCAATATTACCACCACGTCAGCGAGATTTTTCAGCGCGGTCGAAAAACCGGGCTCTGCTCCAAAGATCATGGTTTCTTTGCCATGCTCCATCGCTTTTGAAAGCACAGGCTTAAAATCAGCATCTCGGGTCACTATTGCGATAATATCTATATTAGGATTGAAAATTAGCTCCGTTGCCTCAACTGCAAGTCGAACGTCAACATCGCTGGAGCTGACCACCGGCTCAAATCCTTGGTTTTCGATTGCCTCAACGAGTTTCTCAGAGGCATACTGGTTCAAGTAAACCCTACCTACCTTGATGTCGCCGAATTCCTTTAGGGTGTTTCGTATTTCTTCCAAGTCGATTTGAAATTCCTTCCGAAGCATGTTAGGCCCGTCAACGAGCAGTCCAATGCCCTTACGAGCTCGTTCACGCCGTCGAATTATCGTCCTAATCTTGAATCGGTCTTTGATATGGGGGATAGAAGGCATAAATGTTAAGACTCCCGCTATTGCAAAAATGGCAAAATAATGTACTGCGGCGTGCTATATATGTTTTTCTTTTATTCGTCCGAAATAAGCCTTTTTATCCAAGATTAAAAGCCCTGCAAGTGTTCTCCGCGATAATAGACGCCGCCTCCTCAACTTCCGTGTCCCAGATCTGCGATATGGCAACGATCGCGTCTGCTACAAACGACGGTTCGTTTCGACCCTTGCGCGCGGCTAGATAGGGACTATCCGTCTCGATGACCACCATCTCTCGGGGGGCCTTCTCCACGAGCTTCTGGTGGTGCCCAGACCAGCATACTCGCGTTGAAATTGAAACATAGTGCCCGCAGTCCACAATCTTTTCGAGTAACTGTACACTGCCTCCGTAGCAATGATAGACAGCCTGATCAACACCGTGCACGAGCTCAAAAACGCGCTCTTCGGCATCACGACTGTGAAGTACAATGGGTAAACCGAGCTCTTTGCTCAGCTGAATGAATCGCTCAAACACGTTTTCTTGCCTCTCACGTTGCTGTGACGACTTGACATGGTAAAAATCGAGCCCAACTTCGCCAACTGCGGTTGCTGACCCTGCGTTTTGCCTAATGAATTTCTCCACGCTTTCTTTTTCGGCGACGTGAAGCGGACTTAAGCCGTAAGCAGCGTACACATTTTCGTATTGAAGCAATTCTCTAGTCGCCCGGTTGGATGTGAGGCTAATACCCGAATTGATGAGTGCAATTCGCGCGTCGAGCGCCCTCTCAATCGCTAATTCTCTGTCATCATCAAACGCAGGCGTGTCAATGTGACAATGAGTATCAACGAGATGCCATCGGGACACTACGCACCGTCTCTGGCTTTAAGACGATTTATCGCGCTAATCATGGCTTCAACAGACGCGATTACGATATCGCCTCGCGCGGCGCGAGCAGTCACCATATTACCACGTGAATCTTCGACTCCAATGACGACGTCAGCAAGTGCATCGGTGCCACCGCTTATTGCGTCGATTCTGAATGTCCGCAACTGCACGTCGCTGCCCCCGAGAATGTCGCGTACTGCGTTAATGGCCGCATCGACTGGACCGATTCCTATACGGGCCCCGATTTTCGTCTTCCCTCCTACAACGGCTTTCACTGTTGCAGTTGGAGTGACACGATTTCCCGTCATCACGGAAAGCTCCTCAAGCAGAATTGTCGGCTTCAGCACCTCATTTGTGACCGCCTCAGTTATGGTATATAAATCCACGTCTGTGACTCGCCGCCCTTGGTCGCCTATTTCTTTAACGCGATCCATTATGCGCGTGAGCTCTTCTTCAGTGACGTCAAAACGAGCATCCTTGAGCATCTCGCGCAGCGCGTGCTTGCCCGCGTGCTTGCCGGCGACGAGGCGGCGATGCTGACCGACCATTTCAGGCGTCATAATCCCCGGCTCAAACGTGTCAGGTCGTTCAATCACCCCCCGAGAATGAATTCCCGATTCGTGCGAGAACGCATTTTCGCCGACAACTGGCATTGTGGGGGGTATATTGATCTTCGTGAATCGTTCCACTAACCGTGAGGTCTCGAGAAGGAACTGGGTGTTGATATTCAGTTTCGCTCCGAAGATGCTCGACAAGCCCATCGCCGTTTGAGCAAGGTCAGCGTTCCCAGCCCTCTCGCCAATCCCATTTACCGTCACTTGAACTTGGTCGGCTCCGGCTTCGATCGCTGACAGGCTATTGGCAACGGCGAGACCAAAGTCGTTGTGGCAGTGCACGTCGATCGGAACTTTGACAACACCTTTGATGTGCTTGACAAGGTTGAACATTCTTGAAGGGGCCATAATACCCACAGTATCCGGTATGTCGATTATGTCCGCCCCTGCCGATTCTACGCCGCGACAAACACGATCAAGAAACTTGAGTTCAGTGCGAGTGGCGTCCATCGCAGAGAAGAGGCATTTTGTCCCGTGCTCCTTAACGTATTCGACCGCCTCCACCGACAGATCATACACATCCTGTCTCGACTTTTTCATTGAATGCTTCAGCTGCACTTCTGACGTTGAGGCAAAAACGTGAATCAGCCCTACGCCTGCATCTAGGCACGCGTCAATATCTGCTTTCACGACCCGAGCAAGACCGCAGACAGTTGTTCTTAGATCCGCATTCACGATGCTTCTTACGGCACTGAATTCCCCCTTTGAGGAAACCGGAAATCCGGCTTCGATCACGTCGACCCCTAGCTTATCGAGAGCTCTCGCGATGATAAGTTTCTGTTCGCTGGTGAGCGAAATGTTAGGCGTTTGCTCTCCGTCACGGAGCGTCGTATCAAAAAAAGTGACTACTTCATTATTCATTCTCGAATTGAAGAAGAAGACGACCCCTAAAGCACATTGTTTCCACGGGCACTATTGTAGAGCTACCTATAAAACGCTTTCTTCGGGACCGGTGCGCGTGAGAACTTGCCACGTTGCGTCCCCTGCGTTGATGAGCAGGGTTCGTGCAAGAGAGGATTACTGAACTAAGCCAAGCGTCGTTGGATCCAATTAATCAACCGCACGTTTTCTACAAAGATCACGTCGATAGTGACCGCCAAAACTCCGACTAAAAAGATTGCGTCAAAAACGCCTGCGCCTCCAATCGAAGCAAACGCGAAGCCTTTAGGCTGATAGGTCAGAATATCACCGATCCGAGCGAGATCCGCACCTAGCAGCACACCCAGCGAACCAGATACGTACGCAATCGGACCGACGCTCGCCCATTGCCTCTTTGCAAGCACTATGCCTATGATGCTTGCGGCAATTGCGATGAGGTAGATATTCGAGATAACAACGCCTTCTCCTGCCACGTAGGCTGAACTTACATAGGAAACGACGGCAATACACGCGATTCCGATGAGACTTGCACTGATAGGGCTTCGTCGGTCGAAGATCATCTTTAGCGAAATAAAGAATGGTATCAAAAAACCAGCGACGTCGAAGCCGATGGCGAGATTGCTTTTCGGACCTACGACAAAAAAACCCTGAAATACCAGGATACCAAGCGGTACATCAATAATGCCGATCCCCAAAGAACCACGGAAGTACAGCAATATCGAAGGAAATGAAATCAGGAACAACAAGGTCGATCCTACAAAGATTAGCACAGCTTCTGAGAGTCTAAAACCGACGGTCTCGAATCCCAAGACCAGCAGCACGAGTATGAGAAAAGCGAGCAACAAAAAAGAGATAGATTCGACAAGCATGGTTACTCAGTGAGGATTTTTTTGGTAAAAAGGGGAGATGGTTGGACGTCTTATATTGTCAACAGTTCGCACGTGGCGGCTATCGCTATGGCTCTAACCCCTTCTGCAATAAGAACTCTTGTATCTCTGCGCAAATCGCCCTCGTTAGCAACGAGGGCGGAGTAACACCCAGCCAGATCAACCCTCTGTCGTCAAAACTTTCTTGATCAACTGCTGAAAGACGACGCTTGCCTTCTCCACTTCGCGAAGCTCTATCCATTCATCGGACGTGTGAGCCTGCGCGATGCCACCCGGCCCGAAAACGACAGTAGGGATTCCAAGCTCGTTGAAGCGCGAAGCGTCAGTGCCCGCGTCCATTGTGGCTGTCTGTGGCTCCAGGCCGCTCCTGCTTATGGACTCGCTCAGCCAAGTGATGATCTGATGAGCGGGCAAGTAGAATGGCCGCGTGAAATTTTTGGGATCGTTAGCGAATTCTATTCGCGCCTCTGGCAATTTCGCCCTCAGCGCGGCTAAAACACTGAACGCATCGTCTGGAGGCACATAGCGATAGTCAACATCAATCGAACAAAGATCTGGAACGATGTTAACGGCGTCTCCAGCAGCAATAGTACTAACTGTGATTGTTTCGTGACCGAGCTCCGCATGTTGGATCAGCGGGATCTCTTGAAGTCGCAACACGAGCTTTGCCATCTCAACAATGGCGTTCTTCCCGAGCTCAGGCTTACTGGCGTGTGCTCTCTTGCCGACGGATTGAATGCGAAACGCTAAGCGCCCTTTCTGACCGTTTACAATTTTCAAATTTGTCGGCTCACAGACGATGCCAAAGTCAGCATGCAGCGCTGGCAACACTGCCTGAGCACCACGACTTGTTAGCTCTTCGTCGACGACGAACGCTGTGAGCAGCGTGCCGTGGAGCTGTTCCTGGTTAGTGCTCGCCACCGCATTGATAACCGCGGCAAGTCCCCCCTTATCATCCGCTGCGCCTCTCCCGTAAAGCTTTCGCCCTTGAATTCTAGGCGGGAAAAAAGGAGGCACGGTGTCGAGGTGACCGCATAGCGCAAGCACAGGTCTCCCGCGGCCTAGTTTCCCGACAAGGTTGCTGCCGCAGCGTATGATTTTCATTCCAAGGTCGCGCAGCCTTTCTTCGACGAAGATACTGATATCATGCTCGTGCGTGCTAGTGCTCGGGATGTTCACCAAGTCATACAGCAGTTTCGCGCTCTGCAGAAAATCACCTCGATTGAAGAACGGATAGAATCTTTTCGCGGAGCACTTCGTTCACGAGTTTTCCGTCTGCTTTGCCTCTGACTTCCTTCATAACGACGCCCATCAAGGGGCCTACAGCTCCCACGCCTTTTGTTTTTACAAACTCGAGTCGGGAGTGCACGACTTCGTCGACGATCGATTGAAGCTCGGGCTCGCTCAGCATGACAAATCCTAGCGCTGCGGCTACTTCATTGGCCGTTTTCGTCGGACATTCGGCGAGGCACCTGAGGATTTCGGTCACACCTTCCTTGGATATGGTCTTAGAACTTACAAGTCTGAAAACATCAAGCATGCTTTCACGGGTTAGACGGTGGACTGGCACGTTGTTCCTTTTCAACTCTGCGATTGTTCCTTCAAGTGTTCGTACTACGAACGTTGCGGCATCTTTAATTTCGTCTCGATTGAGGCTGCTATCTAGGCCTCCCCAGAAGCGCATGATGTGCTCAAAAAGTTGGCTGTCTTCAGACCACGCTATTTGCCTCGCTAACTCATCGTTCAGGAGAAAATTCTGCCTATAGCGATGAATCCGATCATCGAGTCTCTCAGGCAAATGCGCTTTGATGCGGTGAATGAGCGCCGTCGGAAGCGCGATAGGAGATACATCCGTCTCCGGGTACATGCGAGCCGCTCCGGGAAGGGGCCGCATGTATTCAGAGCATCCATTCTTCAACGCGCGTCGCGTTTCTTCAGGAACACGCTCTATAGCTACTTTGGCGCGGTCCGCGACAGCATCAATCGCGTCGACGCACTTCGTAACATTTTTATTTGCGAGTATAACGAAAGCATCACTTGCTTCTGCGTTCAAAAACCGCAGGAGGGCCCTGGTTTCGTGAGACGTAATCCCATACCGCGGCAACTCGTCCGTGTGAAAAATCCCAGCTACCCCTCTCTTCCTTGCGTGATCCGCGAATTCCGAACCAAGCCGACGGCCCGGTTGGAGGTCCTTTCCTACAAGGCCGGCAAAGCCAGGAAGCAACACGCCCCACACGTGTTTTTCTTTAAGTACGTTCGATGCACTATGGGAGAATACGCAACTGACTTCAACTGGTTTTCCTACACACGCTCCGCGAGCTCGTAATTCGTCTCGGATCTTCAGCAGATTCAACTGCCTCGTGACTTCGAGGCGGACGATGTCCTCAATGAGGTCAAGTGCCTGTACGCCCTTGATTTCGACGCGAGCACCGCCCGCGATCGAGATGTTTATATCCTGCCTGATCGTTCCAATCCCTCGCTTGACTTTGCAAGCGCGCAAGATCGTTCCAATCGCAAGCGCAAGCTCTCGTGCCATCTTAGGCGTTGTCACATCTGGAGCGGTGCCGATTTCAACGAGCGGGATACCGAGTCGGTCGAGGGAGTAAACGTCTTTGTCAACTATTTGCGCTGCTTCCTCCTCGATTGATAACGTGTCTATGCGAACAGAACCGCTCCCAAGCGACGCGTATCCATCTGCCGCAAGGAGTGCCGTTCGCTGGAACCCACTCGTGTTCGACCCATCGACTACTAGTTTCCTCATCGTGTGAATTTGCTCGAACGGTTGCATTTGCAACAAGAGGGCTATTTGAAGCGCGATTTTCAGGGCCTCAAGGTTCATTTCCAGCGGTGGCTCATCATCATTTTCTACCAGACACGTGCTCTCGTATGCCTTGTATGTAAACCGCCGAGTGCCTATCCCCTCCTCAATCGCCGCGCGGTCGATTTCCCCCATCTCGCTCTTTGAAGGTCGCAGGTAGCGATAGAACTCGTAAGACGCGTCTTTTGTATCCTGCAATTCAGTCGGACTGTTGCAAAACAGTTTTGACGCGGTGTTTAGCTGTTGATGAATCTCCAAGCCTGCCTTCAGGCCGACGTTCTCATACTCGTGCTCTTTCACGGCAACTCCTCGAACGTGCTTAGCGTCCTAGTCGCAGCCGGACTTATCTCACCGGCGACGTCAGTTTTCAAAAGCCTAGCAATCTCAAAACGGTCGGACGTCTGGCCAAGCACCCACATGAGTTTCACGAGCGCTGTTTCGCTCAGCATATCGTCACCCTCGATCACGCCTGCATTCAGGAGATCACGTCCAGTATCGTAGACTCTGTCGCACACCCTCCCATACACACATTGAGAGGTCATCACGACGGGCATAACATCTGCAGCTTTTTTTACGTGCGGAACCCAGTCGCTTGCGACGTGCCCCAAGCCAGTTCCTTCGATGACTAAGCCCTTGTATCCTAGTGCTACATAATAATCCACAATATCAGGAGTCGCTCCCGGGAAGAACTTAACAAGAGCGCACTTGGGCTCCATCTGTGGACGTATGGAAAGTTCGCAGCTACTTCGACTCGCGTGGTCGCTTAAGAATTGCAATGACCGTCCTTGATAGCTGACGCGGGCAATCGGCGAGGCGTTAACCGATCGAAACGCGTCGCGTCGTGACGTGTGCATCTTTTTGGTTCGAGTTCCTCGGTGGACCAGGCACGTGTCATCCGATGCGTCTTCGTGCATTACCACGAAAACTCCAGCAAGATCGCTTGTAGCCGCGACTGCGGCACAGATCGCATTAACGACGTTGTCGCTGCTCGGTCGATCAGCAGACCTTTGTGAACCGACGAGCACAACCGGCACGGGTACCTGGAGTGTAAATGATAAGGCGGCGGCGCTGTATCCCAAGGTGTCCGTCCCGTGTGTTACCAGTACTCCATCGGCCCCCGCGCTAACCTCGTTGTAGACGCACTGAGCGAGCTCTGACCACGATTCTGGCAGCATATTTTCGCTCAGAATGTTGAAAAGCATTGTGCCTTCAATGTTAGCAATTTCGGCTAAGTCCGGAATCGCGTCAATAATGTCATCCGCATCAAATTGACTCGTTACTGCACCTGTTCTGTAATCTATTTTGCTAGCTATGGTGCCTCCTGTCGAAATAATGCTCAGCTGAGGTAGTTCAGGTCGCACGCGCCGTTGCAACCGTTTTTCGGGGAACGGCGCTCCTTTTTCGACAAGTGTCATCGTGACGCGTTCTGGTGAGAAGCCTACATTATACCCGCTGTCGAGTTTGATGACGACAAAGTCAGTCACGCTCGGCATCAACACGCCAAAAAGCTCTTTCTTGTGGCTCACAACTTTGACGCGATCCCCGTGTCGTATGTCGTCCATTTTAAGCTCGGGATCCTTTCAGCAGATTTTCTTCCGCCGTCTCCAGCGTTGTCTGTCGCTGCAGGAGGCGTTGCCGTCGCCTCCGATGCCGGCTGCGTCGTGCTTTTAACATCCGTTTGAGCTGGCTTGCCGCAGGGCCGCCTGAGATGTCTCGCTTTGCAATATTCATGTTAACGTCTAGAGCTTTTTCGACATCATCTGTCGTTAGACCAAGCAGCGAGAGCGGCTTTCCGAGATGCCGCAACGCAACTTCGTCGATCGCGTCTAAATCGCAAGTGCCGACGCGCGCGAGGTCAGCGACAATCGTGTGCGCCGTTCGAAAAGGAACATGTGCGGCGCGCGTGATCGTGTCAGCTAACTCAGTTGCAGTTGTGAAACCCACAGAGCTCATTTCGGCAAGCCGTTGGCTGTCGACGGAAATGGTTTCCAGCACCGCGTTCGCGATCCGAGCACAATCGGTCGTCGTCGCAAACGCCTGCCGCAAGTGAGGTGTAATCTCCTGTAAGTCGAGATTGTAGCTGAACGGCAGTGCCTTACAAATTATCACGCTAGCAGTAAAATCTCCAATAACCGATCCCGTCTTAGCTCTAATCAGCTCGAGCGTGTCGGGATTTTTCTTTTGCGGCATGATGGAGCTTGTCGAAGCGAATTTGTCGTCTAGTTCGACGTAGCCAAACTCGGATGTGCTCCATAAAATTAGCTCTTCGGCTAAACGACTGAGCGTGATCATGACGTTGGATGCAGCGGCTAACGCTTCTATGGCGAAATCACGGGTACTCACAGCATCCATCGAATTCTCTACAGTGCTGTCAAAACCAAGCGCCGACGCCACAAAATCTCGGTCGAGCGGCCAAGCTGTTGAAGCAAACGCGGCCGCTCCAAGAGGAGATTGGTTTGTCCTCTCGTATGAGTTGTCCAGCCTTGCCAAGTCCCGATCCAAAGCGTCATAGTGAGCAAGTAGATGATGGCCGAGAGTGGTTGGTTGCGCGTGTTGCAGGTGCGTGAATCCCGGCATAATGGTCGTGGCGTTGCTTGCGGATCGTTCTAGAAGCGTATCTTGTAAGGCGAGAACAGCGTCCGTTAGGACCAGTAAGTCATGGCGTAATGCCATGCGAATACAGGTTGCAACCTCATCATTTCTTGATCTGCCGACGTGGAGCCAACCAGCTTGCGCGCTTCCAGCGCGTTCTGTTAAGGCCGTTTCGATCGCAACGTGGAGGTCATCCACGCCCCGAGGCAGCTTTGAGTAGCCCAGGTCCTTGATTTTAAGGAGTGCCCCTGTCAACGCTTCGAACGTCGTTTGCGCGATTATGTTTTGCTTCTTTAGCATCGCTACGTGCGCAAGATCAATAAGAATATCATAGCGAAAGAACCACGCATCTGCGGCAATTGAGGAAGTGAACTGCAGCGCCTGCTCGTCGAAGTCCGCTAATCGTCCCTTTCGTATGATGTTTTGCTTCATTATATTCTCAGACGAGGCTACGCGTATTAGCTATTTCCCTTGATCCTGTTAGATGCGCGACGGCGCAGGCAGCTGAAATCAACATGCCTCAATACGGTTTATTCTGAGTAGAATACAACCTGCCACCGCCCACTTGCTCGTACGCGTGCCACCATTTGGATAAGCCTTGATGCAAAACTTAATGAATTAAATGAGAAAACTAAGTTAAAAACGCAATGGTTGCACACACATGGGAAGTTTGGAAGGCAAGATTATCATCGTTGGCATTACTGGCAGTATCGCTGCAGTAGAAACGGTCAAACTTATCCACGAGCTCAAGCGTAAAGGCGCAACAATACATTGTGTGATGACAGACGCGGCCTGCGAGATAATCCATCCAAATGCGCTACAATACGCGACGCAAAAACGCGTGATCACCCAGCTCACCGGAAGCGTGGAACACGTCACATTTCTCGGTAAAGGCGGATCGGCAGATTTGCTGCTTATTGCTCCGTGCACGGCAAACACGATTGGCAAGCTGGCACACGGCATCGACGACACCCCAGTCACGACGTGTGCCATAACGGCACTGGGATCGGGAAAACCTGTAGTTATCGTTCCGGCGATGCACGAGTCCATGTATTCTCAACCCTTCATCGCCCAGAACCTCGACCGCTTAAAAGAACTGGTGCATATTGTATCGCCACGCTTTGAAGAAGACAAAGCGAAGCTTGCTGAACTTGACGAAATCGTGCTCGTAGTCGAACGGCTCGTTTCGGAACACGACCTCAGACAAAAAAGGGTCTTGATAACCAGCGGAGCAACGATGGAGTCACTAGACCCAGTTCGCATTATGACTACGAGGAGCTCTGGACGCACCGGCAGAGAGCTTGCGTATGAAGCTTTTAGAAGAGGCGCGAGCGTCACTATCGTGCACAACGGCAACGCACGACTCGTGAACCAAGTACATGTGGAAAGTGCTAACGACATGATTCGAGCAGTGCTGTCTGAGCTCGAGAAAGGCTACGACATTTTCATCAACGCGGCGGCCATCTCGGATTATACGGTAGATAAACACAGTGAAAAGATAAAATCGGGTCATGAGCTATATCTCGCGCTGAAAAATGTGCCAAAACTGACCGACATCGTCAGAGCTAAGTACCCGAATCTCTTTACCGTTTGTTTCAAGGCGGAAACACACACGACTCCGGACGCTCTTATTGAATGCGCCAGGTCCATCCCGGTTGATTTGGTAGTTGCAAACGATATAACTTTCCAAGGCATGGGCACCGAAAATAACGAAATATACATCGTTGACTCACAAGTCGAACGGCACAGGGGCGACAAGGCATTGCTCGCTGAGAAGATTGTAGACGCTATCGTTCGTCGAATAAATCGCACATGAAAGCGTTTTGCCCGTTTCACATAACAGGGTTTTTCGCGTTGAAGCGGTACGGGGCAAGGATCACATCGGTCGGGTGTGGCATTGTTATCACTGATGGGGCAACGACTGAAGCCTTCGTAGGCGATGGCAGCGTGTATATCAACAGAGAGCCGTCTCTTGCACCCACTTCGAAGACGGTCCTCGCGGCTCTCTGTGGCACGAAAGCCGATATAAAGACAGAGCTCGCGGGGCCGATAAGCTGCGGCCTCGGCACGAGTGGCGCTGGCGCTTTAAGTACTGCCCTTTCCCTCAACGAGCTATGGAAGCTCAATTTCAGTTTCAACGCGCTATGCGAGACGGCCCAGCACGCGGAAATTATCAACAATACGGGAGTTGGCGATGTTATCGCCCAGGCTGTGGGAGGTGTCGTCATCAGGCGGCCACATTCGGTCGACAAAATTCCCACTCAGCCGCTCAAAATCTCTTACCTTGTGTTCGGACCACTCTCGACACCTGAAATCCTATCAGATCGCGGCGCGCTCGCTGCAACAGAGAAATTTGGATCTAGCGCGCTGAAGAAGCTCATCCGGAGGCCCACGTTTGACGAATTCATGCGTTTATCTCGACAATTTGCGTACGACACCGAACTGCTGAGCCAAAAAGCGCGAGACGCGGTCGAGGCCGTTGAGGCTAGCGGCGGGTGCGCTTCGATGGCCATGCTCGGAGATGCAGTTTATGGCAATGATCCGTCAGACGCGCTTAGTGAATTCGGGATCGTCCGCAAGACGGCAATACGCAATTGCGGAGCCACCCTAGTTTTATAAACGCTTGAGAAATGTACTTCGCCGAGAAAATACGTGGCTTTTCAATAAAGCGTGTAGAGGGCGTCGCGTTGGGTGCAAACTTGCGCTAAGTGGGAAAATTAATCAAAAAGGTAGATGGAAGAACAACATATTAGTCAAGGTGCACAGCGCAAACTTCCCACAATAATGCAGTTAATCCATCAATTCAGTTCAAACCGTAACTTAAACTAGCTTAGTTACTCCTCGACTACTTCAGCAAAAGCAAAGTTGCGCTTCACAGCCTTGATTTCAATCTTAACTTCGTCACCGATCTTGGTGTGTGGAACGAAAATCACGAAACCACTAATACGAGCTATCCCGTCGCCCTGTTTCGCAATATCTTCGATTTTTACGTCGTATTGCTTTCCGACATCTACGGGAGCACTCTTTGGTTTGTTGTCATAGCTTTTGTAGCCGCCGCCGAAATTGTTTCTTGTGTTTGCCCTATACACGCCGTCACCTCCTTTGTGCTTGAACACGTACCTGTATGATTATGTAATATATAGCTTCGCGCTTTGAAGAGAACAAGCGCCAGTTAGGAACGAACGGGCCTCGTTCAGCGATAGCATCGATTTACAGCCGCTACCGTGCGCAAACCTTCCATCTTTTGAACGCCAAATACGGAGACGAAACTGGACGAAAGCAAAACCTTAGCGTTCTGCAGTAAACGCGATGCGAATGAAGACCAAAACCCTCCGTCAACGAGTTTTGCTTCAGGCAACTCCTCACGAGATCTATGAAGCCATCACGAATTCCAAGAAACACGCTGAGTAATGTATTCGCTGATGGTCACTAGCAGAGAACGGAAAGGAGCTTCTGCATTCGACGCTGGGTTTCCGGAGCTTCCGTAGCCTGATCGCCGGCAAGAAAATCGTGCAAACTGTCGAGGTTAACTGCCCCCAACGTCACTATTCCAAGGTTACATAGATGCAAGGACACGAAATTAAACTAGACTTTAAGCAGGCAGTATCCCTGAAGATCTTGACGCAGAGCTTAAAGCTGCAGTGCCCTGAATGGCATTAAAGTAATCAGCGGTGTTTTTCAGCTAAGTGCCTTTAACGGCACACGCGCTGAGTTGCATTAGGGCTCTGTTACTAATCCAACAACTTAAAATAGTACCTCGTGCTTGGGAAAAACAGTTGGGAAAGGCACAGAAAGCCGCTTGTCTCGCCAAAATTTGACTACCTCATTTTGGAGCCATGCGGCGGGGCCTCCCAACGGCAATTCAGGACAGCAAGAATAAATGCTATCGCTGTGAGTGCGTTATGACCTCTACCTATTAATATGCCTGTCATCCTATTTAGAAAGACTTATTGGAGCTTTTGCCTCAGTGGCGATTCTGAGGCGCAACGCCACTGCAGGCGACAAAAAGCCTCATAACACGGCGCGGAGCGGCTGCTTCTAACAGGACTAGCGGTTCGTCAACTAAGCCTCAGGCCGAACGTCTGCTTTATCTAGATCTAACCAATTGTCAAGAAAACTGCGCCATCTTTTTTATCTCGGCTCGCCCCTCTCACTATCCATGATATGCGAAATGGGCGATCTGCACATTTATTACGAAACGCGTGGCGAGGGCAATGCGGTGCTAGCGATCCACGGGTTTGGCATCGATCATCACGTTATGACCGGCTGCATGGAACCGATCTTCGCAAGCCGCGTTGGATGGAAACGTATCTATTTCGACCTACCAGGCATGGGCCGCACGCGGGCACCTCGGTGGTTGAACGTTGCAGACCAGATGCTGGATGTTATCATAGAGTTTTCCGAAAACATCATTCCCGACGAGCAGTTCCTGGTGGCGGGCGAATCGTACGGGGGGTATCTAGCCCGTGGCCTGGTCCGTTCTATACCCGAACGCCTCAAGGGAGTCCTCCTGATCTGCCCTGTGGTCATAGCCGATCGGAAGCGGCGCGACCTTCCCCCCCGGCAGATATTCGTCAGGGACGAGTCGTTCCTAGCGAGCATCGCATCGAACGACCAGAAGCAATTGTTTGAGCGCGTGCTAGTGGTGCAAGACAAATCGCGGTGGGATCGATTCGCACAGGATATCGTCCCAGGGATGAACACAAAAGATGAGGCCTTTCTCAAGCGATTTGAAAAGTGTGGATATAGCTTTTCCTTTGAGGTAGATCAACTTTCACATCCTTTTGACCGCCCTTCTCTGATCCTTGTTGGCCGCCAAGATGCGTCAGTAGGGTACCGTGACTCACTGCAAATCGCTGCGAATTACTCCCGAGGGACTGTTGCTATTTTGGATAGGGCCGGGCACGGCCTTGAAGTCGAGCAAGAGATCGTGTTCAACTGCTTAGTAAACGAGTGGCTCGATCGGGTGGAAGAAGTGTAAGGTCGCTGATACTCCGCTGACTTAACTCACTTTTTGCGGTTCTTCTTGGCATCGCTCTGAAGTTCTTCTATCACGTGAAAGAGCGGATTGAAATACTCGTGCAGTCCGTGAATAAGACTGCTAAGCAACGAATCCAAAACTCGGTCATTCGACGGCGAATTTCTCCTTTTTGACAGATGTTTTACCTTCTCTTATGTGACCGCGAGGTCACGCTTAATTCACAGCTTTTTTTAGCACCTACATGCTTGCTAAGGGATTTCTTGCGGGCGCCACAGTGACTTTGGACTAGCTTCAAATATGCATCGCTTAGCATTAATCATTTTTGATCATCGTAAAGAGTCAAAAGACTGGGCATAGATTGTCTTATCTAATGAATGTTTCCGTTACGTTGAATAGTTGTTTTAAAGAAAGTTGCCGTAAGCGACCGATTTTTCATTTGAAGGTAGCGACGTTATCAGGTCTATCATTTTACTATATGGTGCCTGTCATATTGCCTATGTGCACAATTGCAACGAAAAGAGCGGCGTTGTTAAACTGAAACGTAAAGTGTCTCCCATTGAGGATCGGCGCGAAAGCACCGATGAATCCGAAACAATCGTGTGTTGAATCGAATTATCATTTTTCCACGTCAAGTTCACCCTTTTTTGCTCGTGAGCATTGACGGGCTGAGAGCGCAATCCTAGATGGCAACAGAATTTTCGCTCGCAGTAGCAGTGATGGTGTGTGTTAACGACCGGATTGGGATCAAATTGAACGCTTACGTGCATCGCGCGATCATAACCGTTGCACTCCGCAAGATGCACTCAATGGGGTATTTTTTCATTTTTCTTTACCGCATAGATAGTCCTTCCCACTTTTAAACCGCTTCATTATGCAATGTTCGTTCTGAAGTTTGCCCGCTGAAGGTCGCCCGTCAACACGCTCGACGCTAATTTCGGTTTCGAAGCCTGAAGCTTTTAACAAGAAAGTGTTTCACGAGACGCTTTGGCGTCTTAATTTTCAGCGAATGTAAACGAGATCAATCTTGAATGATCTTGCTTTAATAGCAGTCGTGCGTGTAGAAGCACCGTTGCTTCGTCAGCTGCGCCTCACCCTTGAATCCGACACGCCCCCAGTTCAGCAGCCACGAACGCAGTACAAAAAGTTCTCGGAGCTGAGCTCAGCAAAACACACAACGTATTAAGTATAACTGCAGCTCTAGGGCTAGCAGAGATCGTGAACAGACCCTATAGTTACCACGTGTCAGACCAGTTTGAAATCGTTATGCCTGAGCCATTTGATTTTTCGCTTACGGTCGCGAAACCGGCCGGCTGGCATTGGTCAACTCCGAGAGAGATTTTTAGAAACGGCACCCTATGGAGCTGCATATACTTGAATAGTAAGCCGATTGGACTGAAATTATCTGCAATCAACAAGAATGTGACCGTAAACGTTTACGTTCAATCGGATCTGACCAACAATGAAGAAGCTATGCTGCAAAGATCCGTCAGAATGGGACTGGGAGCAGATGAAGACCTTGGCGCTTTTTATGGATTCGCCCACAACGACGAGGTGCTCTCAATCACAGTGAACGATCTGTACGGCTTGCGCGTCGGGCGGCTAGATGACTTGTTTGGTCGGGTGATTCTTGCCATAACCCTCCAAATGGCACCCATAAAACGAAGCCAAGACATGATGGCAAGATTGCTCGACCGATACGGGACCAGGATTGCTTTCGATCATCGCGAAGTCGTCCTATGGCCAAGACCTTCTAACATCGCTAAACTGGACCCTACCGAACTCAGGCGAGAAGCAAATCTCGGCTACCGTGCGGAGCGGCTCGTTAAGGCGGCGCGTTATCTGGTCGAACATCCGATGTCACTAGAAGAGGTGCATCAGCAGCCCGAGACGCAGGCTGTAAGAAATGTGAGGGAAATTCCAGGTATTGGCGAGTACTCGGCGGGCCTGATCGTTGGTCAGAGCTCTGTCCCGCTAGACGTGTGGAGCGTCGTTATCATGAGCGAGCTTTTGCTCGGATGCGAGCCTAAAAACCCTAGGCAAGAAATCAAAGCAGTGACACAAGCTATGTATAGCCGCTGGGGCGAATGGGCGTGGATGGCTTTTGTGTACGTGGTGAACGACTTGCCGAAGCTCGCGACGATTTACAATCTGTCGAGGTTAACCTGAAAGATAGGCGAATGATCAAGACTAGCGACGGGGTAAAAAATGTATCAGCCTCGGAAATGTCCGGCGCCCTTTTTTGTGCGCGACACTGTGAACGTACCTTGTCTTAAACGCCGACAGATATCCTGATTGAGTTATTGTCGCACGCAAGGATGCTTAGTGAAAAATAGGGTCTCAGTCTAACCGGTGCAACTCAAAGACGGCAACTCTCGCACAGAGGTCGGGATATCGAGCGCTTCGCTTCCGCAACGACGGACTTAAATAGGCTTTTTTTTCGAGTTAGCTCTAAATAGACGCATAACATCCTTAGATCAAGGAATACGCATGGTGCTCGGAGTCACCTTAGTAAACGTGGTTCCTGGCCAGGAGCGCTGCGTTTTTGACAAGCTCAGCAAGATCCCTGGAATTAGGGAACTCTATCACGTGTTTGGCGAGTATGATTTTTTGGTGATCATCGAAGTCGATGGTTTGCCACTCCTCAGCAAGACCGTGGATGTGATCCGGGATGTGCAAGGGGTTACAACCACCCACACCGTCGTTGGGGCTGAACTCTCAAATATGTAACAAGACTGCGTCAACTCATCGGGTGCCAGCCAACGAAGCGACACGAATGCTTACAAATTTGGACGAGGAGACGTGCTGGATTCAACTTCTGACCTTAGGATTAGTATTGGAAAGTGGCGAGCCGTTCGCTGCTTGGCTTCACTGGAGGTCGCAAATGAACACCTCAATGGGCCCGCAAGCTGCGTAACCGTACGAGAATTATGAAACTACACGTCTCCGATCCGATGGGATCGTTTCGATCTTGGACGCCGCTACACGCGACGATCGCAGAGGGCAAGCCCCTAATGGCGGCGCATTCGAAGAGCTAAATGCGTCACCACGTAAAAGCATGAAGCAGTTTGTCTGAGTGGATTTAAAGTCTAGTCATGCAGGCTAGCGCAACGAAGATATTCTTACAGGAGGAAGCGAACCAATGAAACAACGAATCAAGGTCGCTCTAGCCTTTGCTGCAGTGGCCCTGATTGCGGCCATTGTGGGCTATCTCTGGCGGGTATTTCGGATAGGCCAAACAAGCAAAATAAACGAAGCGCGAACGGAAGACAGTGGAAAGCGGAGCGGATCGGAGAAATAGCACAGAAGCGGCTGCCTGAGAAGGATTAGCCGCCCGAGTTTGAAACGGCGAGTGCTATCCTTACAGAGTGGCAAGGCGATTAAGCCGCAGTGCGCTTCATCAAGGAGTACAAGAAACTGCTCACTGAAGTGTACGTCGTCGAGCAGGAAGCAGTGCAGTGCGACGACGCCGCTGCCGTTTCTGCGTTCGACATGTTGGCTGATTCAGCGATGCTACAGCCTTGCCCGCCAAGCTGACATAAAATGTGACGATCTTTTCAAAGAGCTCTCCTGACCACCGCTGCAGCGGTGGAAAGATAAGCACGAGCGATCCGCGCTTGAGTAAATGTGATGGAGCGCCACGTCGTGTTGCCACGGATCGAACTCTATATTCAACAACCTGGCGAACGCGACGTGCACTCAGAATCTCCGTCTTAGTCGCACCTCGGCTGGTATGGAGCCTTTCGAGACGGCTAATTCTCCATTCGTGTCGCTCATGCGACTGGTCTCGAGAACAGCTATGTGTTGTTCATAATTCGTGATCTCTATGACTCGAAAGCCGAGCTCAACAGCCACTAGTTACTAAGAGATAAAGCTTGAACCTTACAGAGTGCAGTTCCTCACTTAGTCTTACTCTTATCCTTAGAAAGCCAAGCTAAAAAAAAGCCGGAGTAATTGAAAAAAGGAGGCTATATTTTTCTCATCTTCGGAAATATTCGTTTTTTGATGGACTTGTCGATCTTGACGGCGGGCCACATGTAGTGCTGCCCATCGCGGCTACAACACGCACCTCAGCCTCGGATTATATACTGTCAAGCTCGCTGCCCGAAAAACGACGTGAGCTACACACTCGCTATGTGCCGTTCAAATCTGGAATCGTCGGGTTAAGCCAGGCGCTGTCCTCCCGCCGCTCTATCGGTGATTCTCCTCTTCGCATGGCCCGCACATATTTCTTAAGTCCATGAGTTATACGTTTCACCGAAATCTCCAGCAGCCGGCCTGTTACCACTCCGCTCCCATTTTTATCAAAACGTCGCAGTAAGTGTGGGACAACCTTTAAATCGTGATCTAAGCACTCACCTAGGAGCTGCCAGTGCTCGCGCGTCATCTTCTTAGCGGTGAACGTCTCTTGACGGTCGAGATATGACCCCCGCATCGAAACAAAATTCATAGGGATTATGAGCGATTTTGTCGCAATCGATTTCAGTTCTTCGACGAGCTCGATGCTCTTGATCACATCATCTGTGGTCTCACCGGGAAGCCCGTTGATCATCGTTGCCGCACAAACCCAGTCGTTATCGTCGAGGATGCCGAAGGCCTGGGTAGCGACCTCGTGCCATTGTTCAATTGGCGAGGGCAATGCCTTGTTCTTCATATACCGCTCGAGCAGTCGTACACTTCCGGTTTCCAAGCCAGTTTGCGTACCTATCCAATCCTGATCAAGCTTCGAGCTGCACGTCTCGGTGAGGGAGCTAACGAGTCCGGGATTATGATACACGGACGCGAGGGCTACGTGACTCGTTGCGATATCGTGAACCCCTTCAATAGACGCCACGCGCGTGAAGAGTTCCATAACGCGCCCGGTATCTGGCACCATCCCTGTCGCGCCATAGCGCAGGACGTCCTCCGAGTGGAGGAGTATCGAGCTCTGGCCTGCCTGTGCGTTCGTTTTAACATCCTTTTCGATGTGGTCGATGGGCTTGTGCATTACGTGGAGCATGTTGGGGGTGCAGAAAGCACACCCTCGACCACACCCCCTTCCGACCTCGACTAACCCGTGGATCGTGGCACCAGTGATGTTAGGTATGTCCTCTACGCGCGGGCTCACTCCGGTGACAATTCTAGGCAGCTTCTCGCCGGCAAGTATGGATCTAAACATGATGGGGAGCGTGATCTCCCCCTCGCCAAGGTGCACGTAGTTGATGTTCAGTTTGTCCATTATCGCCTCGTCCGCGAGCTGCCAGGCGGCTTTACCGCCGGCGACCACCACTCGTTCCCTCATAAGCGGTTTTTGCATGAGCTCAAAGAACTTGATTCTGTTGTACGGAGGGCCTCTGTCGACCAGATCGACGAACTCAGACGTGGGCGGATTAATGCCGAGAAAATCGTGGCCGCTAATTGCTATTATCTCAGTGCTGCTGCCAACCACCTTCTCCAAGTCGTGCGGGTGCACGACTGCCACTTCATCCTCACCAAATTCATTCGCCAAGCTTGCTTCTATGATCCGCAGCCCGAAGTCCGAATAGAGCGCTCGCAGATTCGTTCGGGGCACTGGTGGTGCCCACACGCGAAAGAAGAACCAGTCAGGGAGAATGCCTTGTGGCATGCAGGTCGCGAATCCCACAAACATGCCTCCGCGGTACCTGCTCATCATCGTTTCATCGGCGGTGAGCACAATTCTAGGACTGGCTACATCCAGAGTTGGCAAGTTCGTCATAGATGATACCACCTAACTCAAAACAAACTGCAAACAACGCTTGTGACGACCGCTTTGACGGGGCTCAGCACGAAGCGCAGCTGCTTCTTAGCCACGGCTCGTGCTGCGAAGGAAGCGCGCATATAGAAACTGACGTAAGCCTTGACAAGCAACTGCCGTAGATCTTTTGTCGAAAGGGCGCTTGTGCATACGACAGGCTTTGCAAGGGTAAACTGGCTCCAATCATTTACCGTAAGCTCTATGTCGTCTTGATCAATTTTTTCATACAGCTCGGTCCCAGCATACGGGGTTGTCACCAAGAACATTGCGAAATCAGGGTTTATCCGTTTGGCGAGACTTATAATATCGATGACCTTTTGCTGATCATCTCCCGGCAGCCCGATCATAAACGACGCCGTCGTGGTGTAGTTGTATTTTTTGAGCACGTCAAATGCGGCAATCACTTGCTCGGTCGTGAATCCCTTCCTTATAACTTCTAATGTTTCGTTTGCCGCGGACTCATTGCCAAAGAAAAGGCCATTGCACCCGACTTCGCTGAGTCTGCGGAGCATATCCTCGTCAATGGAGTCTACGCATCCGGTGCAGGACCAATCAAATTTAAGGTTGTGCTCTTCCAACAAATCCGCGAATTCGAAGACGCGCTCCTTGTTGAGAATGAAATTGTCATCGAGCATAGTGACGTTTTCGTAGCCTTGAGCAACGAGATGGGCTACCTCCTCAAAAACGTTGTATGCACTCCGCGACCGAAATGTCTTGTGGTACAGGTTTGAGGAGGCGCAGAAAATACACCTGAAAGGGCATCCCATGCTTGATATGACTCCCGTGCTCTTAGGAGGGGAGTATTTTTCCGTGGGCATCAAATGCCTTACGGGAAACGGGATATTATCCAAGCCCGCGATCGGCCTTCTATCGGGATTCTTGACGACGGTATCTTCATCTCGGTACGTGACACCGTCAAAGTCACACATGCCACCTGATTCGATCGAGGCCGCGATGTCTAGCATCGTTTGTTCGCCTTCGCCTAGAACGACTGCGTCGGCGGCCGATCTGCCCAAACATTCCTCGTCTAGAAACGTCGCCTGTGGTCCACCAAGAACAACGGCTGCTCCGCTATTCGAGTGCTTGATCAAGTTCGCAAGCTCGAGAGCCGAATAATAGATTGGCGCGGTCATTGTTATGCCTGCAAGGCCTGCTTTTGCTGCCTTTTGTGCAATTTCTTCATTGTTTAATTGTTCAACGAGCGTCGATAATAGTGACGTGGTGTCCGCGTTCTCGCAAGATTGCCGCGATATACGCGAGACCTATAGGCGGCGCGCATATGTGTAGCTTTTTCACTTCTCCATTGCCGAATGGAGGCTGTATTAGTGCGACGTTTATCGCCATATTGCTCCGCCCTCTGCATAAAAGCGCTTCAGCACCATCTCATTATTGGCACAGCAATGCTTTCGCGCCTGCTGAGATCTTTTAATCTCGAATGATGTTAGGTACGCCAGCCTGATATTTAGTTCTTTTTCGCTTACAATTCGTTAAATTGGTTCTTCGCCCGCTGTTTTGTTTCAGCGGCCATTAAACACAGGCAGCCAGTTCATTGAAGCTCTGGCACAGCAAACGCGAGCCACTGCAACTGAAGTTTTCTGGAACATTACTTTGATGCGTGACGTCGGTAGGTGGCCTGCCGATCGCTCTTCTACTTGATACGTCAGTGCGAAGACGTGACCGAGTGAAACGAGTCGAATCTTCGATGTCCTGACCTCCTCGTTAAGGAATTGGGTGGAACGACCATCCGCGTTACTGCCTTCGCATATGAATAATGCCTGTGTGCATACTAGTAGCGTGTTGTGTTGAATGCGGACAGATAGACAGAACGTGCTTCAGAAACGACGCGTCTATCCAGCGTCACTCGACGGTAACGTGACAGTTAACATTGCCCCTTGTCCCCCATTGGTTTCAAAGCAGATCGGTCACCCGCATGCGTCTTGTGCCTATAAGTTGTTGAGGCAGTGCTGCCTGTGCTGGACAGTCGGCGAGAGGCCGAAACTATTGTAAGCGACTATCTTCGCAGTAATTTAGACCCAACGAAGTTTGACTGTCGCGCTGCACGCACCTTGTGAATCGAGATTTGCAGAAATGCCATCAACAAATGGGCGACGGACTGCATTGGAATCAATCGGACAAGAACTGCATATACGTAAGGTCTGCCTAGAGTAGTGCAACGTAAATGCGCTCCTTTGTAGCCGTCTGGACTGCCGCGTCGTTTTTTAAAAAAAGTGCAAGAAGCTGTAGGGACGTTCTAAACGCGCCCTCCTAGCCGCTTTACCAATTCGTCGTCAAATCTGTAAATATCCGGTACTATTCTTTCGGGACGTATTTTCTCGCGCAGTTCTTTGCAGCACGCCTCAAGTTGCTCAACCCGCTGTTTTAACTCTTCAACATCGTCTTCGATCAAATTTGCCACCTCTCTGCATAGTAGAACGTTAGCCACGACAAGGGATAAAACATCTTAGTTTCGGTTTCAAGTAAGGTATGCGAGTTCCGCAAATTAAAGTCAACGAATTAGCCTTGTAGTTCTCGTGCACAAGGGTGAGACGCCTTACGAGGGTAATTGTCGACTTCCGCTCCGCATGTCTGACGTGTGTCAGCGACTCTTGCAGAATGCACAGTTTACGCTGCCCTGTAAGCTGCAGCTCAAATGAACAAGAGGCGGTATGAGAGCAAATAGCAAGCTGAGGTAAAAAGGATCACCGCAAATCGAAAACGCCGACGATAATGAATCTGGTTTAGAAGCAAGCATCACTGAGCACGTTGGGGCTACTAAAACTCGCTTAGCGTTCACGGGGTCGGCCGTCCTGATATTCAAAAAGTTTCACAACTATTTCGAGAAAACAGTATCGAAGCTCGCCTATCAGTTCTGTGATTTTCAATTAAAGAAGCAAGAAAAGCTCTCTATTAACAAAGCTAACAACTTCGACTGAAATCGAAAATTAAAGGCAGAGGGCGAGATCTGAACCCGTTAAATTAGGTCAATGTTGCCCCGTAAAGATGGCAAGATCGATCGCGTTCCCCATCGCGCTATATCCGGCCGGATTCGGATGCACGCCGTCAGCCATTACAAGCGCAGAATTTGAATGTCCCGGATTCGATGGGTCGTCTATGACTGGATAAAAATTGATGATGGGATATCCCTTTAAATTAGCGTACTCTGCTATCCACGCGTTCAAACTATCTCGTTCCGCGAGATGGTAACTGCTGGGTGTGACGGTGCACAGGACAGGTACAGCACCGTATGATTCTACACGAGTGCACATCGCGCCGATATTCGCCTGTGTAGTTGCAAGCGGAACTTCACCGTTCACTATGTCATTGGTTCCGCCCATTATAATGACAAAATGCGGGTCTAAAGCAAGGGCCGCGTCGATACGGGCGAGCATATCAGCCGTTTTAGCCCCACCAACGCCCTCATCGACTACCTGCCAATCTCCACCGAGGCGCTCTTGGAGACGATACGGCCAGTTATTGGGGTCAGAAAACCCTTCGGTGATTGAATCGCCAACACATACTACAAGGTGCGCGTGCAGCCGATGTGGTGGAGACACTGGAGCTGGAGTGGTGCTGTCGCTGCTACCAAAGCGAAACGAGCCTGCTGTCGTAGATAATAATAAGAGAACTAGCACGCCGTAAAGCATGTATCGTTTATTGAACCGTGGAGAGGGCTCCCTGGAGCGGAGACGGTTACGGGAGCTTATCGACTGAGGGGCTCTTTTGGCGTACGAAGAAGAGATGGCCAGCGGTGTTGCCGTTGTCGGGCAGACGAACGACTCGCCGCAGTCAGCGCATAGTGCGGCGTATGGGTTATTCCTCGCGCCACAGTTCTTGCAGAACTTTTCGGTTTCCATAACGCGCTCTATACGTAAGTCGGTTCACGTAGCAGAGCACTCGGTTTCTCCGAATGTTGCTATAATTTTGGCTTACGCACGCAACTTAAAGATACCGATTTATGCCGCCGTTTTTATTATGTCAACGCGCGCGTTCATAGAAACGCGTTTGCCTCGCTGCGACTGGCCAGTGAGCTGAAGCCTGGCAGCACGTTTTTTCACAAAACTATCTAGCGCTTCTTCTTTCTTTGCAATGCAAACACTACGATGTCTCTGCAAGCGAATCTTTCTGAGTCCTGCATCAGAAAAGACGCCAGCAAGTAGTACTCATAATAAGGTTATGCTCAAAGTGAGGCGCCGAACGGCACAACGCGCTTCTTGAAGTATCAGGCAAAGCTCACGCTCAATAGAAAGGTGTCTATGACATATTTTTAGAGAAGCCCCGACTCAGGGGTGTGCAGCAGAATGATTATCGGCATCAGTTGCCCGTGCAGGTGTATGAGCAACATGCAGTATTTGAAAGACTTGGATTTCAATCGGCGAGCAGGATCACTAAAAAATCATGCGAGGCAGCTACGGCTTCCGAATCTGCTCAAGAGTCTTGCGCATCGGCGTCAGCGAATTAGCTGCCTAGATCAGGTCGGTGACTACGACGATGCTTACGGTAATTCTGAGTGCTGCCAAAAGTGAATGTGGCATCTACTATTTCCCTCGTGATGTGTTCCATCATTACAATAGCGTACTGCGGCCGCAGCTAGCTTCCTGTTTTTATTATCATTAGCGGCCAAATAAAAGTCAGCGACGAGGGCAGGATGTCAGCGCCATTTTTTAGCCTAATTTTTCATACATCCAGTTCATAATGGTGTCGAACGTGTCACGGGTGAATCCCATGTGTCCAGCTTCATAAAATCTAGCGCATTTTGGACTGCCGTGTTCAAGGAGCAAGTAATAGTCTTCGATTGGAAACACTGAATCATGTAATCCATTGACAAGTAACAAGGGCGCACTTGGCTTGTCTAAGATGCCTTGTTTCAGAAGGGAGAGCTTAGGTGCGTAGTCTACCCATTCTTTGTAACCGGGCAATCCAAAGGCGTAAGTGATAGTTTCAAAGAATTCGAAAGGGTATTCTCCCCTGTCTTGCTTTCGGATCCAGTCCAGCTCGAAAGCATAGTGGACAGGTCCACCTTGACTCACGGCGCATGTTATTTTATCCTTGTAAATGTGGGCCACCTTGACTGCCCAGTAACCGCCAGTGCTGTAGCCCCAGACTCCGATTCTATGAGAGTCGAAGGTCTTACTCGTGCCAATCCAGTCGAAGACTGCTCCAAATAGTCTTTCCGCATCTTCTGAGCCTTTGAGTGGCGAGTCACCAACTCCGGGCCCATCAATTGCACAAGTGGCTAAGCCGTGTGTCAGAGCAGGGTCATTTAGCTGTTCTTCCTTGAAACCGTCGATTCCGCCCCAGCTTACGAGCACTGGAAAAGGCGCAGAGCCTTTTTTTGGTAATCGCAAATAGGCGATAATCTTGTTGTCTTCCCCCCTTTTTCCTTTGAATGGTATCTCAACACGTTCCAGTGGAATGTCAAAGAATTGCGAAGCCTTAAACAGCATCTCCTGTGACTTCCTGTAAGCTTGTTTTTTTCCGTCCGAATTAATGGTTGGGTACCTCGCAAGCCTGTAATATTGGTAGGCTCGGAGATAGTTTTCTTTGGCTTTTTGAGCATCGCCTGCTTTTTCTGCTCGGGCGGCTTCTTCTTCATATGGTGTGGCTATCGAGCTCCAAGCAGCTGCCCATTTGTCTCTGTCATAAGACGTGAGCGTAGTCATCACCCGTTCTACGTCTTCGTATATCGCATAAGTGAAGGGGTAAATCCTCATTTTTACTCTAGGACCCCACATTGCCCATAACTCGTTCATTGGACGAACAAATCTCTCAGATTTTTTTTCGCTCAATTTTGCATTATCATCGGCAAAAGCTGAAGGCATATCCCGCTCCTCTGAGTTAACACTCTCAGGTTCCTGTAACTACTTCAAGTTGGCACTTATTTAATCTTCTATAATGCTGTTAATCTGGGATAGCCCAAGTGCTGCTGAGGCGGCTATAAGCAAAAAAGCAGCAACATTTCAATTTTATTTGTCAGCCATTTGAACTTCGTGCGGCTGTTCTTCGTGTTATCGAACTGGCGAGGACCCTCGATTGAAGGTAGTTGTCGTGCGCTTCGCTGGCGCTCCGTTTCCCAGTTCTCACGCTTAACAGTAACCTCATAGCCGAAAAAGCCAAAAATTCCCGTTCCGCAACGCCTGTCAAATCTTGAACGATTATTACCCCGCGCGAAACGCTTGAGTAAGGTCTCTCATTCCAATCAAGCGCCAAAACGCCCCTCGTCCTAAAAGGTGCGGGTGGCAGCAAGCAGTTTCAGCACCTTCGCCGCATCGCTTTCTGAGAGAGTGCCCATGCCGCAGGACGGCGTGAAGAGAAACTGTTCACGTAACAGATTTTCAGCAATCCCTTTGCCGACAAATTCCTTGATAAGGCATTCGTGTTTCGACTTGAGGCTATCGGGCGTTTCGGCGCGCAGCTTCTCTACGTCACCGGTCGGCACCAGGCCGGAAGCCAAGAACCCGCCGCGTTCCAAAAAAATCTGAATTTTCTTAGGATAGAGCGCTATGTTAGCGCCATACAGGTAAGCGTCAAACGCAATGATGTCGGTCTTGGTGCTGGCAAGCAAGCCCCAATCTATGTTGCCGCAGCAATGCACGCCTACCAACGCACCGGCATTGTGAGAAAATTCAAAAACTTCATTCAGTGCGTTAATCACATCTTCATTCTTAATCATCAAGTATGCGGCCGTGCCTAGAGCGGAGAGCACCGGCTCATCGAAAAAGATCACGACTTGCTCAGTGTAGGGCTGTAATTGCTGAATTTGCCAGAGCGCCTTCATCCCCAAACCTTTCAGCACAACGTCGCGGTATTGTTCGTCGAACCAGACTGAGCGGCGTTCCTGATCAGCCAATCCTAAACCGAATGTAAAGGGGCCTGTAACCTGCCCTTTTAGAAATGGAAGCTTTATGTTGGCAGCGGTCAGCCGCCGCAACATAGCATGCAGGCCGGCGGCGTACTCTTCGGAAATCGCAAAGGCGTCCACCTGCTCCGCGACAACGTGTTCATAAAACTCAATCATGGCGTTCGGCAGGTCGACATCAGCCTGCACCCAAATACGCTTCGCGACCTCATCAATTCGAATACCCGGAAATGCTTCGGCGTACTGGGGAATCATGGCTTCCTTAAATGACCGTCTCGGCAACTGTGGCCATGCTGGAATAGTGAGTGGAGATTGTTCAAGCGCTTGAAGAGCCTCTTTGGGAGTCAAATGGGGCAAACTGCCGATCATAGTCGTCTGGTGTGCTGGAAGTGCAGGCATCGTAATAAATTTGCCATAAACGTGCAAATAGCTTTCCTTTGTATGACGTACCTAGGATAGCAAATATTTGTGTCCAGACTGTGATCTTGAGCGCGAGTGCCGGGCCGGAGAAAATGTAGAGGTATGCGGTACGTTTCTAAGCAATCGGAATCTTTATTGTCGCGAGCTTTCTATTATGTTCCCCACTGCGCGTTAGAAATGATATTATGTTTTTTTATCGCGCCGGCGACCTGCAGACGCCAATGCATATGTGCGAGAGAGCGCCATAAATTGTGCCATAAGTCATCACGATATGGTTTTTATTCGCGTCTATTAGTAATGTTTCGGGTCCTTTCGCGTTTACTGATCGCACGTGGTTAGCGCTACGTTCTGACAACGGTGAATGTCGCGCGGTGTGGACGGGGTATGCGTTTGCAACGTTTGCTGTCCTTGGATTAGCGGCCATCGTCGGCCTACTTAGGCTTATTGCCGCCTTGCTCATTGTGTGGATTTCGCAAACACTTGTTCAGCTGACCTTACTACCCATTATCATAGTGCGGCAGAACTCTTGGGACGAAAGTCTGAACTTTAAGTAGGCGAACAGTTCGGTTCGACAGGACCAGCTGCAAGGACGGGTAGGCGAACTAATGGATACGCTTGAGCGCGAGAACATGTCGCGGCAGGAAAAGCTGCACCTCAAATGCAGGCTGGGATTGGACCCACAGCCCTCTTGCTGCGCCGCAACACGCTAACCCACTCGGTATCAGCTGAGCTCTTTTTTGACAATTGGTCCAGATTGCAATGAATCGCAAATAAGTCGGGCATACAAGGGTCGTGAGAGATGAAGTATTGACTGCGCGGAAAGACTTATGAAAGGCCGGCGTTGGACTATTGTCACTAGAGTGGCTGGCTTGTTTTTGGATCTGTACCGCTAAGATATGAAATCTTTGAAGATGAATTGCCATCAGTTCTTGAAGCCTTGCGCTATAGTGGGTGTTTTTTTGCTGCGCATCCTCAGTAGATAATTCTCCCATTTGGGTTCACTTCGAGTCACCAGTGCCTTTGTTTTATGTAACAGAAAGATGGAGGTGGATGCTGATTGCCGCCGACGGCAGCTGGATTTTGATCGCTACTTTTATATTTCGCAACGCTTTGATTGCTAGTCAATAAGAGGTGGAACAATGACAGAGGATAATGAGCAAAATGGAATCATTAAATGCACTGTCACGTGCCCTGAGTGTGGTGGTGAGATTGTCTGTTCGCATGAAGACGCAAAGCACGAAGGGAAGCACAGATGTGAAAAGGGTCACGAGTGGACCTGAATAAAGGCGTGCCGAAAGGGTACTCCCTCCTCCTTTTTTCGCGAACAAGTTTAAATTAGGTCATAGTCCTCGCGACTGCCGCAACCGAAACCTTTATTACGGTTTTCATGCCTCCCTTATTGTTACTTTCTTTGCGTTAAACGTTTCACGTTAAGAAATAACGCTACATACTAATTTAGATTTGATTGTGCCTCCCTTAGCAGCAGGCTGAGCAAAGGTGGTTAGTGACGAGATTCTGCTAGTCAATTGTTTGCAAACAACAAGCGCCTACAAAGGAGAATAAAATGAACACATGGTTTGATACTGCCCGATTAGGCATGTTTATTAGCTGGGGGCCATCGAGCCAGAACGGCTGGGAACTTTCGTGGCCACTCGTTGATGGAAGGATAAATCTCTACCTCCCATATTGCCAAAACCTCTCAGTAGAAGAGTATTATAGCGTCACTCAGACTTTCAATCCGACGGAATATGATGCGAGAGAATTAGCGAGGATTGCAAAAAGAACAGGCATGACGTATGCAGTTTTCACAACGAAACACCACGACGGCTATGCTATGTTCCACACAAAGCATTCGGACTTTTCCATCGAAAATTCACCGTACCGCGGCGATATCGTGCGCGAATACGTTCACGCGTTTCGCGCTGAGGGACTGAAAATCGGACTGTACTTCTCGCTCATCGACTGGCACCACCCGGATTATCCCGCTTTCGAAGATGCTGACAAACAGCGCTATACTACGTTATCCATTCGCCAGCCGACGAAAGAACAGTGGGATCGCTACATCGAGTTCATGTTTGGCCAGGTTAAGGAATTGCTGACAAACTATGGGAAGATAGATGTGATATGGTTCGACGGCCAGTGGGAGCGATCACCAGAGCAGTTGAATGCCAAAGAACTGAGCGACATGATACGATCGCTTCAACCTGAAATCCTGATAAACGATCGGTTACCAGATCAGGGCGATTTTGATACACCTGAGCAGTTCGTTCCTGCAGAGTCCCAACAACGCATGTGGGAGACTTGCCTGACTATGAACACAAGCTGGGGGTACAACCCGACAGACCCAGAGTATAAAACCGCTCGCGAGCTGATTCACACTATATGTGAGGTCGCCGCGAAGGGGGGGAACTTGCTCCTCAACGTAAGCCCGAAGGGAAACGGAAAGCTCCCAGATGAACACATCGAGAGATTAGAGACGCTCGGACAGTGGATGACACATAATGGCGAGAGCATTGTCGGCACAGCCCCAGGACTTGAACCGTGGCAGTTTTACGGGCCGTCAACCCGAAATGAGAACACTGTTTATCTGCACCTACTCATGAAGCCGTATGACACCATCTCCATCAAAGGGATCTCTGTCAATAACGTCAAGTCAGTGCGCGAGTTACGTACAAGCGAACGATTGCCGTACAAAAAACATATCCCGGTCATAGATTTGCTTACGCAAAACCACACCCCATACGGTGAGCTCATAATAAGTGTGCCTGATCATGTGGTGGATCCGAACGCTACTGTCATCGCGATTGAGTTTTCTGACGCTCTATGAACGCTATTCCTTCTTCATTCTAACTCGCTTATGAAGTCTCACTTGAGGACGAATGACTGAAAAGGAAATGTTGCACAGCAATGCTCATGTCGTAAACGGGCTTACGGAAAGCTGTGAACAGCACGGCGACACACTGCAATCGGATCAGTCAAACAAAGAACTATGTACACACGGCGTTTGTGGAGTCTATTGGCGATTATCAATCCGCTGCCTTGGCACGTTTTTGATGTTTATATGAAATACGGGGCAGATGTGTCGTTTAAGATCTAAGTTTATTCAAATTCTGACGTGATTGACGTGATAATTTATGAAGCCACTCCGATTCAAAAAAAATCTCACGTAGCCCCAATCTTCTATGCTTGCGGGGGACCCGCTCCGGGAGCTCGTGAATCCCCTCTTCCGCCGGAACTGATTGGTTCCATAGCATCTCTATCGTAGTGACAAGATACACGCCATACAGCATTGTCGGTCAACAAGTTGACATCGGCGGCTCAGTGAGACGCGTTCGGGGGCATTGACCCCTGTAATAGTTTATTTTCGGTTGAACCTGGCAAATATTCCGCGCCGATCAACGTGCCGCACTTCTTCGCCGATGCTCAGCAATTCACACACGTTATCGATTATTGGATATGAACGTCGAGTATCGTCCTCGCTTTGCCTCCGCGCTGAATCAGCGCCGCAGCGGCATCGTTGGTACCGAACAAGGAGGAGGCCGCCAAACGGGCTGATAGACGTTTCCGAAATCTTCCCAAAATTTATGTCTCCGCCCGCAAATAAGCCTGCCCTATGATTAAAGCGGTGGGTGCGCGCCGCGTGAACTTGGGCTCGGCCCACCCATTATTTTAAAATGGGCGATCGCGAAAGTCTTGCTGCAACCCGGGATGCCGCAGTAGCTGATAGCTCCCGTCGGCCCGGGAGATGGCACGAAGAGCGTGCTACCACAGTCTTGAACAACTGGGTAAAAGTAGTCTGGCACAAACTGAATCTTTTTAAGCTTTATAACTGAAAATGAAGCTTTTGAACCGGAGCCGAAAAATAGTAGAAACTACTTAAGGACAAATCATGGAATTGACTATGTTAAGCATAAACTGGCAACGTACTCATAGTCATTGAGATAATTATCCTCTGGGGTATCAAATACAATTTTAGATTCCTTGCCAAAATGTTCTGCGCTTAGTTTCAAGTGACAGACGCTAATTCCCACATCTATAGGGGGATATTTTTTGATTAAAAGTCCCTGGATGAAGTTTGGTTTGCGGTAATATGCGTGAATTAAATGTTCGTCGCCTGTAAAAAACCACTCTTGTGCATTCCGTGCGGAGGGAGCAAGACGAGCTGTTTCCAATAAATCATCTGCACCTTTAATGTCAGTTATTTCCTGGAGTGATTTTCTTTTGAATTCGGAAGTTTTTGTTCTGTGTAATGTTTCCTGGGGCTTTCCAAAGGACATTAATATGATAAATTTCAGACGTGAACTTGCCAGACCTTCTTTTTTGAGAGTAGGGATCCCCTGCCAGCAACTACCTAATCCATTGGCAGAAAAAAATAGATCCATCTGCTGTAGCATGAACCCTACATTGCTTAGATAGCCCTGTTTTACCTCTGAAAAAACCGCTATATAGTGCGGTGCTTTTCTCATCGTCCTTCTTATAACAGCAGTGGGAGATAAAATCTTGAATTCAATGTTGACGTCCTTGTGCAACGGTCCTAAAGTTTCAAGATGGTCTCGGATCTTCTTTAATGTATCTTCATCGAGACGGTCTAAATCGTACTTCCTAATGGACTTCCGCCGGAATATGGTTTGATATAGGTCTTCTTCTTCCATTTTATCAAGATTTGATGTATGCTCGTTCTTTCTTTTGTGTATCAGAATAATGTTGTGATTTATTTCCATTATGGTTTATCTTTCCGGCTATTTGCAAAATTCCACGTTAGTAGAGGCCTATTGAGGCTCCAACTTACTTAGCAACATCTGAAGGCTTTGTTGACGAATTTGAGCCGTTTCCGGAGCCTATAGGCTCCACTTGCGTAAACCGCCAAAAAAACCCATTCTAGCCTTGGCCTGCCCACAAAATGAGCAGCAGAGTCGATATTTGAATCCGACTCGGCGTCTCACGGCTTAGGGAGGCTGTTCGCCGATTTAGGCTCCGCAGGTTAGCATTCCTTTGCAGAATTGAAATCTCCGGCGCCTAAGTTGCTATAAGTTACTAATATTAAAATGAGGGAAAAGATTTTAATCCTAAGTCAACACTTATATTTTTGGTCAACTTAAGCCCCTGTTGACGAGGTCATGGCGCAAATTTCAGACGTGGTGTAAATGATAGACGAACAACTCAATGTCCTTCTTAAACAACTACGGAATGGCTTGATGCCGACGCGTCCCATCGAGGAGATGTTTAACTTGACGTTGCGCGTGGAACGGCCGATACGCGAAGCAACCCCAAATGGAGAGACACGCACCGTCAGGTGGGAACTTGTCGACGAGTTTTCGGGGGCATTAGATGAATACTGCCAGCCAGAAAAAGTCGCAACGGGTTCACAAGATGCGATGATGCATGCTTTGTATTGCGTCGGCGATGCGAAAATACAATCAGGCGATCGGGTGACAGCCGAAGATGACAAGGGCGCAGAGGTGGTTTTATGGGTTAACGCGGTCAGTAATCCTATGATGCAATACAGGTACCTTGTAGCGTGGTGTACGCCGGAGGACGCTGGACGTGATCATTGTTTACAATCCCTGTGATTCCTTGTCGTTATTCACCGCTCAAGATTGTTGCATTTTGCCGTTATCACGCTACGTTGGCGCATTTGCGGCAAAATGTACCACAACGGCCCCGCACGTGGAATCTCTAACTGTTTAATAGTGTCACAAAATAGGTGCAAAACCGTATTCACGATAAGAAATTAAAAAAAGTCGATATATCATTCGATGGTATATTTCATTATGGAGTACCTCATAGGCGTCACGATGCCATTCATTTCTCGACAAATTCGGTAAAATTTGAAACTACTGCGGATAGAGCCAGGCTACGCTTGCTCTGTTCGGACTCGAATCACAAATCACCGAGCTTAAATCACTTATTTTCCAAAAGGGAAGTTCCGCTGACTCAAAAAGCAAAAAAAGAGCGCCCGAGTCGGTATTTTGACCAGAGTCGGAGCCTCGACAGTTTATAGAAGTCCGTTCTCAATTTAAAGCTCAAGAAACTAATATCCAGCTTAAACAATTAAAGTCTCAGCAAGAAACACTCGCCACTCTACCATTCAGACACGCAAAAAAGGAACTCAGCAGCTTCCTGACGTGGAGAACAGCTGGATGCCCACCAGTCGAGTGTGTGGTTCTTTAAAGCGGCACAGTTGTTCTGGGAACACATCAAAGGAACGATCAGCCATGATCGTTTACACCAACTGCGTGCCTTTTTGTTCAAGAATTGCGATGACTCTACGCTCAAAGCAAGGTGCTGAATTTCGCCAATAGCTTCTTGAAATATCAGGCGAAGCTCACGCTCGAGCCTGCTGCCTTGGGTTCGACCTGTTTCTGGAGAAACCAAGGGTGCGTAAGATAAAGAAGAAAATGACGGCGAGAGTGGTCACAAACACGATATCGAGGACGTGAGAGTTATCAGTCAGCAGTTGTTAGATCGTGCAATCGACGAAGAACATGCTCGGCAGTTCGTGGACGTTGCAGTGTTTCGGGCCTTTGCGGGTACGTCCTTACTGTACGATAAAACAGTGGAGGTTGAACCGTTTAGGCAAGCAAGCAAGCTTGAGTAGCTAGTCCTTCACGTTACCATCACGGGACAAGATCAGGATGGAGCATTACGTGCCGCCGATGCATTCGCAGTTTGTGCGCGTCATAAATCTTCTCTGTGACGGCATGCACGGAAGCGAAATGGTGTTGATGCTCGACAGCGTGCTCGTTCTCACTGCTATTCTTCTAAGGGTCACGACGCCGAAGCCGGGGCACAGCAAATGCAGGTCGCGTCGGCCCATGCCACGGTGATAGTAACACTTCGTACTCGATGATCTACGAAGTTTTGCACAATCTGACGATGCCCCGTGCCGAAACCTCAAAATAAGAAAGCAAAACATAGTTTAAAGCGGAAGCTGGAGCAAGCCTCCGATTACGATTATTAAGCAGGTGAAAGACCGCATAATGACATTATCCCCACTCGCACGCCCCGGCTCTATCCTTGAAGAGGCTATTGAAGAAGTCCATAAGACCCTCGGAAGCGGCCTCGATGTCATTACCGTCAAACGCGTCGTGATCGGGATCTTCTTCACCGGCGTAAAACTTAGCGACGGTTCCGGCGGACTCTGTTTCACTCCCATTAAAGAAATTCCGGAGGCGGCTTGCTGCCCCAGCTCGGCCCGAGCCCTTCCATACCCCGGACGTTTTGTGGAGCGGCGCGCCGTAGAGTTTCTCCGCGATCTGCCCCGCGCACCCCCGTTCAAAAAAATCATTGGCATCGCCGTCCTCAACGCTCTTACTGAATCGTGCCTGAAACGACGACCCGACCTTCGCCACACACGCGAGTTTGGTAAGGACGCGCTCGATGGCCTAGCCCTTTCTGACGATGGATACGTCGTTGTTGTCGGTGCACTTGTGTCGATCCTCAAACGCCTCAAGGCGCGGGGAAAACCGTTCGGCATTCTCGAACTCGACCTGCGTACCCTGAAACCTGACGAGCTGCCGTTCGTCATTCCCGCAAAGAAGGCGAACGAAGAAATCCGCAGAGCTGACACGCTCGTCATCACAGGCACCACCCTCATCAACAACACGCTCGAACCCTTGCTCGCTCTCGCAAAGCAAAACGCCGCGGTTATTGTTGTAGGGCCGACCGCAAGCATGCTTCCTAGCCCGTTCTTCAGGCGAGGCGTAACCGTGCTAGGGGGCGATATCGTCACGAATCCTGACATGCTCCTTGACACGATTGCTGAAGGAGGCTCGGGATACCATTTTTGGGGGAAATCCGTTGAGAAGATGATCGTCCGTTTGTAAGACCGTTCTTAGGTTGAGGCAACACACATCCGCCGGCAGAAGTAAGCACATCATTAGCGCGTACAATGTATCTCAGGCATCTGATTTGCGAAAATTCGCAGAATGCCACGGTATCGCGATAAGCCGAGATCCCTCAAATCGGGCTTAAACGCTGACGCATACACATAAGTGCGTTGGAAACGCACAAATCTCCACTGCGGCGGAGAAGTCCACGTAGCTGCGATTGTCTTTGTTGTCCTATACGGCTTACTAGTTATATCATTCATTCTTTTCTACGATTCGGCTCATTTTGAGGTACTGCTGCACCTAGAGTGGGCGGCACTTGTTGTCGGAATCATATTCTTGTTCTTGGCGAGCCGTTCGCGTAGGAAAGTACATCTACCGAGGGAGAAGGTGAAACCAAAGAAGCTAGTGTCGAAAGTGGAATGTATGCGCTTGTTCGCCATCCTGAATTCTTAGGCATTTGTCGATTTTCGTAGGGTCAGCCCTCATGGCCCAATATTGGGCGAGCATTCTTGTTGGAGTCGCACTCGTTATGCTGTTGCATCTGGCAATGCTCGACTAGGAGAGAGGAAACGTCGAAAAGTTCGGCGATGCATACAAAGATTGCATGCAAAGGGTTCCAAGAATAAACCCAATAACCGGAATTGTTAGATTCGCTAAAAAAGGTAATAATCCTGCTTAGAAATGCCAAATCGTCTGGCGCTGCTGACCTTTGCTTGATTCTCATGAATCGGAAAAAAAACTGAGAGACGGATCAGACTGTAATATTAGCTCCTCACCAGCATTGTTATTTTCGGAATTCGATGCGTCAGTGGTAGCGCATTCTACCTTCATCATCGACTGATCAAATGGCCGGTGATTATTGGTCTTTTTTTGTGCGTTGCCGTGCTTATCAACACATTCATTGCCTCCCACGGTGCACAAAATGCCAATGACTGGCAAGAAGAACCTCAGTTTAGAGAGCTGGCATCCGGGTTTCGGGAATGCTGTGCAGATCCCTCAGCGCGTTCCTTCAACGCCTCATTCATTTCTACAAACCCGAGCTCAACGCCTGCAAACGTGTCACCGAGGAGCGGAATGAGCATGCCTGTGAAAACTTCATGCTGCGTGAATTGGATACTGGTTGTATCTAGACTTACGATTGTGAGGCTGTGTTCGCCGTCGAACAACTTTGGTATTCTCCAAAGCCGGCCGAGCCATCGCAGTTCTCGATAAGGCGTTGCGGCAAGTACCACAGGATGAAAGCGCGTGCTTCGTTCGCCAGACAGTTGCAGACGCACGTCGAGCTTGCCACCTACGTTCAGTTCTCCGCTGATTTCACGAATAAAAGGGTTCCACTTCGGAAAAGCGGCGAAATCGGTCAGTATTTGCCAAACTCGCTCGGCAGACGCGTTGATCTCGATCTCCTTGCGAATTTGCCTCATTTTTGTTCCTCAGTTCCCATTTAAAAAGGTTTTATCAGCCCCGAACTGCGCATTATGCGTCAGCGCGAAAGAGAGTCGCATAGAGATTAGCTCCCAATCACCCTTGAAAACCCCTCGCCTAACGCTTGATTCGAGGTTCGTTTGCATCAAGTGCAGTAATTAAAAGCGTCGTTTGGCTATTTGAATCTAGCATCTGGTCGTGCTGTTTCGGCGCTAACTTAACGTTTCATGGACACAGTAGTCAAGAGCGGCCGTGGTGAACACCAGCTTTAAAATAAGGCCAATGTCCCGTTATGATTTTAGTGAGCTTGTGGAAGTTATAGATACGTCTTTTTTATGGCTTGTAAGAAGTTTGGCGCTTCATAGCGTGCGAGACGGGCAACAGGTGCTTATAAGCGAGGCGCAAGGAAGAGCGGTCAGATTTGCCAAACTGACCGATATCCGAGTAGGCAGCGGTAAGTTCGGGCGCATACTAGGGGTCGCAGTTCACCCGCAGTTTCGCAGAAAAGGAATTGCGACAGCACTCGTGAAAGCGGCGTTTGAGTCTATAACGCACAGAAAGGCAACAGCCGTTTTTGTTACGGTGCGTAGGCGAAATGCTGCGTCTCTAACAGTATTTCGCAGCCAAGGCTTTAGAAAAATCGGATTTTTGGAACTCTGGCAGCTTTTCGGGTTGCGGATATTCCAGTTTTATCGGGAAATCTGGCTGGCCCCGTGGATACTTGTTTTAATGCGCGATTAGATCGGTGCTTACGGTAAGGAGAGTTAGGAAAATAAACTGACGATCTCAGAAATGCGGCGATGCTGTAAGTTAGGATCAGTCAAATCGCGCTTATATCCAGACGCATAAGGTTAACGGAATCGATAGGAAGGTTATACAGATCAGTCTCTGGAGCACGTATATGACACTCACGTGAGATCGTGGGAAAGCGTCAACTTCGCACTCTAAGGGCGCACGACACCTGATTGCGCGCGATGTAAAGTAGCGCTAACGTCGCCTAAGCACTTTAGTAGAATTGGTTTACGAGACAAATTTGCGTTTTCCTTAAAGGTGACGCTATCCTGTCTGACCCGGTAACTTATGTGGGTCGAGCTAGGAAATCGAGGTGCCTCAGCAACAGCATCGATTTTCCGCTCTTTTCGCGCGCAGGTCTTTCATCTCCGAAACACCAGACCTAAGGCCATGAAAATAAAAACTCTTCACCAGTCGATTAAGCTGAAGGCGACCCCTCACGAGATTTACGAAGCGTTGATCGATTCTGAAAAGCATACGGAGATCACACACTCACCTGCGAATATCGGCAGGAATGTAGGAGACGCCTTTAGTACCTTTGATGGATATGCCTCGGGAACAAACGTCGATTTGATCCCTGACAAGAAAATAGTTCAAAAATGGAGAGCAGATGATTGGCCTCCAGGGCATTATTCCACTGTTACATTTGAGCTTCAAGCGGAAGGCCCAGAAACCAGATTGGATTTTACACAAACAGACATTCCTGAAGATCTTTATCCCGATCTGGAAACGGGCTGGGTCGAGTTTTACTGGGATAATTTGCAGGCTTATTTTAGCTAGACGACGAAGCAGCGCTCAAAGCCAATTACTATCCCTCGCAGCTCCTTCACCAAATGTCGTATGAGCCTCTACGTATGCCCCGCGTATGTGCTGTACTGCGCCAAATGAAATGACTAGCTTCTGTTCTTGAGCTCTAACTCAACAGAAGCTGCACCTTTATTCGTGCTCGTACAGTTTCATGCCATTTTGAGGTTTTTTTAAAGGATGAGTTTGCTCCAAGTAATATACTAAAGATCAAGGAGCTGTTTGATTAATGACGTCACAGAACGAATTTTATGACAAAATCGGCACGACTACCAAGATAATAGCGTACGTGAGGACGTTCACCGACATCCTGTTCACTAAGGAGATAGCCGAAGAAACCGATGCTAAACAAGGCTTTGAAACTCTAGCGGGCAAAGGCGGGCGGTCAATGCCCGAGTTGGCTTAGAGCGTGTAACATAACGCTGTTACCCAGTCAACATGTCATGAGCTCTTTTTTTGCACGAGTCCGACACTATGAACTGGTTCACCGTACTAATCGGCTCACTTACGGCGCGTTATCTGTTGTAAGAACTACACTGTTCTATTCGAAGAAAACGGCGATGAAGACCAGATAATAGAGGGCTTTAGATTCATATACGGGATTATTGGCGTTTTGGCAGTCATAATCGCGTTTCTTGTTTTTATACTCAATGACCCTAGCCCAACATTTGCCGATATTTCCACTGTGTTCACCATTCTAACTCATATGAAAACTCGGCTTGGGCCTCGCTTGATGGCCGCCGGTATTAATTGTCGGCGTAGTTATCGCGTCTGATTTTAAAAAAAATCGTGCTGTTGCTGGTCGTTTTTAGTCGGCCTCGGCTTGGTTTTGCTAGGGGTAGGGGGCGTAGCGATGACGATCCCTTCGTGGATGAATCCTACGCTATATGCGACGACTCTGTATCCAATTTTTAATCCTTTCACACGGCCGGTTACCATTTCGATACCCGTGTTCACTTTCATATTCGCTGCCGCTGGACGATTTTGTTATTCTAGTGACGGGCCTAGGCTGCATCACATTTATTGGAATATTGTCGCTGGCGTTTGCATCACAGAAGATTGGTAGGTACATACACCTCTGGCTTCACTTCGGGCCTATATATCGAATCTAGTCTGCTTGTAAACTCTACGGTCTCTTCTCAAGTTGGAAACAAGTTTGCCCAGCGCGAAGTCCGAAAAATCTCAAGAGGCTATCGTCGTTGCACTCGGTCGTTTCAGCACTAAGTCCATTTAGAAGCTTCTCGAAGTGCTTCAGGATGACAAAAAGCCAACGTTAAGTCGGCAGGCTGCATCCATACTGGGAAGCGTTAGCGCCCCGTCCGAGGGTGAGAACCTCTATATCATCTTGCAAACGACGAATCGGCTGACACTCACCTTAAAGTCGCTGCAGAGAGCGCACTCAACTGCTCGCACCACAATACGAGAAGATCTGATTCGCATTTGTTGATCGTGATGCACCCTCCCTGGTTTGCTCTTTCCAGCGCTAATCACCTAAGACTGCTGATCGCTTAGTCGTTCCAACAACAAACCGGTCTCCATTCGTCTTTCGTCGTCTGTAGGGAAGTGGTCGGTGTTTAGCATTTGGAAACGAAGATGAACTGCGGTAGTTAGCCCGTTCGGGATTGATCGATCAGAATTCGATTAACACACTGCAGCACCCCGAAAAGCAGCAATGTGTAGCAGTCGGGAAAATAACGTCACAATATCCTTTATTTTTAGAGATACAGCTACAAACTGGGAGCTGTAGTGCGTGGGTAAACCAGAAAATTGTCATAATCGGTTTCTAACTTAGAGTGATGCGATCCAAAGATAATGATTTGCTAGATGACAGATATTAGTAGGCTAAACAAAGCTTTCATACGCTTGAATCCCAATTAAGGCGTATTAAAACTTCGTAAGACCGACTCCGGCGTTGAAGGGAAAAACGCCAGCTGAAGTAGCAGCGATTGGCGTAAAACCCGCGAAAAATAAGTGGCTAAAATTGAGATCCATGCATCAGTCGCATAAAATACGATAAGATCAAAGACTTCAGCGAGACCGTGCAGCCAAACAGTGATCCCTGTTCATACGCAGAATCCTGAGGTATTCGAGAACGTGCACGATAGCGTGATTTTGCCGGAGAGAGGGCGGGAGATAATACCATAGCGCAGGATTCTTGCCATGGCATCTTTAGAGGCATCGGATCAATCAGCAGCACCTTCCAGAGGCCTGCGAGAGACGATGCGCCACCATCCCTTGTTCTTCTTCTTTTTCATGGCATACGCATTCTCCTGGATTATTTCTATCCCCTACGTGCTCTCAGCTTGGGGCCTCTTGCAAGGCGGGGGCGGAATTGCACTGCTCTTGTTCACCTTCTTAAAGGCGTACGCGGGGCCGACCCTAGCCGCCATCATCATGACCAGTATCACCGCAGGGAAACCAGGCTTGCGTGGCCTGCGGCACCGCCTTACACAATGGCGCTCTGGTTGGCAATGGTATCTGTTCATTCTCGTCGGCATCCCTGCACTACTCCTGGTTGGGATCATCATTCAGCCAGGATTGCTTGCGAGATTTGAAGGTCTTAGCCCCATCTTGCTGGTCTACCCAGTGGCTTTTTTCGCCGTCTTCCTTCAGACTGGGCTCCCCGAAGAAATCGGCTGGCGCGGCTTCGCGCTGCCCCGTATGCAACCGCGCTATGGGCCACTGTGGGGTACGTTGCTTCTTGGTGTCATGTGGGGCTGCTGGTATTCGTTGTACTTCTTGACGCCGGATCACGGAGGAGGCCCAGAAACGAGCTTCTCTACGGTCTTTACGAGCTTTCTCATTTTTCTCATGATGGTCATAGCAATCACAATCATCATGACGTGGGTTTTCAACCACACTCAAGGAAGCGTCTTCATTGCCAGCCTGCTGCACACGAGCATCAATACCCCGCAAATCGTGTGGATACCACTGTTTCGCCCCGTGAATGAGACGACCCTGGACTTGGCCAACCTTATCGCCTTTGGGGTGCCAGCACTGCTAATTGTCATTCTGACACGCGGACGGCTTGGCTATCAGCGATGCACGGATAGTTGCAAAATTACGTCGTGACTCTTATCGCCGGTCTTATTTTTTGGCACGTACGTTGTTTAGGCGACTTCTTTTCTTCGCAGGCTTCCAGCACAGAAATCGTAAGCTTCTCTGCACCTCAATCGGAGCGAATATGCTTCATCAGAACACACGGGAAATATCATCATGAAAAGATGATGGCAGTTTGCTGCATATTGAAGACTTAGAAAATTGGAACAATAAAGTCAAAACCAAATGTGAAATATCCCAGGATCCGCTTGCCGCAAGAATACATGCAATTCTACTCTTGCCTTTAACCTTGCCACTTTCACATCGGCGACGTGTGTCATCGGTTTGTCATATGAGATCTTTCCGTATGCTGACGTCAGGTTAGTTGCAACGCTGTTATGATTATCTCTATAAGGTATTAACGAAATTCCAAGCTGGACAACTAAAATGCGGAGAATCGAATCAACGCTGAACTTGGAGCTCCAAGGGTGTTCCTTTATAGTTCCACGTAAATTTGATTCTCTTTTATGGAGATTTTGTAGGTCTGCATATCCTTCGCTCCGCCTAGCATCCATCTTATCGCAGCAGAAACGTCCTTGCTTACTTTTCCATTTGTAACA
>Ga0187784_10000038_pt1 | contig 77016 bp, 78 predicted proteins | sample 1015_SJ02_MP15_2_FD_132964 | JGI IMG/M metagenome (GOLD analysis project Ga0187784, IMG submission 132964) | Tropical peat soil microbial communities from peatlands in Department of Meta, Colombia - 1015_SJ02_MP15_20_MG | ecosystem: Environmental > Terrestrial > Soil > Wetlands > Peat | place...
CACGAATTCGAGATCGTGGGGTGCGAAATCGACGATGAGAAGACGGCCGCCTGGGCGGAGCACGCGCGCTGCTTCCCGGATCGCGCGTCCCGCATCGTCGAGGAAGTGAAGGACCTGATGAATGATGACGACGTCGAAGGAATTGCGCGGCAGCGCGAGATCGTAGATGTCGCCGTGGCGCACGCTGCAGTGCTTGAAGCCGGCGCGGTCGAGACGCGCGCGCGCCAGCGCCAGCATGTCGAGCGACAGATCGAGGCCGAGGCCGCGCTCGATGTCATTGGCGAACAGCTCCAGCATGCGGCCGGTACCGGTGCCGAGATCGAGCAGCGAGCGGATCGGCTTGTCGGCGAGCGCGGCGCGGATCGCCGCCTCGACCGCGGCGTCGGCGACGTGCAGCTTGCGGATGCGGTCCCACTCGGCGGCGTGGCGGCGGAAATAATTCTGCGCGGCGGCCGCGCGCGCGGCGCGCACTGCGGCAAGCCGCTCGCGATCGTGGGCGATGATCGGATCGTTGGCGTCCAGCCGCGCGATCAGCGCGCGGGCGATGTCGGCGACGCCGCCGCGCTCGCCGAGGCGGAAGAACGCCCATGATCCCTCGCGGTAGCGCTCGACCAGCCCAGCCTCGGCCAGGAGCCGCAAGTGGCGGGAGAGCCGCGGCTGCGACTGGCGCAGGATGGTGGTGAGGTCGGAGACGGTAAGCTCGGCCTCGGCGATGAGCATGAGGAGACGCAGCCGCGTGGCTTCGCCTGCGGCCTTTAGCGTAGCGGTCAGCGTTGGAAAGCTCAGCTGGACAGTGTCCATCTGCGGGGGGACCTGGGGCTTGGGAGGATATAAAGATATCTTTATGCGCTTAAATTGGCAAGCGGCGATGGGAAGGCGTCCCATGATCGGCCGTGCCTATTGCGGAATGGCCTTAACAAAACGCTACTGGCGGCCGCTTCGCCCGCGTGCGAATTTGCCGATCGTGAAAGAGGCGCAGGCGGACAAGGACGATCCATGCGGTTTGCGCGAAGGCGAAGTCGCCGTCGCCCTGCCGGCGCGGTTCGACGCCTCTCTTTATTATATTGGGCGCATCCGCACGCCCTGGAAGCACCGCCAAGATTGCCCGAAGAACCCGCGCGAGTCGGACGCGGTGTGCTTCGTCGAACTCGATCCGCGCTGGAGCGAGGGCCTCAAGGGCCTCGAAACCGCAAGCCACGTCGTCGTGCTTTACTGGATGGATCAGGCGCGGCGCGATCTGGTGCTGCAGGCGCCGCGCCACTACGGGGAGCTGCGCGGCACCTTTGCGCTGCGCTCGCCGGTGCGGCCCAATCCGATCGCCGTCTCGGTGGCGCGGCTGCTGCGCATCGAGGGCAACACGCTCGTCGTCGTCGGCCTCGATTGCGTGGACGGCACGCCGCTCCTTGACATCAAGCCCTATTTCGCCTCGACCGATTCCGAGCCCGACGCCTGCGTCGGCTGGCACGACCACAAGGAGTGAGGCGCGGGCGGAGGAAATGTCGTCGGTAGAACCACCGAAAGTAGCTGTGGTCGCGTAAGGAGCGCAGAGCGAAGCGAGATCCGGAGTTCGTCTCCTTCCTCCAATTTTATGGTTGCGCCGGATGTTGCTGAGCTAACGCCAGCTCGCGAATGGGAGAGCGCGGGAAAAATTACTTGCCCGCCGCCTTGCGCAGCGCCGCGTTGATGCGGTCCTGCCAACCCGGGCCGTCCTCCTGAAAGAAGTCAAGCACGTCGCGGTCGATGCGCAGCGACACCGTTTCCTTGGCGCCGGGCAATGACGGCTGTTTCGGCGGCAGCTCCGGCGGCGGCTTGGTCGTCGCTGCCTTGAACGCCTTCTCGGCGGCGGAGCGGGCGTCGGGTGTGCGCCGTGTCATGCTGGCCTCCCTGTGGCCGGTGTCATCCTAGCAGAAATCGGGTGGCTCCGCGTCTCTGCTCAGGCGACTAAGTCCTCAGAAGAAGACGGAGGAAGAACCATGCACTTTCGGATTCGCGGCCTGCCGGCCGAGCAATTCGCTCCGCTGTTCGCGCTCTCGGATGCCGCGTTGGCGCAACGCGGCGCGGTGCGGCGCATCGCCGACGCCCGCGAGCCCGGCTATCCGTGCCGCGTCAGCCTCACCGATTCGCAGCCCGGCGACGAGCTGATCCTGATGAACTACGAACACCACGCCGTCGCCTCGCCGTACCGGATGCGCTTCGCCATCTTTGTGCGCAAAGGCGAGGAGACTTTCGACGCGATCGATCAGGTGCCGGAGCAGTTGCGCAAGCGCACGCTCGCGGTGCGCGCGTTCGATGCCGACGGCATGCTGATCGGCTTCGAGCTTGTCGAGCGGGAAGCCCTGGCTGAGCATGGGTCCATCGCAAGACCGCACCCCGCCCCGGATCAAATCCAGGGCGGGCGCGCTTCGGATCGCGGGCCGCTCGAACGCGCGATCGAGCGGCAATTCGCCGATCCGCGCGCGGCCTATCTGCACCTCCACTTCGCGGCGCCCGGCTGCTACGCCGCCTGCGTGGAGCGCGTGTGAGTCGTTTGCCCGATCGTCCTATCTTGAGACGGTGTGGCCGTTTTGCCTCACTTGCCGACAATTGCCGCCACAGCGGCACGGCGGCGCGACGCTGCCGCCGAAACGCCTTATATTGGCGACCACGTGGCAGCGTCTCAGTGACCGAATAAGGGGAGTTGTGGCGTGAGGTACTACAATCTGTTCGCAGCCGTCGTCGTGGCAACGCTCGCTTCGCCGCTTGCGGCGCAGGCGCAAGGAATTCCCGACGGCATCGCCCACGGGGCTTATGTCGGCTATACCACGGCCGGGCCCGTGGGCTGGGTCGTCGGCGGCGCGGTCGGCGGCGTAATCGGCGGCGTCGAAGGGCTGTTCGGGATAGGCCCCGCCTACGCCGCCTATTGGGAAGGCCCGCGCGTCTATTACCACCGGCATCGGCCGAAACATTCTCATCAGTAGTGCCGAAGCACGAGCGGCTGAGCGGCGAGGGGCGGCGATCCGGGCGGGCATAGCCTGGAGCTAAGGTCGCGAGCATTGATCGAACGGAGCCAGCCTACCGCCGGCAGGCTCCGTTTTGTTTTTTGATCGCCAATCTCGGGCGATCCGGGCGGGGCATGATTGCACGCAATCCAGCGCCGGCGCGCCGGCTGTTGCTGGCGAGGAAGATTCTTTCGTCTCTCCGCGTACTGTGCTCGCGGGCGATTTATGATAAGAGCGGCCGGGGACGCGGCCGCTTCGCCCGATCGGGCAGATCAGGCCGAGCACAGGTGAAACGATGGCACACGTCACTTACAAGATCGTCCGCCACGACGATGGCTGGGCCTACACGGTCAACGGCGTGTTCTCGGAAAGCTTTCCCACGCACGCGGAGGCGCTGGACGCCGCGCGCTCAGCCGCCGCCGAGCAGCGCGAACCGGGGCGGACCGAAACCATCGAATACGAGGACGAGAAGGGCAAGTGGCATACCGAACTCGCCCTCGGTAGCGACCGGCCGGAAACCGACGTCGAGGACAGCGCCTAGAGCGCAATTGCTTCAGGTTGAATCGATTGCGCTTCAGTTTTCTTTAGTGGAGCATGATCTTTTCGGAAAACCGGCTATCCATTTTTCCGGATCATGCTCCAGACCGGAAGCCCCGCCTTACCAATAGTGGAATCGGTGGCAGCGATAGGGTCCGATCACCAATTCGCGATAGCACTTGGTGATGTAGTGCCGACCGCGGTGCTCGGCATATTGGGCCTGCTGCACCGGCGATGCGGCAGTGGCAGCCTGCTTCACGGCCGTCGGGCCGGCCGGGACGGCGCCGGCGCTCTGACAGCAGATGAGACCGATAGCGGCGGCCAGACTCAAGGCAGTCAACATCGTACGCATGGGTTCCTCCCCCCGTGATGCCAAAAAAGCAAACTAACGCGACACCGTGCAGTTTCGCAAGGCTCGACGCGGCCTGGCCTCAACCCGCCGTATTTTTTTGTCGGAAGACGTCGACCCGCAGCGGCAGCACGGCGCCGAACCAAGCGGCATGCGCGGTATGATCGCGGTAGTCGTCGCCGGTCTCGGGATGGAGGAGAACGGTCAATCCGTCGCGGTTGAGCATCAGCCAGGGCACGAATTTCGCCAGCATCTCAGGTGGGAATGCGATCTGGTACATCGATTGCGGGTGCGGGCCGACCGGCTCGTCGTGCCAGCGTCCGAGCTTCGCCTTGGGAAATTCCGCGGCGACGCGCTGGCGCAAGCGTTCGGCCCGGCCGCGCGTCGTCGCCGGATCGTAATAGACATGGGCATGATATTCCGCGATCGATCTATCAGCCGCTTTGGGCGCGTCGGGAGCTTCGGCCATGGCCAATCGCACGCTTTAAGGATGCGGGGCGCTGCGTCGTACCTTGCTGAAATGGTTGGCGAGCCATAACGCGAGGACGAGCGCGCCGAGCGCGGCCGCTATGCAGCCGCCGACCGGCGGCGGCAGCGGTGGGAAGAAATAGGCGAGTAGGGCGCCGCCGACGATGAAATTGAGGAAGCCCCAGATGACATTGACGATGGCGGAGGATTCGCCGACGCCGGGCGGCGAAGCGAACGGCGTCTGAAATTTATTGCCGCAGATCCCCTGCACGAAATGGGGGACGGCGTTCGTCACCAACGCCCCGGCGAAGAAATGCGCCAGATAGTAGTACCACGGCATGGCACGCTCCTTTCGGCTGTGCCGCTCACGGCGGCAGCGCGGCGCGACGGCGGGGATGATAAAGGCCGGCCAGCAGGACGGCGAGGATGCCGGTGAGAAAAATGCCGTCGAACGTGCCGGCTCCGCCGATCGAGGCAATCGGCGCGCCGAGCCCGCGCACCTTGTCGATGTTGGTGAGGTCGGCGCCGATCAGCGTGCCCATGCTGCCGGCGATGTAGGCGAGCGGCGCGGCGTCCCCGCGCGACAGCATCAGCGCGACGACCGCCGTCGCCAAGGCCGGCAGGAACACCGGCACCGCGATGCCGACACCGGGAACGGGATCGGCCAGCCAGTGCAGCACCAGGGCGACGATCAGGGTCGCGATCGCCGCCTTGGCCCACAATCGCCGCGTGACGATGAGATAGATCGACATCAGGGTCGGGATGATGGCGCCGCCGACGTTGACGGCAATGACCGTGCCCGGCCAGTGCTCGACCACCGGCACCGTGTATTGGAAGCCGAAGAAGTCGATCACCTGGTTGGACATGACCTGCTCCTCCGGCAGGTTGGCAACCGGGATGTTGAAATAGCTGCCGAAGAGCGAGCCGAACAGCAGCAGCATGGCGGTGCTCGAGCTGACGCCGAGGCTCAGATAGGCTTGGCGCAACACGCCCAGCATCAGAAGAATAAACATGATCAGAAAAATGCCGACCAGAATGGAAAAAAATCCCGGCGTCAGCGGCAGGTAATGGAAATGGCTCATATGCATGGGCGCTGCTCTCGATACGCGTCCGATGAATCATGGGCCGCAACAGCGAGCTGCGGCGCGTCGCGCGTACCGGCCGGGCGACAGCCGCCTGACAGCCGCCTTGCCACTCCAACGCGCGGGCCTATAATCCGGCGCTTCCTTCGCGCAAGGCAAATTTTTCGTGGCGCCATTGGGGGCAAAATCGGTCGCGATCATCATGGGCAGCCAGTCCGACTGGCAGACCATGAAGCATGCCGCCGAGACGCTCGAAGAGCTGGGCGTCGGCTACGAGGCGCGCATCGTCTCCGCCCACCGAACCCCCGAACGGCTTTACGCCTTCGCCAAGGGGGCGAAAGGCGCCGGCTTCAAGGTGATCATTGCCGGGGCCGGCGGCGCGGCGCATCTGCCCGGCATGACCGCCGCGCTCACCAGCCTGCCCGTCTTCGGCGTGCCGATCGAGTCGAAGGCGCTGTCGGGTCTCGACTCGCTCTATTCGATCGTGCAGATGCCGCCGGGCGTTGCCGTCGGCACGCTGGCCATCGGCCAGGCCGGCGCCGTCAACGCCGCGCTGCTGGCGGCAAGCGTGTTGGCGCTCGGCGATCCGACGCTGGCGAACCGCCTGGATGACTGGCGGCAGCGTCAGACCGCCGCCGTCGCCGAGACGCCAAAGGATACCGGGGTGTGAACGCCGTCGCGCCCGTTCTCGAGCCGCAGGCCACGATCGGCATCCTCGGCGGCGGCCAACTCGGTCGCATGCTGGTGCTCGCGGCGGCGCGCCTCGGTTTCCGCTGCCACGTTTTCGCTCCCAATCCCGACTCGCCCGCGTTCGATGTCGTGCACCGGGCGACCCGCGCGGATTACGCCGACACGGCGGCGCTCGACCGCTTCGCCGCCGAGGTCGATGTCGTCACCTATGAGTTCGAGAACGTGCCGGCGGAGACCGCGCGCTTTCTGGCGGCGCGTGTTCCGGTCCTGCCCGATCCAAAGGTTCTGGCGACGACCCAGGACCGCCTCGCCGAAAAGACCTTCATCGCCGGTCTCGGCATCCGCACCGCGCCTTATGCCGCAGTTGGCACGCCGGCCGAGCTTGCCGCCGCGCTCGAGCGCATCGGCCAGCCCGCCGTGCTGAAGACGCGCTGGTTCGGTTACGACGGCAAGGGTCAGGCGACGATCCGCAGCAGCGGCGACATCGAGGCTGCGTGGACCGCGGTCGGTGGCCAGCCTTGCCTGCTCGAAGCCTTCGTGCCGTTCGCGCGCGAGGTTTCCGTCATTGCGGCGCGCGCAACAAACGGCACGGTCGAATGTTTCGACGTGACCGAGAACGAACACCGCGAGCATATCCTGAAGATTTCGCGCGTCCCCGCCAAGCTGTCGGCGGCGGACGCCGAGGAGGCGCGGCGCATCGCCGAGACCATTGCGGCGAACTTCGGCTATGTCGGCGTCCTGGCAGTCGAGATGTTTGTGCCGCGGGAGGGCGGCCTCCTCGTCAACGAGATCGCGCCGCGGGTGCACAATTCCGGGCACTGGACGCTCGACGGCGCCTCGGTGTCGCAATTCGAGCAGCACATCCGGGCGGTGGCGGGCTGGCCGCTCGCCAGGCCGATTCGCCGCGGCCGCGTGGAAATGACGAACCTCATCGGCAGCGAGGTTGAGGATTTCCGGACCTGGCTCGCCGTTCCCGGCGCGGCCGTGCATCTTTACGGCAAGGCTGCGGTGCGCCCCGGGCGCAAGATGGGACACATCACGCGAGTTTTTGCGGAGTAGAGCAGGATGGCGACAAGCCTGCCGTGGATGTGATCCGCGGGGCGGCCCGGCTTTGCAAAACGTCGCGTTCAAGCAAACGAAAGCCAAGTCAAGACCTACACGTGCTCTTCGCCGCGTGGCCGCTCGGAGCGAGGGGGCTCGGTCAAAAAATCGACCCGCGAGCGCGGGCTTGTGGGTAGTGTCCTAATTTGAAAATGCCCCCGCTATCCCAGAGATAGCACTGAGGACAACGGATGCGGCCGTCCAGAGGGCCGCGCGGGCGTTTAACTGCCCAGCTTTCTCGAACGCCTCCAATGTTGCTGAGGTCCAACCCATTTGCGCGAGTGTCGGAACGACTGGCTCGGACCGCCAATTGGGATAAGGCTGGGCCTTGCTGGCACCGTACCATTTCCTTGCCGCCATAAGTCCTGTTCCCAAGGCTGCGACGGCAAATATTAGGCTCGCTATTTTCATCTCGATTTGACTCCGGCGCATACAATCTCATTCGGCTGCACAAGACCTTGCGGGTTACGCCAGCTATGGCGGCCGGAGTTGTGGACCGGCTATGGTCCCTAGAGGAATTGGTGGACCGAACGACCAAGTAGGAGCGTGGAATGGCGAGTTATCGTGAAATTCAGAACCACATTCGAAGCCGCAATGGCTTTGTCCCCAAGACCTGCTGGATCGCTCATGTTATGGCCGACCATGACTTAACCACGCGACAGGCTCCGAACCGGATTAGTTCAGGGTCTCGCAAGTATCCATGTCCAGATGCGAAGCGACCCGCGATCCTCGCCGCGCTGCGGCATTTCGGCATGATCCGGTCAAATTAGGATACCACCGGCTTGTGGACTTACTAAGGCTATTCTGCTAGGTGATGCGCCGAGGTGACGCAGGCGCCAAAGCCGGCAGCGCCTATCCATTCACCGAGCGCACTCGACCGGGGTGCTCAGAAAGAGGAGCATGCGTGCAGGTTCTCGTTCGCGACAATAACGTCGACCAGGCCCTCAAGGCGCTGAAGAAGAAGATGCAGCGTGAGGGCATTTTCCGCGAGATGAAGCTCCGCGGCCATTACGAAAAGCCATCGGAAAGAAAGGCGAGAGAGAAGGCGGAGGCCATTCGGCGCGCCCGCAAGCTCGCGCGCAAGCGCCTGCAGCGCGAGGGCCTGCTGCCGATGAAGCCGAAGCCCACCGGCGCCGCAGCGGGCCGCTCCGGACCGCCGCGCGCCCCTCGCTTTGGCTGAACAGTCGAATTGAATGCGTTTTGCCGATGGCGCGGGCTCCGACCAGCCCGCGTCTTGCTTTTACAGGCCGGGGCTATCGTCTCGGCTCGCCGTGATCTACCTTAGACGCAAAGGGGGTGCTGCGGTGCCACGAGGCATCGGATGACGGGATCAACGGCTGCGAGGAGCGAGCGGCGTCGGCGCGTGGCCAAGCGAAGTGCGGCGCTCATGGGTTCGACGCTTGCGGCGTTCGTGCTCGCCGGTTGCGCGAGCCTCCGTAATCCGCCGTCGTCGGAAAAGGACGACGCGCTTTACGGCACCTCGCAATCCAACGTCGTCTCGCTCACCGAAGTCATCGAGAAGCACCCCGACGATCCGCAGGCCTACAACATGCGCGGCTCGGTATTCGGCGAAGCCGGGCACAGCGAACGGGCGCTGGCCGATTTCAACAAGGCGATCAACCTCGATCCCAACTACGCGCAAGCCTACGCGAACCGCGCTCTCATCTATCGGCAGACCGGCAAGCTTGATCTGGCGCTCGCCGATTACAACAAGGCGCTGTCGCTCGACGGCTCCTATGCGCCTGCCTATCTCGGCCGCGGCATCGTCCACCGCCAGCAGGGCCGCGGCGTGCAGGCGCTCGCCGACTTCAACAAGGCGATCGCGCTCAAGCCCGACAACGCACAGGGCTATTACAATCGCGGGCTGCTTTATCAGAGCCAGCGCCAGCACCAATTCGCCATCGACGACTTCTCCACCGCAATCGGGCTGACCGGACAGAAGGCCGCGCCGCCCTATGTCGCGCGTGCGCTCAGCTACCTAGCGGTCGGCGACGCCAAATCGGCGGCGAGCGATCTCGATGAAGCCGTGCAGACGGAGCCGCAAAGCCTGCAGGCATGGACGAGCCGCGGACTGGCTTACGAGCGGCTCGGGGAGAAGGACAAAGCGGCGGGCTCCTATGCAAAGGCCCTTAATATCAACGAGAAATATGAGCCCGCGAAGGTTGGTTTCGCCCGCGTCGGCGGCAAGGTCGGGCAATCCTACCAGACGTTCTAATCTAAATCGCCAGCCAGAAAACGGCTGACGGCGTGCAGCGCGCCGTTGGCGTCGAGATCTTCGTGGCCGCCGTCGAGGAACCGCACGATATGCTTGGGCGCTTTGGTGAGATCGAATAGCCGCTCGCCCATCGCGTAAGGAACAATTCCGTCCTGAACGCCGTGCAGGATCAGAACGGGCGCCGTGATTTTGCCGATGCGCTCGTCGGAGTGGAACTGGTCCTTCATCAGCAGCCCCACCGGCATGAACCAGTAGCGCGCGGCGGCGAGCGCAGCCGTCGAGGTGAACGGTGCTTCCAGTATTACGCGGCCGACCGGCTTTATGGCCGCCAGCGCGACCGCGACGCCGGAACCGAGCGACTCGCCCCACGGCACGAGCTGTTGTAGCGGATAACGCGCGGCGGCAAACGCGTAAGCCGCCTCGGCATCAGCGACGAGGCCCGCTTCACTCGGGCTGCCGCTCAAGCCGCCGTAGCCGCGATATTCGAGCGCGACAAGGCCGATGCCGTCGCGAATGAGCTTGCGAAAGCGCCCGGCGCGAAATCGCAAGGCGCCGCCATTGCCGTGGAAATAGAGGATGACCGGCTTACCGTCGCGGGGCGAAACATGCCAGACGACGCTTTCGACGCCATCGGAGGCGGTGAGCGTCACTTCCTCGGCCTCGGACAGGCCCGCTTGCGCCGGCGTCGTGCGAATCGTTTCCGGGAAATACATGAGCGAGCGCTGGGCGAGGTAAAGGGCGGCGGCGAGGCCGAGATAGAGACAGAGCAAGAGGAAGGCGCTCCACTTGAGTGCGGTCCGCGTTTGCTCGACCCAGCGCGGGCGAGGCTTCGTGGACCAAAGTGCGCCAGCCGCGCGAGATATGGCGAAGGCGAGCCGAACGAACGACGGGCGGGCACCGCCACCGTCCGCTTCGTTGCTGCGCCCGTCGCGCGATCTCGCGTTCCCGAAGCCCGTCTCTGGCCGGACTGAATGGGAGCGCACGGTGAGGTCTTCCATCATCTTATGCGGTCATGACCGGAATGGCTGGTCGCTTCAGTGCGACCCGCCGGCCGCGCCCCTTATAAAAGCAAACCGGCCGGCACAAGCGAGCCGGCCGGTTGAATTCACCCTAGCGCCGAACGGTTAAGGACAGACCTGTACGGTCCGCCATTGGTAACCGTATCCCTCGACCCAAACCCGCTTGTGTCCCCAATGGCAGCCTGGCGCTAATTGGGCATAGGCAGGCGGCGGCGGATAGGCGGCGCCCGGAGGCGGCGGCGGATAGTAGCCGGGAGGCGGTGGCGGATAGTAGCCGGGCGGCGGCGGATAGTAGCCGGGCGGTGGCGGCGGGGGCGGGCTGTTGGCGATCGCGCTGCCAACGACTGCGCCAGCGACGACGCCGCCGAGGATGCCTGCGCCGACGGCGCAGCCGTAACAACCAGCGTTTGCGGGGGCCGGGGCAGCCAATGCGGCGAAGCCGATGCCCGTGGCGCCGACAAGCGCAATGAGCGATTTGTGCATTTGTTCTCCTCATGCAATCGGCCGGGCGCCGATCTTCGAACGTGAATGAGCGGAAGTCCCCGTAAACCCCCGACGACTTGGCTGCCCCCTTTTATCCAATTGAGCGTGCATTATTTGGCGGAAGTTTGTTGCCAAACCGTATTTCGCCTCGGCCGCCGGCCTTAAGGCGTCCCGCACAGCGCGGACGCCTTTCAGAGAATACGATGGTTGCGCTTCAGTAGCAGGCGCGCACCCAGGCGTATCCGTTCCACACCCGGTGACAGCCGGGCCCGTAGGCATACGGACCGTAAGGATAGTAACCGTAGCCGTAGGGGTAGCCGTACGGGTAGTAGTAACCGTAGTAATAGGGTGCGGCCAATGCACTACCGACAATGGCACCGGCGGCAAATCCGCCCCAGCCCCAACCCCAGCCACCATGGCCCCAGCCCCAGCCGCCATGGCCCCAGTAGCGCGCCTCGGCCGTGCTTGAGGTTGCGACCGCCATCGCGCCTATGGCCGCCGCGGCGATGAGAGCAGTCATAATCTTCTTCATGACATCACCTCGACCAGAATGGGTTGTTCTTTCCACTTACAACCGCGCCCCACAGCAAAAGTTCGCACGTCGCGCTTGAATGGTGACTGAACAACGATGCCCGAATGTGGCCATCATTGCGACCTTCGCAAGGCGACTGCATGTCGTTCATCTATGCCTTTGGCGATATCCACGGCTCGCTGCGCAAGCTCCGCACGTTGATCGGCAATTGCCGGCAGCATGCCGGCGCGCGGCCGATGACATTCGTCTTTCTCGGAGATTACATCGACCGCGGTCCGGAAAGCGCAGGCGTCGTGCGCTATGTGATCGAACTCCAGTCGAAGCTGCGGGAACGGGTCATCGCGCTGCGCGGCAACCATGAAGCGTTCGCGCTTGGCGTCGTCGACGGCACCACGCCGGCCGAGCATTGGCTCAGCCAGGGCGGAGCGGCGACGCTGCGGAGTTACGGCGTCGAAACGGCCCGCGAGCTGCCGGGCGAGCATGTCGGCTGGATGCGTTCGCTGCCGCTGAGCCACGACGATGGCCGCCGTTTTTTCGTCCATGCCGGGATCAACCCGGACAGGCCGCTCGACGCCCAGGACGACCACGACCTGCTGTGGATCAGGGAGCCGTTCCTTTCTAGCGTCCGCGATTTTGGACGCCTCATCGTCCATGGGCACACGCCAGTTGCGACCGGCATCCCCGATCAGCGTAGCAATCGGCTGAACCTCGATACCGCCGCCGTCTATGGCGGCCCTTTGACGGCGGCTGTTTTTGCCGAGGCAGAGACGAATCCCATCGCATTCCTTCAGGCCGAGTGAGAGCGATGGGCACCTCTCTTGCGCGCCAATTTACCGAGCTGCGGCCGGGCTATTTGCCTGTAACGGCGAAGTCTTTCGGCATGCGTCAATACGTCGCAGAGCTGCTCTTACCGGCACCCGGCGGCCGCGGGCGCGATGAATTGGGGTCGCCCGGCAGCTAATCTTGCGCGATTCGCGCGAGTGGTGGGGGGACTGGGCGTGGTCGTAAAGAACAAGTCGGCAGCGCCGGAAGGCAGGGCGTCGCGACCGTCGCGGCGAAAGCGGCTTGGCGTGCAACACCGCCAGCTGCGGGCCGGTACGAATGAGGCGAAGGCCGGAAAACCCCGCTTGCGCGCGGTCGCCGTGCGTCTTGCCGACGAGGTCGACCGGCTTGCGGCTGAACTCGAAGCCGCGCGTGCCCGCATCGTCAACCTGGAAGCGAGGATCGAGATTGATCCGCTCACCGAGACGCTCAACCGTCGCGGCTTCGAGCGCGAGCTCAAACAAGCGCTTGCCTATGTGCAGCGCTACGGGGTCAGTGCGGCGCTCGTCTATGTTGATCTCGATGAGTTCAAGTCGGTGAACGATCGTCATGGCCATGCCGCGGGCGACGCCGTGCTCAAGGCGTGTGCGGCCACGCTCACGCGCAACGTGCGCGCGTCCGACGTGGTTGCCCGCATCGGCGGCGACGAATTTGTTGTGCTGTTGTGGAACGTCAGCGAACCCGACGCCGTCGCCAAGGCGGCCGCGCTCGAAGCCGCGGTCTACGCGCGCCAAGTGCGCTGGGGCAAGTCGACGCTGGCGGTCGGCGCATCCGCTGGCGCCGCCCTCATCGGGCCGCTCGATACGCCCGCCGAGCTGCTCGCGCGCGCCGACGCGGCCATGTACACCCGCAAGGCCGAGCGGCGGAATTGTCATTCGGTAATCCGCGCGGCGGTCCGCAATCCATAGCCGCATCGGGTGCGGAATTTTCGCCGATCGTGATCATCGGAACCGGGCTCGGTCCTTGGCGCCGACCGGCAAAGACTTAGGCGATGATATCCGGCGTGAGCTGGTCTTCGATGAAGGTGATGCGGTCGCGCAGTTGCAGCTTGCGTTTCTTCAGGCGTTGCACCTGGATGATGTCGGCGCCCGGCGATTCCTGCAGCGCCGCAATCGCGGCGTCGAGGTCACGATGCTCCTGCTGCAGGCGCGCAAGCTGCGCCCGAAGCTCGCGTTCTTCCTCTTTCGTCATTGCCGCCTTGGTCGCGTCTCAGGCGCCGCTTGGACGCCCCTTGGGCACGGGCTCAGGCCGGTAAGCTCCTCTGGATTATCGCGTTTTGGTTAATGCGCGACAAGCCCACGGGCGGCGTGATGCACAGCCGGGATTTTCGCCGCGCGGCAAAAGGAGTATCGTCCACCTTGGTCAGGCGTCAGCATGATCCGGTCAGGCGGCAATCTGGCACGAGGAGACAGGCCACATGGCGATCGAATCGCATCTTGCGGAACTCGAACGACGGCATCAGGCACTGGAGCGGGAAATCAGCGAAGCGCTTACCCACCCGTCAACGGACGGCCTCAAAATTGCGGAATTGAAGCGCCGCAAATTGCACGTCAAGGACGAGATCGCGCGGTTGAAGCAGGAAGCGATCGTACATTAATCGAGTAGGCCAGGGCGCTCATTGTCGCCCGCTCGCCTCCGCGTCAGACACGGGGGATGGAAAATTTTATTTCTGATTGGAAGAACAGCTCGTGGTTTCCCACATTGGCGGGAATAAGGTGGCGTCCTTGACCAGTTTTTCTCCCCCGACGGCGGGAGAGCAATTCATAACTAGACCCCCTTCGCCACCTCGCGCAGCTTGAATTTTTGCAGCTTGCCCGTGCTCGTCTTCGGAATCTCCGCGAACACGACCGTGCGCGGGCATTTGTAGGCGGCGAGCTGGCTGCGGCACCAGGCGATCAGCTCGTCGGCGGTCGCCTTGGCGCCGGGTTTGAGCTCGACGAACGCACACGGCGTCTCGCCCCATTTGTCGTCCGGCTTGGCAACCACGGCGACGGCGGCGACCGCCGGGTGCTTGTAGAACGCGTCCTCAACCTCGATCGAGGAAATGTTCTCGCCGCCGGAGATGATGATGTCCTTGGAACGGTCCTTGAGCTGGATGTAGCCGTCGGGATGGATGACGCCGAGGTCGCCGGAATGAAACCAGCCGCCGGCGAACGCCGCCTCGGTCGAGGATTTGTTCTTGAGGTAGCCTTTCATCACCACGTTGCCGCGGAACATCACCTCGCCCAGCGTCTCGCCGTCGCGCGGCACCGGCTGCATGGTCTGCGGGTCGAGCACGTCGAGTGCCTCGAGCACCGGATAACGCACGCCCTGGCGCGCTTTCTTCGCGGCCTGCTCCGAGGCGGACAGCCCATCCCACTCGCGATGCCAGTCGTTGATGCTGGCCGGACCGTAGACCTCGGTCAGGCCGTAGACATGGGTGACGTTGAAGCCGGCGGATTTCATCGCCGCCAGCACCGCCTCGGGCGGCGGCGCCGCGGCGGTGATGAACTCGACGACATGCGGCAGCGGCTTTCGCTCCTCCGCCGGCGCATTGAGCAACGTCGACATCACGATCGGGGCGCCGCACAGATGGGTGACTTTGTGCGTGGCGATGGCGTCAAAGACCGGCGCCGCGCGCACCGCGCGCAGGCAGACATGGGTGCCGGCGAGGAGCGACAGCGTCCACGGAAAGCACCAGCCGTTGCAGTGGAACATCGGCAGCGTCCACAGATAGACGGGATGCTTGCCCATCTCGCAGGTGAGTACGTTGCCGAGCGCGAGCAGATAGGCGCCGCGGTGGTGATAGACGACGCCCTTGGGATCGCCCGTGGTTCCCGAGGTGTAATTGAGCGCGATCGCGTCCCATTCGTCGTCCGGCATTGCCCAAGCGAAGTCAGCATCGCCGGTCCGCAAGAATTCCTCGTAGTCGAGACCGCCCAACCGCTCGCCAGCGCCGGTGAACTCGGCGTCGTCGTAATCGACGACGAGCGGCTTTGTTTTGGCGCGCGCCAGCGCCTCCTGCATCACCTTGGAATATTCGCGATCGATGACGACCACCTTGCTGTCGGCATGATCGAGCATGAAGGCGATGATGGCGGCGTCGAGCCGGGTATTGATGGTATTGAGCACGGCGCCCGCCATCGGCACCCCGTAATGCGCCTCGACCATGGCCGGCGTGTTGGCGAGCATGACTGAGACCGTGTCGGCGCGCTTGATGCCGCGGCGAGCGAGCGCCGATGCCAGTGTCTTTGCGCGCGCATAGAACTCGCGATACGTCCAGGAGCGCGGGCCGTGGATGATCGCAGGCACGTCGGGATACACCTCGGCCGCGCGCGCGAGGAACGACAGCGGCGTGAGCGGCTGGAAATTCGCCGCATTGCGGTCGAGGCCGATATCGTAGGGCGTCGGCATGGTCGTCGCCTCCCTGGCTTCAGCCTAGCGAACGCGGCCGGCCTTGATCAATGGTATGAGAAAGACGGTGACATAGATCATAGCGGGGCGCTTGCCGGCGGCACAGGGAGGGCCGGTCGAACCGCCGCGGCCGCTTGCAAAGACCGCTGCGGAAGATTGAAAATAAGGCACAGAGGCCGGGAGATTTTGCCATGGACGCCCGTTTAAGCCGCTATCACGAGGTTTACACCCGTTGGCAGCGCGATCCGCAGGGTTTTTGGGGCGAAGCGGCCCGGGAAATCGATTGGTTCGAAAAGCCGAAGACGACCTTCGATCCGCAGGCCGGAATTTACGGCCGCTGGTTTGCAGGCGGCGTCTGCAACACCTGCTTCAATGCGGTCGACCGCCACGTCAATGCCGGGCGCGGCGATCAGGCGGCCATCATCTACGATTCCCCGCTGGCCGGTGAAAAGCGCGTCATCACCTATCACCGCCTGATGACCGAGACCCAGGTGCTCGCGGCCATGCTGCGCGATCTCGGCGTCGGCAAGGGCGATCGCGTGATCCTCTATCTACCGATGGTGCCGGAGGCGGCGATCGGGATGCTCGCCTGCGCGCGCATCGGCGCGGTTCACTCGGTGGTGTTCGGCGGCTTTGCCGCGCGCGAACTCGCCACCCGCATCGACGACGCCAAGCCGAAGGTCATCCTCTCGGCGAGCTGCGGTCTCGAACCCGGCCGCGTCGTCCATTACAAGCCGCTGCTCGACGAAGCGATCGCGCTGTCGCAGCACAAGCCCGATGCCTGCCTCATCCTGCAGCGGCCGCAGGCGCAAGCTTCCTTGATCGCCGGCCGCGATCACGACTGGGCGAAGCTGCGCGACGATGCCCTCGTCCATGCCCGCTCGGTCTATGAATGCGTGCCGGTCGAGGCGACCGACCCGCTTTACATCCTTTACACCTCGGGCACGACCGGCCGCCCCAAGGGCGTCGTGCGCGACAATGGCGGCCACATGGTCGCGCTCAAATGGTCGATGAAGAATCTCTACGGCGTCGATCCGGGCGAGGTGTACTGGGCAGCTTCCGACGTCGGCTGGGTGGTCGGCCACAGCTACATCGTCTACGCGCCGCTCCTGCACGGCTGCAGCTCGATCCTTTACGAGGGCAAGCCGGTCGGCACGCCCGACGCCGGCGCGTTCTGGCGGGTGATCTCCGAGCACGGCTGCGCCGCTCTGTTCACGGCGCCGACGGCGTTTCGCGCGATCAAGAAGGAGGATCCGCAGGGTAAGCTGTTCGCCCGCTACGATTTGTCGAAATTCCGCACGCTGTTCCTCGCCGGCGAGCGCGCCGATCCCGACACTCTGGTTTGGGCGGAAAATCTCCTGAAAGTCCCGGTGATCGATCATTGGTGGCAGACCGAGACCGGCTGGGCGATCGCCGGCAACCCGGTCGGGCTCGGCATGCTGCCGGTCAAACACGGCTCGCCGACGGTGGCGATGCCCGGCTACGACGTCCGCATCGTCGATGAGACGTGCAAGGAAGTCGCCGCCGGCGCCATGGGCTCTATCGTGGTCAAGCTGCCGCTGCCGCCGGCATGCCTGCCAACGTTGTGGGAGGCCGACGAGCGCTTCAAGGAAAGCTACCTCACCGAATTCCCCGGCTACTACAAAACCGCCGACGCCGGTTTTCGCGACGAGGACGGCTACATTTTCGTGATGAGCCGCACCGACGACATCATCAATGTCGCCGGGCACCGGTTGTCAACCGGCGGCATGGAGGAGGTGCTCGCTTCGCATCCCGACGTCGCCGAATGCGCCGTACTCGGCATCAAGGATACGCTCAAGGGCGAAGTGCCGTGCGGCTTCATCGTGCTCAAATCCGGCGTCAATCGGCTGCCGGCGGAAATCGAAAAGGAGTGCATCGCGCTCATTCGTGAAAAAATCGGCCCGGTCGCCGCCTTCAAGCTTGCGATCACGGTGGCGCGGCTGCCGAAGACGCGCTCGGGCAAGATCCTGCGCGGGACCATGAAGAAGATCGCCGACGGCGACGCCTGGACCATGCCGGCGACGATCGACGATCCGATGATTCTCGATGAGATCGGAACGGCGCTGAAGGGTAAGGGCGTGGGCTGATCGGCTGGTCTGTAGATCAGACAAGGACCGTTGTGTTCCGCATGACGGAAATTTCATGGACAAAACGGAACCAAATGCGACCGGAATCGGATTTTGGCAGTTAGCTTTCTCGGCACCGGGCGCAACTATTGCAATTTGTGTCGCAATAGTTGTCGTTGCCGTAATTGTCTACCTGCTGTCTCGGCGTTTTCCTCAGATTTCGCTGCAATACGGTAGTTCGAAATTGGAATTGAGGCGGGATCTCATTCCGACGGACACTAAGCCTACACAAATAGGAGTGGCCTCCGACCTACCCATTGCAACAGAAGCTGAAAAAGGGGCTGCAAGCGCAATAACTGGTGCAGATTCGCAAGAAGGGAAAAGATATTTTGCTCTTACGGAGGCCGTTGAAAAACAAGATCGCCCTCAAATTGAAAAGATTTTCGAGAGCTTTAGACTTCGGCCGATTGGGTATGCTCCCTACCAGTTGGAGGTCTGGGAAAATGTTGAACTGTTGCGTGCAGGCTTTGCAGACGCGCGTATAGAGCTGGAGCGTATTGAGAGAGAAAATCCGAAAGACTCAGATGCATCGCTCGCGCTCGCGAGGTACTATTTGGGCATACGAGCTGCCGAAGAGGCGCGCATTCACATCGAAATATTGCTCACTAGAGCCGACAGTGACGAGAAACTTACCGCTGCCATGCTCCTTAAATCGAGCTATATCGAGAGCCTGGAAGATCGCGATGCAGCGATAAAATATCTGCTCTCCGCCGCGAACAAAATTTCACAGCTGCAATCGCAGTCAAAAATATACGAGGCTTTGGGCGATAGATATCGAGACCAAAAACGCGATGGACTAGCAATCGCTGCATACGAAAGAGCGCTTGCTTGTGACGTACACAACAAGGATGCCCGGTTCCAATTGGCTTACATTTATGCCCAAAACGATGCTTTGCAAAGCTTGTCCCTCCGTCACTATCGCATCTTGCTGCGACAGGACCCGCGATATTGGTCAGCCGAAAATAATCTTGGCGTCGTTTATGAAAAGTTGGGCCTAAAATTGCACAAGATCGAGGCTTGGCAATCTGCGGCTGAACGGAATGACGGCTATTCGGTGGGAAATCTCATGTTTGCGTATCTAGAAACTGGTTTTGTTGAAAAAGCTGAGAAAGTGTATGAGGAAGCGGCCTCACATGTTAAGTCCAACCCGCGTGTGATAGCCGCATATACACAGTTGAAGGGTATTCGTGATCAAGAGAACGAAAGACTCGATCAAGTTCGCGAGGATGGAGAGGCGATTTGGCGAGAGTTAACCAAGGGAAATATTTCATTTGAGAAAGCAGCTGAGGATTGGATCGGGGATTGGAAAGAAAGCGGCGGCGCTTCTGTTATGAAAGTAACACGTTCAGGGGAATTTCTTCAGATTGAAGTGTTTGAGGATTCAATAACACGAAAAGGGTTTGCTAAAACCTCTGAAGGCGTAACTGTCGTCAGTGTAACCCAAGAAGATAAAACGCAAGGACTAGTGAGCGTACTTATGTCTGGCGGTTCGCGCGGCCAATTTTTAATGTTTCCGATGGAGCACGGCTTGAAGATCATCCACGTTACAAGCGACAATAAAGTGATGTCGGCTCGAATTTACAATCGCGTTGGCCAAGCGCCATTGAATACGTAGTCACGTCCATACCGGGCAAAGTTCACCCGCGCCAGGGAGCCACCTTTTGCTTCACGAGGCGCAATAATTGGCCCGTGAGCCCAAGCTTGCGCGGGAGGGATGAGAAAATTACTCGCCCTTGCCGCCGAGCTGCTTGAGCTTGGCGAACACCGCCTCGACGTTGAGTTCTTCGGATTTCTTTTCCCCCTCGGGCTCCGGCTCCTCCTTCGGCGCGGTCGTGACCGAGGCGGGCAGAAGCGTCGCGCCCTGCGCCTCGACCGGCGCCGGCTTCTCCTTGGCGGCGCGCTGGACTTCGAGGTCGAGGTCGATCTGCGAGCAAAGGCCGAGCGTCACCGGATCGAGCGGCGTCAGATTGCTCGAGTTCCAGTGCGTGCGGTCGCGGATCGCCTGGATGGTCGACTTCGTGGTGCCGACGAGCCGCATGATCTGGCTGTCCTTGAGCTCCGGATGGTTGCGCACCAGCCAGAGGATGGCGTTGGGGCGGTCCTGGCGGCGCGACACCGGCGTGTAGCGCGGACCCTTCTTCGGCTTGGTCTCGGGCAGGCGCACCTTGGGGTCGGCGATGTGCAGCGGATGGTTCGGATCGGCTTCGGCCTCGACGATTTCCTCGCGGGTGAGCTGCCCGGTGAGGATCGGGTCCAGTCCCTTGATCCCCTGCGCCGCGTCGCCATCGGCGATCGCCTTCACTTCCAGCGGATGCAGGTTGCAGAATTGCGCGATCTGATCGAACGACAAAGCCGTGTTCTCGACCAGCCATACTGCCGTCGCCTTCGGCATCAGGGGCGCGATAGCCATGGGACAAATCTCCTTTGCGCTCCGCCCGCCCGCCGGGCGAAGCTACTTACGTCATCAGCGATGACTGAGAAGCTTGCGGAAATATAGGCGGCTCGACCGCTCGGCGCAACCGGCGGCCTGACGCCCCGACTTGCGAAATGGCCCGGAATTGGCACAAAGAGGCCGGCGAACGCGGTTGCCGGGCCCGCCGATGACGCCGAACGGGAGCCTTATGTGACCGAGACGGTCGCCGAAATCCTCAACGCCTATCGCGACGGAGCGCTCACGCCCGAGGCTATCGTCGCGCGCAGCTTTGCGCGCATCCGCGCCCATGGCGATCCGGCGATCTTCATCGCGCTGCGCGAAGAGGCCGACGTGCTCGCCGAGGCGCGGGCGCTGGCGCGCAAGGGAGACAAGACGCTGCCGCTCTACGGTATTCCGGTCGCGGTGAAGGACAATATCGACGTCAAGGGTCTGGGGACGACCGCCGGCTGCCCGGCTTTCAGCTACCGTCCGGGCAAGGACGCGACATGCGTTGCGCGGCTGCGCGAAGCCGGCGCGCTCATCCTCGGCAAGACCAATCTCGATCAATTCGCGACCGGCCTCGTCGGCGTGCGCAGCCCCTACGGCGTGCCGCGCAATCTATTCGATCAAAAACTCATTCCCGGGGGATCGAGCTCGGGCTCGGCGATTGCGGTTGCCGCGGGGCTCACGCCGCTTGCGCTTGGCACCGATACTGCCGGATCGGGCCGCGTGCCCGCCGCCTTCAGCAATATCGTGGGTCTCAAGCCGAGCCGCGGCCTTATCTCGGCTGCGGGCGTGGTTCCCGCCTGCCGCACCCTCGATTGCGTCTCGGTGCTCGCGCTGACGGTCGACGATGCCATGGCGATGCTGGCCGTGATCGCCGGCGCCGACGCCGCTGATCCGTTTTCGCGTCCGCGGCCGCTGCACGCGGTCGGGCCGATGCCGAACGGTCTCAGAGTCGGAGTTCCAATCCAAGGCCAGCGCCTGTTCTTCGGCGACCGAGCCGCGGAAGCGGCCTACGAAGCGGCACTCGCGCGTCTCGCCGGCCTCGGCGCCAAGATCGTCGAGATCGACATCGAGCCGTTCTACGCCGCTGCCCGTTTGCTCTATGACGGGCCCTGGGTTGCGGAGCGTTATTTGACTGCGCGCTCACTCATCGCCTCGGCGCCCGAATCGCTCCATCCGGTGACACTGCAGGTCATCCTCGCCGGCGCGCACGGCACCGCCGCCGAAGCCTTCGCCGCGTTCTACCAGCTCGAGGAGCTACGGCGTGTGTGCGACCACACCTTCCGCGCGATCGATGCGCTGGCGCTGCCGACCGCGCCGACGATTTACACGATCGCCGAGGTGCTCGCCGATCCGATCGGGCTCAACAGCCGCCTCGGGACCTATACCAATTTCGTCAATCTGCTCGACCTGTGCGGCCTCGCCGTGCCGGCCGCGATGCGGCCCGACGGCACGCCGTTCGGCGTGACCCTGCTCGCGCCGGCGGGCGAGGACGCGGCGCTCGCGGCGCTCGGCCGCGAATTCCACCACGCGACCGGCCTGTCGCTCGGCGCGCTCAAGCACAAGCCGCCGCCGCTCGCGCGGCGCGCGGGCGTGCCGGCCGCCGGTGAAATCCCGCTCGCCGTCGTTGGCGCGCATCTCTCCGGCCTGCCGCTCAACGGCGAATTGCGCGCCGCCGGCGCCCGCCTGATCGAGCGCGCGGCGACGGCGCCGCATTACCGGCTCTACGCGCTCTCCGGCACGAAGCCGGCGAAGCCCGGCCTCCTGCGCGTGAAGAAAGGCGCCGGCGCGGCGATCGAGGTCGAAGTCTGGGCGCTGACGCAGACCGCGTTCGGCCGTTTCGTCGCGGCCGTGCCGCCGCCCTTGTCGATCGGCACGCTCGAACTCAGCGACGGCCGCCGCGTCAAAGGCTTTTTGGTCGAGGCCGAGGCGGTTGCGGGCGCGCGCGATATTTCGAGCTTCGGCGGTTGGCGCGCGTTCGTGGCGCAGGCAGAGGCCACGGTGTGAGACTATCTTCTTTGCCGCCGAGCGCGCCTTCTGCCTGCGTGAACGAAGGCTATGGATTGCGCTGCGGACGCAATGCGCGCCATTCGGCCTTCCTGCTATGCTGGCCCTGATCTTGCACGTCGCCGGTCATTGCGCCGCAGGGGCCAAAGAATGCCGAGCGTGATTTTCAAGGCAGAGCCGGAGCCGCTTTCCGTCGATCTCGATCGGACTGCGCTGATCATCATCGACATGCAGCGCGATTTTCTCGAGCCCGGCGGCTTTGGCGCCGCGCTCGGCAATGACGTATCGCGCTTGCAGGCGGCCGTCGCGCCTTGCCGGGAGGTGCTCGCCGCCGCGCGCCGCCTCGGCATGCTGGTCATTCACACGCGCGAAGGGCACCGGCCGGATCTCTCCGACGCGCCGCGGCACAAGGTCGAGCGCGGCGATCCCGCCAACCGCATCGGCGCGCGCGGCCCGATGGGCCGTATTCTCGTGCGCGGCGAGCCCGGGCACGACATCATTCCGGAACTCTATCCGCGCAAAGACGAGCCGGTGATCGACAAGCCCGGCAAGGGCGCGTTCTATCAGACCGACCTCGAGCTCATGCTGCGCAACCGCGGCATCGATACGCTGTTGGTCTGCGGCGTCACTACGGAAGTATGCGTGAATACCACGGTGCGGGAGGCCAACGACCGCGGCTTCCGCTGTGTCGTACTCTCCGATTGCTGCGCCTCCTATTTCCCGCAATTCCATGAAGCCGGCCTCGCCATGATCAAGGCGCAGGGCGGCATTTTCGGCTCGGTCGCCGCCTCGAAGCCGCTGCTCGATTCACTGGCAACGCTGCCCTGATCGCGACCATCGAGCGAATTTGAAGCGAAGAAATTCATAAGCGAATGCTGCGCCGCGCCGGCGGTCGATTGCCTTCTTTTGTAACAGGACGATGACCTTTATTTGGTCGCCAATATTGATTCGCGGCTCCCGCCGCTCGAGAGCAACCGGCGCCGCAGATGCGACGCGGCGCTGACCAAATCTGATTCCGGTGTTGTTTCATCGTCTTCGCCGGTCCAGCTCGCCAGCGCGGCGCCGCGCGGCCGCCTGGCATGCGCCTTGCGACGATCGATGGCGGCAATCGCCGACGATTGCGCAGTAACCGCCGGGGCGAGGCTCTTCACGGCGCGGACCGCTGCTCGTCAAAGAGGCGGCCGCTGATCAGTCCGTGAGCGGGCTTCGCGCATCGATGAGGTTCCACGAAGAGGAGAGCTTGCGATGACGACCACGACGGCGCCAACGGCATACCGCCCATCCTTGTGGACGAACGGCGACTGGAATGCCTTCTTCGGCTTCGGCACCAACATCCTCGTCAACATGCTGGTGCTCACCGGCCTGTTGCGGTTCGTGGTGAAGATGCCGGACTCGATCGTCTTCGGCCGCATCTTGCCGGCGCTCGGGCTGATGCTGTGCCTGTCGACGATGTACTACGCCTTTCTTGCCTACCGGCTGGCGCGCAAGAGCGGACGCAGCGACGTCTGCGCGCTGCCCTCGGGCGTCAGCGTGCCGCACATGTTCATCGTCACCTTCGTGATCATGCTGCCGATCGCGTTGAAGACCAACGATCCGGTCAAGGGCTGGGAAGCGGGACTGGTGTGGGTCTTCTTCCAGAGCTTCATCCTGATGATCGGCGGCTTCATCGCTCCGGTCATCCGCCGGATCACGCCGCGCGCCGCCTTGCTCGGCACATTGGCCGGCGTCTCGATCACCTTCATCTCCATGCGTCCGGCATTGCAGATGTACATGACGCCGGTGATCGGGCTGACCTGCTTTGCCGTCATCATGGTGAGCTGGTTCGGCGGATTCAAATATCCGAAGGGCATTCCCGCCGGCCTCGTGGCGATCGCGGTTGGAGTGATCATCGCCTGGGGCTCGAACGCCTTCGGCCTCGATTACGGCGGCCTGAGCATCAAGGGGGTAGGCGACGCCTTCGCGAATTTCGGCTTCTCCGTGCCGATCCCGGCGGTCGATCACATCTTCTCGGGATTTGAATATCTCGGCGTGATCTTGGTGACCGCCATCCCGTTCGGCATCTACGACCTCGTTGAGGCGATGGACAACGTCGAAAGCGCGGAGGCGGCCGGCGATGCTTACCCGACGATGCGCGTCCTCACCGCCGACGGCGTCGTCAGCCTGATCGGCTGCCTGATGGGCAATCCGTTCATCAACGCCGTCTATATCGGCCATCCCGGCTGGAAGGCGATGGGCGGCCGCATCGGCTATTCGGCGGCGACCGGCATCATGGTGATCGTATTGTCCTGGTTCGGGGTCATCTCGCTCTTGCTGGCCGTTGTGCCGGTGGTCGCGATCTCGCCCATCCTGCTCTACATCGGCATGTTGATCGGAGCGCAGGCATTCCAAAGCACGCCGAAGACGCATGCGCCCGCCATCGTGCTGGCGCTGACGCCGCATCTTGCCGCCTGGTGCAAGACGTTGATGGACGGCGCGCTTGGCGCGGCCGGCACCAGCGCCGCGGCGATTGGTTTCGACAAGCTCGGCAATGTCGGCGTTCTCTACCAGGGCCTGCAGGTCATGGGCGGCGGAGCGATCTTGACCGGGCTGGTGCTTGCCGCGATCGGCGCCTTCGTCATCGACAAGAAGTTCGTCGCCGCCTCGGCGTTCGCCTTCGCCGGTGCCGTGCTCACATTCTTCGGCTTCATGCACGGCGAATCGGTCGGCGTCGCGGTGACGCCCACGGTCGCGATTGCTTATGTGATTGTCGCGGTCTTCCTCTTCGGGCTGAGCCGGTCTCCGGCGAGTGCGCTCGACCGGGCCGCGCCGCACGAGGCGATGCCGGAACCGGCATTGGCAGCGGCGCCGGCGGAGTAATCGATCGCGCCCAACACCGGCGAAACGATTCCCCGGATCGCGCCGGCGCGATCCGGGGTTTTCACTGCCCCGCCGCTCTTCTCGCCGCGGCTTGGTTGATCGCGGCCCAGACGCGATGCGGCGTCGCCGGCATGTCGATGTGATCAACGCCGAGCGGCCGCAGCGCGTCGAGGATCGCGCCAACGACCGCCGGCGGCGCGCCCGTGGCGCCGGCTTCGCCCGCGCCCTTGACGCCGAGCGGATTGGTGCGGGCCGGCACCTCGGTCAATTCCGAGTCGAGATCGGGAAAATCGCCCGCGCGCGGCATGGCGTAGTCCTGAAAACTGCCGGTGACGAGCTGGCCGTCGGCGTCGAAGACGATCAATTCCATGAGCGCCTGGCCCGCTCCCTGGGCGACGCCGCCATGGATCTGTCCCTCGCACAGCAGGCTATTGATGACCTTGCCGACGTCGTCGACCGCCGCATAGCGAGCAAGCGTGACCGCGCCGGTCTGCGGATCGATCTCCACTTCGCAGACATGGCAGCCGTTCGGATAGTTCGGCGGCGTCGCCGCGAACGTGCCGGAGGCTTCGAGGCCGAGATCGAATTGCGCCGGCAGCATCACCGGGCGATAGAACGCCTTGGCGACGTCGGTCAAAGCCAGCGCGCGGTCGGTGCCGACGATGCGGAAGCGGCCGTCCTTGAACTCGATGTCGCCGACCGCCGCCTCCATCATCATCGCCGCCATCGGTTTTGCCTTCTCGATGATGACGTCGGCGGCGCGTTTGAGCGCGTTGCCGCCGACGTGCATGCTGCGGGAGCCGTAGGTACCGCGTCCGATCGGCACGTCCTCGGTATCACCCTGGACGAAGCGGATCGACTCGAATGGTACGCCGAGCCACTCGCTCAGCATCTGCGCGTAAGTGGTGTGATGGCCCTGGCCGTGCGAATGGGTGCCGGCAAGCATGGTCAGCGTGCCGCTCGGATCGAAGCGCAGCACCATGCGTTCGTTGAACACCGCGGCCTCTTCGAGGAAATAGCCGATGCCGCGGCCGCGCAGTCTGCCGTTCTTCTTCGATTCCGCGGCGCGCTTGGCGAAGCCGTTCCAGTCGGCAAGCTTGAGGCATTCGTCCATCACGTGGACAAAGTCGCCGCTGTCATAGGTCAGACCGGTCTGCGTTGTGTGCGGCATGGCGGAGGTGGGGATGAAATTGCGCCGCCTGATCTCGACCGGGTCGAGGGCGATGAGGCGGGCGGCGCGGTCGAGCAACTGCTCGATCAGATAGGTCGCTTCCGGCCGTCCGGCGCCGCGATAGGGATGCAGCGGCACCGTGTTGGTGAAGACCGCCTTGGCGGCGGCGTGCACCGCCGGGATATTGTACACGCCGGGTGCGAGCCGTAGCGCGAACAGCGGCACAACCATCGAGGCTTCGAACACGTGCGAGCCCATATTGTGCAGCGCGTCGACACGCAGGCCGAGAATCTTGCCGTTGTCGTCGAGCGCCAATTCGCCCGTTACCACCTGGTCGCGCCCGTGCGTATCGCCGAGGAAGGCTTCCGAACGCGTCGAGGTCCATTTGACCGGCCGGCCGCCGCACCGGCGCGACGCCCAGGCCACGAGTGCGTCCTCGGGATAACCGCCGCTCTTCATGCCGAAGCCGCCGCCGACATCGGGCGAAATCACGCGCAGCCTATTCTCCGGGATTTTCAGCACGCCGGCGATGTGCGAGCGGGTGCCGTGCGGGTTCTGCGAGGTTGAGTAAAGCGTGTAGCTGCCGCTGTCGGGATGGTATTGGCCGATGGCGGCGCGCGGCTCGATCGAATTGGCGATGATGCGGTTGTTGGTCAGCTTGACCGCGGCGATATGCTTTGCCTTGGCGAAGGCGGCGTCGGTCGCTTCCTTGTTGCCGAATGTCAGGGCGACGGCGATATTGTTTGGCGCCTCCTCCCACACCGCAGGCGCTCCGGGCCTTATCGCGTGCTCGACGGTGACGACCGCCGGCAGCGGCTCGTACTCGATCTCGATCAACTCGGCGGCGTCGCGCGCCTGCTGCAGCGTTTCCGCGACGACGAAGGCGACGCGGTCGCCGACCGCACGAACCTTGCCGCTGACCAGGATCGGACGCAGTGTGCGCAATCCCTTCGGGCCGCCCATGTCCTCGGGCATCACTGGGACGAGACCGCCGAGCCCGTCGGTCTCGACGTCGGCTCCGGTGAGCACGGCGACGACGCCCGCGGCCGCCGCGGCCTTCGCCGTGTCGATGTGCTTGATGCGGGCGTGCGCGTGCGGCGACATGAGCACGATGCCGTGATACTGGCGCGGCAGCGCAATGTCGTCGACGAAGCGGCCGCGGCCGGTGATGAAGCGTGGGTCTTCCAGCCGCGGCACCGGCTGGCCAATGCCGAATTTATTCATGGGGCGCGCCTCCCGGCACGAGCGATTTATATTGGCGGTTGCCGGCGGTGAAAATGGCGCTGCGCGGTGCCGCCTGCCGCCCACGCCGGTTGCGGCGTAAGGTCGAAGTGGCGATGCTGCGCGCCAGATCGGCTTGCCGCGCGACTGAGATCCCGGCGTGCTCGATCCGCAGCGAGGCTTGAATCTTGGCTGAACGCATGCATCTCGCCGGTCATGAGCCCAGCGCGTTGACTGTAAACTTGTTCGGCCACCCCAAGGGCCTTGCCTTTCTGTTCACGACCGAAATGTGGGAGCGCTTCTCCTATTACGGGATGCGCGCGCTGCTCGTTCTTTACATGACGAAATATCTGCTCCAGCCCGAGCACGGCGGCAATGTTCTCGGCCTCGCCGGCGTCAAGAGCGCGCTGGAAGCGGGGTTCGGCCCGCTCGACCTGCAGCCCTTATCCTCGCAGATTTACGGGCTCTACACGGCGCTTGTTTATCTGACGCCGATCTTCGGCGGGCTTCTCGCCGACCGCGTGCTCGGCCAGCGCCGCACCGTGGTCGTTGGCGCGATCCTGATGGCGATCGGCCATTTCATGATGGCGGTCGAAGAGCTGTTCCTGCTCGCACTCGCCGCGCTCATCCTCGGCAACGGCGCTTTCAAGCCGAATATCTCGACCCAGGTCGGCGGGCTTTATGCGCCCGGCGATCCGCGTCGCGACCGCGCTTATTCGATCTTCTATGTCGGCATCAATATCGGCGCGTTTCTGGCGCCGCTCGTCTGCGGCACGCTGGGCGAGGAGGCGGGCTGGCATTACGGCTTTGCCGCCGCCGGAATCGGCATGCTGATCGGGCTCGCGATCTATCTGCACGCTCTGCCGCTATTGCCGGCCGACGAGCTGCAGAAGGCGAAGGCGGCGCGCACCCGACGCAAGCCGCTCGATCGCGACGAATGGCGGGCCGTGATCGCGCTCCTCGTCTTGTTCGTGCCCAACACGCTGTTCTGGGCGACCTACGAACAGCAGGGTAACACGATCGTGTTGTGGGCCGACGCGAATACCGACCGTTCGATCGAGCTTCTGGCGTGGAGCGGCGAGATTCCCACAACCTGGTTCCAGGCGTTCAATCCGTTCATGATCTTCGCCTTCACGCCGTTCGTCGTCGCGCTGTGGGGGCGGCAGGCGGCGCGCGGGTGGGAGCCGTCGAGCATCAGTAAAATGGCGCTCGGTTGCTGCGGCGTCGCGGCCGCCAACCTCATCATGGCCGTGGCGGCGCTCCAAGCCGGCGCCGGCAAGGCGAGCTGGCTGTGGCTGTTCGGATATTTCATCGTCCTCACCATCGGCGAGCTTTATCTTTCGCCGGTCGGGCTGTCGCTGGTGACCAAGGCGGCTCCGGCCCGCATCTTGTCGATGATGATGGGCGTGTGGTTGGCCACGAGCTTTGTCGGCAATTTTTTCGCCGGATGGCTCGGCAGCTTCTGGACACGGATGGACAAGCCGGAATTCTTTCTGATGATCGCTGCGATCGCCGCGCTTGCCGGCGCAGCGATCTTCGCCTGTCGTTGGCCGCTGCGCGGCACGCTCCGGGAGTGACGGCGCGAGGTGAGACGTTGATCAGTGGATGTTGAAGACTTCGCCGGCAAACTTCGGATAGATCGCGGCCATCTTCGCCGCTACCGGGCCGCGCAAGAGGTTGAGCACATCGGGCGGCGGGGCCGGCGTCGGCGGCACGTCTTCGAACCGGTCGAAGGCGAAGCCGGTGTTGTCGAGCACCTCCTCGACGCTGTGGCCGGGGTGGACGCTCTGCAGACGAAAGCGCGCCCGCGCCTTGTCGAAGCTGAAATGGCAAAGCGGAGTCACCAGCGCGATCGGGCCGCCGCGGCGGAACACGTTCGGCGGGCTGGTGCCCGGGGCACTGATGAAGTCGACCATTTCTACGAGCGTGCGCCGCGAATGCTCGGTGCGGAACAGGATGATGCGGGGTACCATGAAATAGAGATAGGCCGAGCCATAGGCGCCGGGAAACCGCGTCTTCGGATGCGCGTAGTCCCCGATGACGTTGAGATTGATGTTGCCGCGGCCGTCGATCTGCGCGCCGGAGAAGAAGAACACGTCGATGCGCCCTTGACCGGCGCTGTCGAACAGCTCGCGGCCGCCATCGGTCCAGAGATTGTGCTCGGGGCTCTGCTGCAACGAGACATCGGGTCCGTCAGGCGCCAGCGACTCCGCCAGGAAGGCGGCCGCGGCCGGTATCGGCGAATTGGCGCCGACCGCTACGTGCCGCGCGCCGGCAATGAGCCGCCGTACCACGTCGATCAGCACTTCTTCCGGCTTTACACTGTCCATGAGGCACTCTGCTCAAGCAGCCCCGCGATAGAAGACATGATCGTCGAGGTAGCGGCGGAAGCCGGCTTCGGTCGCCGCGAGTTCGAGATAGCCGACAAGGTGCGGTACGTCGTCTGGATAGTGGCCGCTCAGCCGCAGCGGCCAGGCGCCGCGCGGCGCCAATGCCACCGCTTCCAGATAAAAGGCCGGGATGGTCGCGCCCGCCATCGCCTCGTCGTCGAGCAGATTGCCGTCCTGCACGCGCTCGACGGTCGCGATGCTGCGAATGGCGGCGTGCGCCAGGGTGAACAGGTCGCGTTGCCGCCCGACCCAAACATTACCAAGCCGGTCGGCGAGCGGCGCGTGAAAGAGCGCGACATCGGGCCGGATCGCCGGCAGCAGCACGATCGGATCGTCCGTGGCAAAAGGATTGTCGATGACCTTCCAATCTGGCCGCTGCTTGAGAAGGTCGGAGCCGATGATGCCGCGCAGGACGCCGAAGGGATTGCCCATCTCGGCGGCGCGCAACGCCTGGTGAATGGCTGGGCAGGTGGCGTCCTTCAGCGCGATCGTGCCGTCGATCACCGCGCCGGTGAAACGCGGCGCCGAGCCGAGTTCGCCAAAGCCGATGGCGGAGGTCTCGACGGTCGCGACGCAGCCCGCGCCGATAAGCAGGTCGGCCTGAAGCGAGGCGGCGGGCAGCGTGACCAGATGGAGTTGGCGAATTCCGCGCCGGATGAGGGCGCGGGTCGCCTCCATGGCCACGCCGGCATAGTCGGCGGGAACGGCCAACATTTGTCCATCGCTGATCGCAGCCAAGGCCGCGTCGAGCGGGCGAATCTTGCTCATCAGCTACCGCTTTCTTCGGGCGCGCGCCGTCTGGCTGCGCTTCTGCAGGCGCAGACTAGCACAGCGCCCGCGCCCGGTGTGATTTCAGGCGCGGGGCACCGAACCGCCGGGCAATGACGCAGAGCGGTCAATCTCGACGGAGCCGGCCAAGCGTGTGCGTCTTGCACCTGCACAGTTTCCGCGAAACCAGGGGCAAATTCGCTCGGTCGTACGGCGGAGCAACGTGCGGGTCGCGTTGTGATTGGGGCGAATTGCGTCGTGCAACGGAGAGTACGCTTCGGCGCAGACCAAGTTGGGGAATTTTGCTCCCAATAGCTGCGCGATATTTAGATGCGATGCGGCGTCAAGCCAATCGATTTCACCTTATAGAGTTTCGACTACGTAAGTCATTTTTAGGGATGGCTTTGTTAAGATGATTGCATATTTCGCAATTTTGCGTGGTGGCGATGGCGTCCGTATCGCTTGAAGCCTTAAAGGCCTTTATGGCCGAACGCCGGGCAGGGCTGGCGTTCCCGGAATGGCTCGAGCGCGAGTTCCAGGCGGATCGGCGAGGCGCACGATGCCGTCTACTTGCCGTCAACGCCAGGGAGCTGATTGCGGTCTACAATCTTTTCCTGGCGGCGGATTGGTTCCTGACGCCCGATACCTGGTTCCTGGCCGCGTTTCTTCATCTGGCGATCGTCACGCCGTGGATGCTCGGCGCTCTCTGGTTATACCCGCGACTTTCAGCAAGCCTTCGCGAGGCTGCCGCCGCGAGTCTGTCAATCCTGGTCGCGCTGCAAATTCTGCTGATCTACGCGCTGAGCCGGTCCCCGGGCGCGGTCTACTATCAGAACCTTGTCTTGTTGGTGATCCTCAACGCCAACACCATCCAGCGGTTGCCGTATCGGCTGGCAATCGCCGTGTCGTGCTTCGTGGTTATCACCCACGCCGGCTTTGTTCTCTCCCTCGGCGCCACGCCGCTGGCCGCGGGGTGCCTATCGTCGGCCATGGCAGTCGCCAGCGCTTACATCACCTTGTCAGCGAACCGATTGCTTGAGCGCGACGAGCGGCGCAACTACCTGCAAACGCTGCGCGACCGCTTGGTTCACGAGCAAACCGAGGCGCAGGCGCGGCGCGACCCGCTGACCGGACTTGCGAACCGACGAGAATTGCAAAATCGGCTGGAAGCGCTTTGGGCGCAAAACGCTGCAACGACATCAGTGGTCGGTATCCTCATGCTCGATATCGATCATTTCAAGGCTTACAATGATAGATATGGCCATCCCGCCGGCGACGCGTGCCTCAAGCGAGTCGCCTCTTGCATCCAGGGAGAGTTGCGGGGCACCGACGATTTAGCGGCGCGATACGGCGGCGAAGAGATGCTCGTCGTTCTGCCCAACGCTGACGTCGGCGCTGCCGTGGCCGTGGCGGAGCGGATCAGACGGCGGCTTGAAAGTCTCGGCATCCCGCACGAGCTGGCCGGCGTCAATCGCGTGGTGACCGCCAGCCTCGGCGCGGCCTCGGCTCCCGCCCAGACTGTCACGGCGGACGAACTTGTCGCCGCGGCCGACGCGGCGCTCTATGCGGCGAAAAGCAATGGACGCAATCAGGTCTTTCCGCCGCTGATCCGGCCCAGCGGCTCGGTGAACCGCGTGACGCCCCTCAAACCGGCGTCAATGGCCGGCTAGGCCGACATTCTCCAGTGCAGCCGCCGCGTCGGCGCTGCGTTCCGCTCGACCGACTAGCGCGGTCGGCGCGCGGCCGGGCATCGCACAATGTCCATTGACGGACCGCCGGTTCCGGTCGAAATATCGCGCCAACGCCCCGTCACCCTCAGCTCATTCTCTGCTTGCTGCTAAGAATATTCTCAGGCTGCCAAGGTCGTATCGAGGACCCCCGATGACGAATCATTACTTCATTCGCGCCGCGGACGTGCCGAACTATCACCCCGCCAATCACAGCGGCACCGTCAATAAGCGGCTCATCGATCCGGAACGTATCGGTGCCGGGAACATCGAGATCGTTCACGGAACCTTGCAGCCGGGACAGGGAGCCTCGCCCCACGCGCATCCGGGCATCGAGCAGTTTTGCTACCTGCTCGAGGGCTCGGCGCTCGCCGAGGTCGATGACGAACGCGAGCAGCTCGGGCCCGGCGATTGCTGCTATTTTCCGCCGGGCAGGCGACACGCGTTCACCGCGGTCGGGCCGATACCGTGCAAGGTTCTCGTCATATACTCGCCGCCTTACCAAGAAGACCCACGGCGCGTGATCCGATGACGCGGCGGAAAACGTCGACAGCGAGGGCGGAAAGCATGTCGTCGACCAAGCGCGGGCAAAACGGCCAAGCCCCCCTCCAGGGGCTGCGCGTCCTCGACCTCACGTCGATGATTGCCGGTCCTCTGGCAACCCAGATTCTGGCCGATTACGGCGCCGACGTGATCAAGGTCGAGTCGCCGGAGGGCGATCTCATGCGCCGGGGCGTCGGATCGGCCAGGAGCGCCGATATGGGCCCGCTCTATCTGCAACTCAACCGCAACAAGCGCAGCATCGTTCTCGACTTGAAGCAGCCGTCGGCGCGCAAGGCCTTGCTGCGCCTGTGCGCGCACGCCGACGTTCTCGTCGTCAACACGCGGCCGGCGGCGATGCGTCGCCTGAAACTGGCGGCCGCCGACGTGCACAGGGTCAATCCGCGCCTCGTCTATGTCAGCGTGATGGGGTATGGCGAAAACGGCCCCTATGCCGGCAAGCCCGCCTATGACGATCTGATCCAGGGCTTCTGCGCGCTTCCGGTGATCGTGGCGCATGCGGGCGGGAAGGAGCCGCGCTACGTGCCGCTCACAGTCGTCGACCGCGTCGTCGGGATAAACGCCGCTCACGCCATACTCGCCGCCGTTGTTCGTCGCGATCGCACCGGCAAAGGTCAGTCGGTCGAATTGCCGATGTTCGAGACCATGGCGCAGTTCGTGCTGGGCGATCATCTCGGCGGGCGCTCATTCGATCCGCCGATCGGCGAACCGGGAAATCCGCGCCTGACCAGCGAGACCCGCCGCCCCTACGCCACCCGCGACGGCCATGTCTGCGCCCTCATCTATACCAACAAGCACTGGAAGGCTTTCTTCGCAGGTCTCGGCCGCCTCGATCTCTATGCCGCCAATCCGCATCTCGTCGACTTTACGGCGCGCCGGCGTCACTTCAACGAAGTGGAGGAAATCATCGCCGACCTGCTGCGGAGGCTGACCACCGCCGAGGCGCTGGCGCTATTGGAGAGCTGTGACATTCCCTGCGCGCCGATGAACGATCTCAACGCCTTGATCGATGATCCGCACCTCGAAGGCGTCGGTTTCTTCCACACCCGGAAGCATCCGACCGAGGGGCGGATCCGCTACACCGGCATCCCAAGCCGATGGAACGGCGCCGCCTTGAAAGTCACGCGTCATGCCCCGCGCTTGGGCGAGCACAGCCTTGCGATCCTCAAGGAGGCGGGCTTCTCGGCCGGCGCGATCGACGCGCTGACGCGGAGCGGCGCCACGATCGGCGGCCAAGCCACGGCCGCCGCGTTCGCGCCGCAAGGCGATTGCCGGGAAAAGTCCGATGCCGTAGCTTCGCGGCGAAAGCAAAAAACGCGAGGGGGACGCCGATGATCCGGCTTTCGATTTTTGCGGCGCTCATGGTGTTGGTGACGAGCGCCGCCGTGCAGGCGGCCGACGCGCCTGCGGAAATCAAGCTGGGGACGCTGTACGCCTCGTCCGGTCGCTACGCCAGCATTTCGCTGCCGGTCCATGACGGCCTCAAGCTGTGGATCGAACAAAGGAACGCCGATGGCGGCGTGTTTGTCAAAGCATTCAACAGGAAAATTCCGCTCAAGCTGATCGCCTATGACGATCAGAGCAACACGGCGACCGCGGCCACGCTCTACAATCAGCTCATCACCCAGGACAAGGTGGACATTCTGATCGCGGATTCCGGATCGGTGCTCACCTCGGTGGCGGTGCCGATCGCCCGCGACCACAAGATGCTGCTGATCGATCAAACCGGCACGGGCGCCGCCTTCTTCACCGCCGACAACCCCTACATCGTGTTGATGGCCGATCCGGTTTCCAGCATCTGGCCGAAGCCGTTGGCGGATTTTCTCACCCATGACGGCCCGGGGCTCGGCATCAAGCGCGTCGCCATGCTCTATGCCACCAACGATTTTACCGGAACGCAGGCGAACGCGGTGCGAAAGTTCATCAAGGACTCGAATTCCGGAGTGGACCTCGTATTCGACGAAGGAGTCCCGACCGACACTTCCAACTACACGGTGCTGCTCAACAACATCCGCGCCGCCAATCCCGACGCCGTCGTTCACCTCGGCTACGCGCCGAACGACATTGCCTTCCTGCGCAATGTTCAAGACAGCGGCATCAAGTTCAAGTTCCTGTTTTGCATCTACCCCGGTCTGGAAACCGAACTGCTGGAGAAAAACGTCGGCAACAAGGGGCTGAACTACGTGTTCACCTATGTGCCGTCCTCGGAAATCGCCTATGAGACCAATTTCGGCATGTCGCTGAAGGATTACAACGCGGAATGGCACAAGCGATATGCGAACTCGCAGGTCGAGTTCGGCTTCAATTCGGTGGCCGGCTATACAACCGGCCTGGTGCTCGAAAAGGCGCTGGCGGCGACCGAAAGCCTTGATCAGCTTGAGCTGCGCAAGGCGATCTTCAGCTTGTCTGGCAACCTGAAGACGCTGGACGGTACCTTCGAGCTCGATGCCAACGGCGCTCAGGTCGGGGAAATCACCCCGCTTGGCCAGCTCATTGTCGACGAACATGATCATCTGAAGTTCGTGACGGTATGGCCGCACGCGGTCGCGAACGGAAAGCCGATCTACCCGCGCCCTTGACGATGGTCGGGTCGGTAGCAGCCGGGGCCGATCGCCGCGGAGCGCGCTGAATGCTCGTTTATAGTCTGCTGGCCGGCCTGCTGTTCGGCCTCTATTTCTCCCTGATCGGGCTCGGGCTCAATCTCGTGTTCGGCGTCATGCGCATCGTCAATCTGGCGCACGGCGATTTTCTGATGCTCGGCGCGTTCCTGGCGTTCTGGCTGTTCAAGCTTTTCGCCGTCAATCCCGCGCCGGTCATCGCGATTGCGTTCCTCGCCTTCGTCATCCTCGGGCTGCCGCTCTATTACCTTCTGGTTCCGCGGCTGTTGCGGGCGAAGGACCCGGGAATGCTGTCGTTCATCCTGTTCTTCGGCCTTTCGCAGGTGATCGAAGCGGTGACGACGATCGCCTTCGGCACCAGCGAAAGATCGATTCCCGGCGATCAGCTCGGGCGCGCGGTCGCGCTGGTCGCGGGTCTGTTTGCCGGGAAGGCGCCGGAGAACGGCCCGGTCGAGCTGATGGGCCAGACGTTTCCGGCGGCGTGGGTGGCGAGCGGCGTGGCCAGCGGCTGTGCGGTGCTGCTCGTCTACGTTTATCTTTATCGGACCAGGCTCGGCTATCTCACCCGCGCGGTGATGGATAATCGCGAGGAGGCGATCGCGACCGGCATCAACGTCCACCGCATATCCGCGCTGGCTTTCGGCATCGGGCTCGGGCTCGCGGCGGTCGCCGGCGTCTTCGCGCCGTTCATGCTCGGCAGCATCACGCCCGCCATGGGCGCCGAGGTGACGGTGACGGCGTTCGCCGTCATCGTCATCGGCTCGCTCGGCAATCCGCTCGGCACCGTGCTCGGCGGGGTGGTCTACGGCATCTCCTACATGTTGATGCAGAGCTACTACAGCTCGTGGGCCAATCTCCTGCCCTATGTTCTGCTCATCGCCATCCTGCTGGTGCGGCCCAGCGGCCTGCTCGGACGGCGGGTGCGCCGTGCCTAGGATGCTGCGCCACATTTTGCTGATCTTGCTGCCGGTCGTCGTCGTCTTCGCCATCCTGCCGGGCGTCTACAGCAATCATCTGATGTTGTTCAATTTCATGGTCTTCATGACGTTGGCGCAGGGCGTCAACGTCATCTACGGCTTTACCGGCTATTTGCCGTTTGGCTACGTCGGATTCTTCGGCGCCGGCGCCTATGGCTTCTCGCTGATGGTGATCCATCTGCAGGCGCCGCCGCTATTGGCGCTTCTGGTCGGCGCCGCCGCGGCCGCGGCGCTGGCGCTGTTGTTGACGCCGCTGTTTCGTCTCTCCGGCGCCTATTTCTCGATCGCCAATCTCGCCGCCGCGTTGGCGGTGTTGCAGGTGGTGTCCAACCCGAATCTGGAAAACATCACCAAGGGGCCCTATGGCGTCAGCCTCAGCGGCGTCTTCAATCCGACGCTCAGCTACGGCACGGCGCTGGCGATTCTCGCGGCGACGCTGGCTCTCGTCATCTACCTGCGCAATTCGCATTTCGGCATGGCGCTGAAGGCCATTCGCGAGGACCCGATCAGCGCCGGCATGGCCGGCATCAACGTGGTGCGCGAGCGCATCATCGCCTGGCTGTTGAGCGCGCTCATCGCCGGGCTCGCTGGCAGCGTCTTCGCCTGGTACGTATCGGTGTTTTATCCGGAGACCGTATTCAGCGTCGAGTTCACGATTTTCGCCATCGTGTTCGCACTGTTCGGCGGCAATGCAACGGTGATCGGCCCGATTCTCGGCGTCGCCATCCTCTACGGAATCTATAACGCGGTCGGAATCTCGACGCCGCAATACTTTCAGCTCCTCTACGGGGCACTGATCATGGGCCTGGTGATGTTCCTCCCGAACGGGCTCGTCTCGTTGCTGCAGCGATGGGGGATCGATGTCCCTTAAGGAAGACTCTCCGCTGCTCGCGGTCGACGGCTTGGTGAAGCGCTTCGGCGGTTTCCGCGCGCTTGATGGGCTGAGCTTCAGCGTCGGCGCCGGGGAAATTCTCGGCCTGGTCGGGCCGAATGGATCCGGCAAGACCACCTGCATCAACGTCATCTCCGGCCTCTATCGGCCCGACGGCGGAGCCATTCGGTTCCAGGGGCGCTCGATCGAAGGCTTGGCGTCGCACCGGCTGGTGCACGCCGGAATCAATCGCACCTTCCAGGTGCCGAGGCCGTTCCTCACCCTCACTGTGCGCGAGAACGTCGAGATCGCGATGGCCTATGGCGGCGACCGCGGCGGCGTTGCCGACGCCGACGCGCTGTTGTCGACGCTCGATCTTGCCGCGTTCGCCGATCAGCCCGCCGGCGAACTCAACAGCGCGCATCAGAAGATGCTCGATCTTGCGCGCGCGCTGGCGACCGGTCCGCGGCTCCTGCTCGTCGACGAGCTTGCCGCGGGACTGAACCCGGCGGAACTGGAGCGCGTCGCGATCAAGCTGAAAGAGCTGGCGCGCTCCGGCATTGCGCTCTTGGTCGTCGAGCACCTGATGGGGTTCATCGATCAGATTACCGACCGCATCATCGTCATGAACGCCGGCAAGGAAATCTTCGAGGGCCGGCTGACGGAGGCGTTCAAGGATTCGCGGGTCGTCGAGGTCTTTCTCGGAGACGAGAATGCAGCATGACGCGCGACGACCTCTTCTGCAGGTCGCCGGCATCGCCGCCGGCTATCGGCGCATGCAGGTCTTATGGGGCGTCGATCTCCTGGTTCAAGAGCATGAATCGGTCGTGCTGCTCGGCGCCAACGGCGCCGGCAAGACCACCTTGCTGAAGGCGATCATGAGCCTGGTCGAGGTTTGGGCGGGCCGCGTCGATTTCGCCGGCGAGAACATCACCCGGCTGCGCAGCGATCAGCGGGTGCGGCGCGGAATCGTGTTCATGTCCGAAGCGTCGGGATTTCCGGGTCTCACCGTGGAGGAGAATATTCTGATCGGCGCCCAGTTCCTGCCCAGAAACCGCGGACGCCAACGGGTCGAGGAGCTCTATGCGGTGTTCCCGACCTTGGCCGAGCGTCGTCGCGCGCTCGCTGGCAGCCTGTCCGGCGGCCAGCGCAAGATGCTGGGGATCGCCAAGGCGCTGGTCGGCAATCCGCGCCTGCTCATCATGGATGAGCCTTCCGCCGGCCTCTCGCCGCTCTACGTCAAGGAGGTGATCGCGGTGCTGGCGCAATTCCGCGCCCAAGAGCTTGCGCTCCTGATCGCCGAGCAGAACGTGAAGTTCTTAGTCCTCGCCGATCGGGTCTACACGCTCGACAATGGTCAAATCGGCTTCTCCGGCACCGTCACCGCGATGCAAGAGAACGACGCGCTGCGCCGCGCCTATTTCGGATTAAAATAGGCGCGGGCGCGGGCGCCGATGCGCTGCTGTGCATCTGATTTTATTGTGCGGCGACGGCGGCCGCGGGGTTTTCCATCGAGGCGATGCGGCTCTTGACCGCCTTCTGCACCTTCTCGAAGGCGCGTACCTCGATCTGTCGCACGCGCTCGCGCGAGACGCCGAACTCGTCCGCGAGTTCTTCGAGCGTGATCGGGTCATCGGCAAGACGGCGCGCCTGGAAGATGCGGCGCTCGCGGTCGTTGAGCACGGTGAGCGCCTCGCCGAGCGCCTTGTGCCGGTTCTGCGCCTGCTCGGAATCGGCAAGGCGGCTCTCCTGGCTGGCGCCTTCGTCGACCAGCCAGTCCTGCCATTCGCCGGAATCGCCGTCCTCGCGGATCGGCGCATTGAGCGAGGCGTCGCCGCCGAGCCGGCGATTCATGTCGATCACGTCCTGCTCGGTCACGCCCAGCCGCTTGGCGATGAGCTTGACCTGATCGGGCCGCATGTCGCCCTCCTCGAGCGCGGAAATCCGGCTCTTGGCCTTGCGCAGATTGAAGAAGAGCTTCTTCTGATTGGCGGTGGTGCCCATCTTCACCAGCGACCACGAACGCAGGATGTATTCCTGGATCGCCGCCTTGATCCACCACATGGCGTAGGTGGCAAGCCTAAAACCCTTCTCCGGCTCAAAGCGCTTGACCGCCTGCATCAGGCCAACATTGCCTTCGGAGATCACCTCCGAGATCGGAAGACCATAGCCGCGATAGCCCATGGCGATCTTGGCCACGAGCCGCAAATGGCTGGTGACGAGCTTGTGCGCCGCCTCGCGGTCGCCATGCTCGCGCCAGCGCTTGGCCAGCATGTATTCCTCTTGCGGCTCCAGCATCGGGAACCGCCGAATCTCTTCCAGATACCGGGTTAGCCCGGTCTCACCTGACAAAATCGGCAATGCGGCAGTTTGGGCCATGATAGCGCCCTCCTTAATGGCGCCCCCGCAAGGCGGCGGGCGAATATTGCCGTCGCTTCCCGAGCCTACGGCGCAAGCTCTTTATCTCGCACCCGCAGCATACACGGTCGAATCGGCCGAGTGGAAGTGAACCCTTATCACTTCACCGCGACACTGCTTTGATCGCCCCCAAGTGGGGTTAACATCCAGTAATTGCTTTATTTTCCGCCAGAATCGGCCCGGATGGCCGTCAGCTCATGATGCAAACGGGCGAGATCGGGCGGCAGTTCCGCCCTGAATCGAAGAATTTTGCCGGTCGTCGGGTGCTTGAGGACGAGTATATGGGCATGGAGGGCCTGCCTGCCAAGAGCCTTAAGGGCCATCTGGGCTTTCTCGGGCAATAGGGCCGCTTTCGTGCGAAAACCCGATCCATAGGCCTCGTCACCGAGGAGCGGATGGCCAATCGAGGCGAGATGCACCCGAATCTGGTGGGTGCGGCCGGTTTCAAGCCGGCAGGCGAGGAGGCTCGCCGCAGGCGCGCCGGCCCGCCCGGGGATGCGGGCCGTAGCCGGGCGCCTGCCCCCGTGATGCCCGCCGCCATAGCGCTCAAGGACTTGCCAATGGGTGATTGCCTCGCGGCCGCCCTCGCGGATGGTCATGCGGTCGCGGGCCTGCTTGTGACGGTCGATCGGCCGGTCGATGGTGCCGCGCGGGCGATCCGGGGCGCCCCAGACGAAGGCGAGATAGCCGCGTTCGAAAGCTTCGCCGCTCCTGCCGTGGCCGGCAAACTGCGCCGCCAGCGCGCGGTGCGCGCGGTCATTCTTCGCCACCACCATGAGCCCGGTCGTGTCCTTGTCGAGCCGGTGGACAATGCCGGGACGCCGCTCGCCGCCGAGGCCGGATAAACTGTCGCCGCAATGGGCAATGAGCGCATTGACCAGGGTCCCGGTCCAGTTCCCGGCGGCGGGATGCACGACGAGGTTTTTCGGCTTGTCGATGACGATGATGTCGGCGTCCTCATACACCACCGCGAGCGGGATGGGCTCGGGCGCGGGCTTAGCCGCGATCGGCGGCGGAATGTCGATGCGGAGCGCGGCGCCGGAATTGACGCGGTGGCCCGGATCACGGATCGTGCGCCGGTCGACGGTGACGGCGCCCGACTCGATCAGCGCCTTGAGCCGCGTGCGCGAGAGCTCGGCGATATGCGCAGCGAGGACACGGTCGAGCCGCTCCCCGGCCTCATGACCGGCGACAAGGATGGATTTCTGCATGGACGGCATCGGCAATTTCTTTGGGCACCTCGATGGCCAGCCTACCCGCCGCTGAATCGCGAGGCGACCCGGATACCGATTCTCATCCCGCGGCGACAGTGACCGAAACGGCCGCACCCGGAATCAACGCAGCACGCGTGATCGCCCGGGTGCGCTGGCTGATGATCGTATCCGGCCTCACCACCATCATTGCCGTCGCCGCGGTCATCAGCGTCATCGGCTACCGCGTTTTTCGCAGCGGCGGAAGCGGCGCCGCGGCGCCCATCGATTCGGCGATCACGCTTCCGAAAGGCGCCGTGGTGATCGCAAGCGCCGTGTCCGAGGGACGCATCGTGGTCATGCTCGATGTCGGCGGCGCAACCGAGATCCGTACCTTCGATGTCAAGACGCTGAAGCAGACCGGGCGGATCACGTTTGCCACCAAGCCGTGAGGGTGCGTCATTCCGCGCGCGGCGCCGGGTCCGGTGCGAACTGGGCGACCGCGCTTGCGCGCCCGCGTCGTCCGGTCTATTTCGAAACAACGGCTCCCTTCGTCTAGCGGCCCAGGACGTCGCCCTCTCACGGCGAAAACAGGGGTTCGAGTCCCCTAGGGAGCGCCAGGGACAAAGTTTAGCCGCATAACTCCGAAAGAACGCGCCCCACAAGGGTTTATCGCCTGCCTGGTGGTATCACTCGGTGGGCATTTTCATGCGTGCGCTGATGGGGCTGATCAAAGATCGACACGGGACGTACTACGCGCGCCACAAGGTGCCCAAGCCTCTGCAGGAGGCCGTTGCACGCCTCCTGGGTAACGGCAAGGCCAAGCAGGTATGGCTGAAGCGCTCACTCGGAACCAAGGCGCTCGCCGAGGCGAACGTTCGGGGCAAGCCGGTGCAGATCGAGTTCGACCGGATCATCGCGGAAGCGCGAGCGCAACTCCAAACGTCACCGCTCCGCACCAGCATCAGTGACGTCGAAATTAAACGTATCGCGGATTTCTTCTATGCGCATGAACTTGCAGGCGACGAAGAGCTTCGGATGGACGGCAGGGGCGACGACCCCATGTATGCCAGTATCCACAAGCAACTCACGGAAGCTGGCGTCGATTTCCACGCGCAGTATGACCTGAAATCGCTAACGCTTGAACCGGGGCGTGGACTTTCACGCCGCATGATGGAGGGGATACAAGAAGACGCGGCCAACATGCTCGCGGTTGCAGAAGACGACCTTGCGCGAGGTGACACTAGGCGCATTCGATACGAGGTCGATGAACTGCTCAAGGTCTTCCAGATCAACCTTGATCCGTCGTGCGAGGGTTATCTCAAGCTGGCGAGGGCTGTACAGGGTGCATTCGTAAAACAACTGAGAGCGGTTCAGGCGCGACACAGAGGAGAACCTGTCGAGACACCGCCGCTGATCGGTCCCGACCCGAACGGCAGGCCGGCGACAGGAACGCTGCAGGATGCATTGGTCGGTTGGCAGAAAGAGCGTTCGCCGTCTTCCGGCGTCCTCGTTGAATACCAGCGTGCCGTACGGCTATTTTCAGAGTTACATGGGGACGTCCCGATTGCTCAGATCAAGCGTTCTCACGCACGCACGTTCCGTGAGGCGTTGCAGGACTTGCCACGGCATCGCGCCGCGGCGTTGCTGAAGGCGCCCTTACCGGAGTTAGCAGAATGGGGACGGAAGCATCCCGAAGCGGCGAAGATCAGCGCGGCGAATGTCAACAAATTACTTGGTGGGGTACAGACCATTGCGCGTTGGTCCTATCAGAACGGCATGATCCCTGACGAGGTGCCTTGGTCTGATCCGTTCGCCAACATGCGTTTACAAGAGCCGGGATCAGACAGAGACGCCTTCACAATCGACGAACTCAACACGCTGTTTGCAACATCAGTATTCACTAAAGAGGAGCGTCCTAAACCAGGCAGGGGAGAGGCGGCCTTTTGGTTGCCGCTGATCAGCCTCTACACAGGGACAAGAATGTCTGAGATTGCGATGCTTACAGTGAACGATGTGCAACGGGTCGAAGGCGTAACGTGTTTCTTGTTTATTGAGGATGGGATCACTGGCAAGCGCCTCAAGACACGCTCATCAGCGCGTACGGTTCCGGTCCATCAACAACTGATTAAGCTTGGTTGGCTCCGCTACGTCGATGGCATGCGGCACAAGGGCAACGATAGTGCTTGGTTATTCCCGGAAATTGCCCCTAGCAAACCGGGGGCGCAGAAAGCTTGGAGTAAATGGTTCAACAGGGGCCTCCGGTCAATCGGGGTCACTGATCGGCGCAAAGTGTTTCACTCGTTCAGACATACCTTCAAGGATGCACTGAGGGCCGCGCGTGTTCCTGAAGACCTGAACGATGCTATCACGGGTCACGCGAACAAGAGCGTTGGAAGAGGATATGGCGCTAAGGAGATTGTGCGACGTTTCGGTATGAAGACATTGAGGTCAGCTATTGACGCTGTAGAGTACAGGGGCCTGCGACTGCTTCGGGTGAAATCAGGAAAACAGCGCAAACGCTAATCCGTGCGGTGGGTCCAGCAAACAAACACCGCCTGACAGGCCAACGAGAGGATCATGTTAAACAAAGCGACCATCAGCCGAACGCCCGATGACATTGCGGAGGCTCTGCGGCAAGCGGAACGCCAGTTGAAGCAACCTCTCGACGGCAAGCGGCAAGTTGTCCAGATCAGGCCCTCACTGATCGCGACCCGGCCAGAGCTTTTTCAGCCCCGAGGTTTTGCCACGAGGAACGCGCTGGATGCAGAACATGTGAAAAAGCTGGTGCGCCGTATCGCAACCAAAGGTGAACTCAAGCCACCCCTTGTTATCCAACTCGGCACCGAGTGGGTTTGCGTCGATGGCCATCATCGCATTGCAGCCTACCTACAGCATCACGGCAAACAGTGGCGTGGCACTGTTAGATGCCAATGGTTCTCGGGCACCATCCGCGGAGCGGTCGATGAGAGCGTCAGGCGGAACGATGAAGTAAAACTCGAAATGCGGCGCGGCGATAAATACGAGGCCGCATGGCAGCGCGTTGTTCTCGGGTGGGGCAGCAAGAAGCAGATCAGAGAGGTGACGGGCGTCAGTGATGGTTTGCTCGGCTTGATGAGACGTGTTGTTCGAGCCCACGAAGAGGAAACTCTAAACGGTGCTGAACTGAGAGCAAAAATTAAATCCTTAAGGAAGGTAACTTGGTCGGAGGCCCGAGGCATCTATTTGGGCCTCACGCCCGCTGAGTGGGACCACCAAGAAGCCGCCGCCAAGCTTGCGCGGGCGCTTAGAAACCGCTTGGAGGACCGACTGTCAGACAACAAAAAGGTAACTGCGCTCGCGCTGGCAATCTATGACCCCGACTTACCAGGACCACTCGCTAACGAGTTGAGAAACGTGGACACCGCCATCGAGGATGAGGATGCGGGCAAATTGCGAGGAGACGTTCGGGATAGGCGGTTAAGCGATGTGCTTACCTCGGACCTTCTCAGCGACCTTGGAGGCTTGCTTGTCACACAGGAACGCGCGACGGGCCAGATCACCGCAATCAAGGAAGAACTACAGCGGCGCGGCCACGGTACCGCAGCGGCTAATGTTTCACCATCGGATGCCACATGGGCCCGCTGGATCGAAGAAGCTGCAGCAGACAGCACTGAGGGTCCAGTGCATATTCCCCAGGGGAATAAAGCATCAAAGGGGGACCAGGACATTCCGTGAGCCTATGCAAGATGGACCATCCCTATGCACCTGCATAGGGGGCCCTTCAGCACCCCGTTAGGCACCTGTGCGGGTTTAGGGGTTCCTTTGCGAATTGGGGGCGGTGGGGTCTTTTTGTCCGAACGAAGCGGGGCAGGGGACCCGTTCCGAGACCTGCATGCTTAGGTCGTCGTTTGCAGCCGCGACAGCAGGCGCGCGGTGGACGTTGGATGCCATGCGCCTCCACGCGGCGTCAGGACGCCACGCTGGTTCAGGTTGGCGGCTATAGCGCGCACGCTGGTGACGCCTTGAGCACGCAGGTCGTCCACGATGGCGCGCAGGTTCGCAGCGCGGCGTTCGGCGTTTGCCTTCACCACCGTCACCGCTTGCTTATTGCCCACTTGCTTCCCTCTGAGTGCTCGGGCGCCATTTGGGTTGCCTAGCTTCACGCCCCGAGCCTTGGCAGCGGCAAGAGCGGCCTTGGTGCGCTCGCTGATCAGTCCGGCTTCCAATTCGGCCACAGAGGCCATCTGCGTGAGCAGGAAGCGCCCCATAGCGCCTGACGGGACGTGAGGCAGGTCACAGAACACAAGGTCTACATCGCTCGCCACAAGGGACCGCAGCAGGTCCACGTTGCGCGTCAGCCGGTCAAGCTTGGCGAACACGACGGTGGCTCCGATGGCCTTGGCGTGCCCCAGAGCCTTTGCCAGCTTGGGCCGATCACTGCGCTTGCCACTTTCAGCTTCGACGTACTCGGAAACCAAGGACCATCTGCCGCCGTTTAGATAGCTTTCCACAGCGGCGCGCTGCGCTTCCAGCCCCAGGCCGCTTCGGCCCTGCTTGTCGGTACTGACCCGGAGGTAAGATATAAACTTGCCGCTCGCCATGACTGCGCCTCTCGTCCACAAACCAATCTAACGACCGTTACGACAGATTGTGAACGGAAGGGATGAGGCAAATCGACTCAGTTGAGACGCCCGGAAGGCCCGCAATGCCGCGTCCGCGCTCCGGCGTACGCTAGGGCCTGCTGGTGCAGGTCATCTTTGAGGAGAGGACCCAATCGACTGCAGCGCCGCGCCTGCTTGTTGGAGTGAACTGCCAAATGCAGCAGCTTGTTGCGCAGCTACAAGCCCGCCTGCATTCCTCCTCTGTTGCAGAGCGGAGTTGGCCTCGGCTGCTGCTTGGGCCGCCAGAACATCTCCCTCTTGCTCGGAGAGCTTTCCCTGATCGACCTCAGTAGCAATCGCGACCCTTTTGGCTGCAACCAAATTAAGAAGGTCGCGGTTCGCCGGGTCATCCCAGTACCGGGCGGCAACGTCATTGGTGCAACGTGCTACAGCGACATGCGGTCCTGTCGGAAACTGGTTCTTGCAAGCGGCCATTTCAGCCGCCGCCTGGTCTAATTTCACGGAAGCGCAACCAACCAGAGAGGTCGACACAACCATGCAAAACACGGCCACCCTCAGCATTCCTCAGCCCCTATAGTGCCCGTTGCAGCGTATTGAGGGGACCGCCTTGTGTCCAGACGCTACGGAGAATGGGCAAGAGACTGAAATCGACGGCAGCAGTTCGCGCCGTTCTTGTCCACTCTGAGTTTGTTAAGCTTGGATTGCTTCGGCATGCTGCCCAACGCAGCAGCCCGTTTGCGCAGCTACAAGCCCGCGTCCTACGGAACCCTTTGAGGCTTGCTGGTGGTACATGCCGGTGGTATCACTCAGCGCGCAGGTGATGTGACTTCTTTCGGATTTATCGGCATTTCTGGCGTCACCCTTAGTTTCCCCTAGGGAGCGCCACGCCAAAATTCCCGCGTTGATCTCATTGTATTTTCCGCGCTGATATCCCACCAGGGGGCGACGATGAGGAACGTCCGGGCCTGTCTGCCTTTAGCCGCGGCGATCATGCTGACCGTGGCCGTGCAGAGCGAGCAAGCGAACGCGTTGACGCAAGAGCAGATCGACCAATGCGTCAATCGCAATCATAATTATGATCTCGACCTGGTGGTGGGGAGCTGCACCGCAGCAATCCAGTCCGGCAGATGGAGCGGCAAGAACCTATCCTGGGCCTATGGCAATCGCTGCATCGCCTACAAGGATAAGCGTGAGTACGATCGCGCAATCCCGGATTGCAATACCGCCCTCTCGCTCAATCCCGACAACGATCACGCTTACAACGACCGAGCCGCCGCGTACTATTTGAAGGGCGAATATGACAGCGCCATCGCCGATTACAGCCAGGCGATCCGGCTCAATCCGAAATTCGTGGATCCATGGCACAACCGCGGCATGGCCTATGAAAAGAAGCGCGATTTCGACAGCGCTATTGCCGATTACAATCAGGCAATCGCGCTCAATCCGAAAGATGTCATTGCCTACAACGGGCGCTGTTGGGATCGCGCGCTGCTCGGACGTGATCTGCCGGCGGCGCTCCACGATTGCGACGAGTCGCTGCGATTGCGGCCGAACGATGCCGACACGCTCAACAGCCGCGGCCTCGTTCAACTCAAGCTCGGGGCCTTCGATGCCGCGATCGCCGATTACAGCGCCGCAATCGCCCAGAACGCCAATGACGCTGGCTCGCTCTACGCTCGCGGCGTGGCGAAGCTGAAGAAAGGCGATACTGCCGGCGGCAACGCCGACATCGCCGCTGCAAAAGCCATCAACTCCAACATTGCCGAGGCCTATGTCGGATACGGCATCAAATGACGTAAACGAAGGCTGCTCCAACGTCGCCGCATTTCCCGCGCTGGCATGTCGCACGGCTTGTGGGCAATTTCGGAAATGAGCGAACAGGGCAGCATAGGATGTTGGCCGATTGCTCCGCCGGCGACAGGAAGGGTGATGCGGCCCCCTAGGGAGCGCCAATACGCGCCGCCATGTCATGCTCGGGCAACGCCGCAGCGCCTCCAGCCGCCGAAGCGGCTTCGATCTTGACCGGGAGACCGGGGTAGCGTGTCCGGCCGAGCCCATCGGAGCCGCTCTGTCCGCTCTTGCGGATCTCGCCGCTTATCGCTAAATAGGCGGCATCGAGTTTTCGGGCCGAACGACTTGGCCACGCAGCGACGATAAGCGCGCCTGACTGACGATCTTTCCCAAAATCTCGAGCGAACCGGGCCGTGCATTCTAAGCGCGGCTCAAATCGTGATTCCTGAAGAGGAGTGTCCCGTGAGCAACGGAACAGTGAAATGGTTCAACGCGCAGAAGGGATATGGATTCATCCAGCCCGAAGGCGGCGGCAAGGATGTCTTCGTCCATATCAGCGCCGTTGAACGCGCCGGGCTGCGTGAGCTGAAAGAAGGCCAGCGTGTCGCGTTCGAGGTCGTGGTCGACCGCAAGACCGGCAAGTCCGCGGCCGAGAATCTGAAGACCGTTTGAATTTGAAGAGCGTTTTACGATGACGGCGAGACGGCGACTGCGGCCTCGCCGTCAAATTCGATTCTCGCCGAGCGATCGCATCGGTTATTTATAATAACCGACGCCGCAACCCTGATTGCCGATCCGCGTCACAAAGGATTGCTTTGGAACAGGCTCGGTCGTTCCGGGCTTCGGGAAAGTGTAATCCACGGTGCTGACGCTGCCTTCCGCTCCGCTTTTGAGCGTATCGAAGATTCTTTGTCCGAGCGGATCGTCTTTCACCTTCAGGGCGCGGACATCCGTGCCCATGAGCGCCTGATTCGGGTGCGCTGTGAATTTGCCGTCGGTCATGTCATAGCAAAACACATAAAGGTCGCGGTCGTGGAAGTCCTTGTTGGCTTTGTCGTTGAATTGGCTTAGCGCCGCGGCCTCGCCGGCCTTGAGCGCGGCGACGGCGCGCTCCAGCATGGATTTCGCTTCCGCCGCCGTACCGGACTGGGCGGCGGCCAATCCAGCGCTCCATAACAGCGCCAACGCCGCCAATGCGGATACAAACAAGCTCCTGTTCATGTTATTCTCCCCTGGCGTAACAAACCGCTTGAAAAGGGCGGTTCTTCCTCCGCCGCAGTCATAAGCGAATTGCCGGTGCTCGTCACTCCTCCGAAAGTCTACGCGGCATTGCGCCGGAATTGACGCACAACCATCGCGAGGCAGGCTGTGATTGCGACCCGCGATTTTTCTTGGATCTGGCAAGGGAAGGAGATCGTGCTCGGGCTCGACGAAGTCGGGGAGGGCCCGCTCGTTGTGCTGTTGCCGGCGTTGAGCTCGATTTCGACGCGCCGGGAGATGCGTCCGCTGATGGAGCGGTTGGCGCCCGATTTCCGCGTCGTCGCCCTCGATTGGCCAGGGTTTGGCACTTTGCCGCGACCGCCCATCACTTGGACGCCTGACGCGATGTCAGTCTTCTTGCAGCACGCCCTTCAAACAATCGTCACACGCCTGTCGAAAACGGATGGAGCGGCCAGGATTGCGCTGCGCCTCGTCGCTGCCGGGCATGCCGCCACCTATGCGCTGCATCAAGCCGCCCATCATCCCGGCTCGGTGGCGCGCATCGCGCTCATCGCTCCGACCTGGCGTGGGCCGCTGCCGACCATGGCCGGCGGCGAGCGTCCGCTCTTTGCCAGGATCAGACGCGCCGTCGAGGCACCGATCATCGGCCCGCTTCTCTATCGCCTCAACGTCAATCCTTTCGTCGTGCGCAAAATGGTCGCCGGCCACGTTTACAGCGAACCGAATGCGCTCAGCGCGGCACGAACGGCGGAAAAGCACGAGGTCGTCGCGGCGCCCGGCGCCCGCTTCGCCTCGGCGGCTTTCGTGACCGGAGGGCTTGATCGAGTGTCAAGCCGGGATGATTTCCTGGCGCTGGCCGCCCGCGCGGCGCTGCCGCTCATGCTTGTGTACGGCGCCGAGACGCCGCCGCGGTCGCGCGCCGAGATGGAGGCCCTGGCGGCGCTGCCGGGCGTGCGCAGCGAGCGACTACCGCGGGGCAAGCTCTCGGTGCACGAGGAGTTTCCCGACGACGTCTATGCGGCGATAAAGCCCTTCCTCGCGCAATGATCGTTCCGCCGCTTGGATGTGCGCCGCCGTCAGCGCCCGCCGGACAGGCCGGGAATCGCCACGCCGAAGGTTTGCGCGATGAGAAAGATATTGAGCGCCAGCACCACGGCAGTCCCCACCGTGGCGGTGATGCGGGTCGCTCGGCCATTGGTGAAGGTGCCCATGATGTCGCGCCTGCCGGTGAAGATGAGAAGCGCGACCATCGGCAATGGCAGCGCCAGGCTGAGCACGACCTGACTGATGACCAGCGCGTTCGTCGCGTTGACGCCGAGCGCGACGACGACGAAGGCCGGCACCATCGTGATCAGCCTGCGCGCCCAGATCGGAATGCGAAATCCGACGAAGCCCTGCATGATCATCTGGCCGGCCATTGTTCCGACCGTCGAGGCCGACACCCCGGAGGCGATGAGCGAGATCAAAAACACTCCCGCTGCGCCGGCGCCGAGAAGCGGGGTCAGCGTATGATAGGCGGTCTCGATCTCCGCAACTTCGGGATGGCCGGCGTGGAACGCGCCCGAGGCCATGATCACCATGGCCAAGTTGACCAGCCCGGCGAGCGTGAGCGCGAGAATGACTTCCTGGTTGGAGAAGCGCAGCACTTTGCGCCGCTCGGCGTCGTCGCGCACCGGCATGCGCGCCTGCGTCAGGCCGGAATGCAGATAGACCGCGTGCGGCATGACGGTCGCGCCGATAATGCCGACGGCCAAGAGCAGCGCCTGGCCGTCGGCAAGCTGCGGCGTAAAGGTATGGAAAGCGACCGCGGCCCAATCGACCGGAGCGATGAACATCTCGGCGAGATAACAGAGCGCGATGATGCTCACCATGGCGCCGATGATCAACTCGATCGGCCGGAAACCAAAGCCCTCGAACAAAAGAATGCCGTAGGTCACGATCGCGGTAACGACCATCCCAGCCAACAGCGGCATCTGCAACAGCAAAGAAAGCCCGATGGCGCCGCCGAGGAACTCGGCGAGATCGGTCGCCATGGCGGCAATCTCGCTGATCACCCACATCGCCCAGACCAGCGGCCGCGGAAAATGATCGCGGCACAGTTCGGCGAGGTTGCGGCCGGTGACGATGCCGAGCTTGGCCGAAAGCCCTTGGAACAGCATCGCGATCAGATTGGCGAGCAACACCACCCAAAGCAGGCCGTAACCGTACTTCGCCCCTGCCTGGATGTTGGTCGCGAAGTTCCCCGGGTCCATATAGGCAATCGAGGCGATGACCGCGGGGCCGGCGAAGACCAGATAGGCGCGCAGCCCGCCGCGCTGTCCGGCCAGCACTTGCCGCGCCGTGGCAACGGCCCGTTCGCTCAGCGATCTCCGCCGCCCGAGCGATTTGGTCATGTCGTGCATGAAGCACCGGCCGCATAGTGTAGCATCAGTTACACTATAGGGATTCGAATGATTATCGTCAATGGCTACACAATGTGGGAATTATATACTTGACACACGCTATATCCTTGGTATATAAGAAGGATCAAGGAGTTAGCAGCTATGCCAAAGAACATGCCCGTTCGGTTTACGAACGAAGATGCGGCCCGGAAACACCTCGAAAAGTTGCAATGGCCGGATGGGCCGATCTGTCCGCATTGTGGCGTTATCGACCGCGCCTCCGCGATCAAGGGTGGGCGTAATGGGCTCTGGTTTTGCAATGCTTGCCGGATGCAGTTCACGGTGACTGTCGGAACGATCTTCGAGCGGTCGAAAATTCCGCTGCATACGTGGTTGTACGCCAATCATCTGCTTTGTTCGTCTAAGAAAGGAATTTCCTCACATCAGTTAAGCCGCATGTTGGGAGTAACCTACAAAACCGCGTGGTTTATGTCGCATCGCATCCGCGAAGCGATGCGGCCCCTTAAGACTGATCCGCTTGGCGGCAATGGTAAGATTGTGGAAATTGACGAAACGTACATCGGCGGCAAAGAACGAAATAAACACCGCAGCGAAAGAAGCAAGGTCGCCGGGAATTGGCGGACCAGGGCGACCAAAGAAATTGCCTTTGCACTGGTCGAACGCGGTGGCCAAGTACGCAGCCATCATGTCCCCTCTGTGAGCGCGAAGAATCTGCGGCCTATCTTGCGAGAGCAAATTGACGCGGCGACTGCCGTAATGAGCGACACCAGCGGCCTAGAGCTACGTTGGGATTTTGCGCGACATGAGACGGTCAACCACAGCATCGGTGAGTATGTGCGCGGCGACGCTCACACAAACACAATCGAGGGATATTTCTCGATCCTTAAGCGCGGGATCAATGGCGTCTATCACCACGTCAGCCCGCAGCATTTGAAGCGCTATCTCGCGGAATTTGATTTCCGCTACAATGAACGCAGTTCGTTGGGGATAACCGACGATATGCGCGCGGAGACAGCCTTGATGAACGCGCGTGGCAAGCGCCTGACCTATGGTAGTGCTGACAAAATCAGGGCGATTTAGGAAGAAGGCTTTTGCTTTTCTTCGCTGGCGCGCTCGGCGGAATCGTCGTCAGAAGCCTGTTTAGACTGTTGTTTTTTCAGCGGAGCATGAGGCTTCGGCGGTGTTTTAAGCATCTGCCGAAGCACGTTATCTTCTAAGGTTCGCTGCAGGTGTCTCGCCATGAAGGCCGATCTTGAGGATGCATTAGTCCCAGTCAAGTGGGCCGAGGCCCAAATCCCAGTCCTGCAAGAACGGCTCTTGGCTTGGCAACGTAGTCGCCCATACGAGATTGTCACGGAGAACGACCCGCAACGCTCCGATATGGAATTGCTTGTCGCCTATCGTAAAAAGCCGCTTGATCCTCTCATCGTCGGTGATGTTGGCGCTATCATCAATTCCGTCAGAACAGCCCTCGATCTTACGATAGCGGCTGTCGTGGCGCGCCACGGTATAGTACCTGATCGCGCACCCAATTTCCCCAACGCCAAAACGTCCAATGATTTTTCGACAGCCGTCAAGAAATTGGAAACCGAATATGGGTGTTCCCCCACTGAAGTCGCCTACATCGAACGAGCAAAAGCTTATGACGGTGGGGACGCGGTTCTCTGGCATATCTGCAAGCTTGATAACCTGCGGAAGCACCAACGATTGCTCACTGTCGAACCAATTCCATCGACGGTTAACATCAGTTGGATTTATTATGCTGAGAGAATCATGGAACACTCCCATGCGCAGAATAAAACCAAACTGTATCGTATCCCGCGCGGCGTTTTTCGACCGACAGATGGCAATACCAATCTCACCCCGGATATATTTCTCAACGAGGCCCCCAGTGGGGTAGGCATACATCCAGCCATAGTCGCATTGCGGGTCTACAGCGAGCGGGTCTACTGGTTGATTTCCGAGTTTCCGTAACTGTTGCGCGCACACGGCGCACGCCTAATCTGGCATCCCCTCTTGCTACATTGTGGAGAATTACATTCGAGGGGATGCCTCGCCTCAACCCACGCATCGGCCTGTCGAAAAACTCGTTACGAATGCCCATTGCGTGTGTCAAGTATATAATTCCCCACAATGTAGCCGTTGTTACACTTTGACACGCATCGGCAGACGTGGTCTGCGCTGGCGGGTCGGATCATTTCCTTGAGGATTGTCGGGACACCAATGATCACGGCGGCGACGGACGTGGCAAAACGGCGGCAAGGCCGCGGCGCGGCCAAGCTGCCCGCGGAAGGAACCCAGGCGCGCCGCTTCGGCAAGACGCGCTCGGCCCAGTCAACGGCGTTGCTGGAAGATTATGTCGAGCTCATTGCCGATCTCTTGGCAAGCGTCGGTGAGGCGCGACCGACGGACATCGCCCGGCGTCTCGGCGTGTCTCACGCCACCGCGGTCAAGACCATCGCGCGCTTGAAACGAACCGGATTGGCGACCGCGCGCCCCTATCGCGGGGTGTTCTTGACCGAGAAGGGACAGGCGCTGGCCGACCGCGTGCGCGTGCGCCACCGCCTGGTCGTCGATCTGCTCTGCGCGCTTGGCGTTCCGACCGAGTCGGCGGAGGCGGACGCCGAGGGAATCGAGCACCACGTCTCGGAAACCACGCTGAAGGCGTTTGCGGAATTTCTCAAACGGGGCTGATCATCCGCCCACTCGCGGAGAGGATAAAGCTCACGCGGCGTGATCGGTGAGCGCCTCGACGATGCCGTCGACGATTTCCTCGACCAAAGCTTTGTCGTCGCCTTCGCCCATGACGCGGATCACCGGCTCGGTGCCCGACGGGCGCACGACCAGCCGGCCATGACCGTTGAGACGCTGTTCCGCATCCTCGATCACCGAGCGCACTTTTGAATTTTCCAGCGGTTTGCCGCTGCGGTAGCGCACGTTCTTGAGTACCTGCGGCAGGGCGGCGAAGCGGTGGCAGACCTGCGACACCGGCTTGTTCCGCTTCTTCACCACGGCGAGCACTTGCAGCGCGGCGACGAAGCCGTCGCCGGTCGTGGTGTAGTCGGAGAGGATGATGTGGCCCGACGGTTCGCCGCCGACATTGTAGCCGCGCTCGCGCATGCATTCGAGCACGTAGCGGTCGCCGACCGGCGTGCGCACCAGGTCGAGCTTGAGCGATTGCAGGTGCCGCTCGAGGCCGAGATTCGACATCACCGTGGCGACGATGCCCGGCTTGGCGAGCCGTCCGTCCTCGCGCCAGCTCTCCGCGATCACCGCCAGAAGCTGGTCGCCCTCGATCAGATGGCCGCGCTCGTCGGCGATCACGACGCGGTCGGCGTCGCCGTCGAGCGCGATGCCGATATCGGCGCGCATCTCGCGCACCTTGCGGCAGAGCGCGGCGGGGTCGGTCGAGCCGCACTCGCGGTTGATGTTGAAGCCGTCCGGCTCGACGCCGATCGATACGACGTCGGCGCCGAGCTCCCAGAGCGCTTCCGGGGCGACCCGATAGGCGGCGCCGTGCGCACAGTCGATGACCACGCGCAGGCCTTCGAGCGAAAGGTTGCGCGGCAGCGTGCGCTTGGCGAACTCGATATAACGGTCATGGACGCCGTCGATGCGCTTGGCGCGTCCGAGGTCGTGGCTTTTCGCCAGACGCTTGGTCACGTTGGCGTCGATCAACGCCTCGATCTCCTGCTCGACTTCGTCCGACAGCTTGTAGCCGTCCGGCCCGAACAGCTTGATGCCGTTGTCGTCGAACGGGTTGTGCGAGGCCGAGATCATGACCCCGAGATCGGCGCGCATCGAGCGCGTGAGCATGGCGACGGCCGGCGTCGGCATCGGCCCGAGCTGCAGCACGTCCATGCCGACCGAGGTGAAACCGGCGATCAGCGCGGTCTCGATCATGTAGCCGGAAAGCCGGGTGTCCTTGCCGATCACCACGCGATGGCGATGATCGCCGCGGCGGAAGACGAGGCCGGTCGCTTGTCCCACCTTGAGCGCTAATTCGGCTGTAATCACGCCGTTGGCGCGGCCGCGAATACCGTCGGTACCAAAATACTTACGAACCATGTTGCCCCGCCGCTTGCCTCTCCAGAAGCGCATATTACCCCCTTTCGAGTGGGGCACGCTTCAAAAAATTTTCGACAATGTTACCGGCGCCGGCAACCCACCGGTCAGCATTAAGTTCGATGGTGGCTTGAGCAATCCACCTGTTCACCCGCCTTGGTCAGGCAGGGTCCTTGTCGCATGCACTGTGCGGCGGTTGGGTGACCGCCACCGGGTCGGAAGCAGGAAAGGTATCCTCCAATCCACGGTCAAGCGCCTCCTCAAGCTTCCGTTTCTTCGCCGCCCTGCGCTTCGCCTCCGGATCCAGCTCCTCCGTATGTCGCCGTTGATCCGCCGGCTTGTACCTTTGATCCATCATGGTCTTTTCCTGGAATGCAGGGCTGGCGGCGGGCCGCGCTGATAGTAGGGTTAACGCGCGCCCAGCGACCGGTGTTCCTTTTCGCCGCGGTATCGCCCGGGAGACTCCTCGGGCTTTATGCTATTTGAGGGGACGTTGGAGCCGGGGACCGCCAGCCATGAAAACCATGACCTCGATCGAGGACCTGCGGCAGGCTGCCCGTCGTCGCGTGCCGCGGGCGTTCTTCGAATATGCCGAAGGGGGCTCCTATGCCGAAGAGACGCTTGCCGCCAACCGGGCCGATCTTGAGCGCATCACACTGCGCCAGCGGATTTTGGTCGACGTCTCCAAGCGCAGCACGCGCACCACTATTCTCGGCGAGCCGGCGTCGCTCCCGCTCGCGCTGGCGCCGATCGGGCTTTGCGGCATGCAACACGGAGACGGCGAGATCCTGGCCTGCCGCGCCGCGCACGAGGCGGGAATCCCGTTCTGCCTGTCGACGATGTCGATCTGCTCGATCGAAGACCTCGCTGCGGCCGTCGACAAGCCGTTCTGGTTTCAGCTTTACGTCATGAAGGACCGCGGCTTTGTGCGCGCCCTGATCGAACGAGCCGCCGCCGCAAAGTGCAGCGCCCTGGTGCTCACCGTCGATCAGCAAGTCCTCGGCCAGCGCCACCGCGATATCAAGAATGGCATGACCGTCCCGCCGGAGTTCCGCATCCGGAACATTATCGACATCGCCAGCAAGCCGGCCTGGGCGCTCAGTATCGTCCGCGGCAAACGCAGAACCTTTGGCAATCTCGCCGGCCATATCCGCGGCATGACCGATGTCAATTCGCTGTCGCAATGGTGCGCCGAGCAGTTCGATGCGGCGCTGAGCTGGAAGGACGTCGAGTGGATCGCCGGCCTCTGGCCGGGAAAACTCATCCTCAAGGGCATCCTCGATGTCGAGGACGCGCGCGTCGCCGCCAAGACCGGCGCGGCGGCTCTGGTAGTGTCGAATCATGGCGGCCGGCAGCTCGACGGCGCGCCGTCTTCGATTTCCGCGCTGACGCCGATTGCCGAAGCCGTCGGCTCCTCGATCGAGGTGTTGTTCGACGGCGGCGTCCGCTCCGGCCAGGACGTCATGCGCGCCATCGCGCTCGGCGCGCGCGCCTGCCTCTCCGGCCGCGCCTATATTTACGGGCTTGGCGCCGGCGGGCAGGCCGGAGTCGCGCGTGCCATCGAGATCATCCGCAACGAGCTCGATGTCAGCATGGCGCTTACCGGCATGACCAAGATCAACGATATCGATCGCCGCGTGATCGCCACGACCGGGCTGCGTTGATCGGAGACGGCTTGCCGGCGCGGCGGCAGGCGTTTACGCTTCGTCAAGCAGGCCGCGAGAACGTTCAGCGCGCGGGCTCTCAAATCGAGCCGTATGGGTGAGGAGGGGAGCATGCGTAATCTTGCCGTGCCGATTGCTGCCATTGCCGCCCTCGCCGTATTCACCGTGTCGGCGCCGAGCGCGCGCGCCGACCTGGTCGGGGCGGCGGCGGGTGCTGGAACCGGGCTCCTGGTCGCCGGTCCCGTGGGCGCCGTCGCCGGCGGCGTCATCGGCGGGGTCTTCGGTCGACCGTTCTGGGGCCCGCCGATCGGTCGCGGGGCGTGCTGGACCGATGATCATTTCCAGCGCCATTGCCGCAAGCATTGGTGAGCAGGGGTCATTGCCAGCGAAACGAGCAATCGGTTGGCGGCGCCAAATTTCGGTTGCGTCGTCGCTTCGCGCTGCGCAATGACCAGGCCAACTTGACCGCCTACTCCTCCTTGTACCCGTAAGCCGGCACGTTGCCGCTCGCGCCGTAGTATTTGTAGGGCAGGAATTTGCCTGACATGGTCAGCCTCACGCGGTCGCCCTTGGGGTCGGTCTGGCGTTCGAGCTGCAAGTCAAAGTCGATCGCCGACATAATGCCGTCGCCGAACTCCTCTTCGATCAACGCTTTCAAGGCCGGGCCGTTGACCATGACGAGTTCGTAGAAGCGGTAGATGAGCGGGTCGGTCGGCGGCATCGGCGTGCCGCGGTAAGGCACCTCGTTGAGCAGCGCCTGTTCGCTCGGGCTCAGCCCGAACAGTTCGGCGGCCTTTGCCGCCTGCGGCTTGGTCAGCTTCATCTGCCCAAGGACCGCACCAGCGATCAAGAGCGGCGACATGCCGCCGATTTCGCTGCAAATATGTTTCCAGCTCCACCCGTTTTCGCGCTTGATGCCGAGCATTTTCTCGGTGAGTTCGGCTCGCGTCATGGATGACTCCTATCGCGTCTTGCCCGGATTGCGGCTGGCAATAAGACGAGCAATTGCCATGCCAGCCGGCAACGCGCGCTAGAGCCGCCGAGCCGACCGCCGCGGGCATTCACATTGGCGGATAGACGCCGGCACGGCTGACCGTGATGTTCGGCGCTTCGAGGGCGCCGTCGGGCAGGCTCTTCGCCGCAGCGACGAACACTTTTTCGCCCGGCTTGAGGTCGGCCATGCTCGCCGGGGCAAACATGACCACTTCGACGTTCGCAGGCACGATGAATTTCTTCTCGCCGTCCTTGTATTTCAGGACCAACACCTCGCCGTCGACGCTGGCGACGACGCTGTCGACATTGGCGTTGGTCATGGTGCTGTTCGGCATGAGGTCCCAGGGCCGGTGGCCTTCGCCGGTGCCGCGCATCGCTTCCGGGAAAATATGGATTTCCACCGCCTTCTGGCTGCCGTCCGGCTGCGGCATGGCGGTGATGCCGACGAAGCCGCCCTCTTTGACGTCGGCGAGCGACATCCGAACCACGGTGCGCACCGGCGCGCCGTCCGCGAGCCTCACCGTCATCGCCGCGCCGTCGCGTCCCTTGACTGTCAGCACCGGTCCATCGACGCTCGTGATCGTGCCGCGCACGCGCACGGTCTGCGGCTGTTGCGCCAGCGCCGCCAGCGTTGAAGCCGCGAACAGCAAGGCGAGGGTGCTCGCCCGCCGCATTCTTCCGGTCGCTTTCATCGCCATCATCGTCATCTCCCCAACGGCCGCTCCGCGCCCGTGCTACGGCGAACGGGTTGAAATCGCAAAGCCGCTTAAGTTATTCCGCCGGCCCCGCCGATAGAAGAGGCGAGGTCGGTCTCGAGCAGAGCGCGCAGCTCCGGAGTCACGGCGGGTTTCTTCCCGAACCACAGGGCGAAGCCGCCCACCGCCTGATGGAGCAGCATACCAAGCCCGTCGGCGGTACGCAGATTGCGCGCTTGCGCCGACCTCAGCAGTGTCGTCATCAGCGGCACATAGACCAGGTCGGCGACGACCGCGTCGCCGGGCAACCGTGCCGCTTCGATTGCGAGATCGGGCTGTCCCGCCATTCCGAGCGTCGTGCTGTTGACGAGAAGCCCGGCGTCGGCAAGCGCGGCGTCCGCCGCATCCCAACCGAGAGGTTGCACGCGTTCCCCGAAACGGGCGCGCAAAGCCTCGGCGCGGTCGAGCGTACGGTTGACGACGACGATGCGCTCGACGCGGCGTTCGAGGAGGCCATAGACCACCGCGCGCGCGGCGCCGCCGGCGCCGAGCACGACCGCCTTGTGGAGGCCGCGATGCCAGTCCGGCGCACAAGCGTCGAGATTGTCCAGAAATCCTTCGACATCGGTATTGGTCGAACGCAGGACGCCGTCGAGCCACAGCGTGTTGGCGGCGCCGACGGCGCGGGCGCGATCGTCGGGCTCCGACAGAGCAAGCGCCGCTTCCTTGTGCGGCACGGTGACGTTGCCGCCGACATAACCGTGCGCGGCGAGCGAGCGCACGAACGCCGCGAACGCCGGCGGCGGCACCGCCTCGCGCCGGTATGCGCCGGCGATCCCGTAATGCTTAAGCCAATAATTGTGAATGAGCGGCGAGCGCGAATGCTCGACCGGCCAGCCGATGACGCAGGCCGCGCGGGCGGCCGTCCCGCCGTTCTTGCGCACCATATCTCACCCCGGGCGATCGCGGTGGGAGATTTCGACCACGCGGGCGCGGGCGGCGAGCGCGTCGACCAGCGCGTCGGCCTTGGCCTTGTTCGCGGCATCGAGATTGGCGTCCCATTCATCCAGCAGATAGACGGGCGCATCGGTTGAATCGACGATTTCCTCGAGCGATTTCAACTGCCGCTCGCCGGAGGAGAAGCCAAGCTTCTTGTCCATCGAGTCGGCGATCACCACCGTTCTGTCCGTTTCATCGCCTCCGACTTCGACTGGGTCCACGCCGCCGGCAAACTTGAAAGCGAGCCGGTCCGAGGTCGGCCAATAAAAGGCGCGCCTGCGCATCTCGGTCTTGAGGCTCGCCAGCAGCGAGGACTTGCCGGTGCCGTTGGCGCCGCGGACGTTGATGCGGCCGGTCGGCCTCGCCAGGACGATGCGCAGTGCGTCGTTCACCGAAGAGACGACGTTGGCGTCCTTGCCTTCCCGCAGCACCAGCCGGTCGAATTTGATCCGGTTGTCGAAGGTCGCGTCGGGCTGCGGCAGCATGTTGGCGGCGACCCCGCCGAACCGCGTCCAGATGGCGATGAAATCGTTCCAGCCGGTGGCGAGCAGGTGCAGCTCGTAGGTCATCTCGATCTGCCGCGGCAGCGTCGTCGCCAGCGCGATCAGCAGCGCGGTGTTGCCCGCGTTGTGCACCGCGACCACCGCCATGGCGGCGAAGACGATGGCGAGACTGATGATGCCGCTCATCGCGCTCATGCCCTCGCGCGCCACGATGGCGCGGATCTGCGCGGTCAAGGCCACGCGCAACCGGGCCTTGAAGCCGGCGAGCCAGAGCCTGAGATTGTAGCGGTTGCCGCTGAAGATGTTGTCCCACGCGGTATAGCCCTGCGCGGTCACGCGGTTGTTCATGCGCTGATTTTCCAGATAGGTGCGTGCGATCGGATTTTGCAGCACCCATTGCATCAACAGCAAAGTGGCAAACGCGCCGACATAGGCGAACGGCAGGCTCAAATCGATTTCCGCCCCCAGCACGATGGCATTGAAGACAAGCCCGAGAAAGAGCTTGAGCGAGAACTCGAGCTCGTACACCAGGCTGAAGAAGCACTGGAACGTCTCGCCGGTCAGAAACGGCTCGACCTGTTCGCGCGCCGGCTTGTCGTTGAGCAGCTTGACCTTGCCGCGATTCTCGCGCGCGAAACGCAGCATGAATTTGCCGAAGCCGCGGTAGCCGGCGCGCTCGGCGAAAATCCAGCTGATGACGCTGGCCACGTAGGAGGCCGATTGCGCGCTCAGAATCCAGGCGAGATCGGCGAGCAAGAACCGGCCCTCGGCGACCTTGCGCCCGGCACTGATCACCAGCCAGGTCGTCCCGGCGGCGAGCATCGCCTCGAGCATCATCAGGACCAGCATCGCGAAAAGCGACGGCGACAGCAGATAGCTCGCCAGCTCCACGCGCGAAATCTGCTTTTGTCTCATGGCGGTCCCGGAGGAAAGACAGAGTGTAATGCCAACTCGGCGTCCAGTTTACCGGCATCCGGGCACGAGTTTAAGCGAGCCCGCGCGGGGCGTCGCGGTGAATTCACGCGTCTTGTCAGGGGCTTTTCATCCGGCCCGGCCGGCAGGCGCGGACGCCGGCACGGCCTCAGACTTGGGCCGATCGGCCGTCTCGCCAACTCATTTTCCCGTCGGCCGATATTTTCCAACTGCCGGACCGTCGACGGGCGCAAAAAGTAGAAGCCGAAAGCCGGGTTCTGGTAATACATCTGCGCGAATCCAACTAGGCAAATGCAACACATGGCGATGAGATGCTGACAATGTCGCGCCGGAAACTGATTCCCATGCTCACCGGTCTGTTCGGATTGCGGCGTTCGCTAGGTCCGAGCCCGGCCGGAGCCGAGGACGGCGCCTTCCCCGCCGATTTCGTGTGGGGCGCTTCGACCGCCAGCTATCAGATTGAAGGAGCGGCCGAGGCGGATGGTCGCGGCAAGAGCATCTGGGATGTCTTCTCCCACACGCCGGGACGGGTGAGGGGCGGCGATACCGGCGACGTCGCCTGCGACCACTACCACCGCTGGCGCGAGGACATTGAATGGCTCGCGCGCGGCGGTTTTTCCGCCTATCGCTTCTCGACGGCGTGGCCGCGCATCTTGCCTGCGGGCTCCGGCGCCGTCGAGGCCCGCGGCCTCGATTTCTATGATCGGCTCGTCGACGGGCTGATCGCGCACGGCATCGCGCCCTGGCTGTGCCTCTACCATTGGGATTTGCCGCAGGCATTGCAGGACGAGGGCGGTTGGCTCAAGCGCGACATCGCGGAAAAATTCGCCGACTACGCGCGAATCGTGGCGCGGCGCTTGGGCGACCGCGTCAAGCATTGGGCGATGTTCAATGAGCCGAACGTGCACGCGTTATTCGGCCATGGCGTCGGCTACCATGCACCCGGCCTGACCGGCCTGCCCAACATGGCGGCCGCGATTCACCACCAGAACTTGGCGCAGGGCCGCGCACTGCAGGCGCTGCGCGCGGAGCGTAACGACCTTCGCCTGGGCACGGTCATCAACCTACAGCCGATGCGGCCTGCCTCGACCGCCGCCGAGGATTATCGCGCCGCGGCCCGCTCCGACGCGTTCTGGAATGGCGCTTTTCTTGACCCGCTGTTCAACGGCGCATATCCGCCGCTGATCGCCGAGCATTTCGCCGCGCTGGCGGCGGCCGGCGATCTGCAGGCGATCCGGCAGCCGATCGACTTTCTCGGACTGAATTACTACTCGCCCATGTACATCGCCGATGCACCGCAGAGCCTGCTCGGTGCGTGGTTCGGGGCGACGCCGCCCGGCACGCGCTTCACCGCATTCGGCTGGCCGATCGACCCCAGCGGTCTCACCGACGTGCTCGGCCGCTTGCGCGACGATTACGGCAATCCGGACGTGTACATCACCGAGAACGGCGCCTGCTTCGACGACTGCGTCGAAGCCGACGGCACCGTGCGCGATCTCGACCGCGTCGATTTCCTGCGCGATCATATCGCCGAAGCGCGCCGAGCGCTCGCCGCCGGCGTCAAGCTGCGCGGTTATTTCGTCTGGTCGCTCATCGACAATTTCGAATGGGCGGAGGGCTACAGCCGCCGCTTCGGCGTGGTCCATGTCGATTTCACGACATTAAAGCGCACGCCGAAATCGTCCTTTGCGTATCTGTCGGAAACGATGCGGCGCAGGTCGTGAGAGGTCGGCTGCACTATCCCGCGTGTGCCGGATCGCTCACTTCCACTTGCACGCTCCGGGATAGAGAATGCGTATGCCTTGCCGCTCGGCGAGGCATTTGTTGGTCCAGGCCGGATGTTGGAAGCCGTTTTTCTCAGCAACGCAGTTCAGCGTCAAAGCCCATGGACACATCTTTTCGGCGGCCATGGCAGCGGCCGGAGCGGCAATAATCGCCCCGGCGATCCCGGCCAGCAGCACGAGAGATGAAGTCGTTCGCAGAATTCGCATGTCAATCCCCCCCAATGAACGGGATCGCTCAAGGCATCCCGGGCAACGCTTAACACGGCCGTTCGGCGAAGCGGAAGGCCGATCTGTCGCAACAGATTAATGTTCCCCAGAAAATCAATGCCGATCGCGCGCGGCGGCACTAATCGCACGGAGCAACGCCGTACGGTCGCCGGCGAGCGCGCCGCGCACCGATTGCAGCGCCCCAATCTCCCCCATTTCGCGCTGGCGCTTGACGGTGGCCGACGCCATCAACGGCTCGATGCCGAGCTCGCGCAGCGTAGCGGCGACTTCTTCCATTTCGGCGGCGCGGCGCTCGCCATGGATCGCCATGCGCTCGAGGTTGTAGGGGACGATCTTTGACCAGTCGAGGCCGGGATAATTGTTCTTGAGCGAGGTAGCGACCTCGTCGACGACGCCGGCGCGTGCGGCGGCCAGAAAACACTCCAGCGTCAGCGCCTCGATCCCCTTGGTCATCACGCTGCGTACCATCTTGATGGCCGCCGCGGCGCCGACTTCGGCTCCGGCGATGGTCACGCGCATGCCGAGCGCGGCCAATACGGGAGCGACGGCCTCGGCATGCGGACCGGCGGCGAGCATTGGCGTCCGATGCCGCGCCGGATGCACCGGCGCGAGCACGGCGACATCGACGTAGCGGGCGGCGTCGCCGAGCAGCTTCGCCGTGTCCTGCTTGCGTCCGGGCGCGACCGAGTTGATGTCGAGGAAAAACGGTTTGCCGGCGAGGTGCGCCTTCACCGATTGCGCCGCCTCGACGCTCGAGGACGCGGTGACCGCGGATACGATCATCTCCGCCCCGCTTACCGCCGCTGCGGCGGACTGGGCGCAGCGGACGCCGATAGCTGCGCCGCCACGCAGCAGCCCTTCGCCCTCGGCTTGCGGAAACAGAATGTCCCAGGCCGACATGTGCTCGACGCCGGCCTCGCGCAGGCCCGAGGCGATAGCCTGGCCCGCCTCGCCAAAGCCGATGAAACAGATGGTCGGCTTCATGTTTGATCAGACAACGTCATTGCCGGGCAGGGTGCTGGCAGGGAGCCGGAATTCATAGCCTCGGTCCTAGCGGAATGACAGCGGATACGGCCTGGCACGCAGTGGGTTACCTCCGGGCCTAACGCCTCAGGTCCGGGCCCGCGCCGCGGGCGAGCCTCGAAATGACATTTTTCATGTGTCTCGGCAATGTCGTGCAGTTTTCAGTGGGACCAACGCCTGTATAGGATGGAGCCGAGAATCAGTTCCCGCGCCGGATCCTTGCATGAAACGTCTCTCCTGCCGCGATCGTCTCGAACACGCCCTATTCCGCATCGCGGAGCCGGACGGGGAGGGGCTGCGGGCCTGTCTGACCGTCTATTCCGCGGCGGCGCGGGCCGCCGCCGATGCGGCCGACGCGCGGGCGGCTGTCGGCGTGTCGCTCGGGCCGCTCGACGGGGCGATCGTCAGCATCAAGGATTTGTTCGATGTTGCCGGCGAGCGGACGCGCGCCGGCTCGAAAATCCTCGCCGAGGAGGCGGCGCCGGCCGAGGCCGACGCGCCGGTGGTGCGCCGATTGCGCGCAGCCGGCGCCGTGATCGTCGCCAAGACCAACATGACCGAGTTCGCCTATTCGGGCATCGGCGCCAATCCGCATTTCGGCACGCCGGGTAATCCGCGCGACCGGGCGCGCATACCGGGCGGCTCCTCGTCGGGCGCAGCGGTCGCCGTTGCCGACGGCATGTGCGAGATTGCGATCGGGTCGGACACCGGCGGCTCGGTGAGGATTCCGGCGGCGCTGTGTGGCCTCGTTGGTTTCAAGCCGAGCCGCCAGCGCGTCCCCACTGACGGCGCGTTCCCGCTGAGCTACTCGCTCGATTCGGTCGGGCCGCTGGCGCGCAGCGTCGCCGATTGCGCCAAGGCCGACGCCATCCTCGCCGCCGAGGATTTTTTGCCGCTCGAGCCGGTCGCGCTGGCGGGGCTGCGCTTCGGCGTTGTCCAGGGGTTGCCGCTCGAGACGCTCGACGAGACTGTCGGCGCGGCGTTTGCCGCGGCGATCAGGCGGCTCGAGGAGGCCAGCGCGCGGCTCACGCACGAAGCCCTTCCGGTGCTTGACGACATGAGAGCGGTCTATGCCAAGGGCGGCATCCTGCCGGCGGAGGCCTGTGCCATTCATCGCGACCGGCTGCAGCGACGTGCCGCCGACATCGACCCGAATGTCCGCGCCCGCATCGAGCGCAGCCTGGCCATCACGGCAGCCGATTACGTCGATATGCAGCGCGAACGCGCACGGCTCGTGCGGGCGATGAACTCGCGGCTTGCCGCGCTCGACGTGCTCGTCATGCCGACGACGCCGATCGTCGCGCCCACGATGGCGGAAGTGAAGGACGCGAAAGATTTCGCGGTGCGCAACGCCCTGCTTCTGCGCAACACCTCGATCGTCAATTTCTTCGATCTCTGCGCCATTTCCTTGCCGCTTGCGGCCACGCTCCCGGTCGGACTCATGCTCGTCGCGCGCAATGGCGAGGATCGCGGCTTGCTGCGCATTGCCGCGGCTGCGGCCGAGGTTTTGCGCGGCTGACCGGCGTTGCTCCGGATCGGGCAGCCGCGTAAGATTTCACAAAATCCAAGGAGGATGCCGCGATGACCCGAATCCGCATGCTCGCCGACCGGCGTCAGGCAATCGCCGGTGCCGCCGCAACCGCCGCCATATTCGCCGCGCCGGTCATCCTGCGCGCGCAGGGCGGCGCGCTGAAGGTCGGCGTGCTGCTGCCGCGTTCGGGAATACAGGCCGGGATCGGACAAGATTGTCAGCGCGGCGTCGACATCGCCCCTGCGATTCTGAAGTCGCTCGGCCTGCCGGACCTCGCGCTCATGAACGCCGACACCGAATCGAATGTCGATACCGCGCGCGCCAGAGCCGAAAAGCTGATCAGCGAGGGCGCGCAGCTCCTGGTCGGCGCCTTCGATTCCGGGCAGAGCAGCGCCATCGCCCAAGTCGCCGAACAGAAGGGCATTCCCTTCGTGATCAACATCGCCGCCGCTCCGGCCATCACCGAGCAAGGCTACAAGTTCGTGTTCAGAAACTTCCCGACCGCGGCGACGATTCTCAGCGACGCCTTCTCCGACCAAAAGGAAATCTTCGCCATCGTCGGCGCGGCGCCGAAGACCGTCGTCTTCATGCATGTCAACGACACCTACGGTACGGCCATGGCAAAGGGCATCGGCGCGGTCATGCCGAAATTCGACATGCCCTACACGATCGCCGAGGAGATCGCGTATGACCCGGCGGCGCGCGACCTGTCCGTCGAGGTGGCGAAGGCCAAGGCGACCAATGCCGATGCGCTGCTCCTGGTCAGCCGCCTCAACGACGCGATGCTGTTGACGCGGGAACTGGTGAAACAGCGCTGGACGCCGCAGGCGATCCTCAGCATGGGACCGGGTTGGTATGAGGACCAATACATCAAGACGCTGGGTAAGCTGTCCGACGGCCCGATCAGCTTCGTCCCCTGGTACGATCCGCACAAGAAGCTGACGCAGGTCCTCGAATCGGCCTTGGCCAAGGCCGATCCGGGCGTCAACCTCAACACCAACCACGTCTTCACTTTCGAGGCGCTGTTGGTTGCCGCCGACGCCTACAAACGAGCCGGTTCCGCGGATCCGAACGCGCTTGCCGATGCCATCCGCGCCACCAACATCATCAATAATGTCAGCATCGGGCCGGGCATCACGTTCAACGCCAAGGGACAGAACGACAAGGTGAGGGACGGCGCCATCCAGAATCGCGGCGGCAAGCTGCTCACGCTGGCGCCGAAGGAAGCCGCCAATGCCCAGCCGGAGTGGCCGTTACCGTCGTATCAAAATCGCGGATGATGGGCGCGATTCAACCTGAAGCGATTGCGCCCTAGTACAAGCCGCCCTGCACCATATCCTGATCGCGTGGTGGGCGATCGCCGGAAGGCGCCGCCTGCGCATTTGCTTTCTCGGTGGCCGCGGGCGACGCCGTCGCTTCCTTGCTTGCCTGTCCGTGGGCAATGAACTCCTCATAGCCGGGAGCGCCGGGCCGCGGCGGAACGTCATCGGGCATGCCGCCGGCCCAGTGCGGCCAATGATCGGCGACGTATCCGGAAAATGAGCCGCACGACCCGAGAGCAAATCCGAGACAAAGCACCGCCATCGGCGCGAACATCCGCTTCATATACCGACCGCCGAGTTAAGCCGCCAATCCTTTCGAAGACCGGCTCGATCGTGCGAGCTTGCCACCATTATTATCCGCGTTGGGTGTCCTTGAGCAACTAACGGATCTCAGATGCAGAGCTTTCGTGGCGGGACTGTGTCTGTCCGGCAGATCTGGCGGCGCGCGAATCCCGGCCGGGCCTGATCGGCCGTTGCATCGCGACTTGATTCATGGCGGTCGATTGCTTCGTGCGGGGTTTCAGCATAGTCGTTGATGGAGCGGACGGACAAGGGTAACAAGGTTGTTCCCACGGGAACGGCGAAGCGTATTTTCTCTGCGGTACGCAGCCGGCGCCGCGCTGCTGCTAGCGCTCGCCGTGGCGCCGGGGTGCAGCGAGCTCGTTCTGTCGATGGAGGAGGCGCCGGCATCGGGCGCGGATCCACGCTACAGCGAGCTCGTCGCCCGTCACCTCGACACCGTATTCAAGGATCGTGCATTCTACGATGCGTTCGAAATATCGGGACTTCGCTGGGTGCATTCGCTCAAGGGCTGGACTTGGCTCACTTGCGTTCGCTTCCAAGATCGCGGACATCGTCGTGTCTATGCCCTGTTCATCAAAGACGGCGCCGTCATCGATGGCCGGTATGCCGTTCAAACCGACGCCTGTGATGCCCAGACCTATGTGCCGTTTGATGCAATGAGGCCGGCGAATGCCGGCTTTCAGCAGCCGCTTTACTAGAGCGTGATCTGGAAAAGTGAAAACCCAGTTTTCCGAAAAGATCATGCTCCACTAAAGAAATTAGAGCGCAATCGCTTCAGGTCGTCGTCCTGAACGGCGATCGAACGTTGTGCCACCCGTCAAGGGAGGCGGCTCGATATGCCGAAGCGTCGCGGGCCGCCGAGTTAGTTGCCTAGTGCAGCACTTGATATGCAGCTACCGCCAACTCAATGGCGATCAGGATGACGATGATAATTTCAAGTCGGAAAGACCGCTTGGTATCGATGATATCAGTTAGAATTTCCGCCGTTTCCGCTATGACCGAGAGCTTGCGCGACAGGGCGTCGGCGCGCTCCTTGAGTTCATATTCATCGCCTAGCCGCGCATAAAGCCTGTCCAAATCTGGACGATCCCAAACCACGTCAGGCTTCTCGGTAACAGCCACGCGGCCCGATAATCGGTGCCGCACAAGCAATGCATTGCCGATATGTTTTAGAATGACCCGGCGGCCGGTCCTGATCCATCCTCTTTCCGCGAGTTGTCGCGCGAATGGTTCCACGATGTCGAAGACGGCGGCAACCTCGCGTTCGTCCCGGGCGAGCACGACACTTTTCGACAACGCATCGGCGATGACGACCAAATGCTCTGGCGTGATTTTCCTCAGTAACAAAGGACCACCGGGCAAAACCTGCTCATCTTTATCGGGAGCGAGCTCGATCAATAGCGTTTCTTCCTCGGGCGGGCCGATCGGCCGCACAAGACGAGATCGGAGCCCACCAAGAACCTGCTCTTCTTCGTCCGGCGAGAGACAGGATGTCACCGCCACGCCGTAACGAAACAGTGTCACAAAGCCGGCCTTGCCAAATCGGAAGGTGAGAGGAGCGGTCGATACAACGCCGTAGTGCTCAAGGTTGGATGTGTCGATCCGATCGCTCAACAAGAACGCGCGTACGCGTCTGGTGTTCGAGGTTTGAACTTCGCCGTTCATGACGTCAGGCGCCCCCTCGTGTGCGCATCGTGGCGTTTGCGGCTTCCGTCACCGCATCAGCAGCCGCTCCGTTTTTTGGCGCCGGGCCGCGCCGATGCGCGAGAGACAGTGACCGGTCGCGAACATCGGGGCGCCGCCGCGGACCGCGTCATCGATCAGGTGGACTCAGCCGCTGGGCGCGGTCGCCGACAGAACCCCGCGCAGCAGGCGCCGCAGGCCGTGGAGCTGATCGACCAGGTCGAGGATCACGGGTACGCCCTCGTCATTGATGCCCAACGCCTTCAGGTCATGGATCAAATGCGCCCGAGCGACATCGATCTCCGAGTAGTACGCGCCGTCGTCATCCCGGCGCGGCCGCAGCCAGCCCGCTTCGAGCCACGCGTGCAACGTTTGGGTATTGATCCTTGCCTGGAGGGCAAACTCATGCGCTTCCATGATTAAGTCTCCATGGCTTGGCGTGGGCTATAGGTGCCGCGCCATTGAGCAACGAATTTCTCGAGCTCCGGATCAGGCTTCTCGGGCAGCATGATCCTGAGCGTGACGAATTCATCTCCTTTGCTGCCGTCCACGCGCGGAACGCCCTTCCCCTTCAAGCGCAGCACCGTGCCCGTATTTGACCATTTCGGTACCGTCATGGTCACCGGGCCGGTGGGGGTTGGCACCTTGACCTTGCCGCCGAGCACGGCCTCGCTCAGCGAAATCGGCAAATCGATGTGGATATCGTCACCCTTGCGGGTAAAGACCTTATGCGGGCGCACGTCGACCTCGACCAGCGCGTCGCCCGGCGGGCCGTCCCCGGACCCCGGCCTGCCCTTTCCGCGCAGACGGAGAATCTGCCCGTCATGCGTGCCAGCGGGAATGCGGACGTCCAGCACTGAACCGTCCGGAAGCGTGATCTGCTGCTTGCCGCCGTTGATCGCATCGAGGAAATCAAGCACGAGCCGATAATGCAGGTCCGCGCCGCGCATGCGGAAAGCGGCACGCCCCTCGCGGCCGAAAATCTGGGAAAGAACGTCGTCGGTGGCAAAGTCGGCAAAGCCGGCGTCGCTCGTGTATTGCGAGCCGCCGTCGGCGAAATCTCTGTAGAACCGTTGTTGCGGCCGCTCCGCTCCCGACGCGTCGATTTCACCACGGTCATAACGGGCGCGTTTGTCGGCGTCACCGAGAAGATCGTACGCCGCCGAAACCTCCTTGAACTGCTCCTCGGCCTGCTTGTTGCCCGGGTTGAGGTCCGGGTGCAGCTTCTTCGCCAACCGCCGATAGGCCTTTTGGATGACGTCTTGAGAGGCGTCTCTGTCCACTCCCAGGACCTTGTAGGGATCGGCAGCCAAGCTCGTCTCCTCTCATTCTCATTTGTTCCCAAGAACTCAATACGAAGGGCGACGATGAGAAGTCCTGCGAATGACTTTTCCCGTGCGTGCCCAAATCATCGTCTTTCGATATCAGACTGGGCGCTCGGAAGGCGCGCTGCCCGCAAAAAACAACGCTTCTCAAGCCGTCCGTACAAGCTCGCCCCTCCGCTGCCCAACGCCGCAGCGTTAAGACGGGTCCTTCGACCACAGAGATTTCCGGCCTTTTTGACCAATACTCCCAAATTCGCGGGATTGTTCGCAAGCGTACCCGGGTCTCTGCAATCCCTGCAGACCGCGAAATCCTATTCCATCCTATTCCTTGGCCATGGCGTCGAATGCGGCACCGAAGCCCTTGAACGACACCGGGATGGTCACGTCTCTCTGGGCGGCGTCCTTGAACAGGAGCTTGCCGTTCTCGGTGCGCGCCCGCAGCTTCTTGACAACGTCGTCCTTCAAGTCGGCATCGGCAAAACAGCCATTGCCGACGCAGCGCTTGAACGTGGCGCTGATTCCCGGATCCTTCTCATCCATGACAAGCGTGACGCCTGCCGGAAGCCAGACATTGATGGGCACCTGGAAGACGATCCGCACTGGATCGCTCTTGGTCGGGCGGCCGATGGCAACCTGAGAAACCGGCTGCCCCTGGACCTGCGAGGTCTGTTCCACCTCGCAGCTCTTGACCGCGGCGTGCAGCTGGCAGCGCACCGTCCAATCGTCGTAGGTCGCGGTGGTCAGCCGCGGAACTTGGGCTAGCGCCGGACCGCCCGCGGCCAGCAACAGGCAAATGATCCAACTGATGAGCCGATGCATGGGGCGCTCTCCTTGCTCGCGCGACACTGCCGATCTGCTGTTCGCCTACATTCCGGCAGGCGTCAATACCGGAGCATGGGCACGGTGAATGGCTCGATTGCCGTATCGGTCTCCGCGCTTTGCGGTGCGGCGGGCAAAACACCGCATTGTGAACAGAACAATCGCACGCCGGCCGTTACCTATGGCATCTCGGGGGTCCACACAACCATCAAGGTTCGCGAATAAAGAAATCGCGGGCCTTGCGGCCCCCACGGAAGGCTCGATCGGCTTCAATCGATGTCCGCGACTAATCGCGCTATCACAGATTCGATGAGGGATGGGTTTGGTCTAATTGATCTCGTCAACAGCGCTGGGCTGGTCCTCGGCCCGCAAATGACGCAGAACTTTTCTCTGATCCTGCATGAGCTCCTGACCAATGCGCTCAGATACGGCGCGTTGTCCGTTCCACGAGGCCGGGTCAGTCTGCGGCTGGAGTGGATATCCCCGCTATTGACGTTCACGTGGCAGGAGCGCGATGGCGCTCCGGTTTCACCGCCGTTGAGCTTGGGGCTTGGCAGCCGAATCCTGGAAAATTTTGCCAGGAGCTTTTGCCGGAATGTCGAGGCCTCCTATGCTCCAAATGGGTTTCGTTACACGTTGCAAATTCATTCCGACCAGATCCGCAAAGGGGAGAGCCCGATTGATCCGGCGCCTTACGCCGCGGGCCGTATTCCATAAGAGGCGCGCATTCCCCGCGCCGCGGCATGCGTGCGCTGACGAAGAATGAACGAGATGCTCACGGGCGCCGATCGTGCGACGGCGTTGGTGCGTGCCGCGATGGAACTGGAACGAGGCGCCGCCGAGTGAATGCGGCGGCGCACTCGCCGCAGATGAAAATTTGCGTGCGCCGATTTCCGTGAAGGTCAGATGCCGAGATAGGCGGTCTTGATAAGCGGATTTGCCAGAAGTCCGGCCCCGGTGTCTTCGAAGGCGATACGCCCATTCTCCAGCACGTAGGCGCGATCGGCGATCTTGAGTGCGTGATACGCCTTTTGCTCGACAAGAAGCACCGTGGCGCCGGACCTGCAGATGTGATCGATGACGTCGAACATTTGTTGGACGATGAGCGGGCCCAGGCCGAGTGAAGGCTCGTCGAGCATAAGGAGCTGGGGCCGGGCCATAAGCCCGCGAGCGATCGCCACCATCTGCTGTTCACCGCCTGACAGCGAACCCGCGAGCTGACCGAGCCGCTCTCGCACGCGGGGGAATATGTCAAGCACCTCGTCGAGCCGTTGCCTTGCGCCATTGCGGGCCGTCGGGTGGTAACAGCCCATCAGGACGTTGTCGCGCACCGTCATTGCCGGGAACAGCTGGCGCTCTTCCGGCACCATGATGAGACCGCGGCCGACGATATCGGCCGGAACGAGCTGGTCAATTCGCTCGCCGTCGAACTCGATTGACCCGGAGGATGGTTTCACCAGGCCCGAGATGGCCCGCAGCAGCGTCGTCTTTCCGGCGCCATTGGAGCCGATGATGGTGACGACCTCGCCGCGCCCCACCGAAAGCGACACATTCTGCAGGATGATCGTCCGTCCGTAGCCCGCGTCGATCTCAGAGACCTTGAGCATAGGCAAAGTCCTTCCCGAGATAGGCCTCGATCACCCGCGCTTCGCGCACTACCTCCTGGGGCGCTCCCTGCGCGATCACGCGACCGGAGTCGATCACCACAATCCGGTCCGACAGATTCATGATCGCCTGCATATTGTGCTCGATGGCGATGACGCTGACGCCGCTGTCGCGAATCTCGCGTATGAGCTTTACCATGCGCTGCGTGTCGGCCTGGCTTTGGCCGGCCATGACCTCGTCAAGCAACAGGATCGACGGCTCGGTGGCGAGCGTGCGCGCCACCTCCAGCCGTTTCAGGCCGCCGATAGGCAGCGTCCCGGCCTCGACGTGGCGGACGTCTTCGAGACCGACAAGCTTGGCGACGCGCAACGCTGCGGCGCGGGCGTCCTCTACCTTCGGATGGCGCAAGAAGGCGCCAATCATAATATTCTCGAGAACGCTCAGCTTGCCAAACGGCTGCACGATCTGAAACGTGCGGCCGACGCCCAGCCGAGCAAAGCCGTCGGGCGTGTCGGGAAACCGGCTGATCCCGTCCCGGTCGATCACCTCGACAGCGCCGGCGTCCCGCTGCAGAAAGCCGGAGAGCAGTCCGAACACTGTCGTCTTGCCCGCACCGTTCGGGCCTATGACCCCGAGTATCTCGCCGCGATGCAGCGTCAGCGAGACATTGTTGGCGGCGACGAGGCCGCCAAAATTCTTGACCAGATCGCGGGCACTGAGGATTGGCGCGCCGAGGGCGCCCGAGATATTCGCCGGCGCCCGCGCGGCAACCTCGGACCGCCGCCGGCCGCCGCCCGGCAGGCGATCGATGAGCGCTGCGAAGCGCCGACCGAACGTGCCAACGAGACCGCCGGGCACTGTCAAGGTGATCAGGACCAGCACCGTGCCGTAGACGAAGCCGTGCAGGCCGTTGGCGGAGGCGCCGAGCCAGCCGCGAGCAAGTTCGGCGAGCGGCATCACGAGGACGGTGCCCAAGAGCGGTCCGGCGACCGTTCCGAGACCTCCGATGAGCGCAAACATGGCCACTTCGATGGAGGTCGAGACCGAGAACAGAGTCTCTGGCTCGAGGAAAGTCAGATACATCGCATGGAACGCGCCGACGGATGCCGTCAGCGCCGCCGAGATCGACATAGCGGCCAATTTAACCGAGGTGATATTCACGCCAGCCGCCAGCGCCGCGTTGTCGCGCTCGCGCACGGCGGTGAGGTAATAGCCGAGCCGCGAATTGCGTATTGCCAACGACAGCGCGAGACATAAGACGAGCAGTCCGAAGGCGATGTAGAGATAGTTGAACTTTTCACGGAAAATCATCCACGCCCATCCGATATTGAGCGGTACGACGAGTCCGGCGGAGCCGCCGGTGAGACCATTGAAATGGATAGCCAGGAGGCGGATCACCTCGAGGAAAGCGATGGTCGCAAGCGAGAAGAACGGCCCTTTCAGGCGGAAGCAGAGGTATCCGATCCCCAGGCTCGCGGCGGCCGCAAGGACAGCACCGACCGGCATGCCGAGCCACGGCGACAACCCGAAATGCTGGAGCAGCAGCGCGGCGGTGTAACCGCCGATGCCGTAATAGGCGGTGTGGCCGAGCGACAGCTGGCCGGCATACCCGCCCAAAATATTCCAGGCCGTCGATAAGGCACCGAACACGCAGATGGTGACGAACACGTGCACCACGAAAGTGGAGCCGGAGATGGCGGGGATGATGAGGAGCAGCGAAAGCGCCGCCAGTGCGCAATAAACCCTCGGCTCCGTCAGGCGCGACGTGAGCTTCGGCCGTTGGGATTCCGCGGCGTGGGTCGTTGAGTCGACGGCGATCATGCCGATCCCTCCGCACCTGCGCCCAGCCCGAACAGACCCGTCGGCTTGAAGATCAGGATAACGAGGAAGATGGCGAAATAGACCACCTCTTTGAGGTCCGGCGCGATGTAGTAGCCCGATAGGCTATCGACCAGGCCGATGAGCATCGCGCCCCAGAACGCGCCATACATTGAGCGCATGCCGCCGAGAACGACCACGACGAAGGCGGTCAGTACGAAATAGGCGCCAATGGTCGGCGTAACCGGATAAAGCGGCATCACCAGCGCGCTGGCCAGCCCGACGCAGGCCGCCCCGAGGCCGAAGGCTATGACATAGATTCTCTCGACGCGGACGCCCATCAGCAGGGCAGCGTTGCGATTCTGTGCCGTCGCGCGGATTGCGCGACCGAGAACTGTCGACTTCATGAAGAAGTGCAGTCCGGTGGCGAGCGCCAGCGCACAAGCGAACATCGCCAACTGGCCGATCACGAGCGTGAGGCCGGCGATCGTAATCGTATGCTGGGCGGTCGAGGCGGGTACGGAATACAGGTCAGCGCCGAAGATCAGAAGCGCCAAGTTCATCAGCGCGGTCGACAATCCGACCGTGGCGAATATCTGGATATGTTCGTCGGCCGAAAGCAGTGGCTGAATGATCACGCGCTGCACCACGGCGCCGAGGCCGAATAACAGCATCGTCACCGGAAGGGCTGACGCGTAAGGGTACAATCCGAATTTTGCCGATAGCAGGTAAGCGGCGTACATGCCCACCATGAGGAACTCGCCATGCGCGAAGTTCACGATGCGCACGATACCGAAGATCAACGTCAGACCGACGCTGACGATCGCGTACATGCCGCCCAGTAAGGCGCCGTTGATGATCAGTTGAACGAAAATGCTCATGGCAGGTCCATGCGGGTACGGGCGGACGGGCCACGGGCGAGAGCGCTGGTCAGGACCGTCCGGGGACGTATGCTGGCGAGAGACGAGACGATCATGGCCTCCCGTCTCCCGAGATCATGATAGGCTTCGCTGCCGGATGAGGCGGTTCCGGTCGGTCAGTTGGTGCCGATGCCGAGCTTCAGTTTGGCCACTGCCGCATCGGCCGGGGACACGGTGACCAGATTGCCGCCCTGCCACTGCGTCAGAAACGGCAGCGCGCGTGTGTTCTGGCCCTGCTCGGAGAATTTGACGCCCCAGCCAGTCGGCGTGGCGCCGACCGGAATATCGACCTTGAGGACCTCCGCGCGAATGGCATCGGCGTCCAGGCTGTTTGCTGAGGCGATGACGTCGAAGAAGACGCGCGCGCCCATGTAGTTGGCCAAGCTGTGCCCGGAGCGCGGCTCCGAACCATACTTCGCCCTATACTTTTCAACGAATTGCTCCATGCCCGGTGCAGCCTTGGGATTGGTGCGAAACTGGGTAAAATCTACGTCCAGCGCCCCTTCGATGTTCTCAAAACCGACCGCCTGCGCGGTGTCGCGTAACGAGTAACCGCCGCCCGCCCCAATCACGATCCTCGGCTTGAAACCCTGGTCCTTCATCTGACGAAAGAACAACACGGTGTCGTTCTGATAGGACGTTTGCATCACCACGTCGACCTCCGCCGTCTTCAAACGCAGAATGACCGGCGTCAGATCCACGGACTTGGCGGAATAGGGCAGCACCTCCACGATGTTGAGGTTCTTTTCCTTGGCCCGCGACTTCTGATATCCGGCGACTGTCTGGCCGTAGAGCGAATCCTCGTGGATGATTCCGACTTTGAGCGCCTGGGCTGGCACGCCGAGCGCGGGGGCGACCACGTCGGTTACCGAATCGACCATGCCGAAGGCGAGGCCGCTCGCGGTCGCATTGCTGCGGAACACATATTTGAAGCCGCGCTCGGTGATTGGATTCGAGACCGCGCCGAGCTCGAAATACGGCACGCCGGCGAGTTCCGCTACTTGTGTTGCCGCCAGGGACAGCGAGGACGAATATGTGCCGAAAATGGCCGCAACTTTGTCGACCGATATCAGGCGCCGCGCTTCACCGACGGCCTGATTGGGATCGACCGCGTCGCCTTTCACGAATTCGATCTTCTTGCCGTTTATGCCGCCGGCAGCATTCCGCTCTTCCGTCGCTATTTCAAATCCGCGAAAGCTTTCGTCGCCGAGCAGGGCGAGGCCGCCCGAGAACGGGTAGAGCGCACCGACCTTGATCACATTTTGCGCCGATGCGACGCCGGTGATCAAGCAAGCGCCAAGAAGCAAAGTGGAAGCCCACACGGCCCGGCCAAACGTCGTGTTCATGATTCCCCTCCCTGTCGTCGAGGTCGGCGTTATTTGGATCGCGCGGGGGTTTTCGCGTCACACGATGATTAGCAGTATGCAACTTGACAGGATGCCGGACAAGCGGAACGCGTCATAAGTCGGAAGAAGGTCGACCATGACTGGGGAGGTCCAGCTTGAAACTGACCGTATCGAGAAATATCATCGATTATCGTTTGGAAAACGGGCTTGATTATCCGCTTGGGGCGCGGAAATCCTGGGATAGGATCCAGGGTTTTCAGGCGACGGGCCGCTTGGATCATCTTTGAGAAATTTGCGGCGGAGCATCATTACCTGAAGGCCATCGAAGCGGCGGGCAGCGACGACGCCGACAAGGTGGCGGCGCAGATGCGCAAGATGAAGATCAACGACTTCATGACCAGGGACGGCTGGATCCGCGAGGACGGCCGG
>Ga0187784_10000039_pt1 | contig 74575 bp, 81 predicted proteins | sample 1015_SJ02_MP15_2_FD_132964 | JGI IMG/M metagenome (GOLD analysis project Ga0187784, IMG submission 132964) | Tropical peat soil microbial communities from peatlands in Department of Meta, Colombia - 1015_SJ02_MP15_20_MG | ecosystem: Environmental > Terrestrial > Soil > Wetlands > Peat | place...
CGGATGCTGCAAGCGGTTTTGCTACTCAATGCACATGAGAATCGCTGTTGCTGAGGGAGATGGGGTCGGCAAAGAGGTTATACCGCCTTGTGTTGAGATCCTCGATTTGTTACTGAAGGATCCTGAGTTCATTCAGGTCGACATTGGATATGCCAAATGGACTCGAGAAGGCACACCAATAACCGATGCGGATATCAATTTAATTAGCCAAGCCGATTGCATGCTCCTGGGAGCTGTAACGAGCGTTCGCGGAATCAGCGTGCTCATCAGACTGCGAAAAACACTTGATCTGTTCGTGAATCTGCGACCGTTTCAATCTTACTCTCTGACCCCGTATGATTTAAACCTCACCATAATCCGAGAGAACATCGAGGGGCTATATTCCGGCATCGAAAAGATTTCTAACGACGTAGCCATGACACAGCGAGTAGTTACTCGCGCCAATGTGGAGAGGCTCGCGTCGTTCGCGAGCACCTTGAGCAACGTAAAAACAGTTACCATAGTGCACAAGGCAAATGTGCTCAAGTCGGATATTTTCTTTCGAGACGTCTGCGTGCGTGTTCTGCAGGAGCACGAGGTGCCATATAACGAGATGTATGTCGACGCAGCTGCATACAATCTGATACGACACCCTGAAATGTTCGATCATATCTTGACGTCAAACTTATTTGGCGATATTCTGTCCGACGAAGCTGCGGCGCTTACCGGAGGCCTCGGACTTTGTCCGAGTGCGAACATAGGACCGAAATTCGCTATTTTTGAACCCGTGCACGGGTCAGCGCCTCACATCGCTGGGCGCGGCATAGCAAACCCAATAGGAGCTATTTTGAGTACAAGAATGCTGCTTGAATGGGCAGGCGAATGCGAGAAGGCCTCCCTAATAGACGTCTCCGTCAAGCAGACGATAAGCAAAGGCATAACGACGCGGGACCTGGGTGGCGCAAGTTCCACCGACGAGGTGGCGCACGAAATAATACGTAACATACGGTGAGAAAGTGATTTTTCCCGATCATTGCAAAGACGTTGGCGTAAGAGAGTGCGATGATGAAACATCCCGACCGACAGCGGGGGAGCGCATCTACTTCTCATCGCGCTATGTCCTACTGTTTTGGCAAGGAAAAGTGGCCGTTTACGAACTCGAAGTAAAGGGGAACGGCTTGATCCGAACGATAGAGAGGGCCAACCGGATTGCAGGATTTGCCGAGACTCTAATATACAAGCACAAGATCGACATCTTCAACAGAAGCAGACTAATTGCCGTCGCAACCCGACTGTGCAAGCCTCCCATAAAAGCAGTCGTCTATCAAGGTTTTGATCTTCACTGGACGTTCATTTGCGACCCAGATCTCACCAGCGTAACCGAGATTGAGGTATTCGACGTATCCCCCCCAGATCCACCATTCCTCATCACACTCGTCAAGAAGCTTAACAACGCAGGCGTTTTTGGAGACTTATCAGTGCGTTTTACGCCAGTCATACAAGACCTAAGGAGTGCACGCGGAGCCACGATTTATCCGTGTTCAGCGTCAGGAATTGGATCAAACTACCTCAATAACCGCGAAATTCACGTCGGAAAACACGCCGTTCTGCTGGGATGCGACATTTCCAAACAAGTACTTGAAGCGCGAGTTCGCGGGGTAAAATTCGAACACCTCAACATCTGTCCGATGAAAACAATAAGACCGAACAAACCTTTCATTGCAAAATGTTGCAAGTCAGCGAGGGTCGGACCCACCGAACTTTTTGGGCAGAAGGGTTACGTCGTTCATTGGGGCGCAAATCCGCACGAAGTCGTCTCAGCTGTGAGAGAGCTCGCAAACGCGATACGTTAATGCTTCCGGCAACAAAATCACCCCTCATTTGACAGAAATGCGGAGGGAGGGATTCGAACCCACGAATGCCTTCGCAACAGGATATCTCAAACAAAGGTTCTTAAGTCCTGCGCCTTTGACCTGGCTTGGCTACCTCCGCTCTATGTTGACATATCGTAACGACATATAAAAGCCTATTTTTTAACTTGATGCCACTTTTGCTGATGCATCGGCGGGCCTCTGGGAGAGCCTTCGTATGCCCGGCCGAGAGGTTCTCTTTCTAGAGCTATTGCGCCGTCGACGGTGATTACTAAGTGTTGTTCGGCACTGTGCTGCTCTTGAACTGCTGCACGCCAAACTTGATAATTCCACTTTTTGTACGGACTTCGTTCCACAGTTCCAACAAGCAATCAAATTAGATAAACATGGGGCAGGCCTTGAAACTTCGTGCTTGGCTTGACCCGTTGTCTGAGGTTCGGACCGCGAAAAACCAATCGCAAGCCAAACGCGAATACGCGACCAGTGCAGAAAAAAGGGAGCCATGGATAACGATGTAGCCGCGCGCATCAACAAATGACTGTGGTTTTGTCATCTTGGAGAACTGCACGGCACGCACCTGCCACTCTGAGAGCCAGGTTGCGATAGTTAGACGAATGAATGCTCCGGTCGGGATTTGAACCCGAGTCGTTGGCTTGCTTCACTGCTCTTGTTCGAAAGGCCAACATGATTGGCCGTGCTACACTACCGGAGCTTGAGTATGCGAAGGTGTTTGTGGAATCGCAATGCAGCGTATTTTAGCACCGCTTGATGATTACGATACGCGCTATAAAATATATTTGTTTCTGACCTGTGCAAAGAACAGTCATCTTGCAAACCCTTAGCATAAGTCAACACGATCCTTGAACAAAGAGCCTCAATTTATACACTTAGTTAAAATCCTTATATTCTTAACGCGATTTCCATCAAAAGAATTAAGAAACCCCTGGACAAAGAATCATGGAGCTTGCCGTATTACAGCTCATTTGCAAGAAAGAAGGGGAGACTGAAGCGAGGAACTATGCGGCTGTTAATCACGGGTGGCGCGGGCTTCATAGGAAGCAACTTTGTACGCTATATGTTGTCTAAACACAATGGCATAGAAATCGTCGTCCTGGACAAACTGACGTACGCAGGCAATATGGGCAGCCTTAAAGACGTGCTAAGTGACATTCAATTCGTCAAAGGCGATATTTGCGATGAGACAATTGTCAAGCAGTCGCTAAGAGATTGTGACTGCGTTATCAACTTTGCGGCCGAGACGCACGTCGATAGATCGATTACGAGTTCAGCTGCCTTCGTTCAAACCGATGTCCTCGGGACTCACGTCTTGCTAGCAGCGGCCAAAGATTGCCCGATCGAGCGATTCATTCAGATATCGACGGATGAAGTGTATGGAAGCATTGATCGCGGATCATTTAAGGAGACGGATGCGTTGCATCCTTCAAGTCCCTATGCAGCAAGCAAGGCCGGAGCAGACTTACTGGCGTCATCATATTTCACGACGTACGATTTTCCCTGCGTTATTACCCGCAGCTCAAACAACTACGGGCCGTATCAGCACCCGGAGAAACTGATTCCTCGCTTTGTTACAAGCGCTATGAGGGACCGCCGGCTGACCGTTTACGGCCGAGGAGACAACGTCCGAGACTGGATACACGTAGCAGACAACTGTGCAGCGATAGACTGCGTTCGCCAAATGGGCAGAACTGGCGAGACGTATAATATTGGCGCCGGAAACGAGAAGAGCAACCTGCACATAACGAAAGCCATTCTGCAGCTAGTCGGGAAGCCTTCAACGCTCATCGCTTTCACAACGAATCGGCTAGGACACGATCAGAGGTATTCCCTGGACTGTTCGAAGATAAAGGCTCTCGGGTGGCAACCTGAGATTTCTTTTGAAGACGGATTGACGCAAGTCGTTCGATGGTATCAGGAGAACGAGTGGTGGTGGAGCCCCCTGGTTTGAAAAACGGTCCAAGCCGCAAACGCAAGCTCCTGAGAAGCTGCGTCTCAAAGGGCCTTGATATACCGAGCCATCGATTCAAAGATGGCATTACCATCGGCAGAACCGAGAAGTTTCTGTGACGCTCGTTCGGGATGCGGCATCATTGCAAGCACATTTTTTTCTAAATTACTCACTCCAGCGATGTTATCGAGCGAGCCGTTGGGGTTTGCAGCCAATGTAGGGCGTCCTCTGTCATCAACGTATTTAAAAACGACCTGATCATTTTCGTAGAGCCCTGTGAGCAGCCTGGGATCAGCGACGTATCGCCCCTCTTTGTGGGCTATGGGAAGATTAACTATCGCGTTCGAAAGTACCGTGAACGGAGATTTGCCGACGGTTTTAAGTTTCACCCACCTGCAAATGAACTTTGGATATCGATTGAGGGTAAACGTGCCGGGCACCAAGCGGGACTCGCTGAGGATTTGGGCGCCGTTGCATATGCCTAGCACGGGCTTCCCATCGGCTGCCATCTCTGCAACCGATTGCATAATCTTGGTTCGTGCCGCAATTGCACCTGCCCGCAAGTAGTCTCCATATGAAAACCCGCCTGGGATGATTGCGCCGTCAAAACCGTCTAAGGTCTCTTTATACCAGACAAGTTCAGCGCCAATGCCCAAATTGTTTAGAGCTTTATGAACGTCCAAATCACAGTTACTGCCACCGAATCGAAGAATGGCGATATTCATGTGTCCGTTCCCGACTATTTCGTTATCCGTATGTCATAATCGTGTATGATGGGATTCGCGAGCAGCCTTTGACACATTCCGTTAACGATGTCGGTTGCGTTCTCAGGGGAAGCTGCCGGGAATTCGAGTTCGTAGACGGCTGCTTGTTTAACCGATTGACACTCATACCCAAGATGCTTGAGAGCGCTTTTTATTATAGTAGCTTCTGGATCAAGCATGCCGTGCTTGAGCTTAATGGTGACCTCAGCGCGATAAAGCATAGCAGGTACTACGGCTCCTTAATAGTTAAGCATTGGCGCCGACAGATTGACAAGCAGCTCAGTCAGGGCGCGATCGAGCGTGTCTGGCGCGAGTTACAAGCCACAAAAAATCGAACAGAAGGTTGGCAGGCAAGACTTTGGCGCGGCGGTTGACCGGGCTTTCCACCTGAGACGAACGTCCGCCAGGTTTCACAAGCTTATGGCGGGCTCTTAGAGATGCGCGGCGTCCCGAGCGTAATAATCGATACTCAACAATCATAGGGATAGCTTCAAAACTCGGCATCCTGACGGCTTCGGTCAAACGCTTGGGTTGCGCCGTACTTTTGGTCCGAGGTGCAGGCGTGGTTGGAAGAGTGCCTGTCGCCGAAGGCGATGATAACGGCGCATGAGCGAGCACGTGCCGTTGCAGGGCAGTAACCCAACTAGTTCTGCGTCTTATTTGACCATTCCTTGAGGGACCGTGAACACAATTAGTGGGCTTGCTATCATTATATAGAGTTCCTTGTTCAGTCCCGATCCCGTTCATGTTCACGAACTATATTCGACGAAGGTTTAAAAACTTCAACATCGGTCCAAATGTTTTGAGTCGTGTTTCTGCGTCGAAGAAACGGGTCTTCGCTAATATATATCATCGCGGGCTTGTTTTGGTTGGCCGGAGCTTTCATCCCTGTCGGGCAATCATAGACCCACGACACCTAATTTTGGGCTACGACGCCTATCGCCAAAGAGGCTGTTATAAGAAAAACACACTCAGCACCGATATAACCGCCATGAACTGGCCGATGAATGGCAGGCTGAATTACAAACCAAATGTGCTCCTAACGTTTGCGATCAGGTGCACACGAGTTACTGTCCCACGCCAGGGCTTGCTCGCTCTACAACCAGTTCGTTTGTGCATCTTAAACAGTTCAAAAGATTTGAGATCCGCATTCATTCAAAATCAACAAAGCTCCGGTGCATGGAGATTCCGCGTTAAGTTATTCTACCCACGCGCACATTCAACGTCATTCACGTGAAAATAATTCAAGCCTCCTCGTACTTCTATCCGCACATCGGTGGAGTCGAAACTCACTGTCTTGAGCTTTCGCAAAGCTTACAGGATCTAGGGCACGAGGTCGTTGTTTTGTGCGCCGAAGTCCCTAAATCTAAGCCAAATGAGGTCCTACGCGGACTCCCCGTGCACAGATTTCCCGCTATTGATCTGCCATATATCCCGTATACGTACGCTTTGCAGCGGCGAATTGCGCAGTTCAGCGCCGATGTCGTGCACTCACATTACCCTCCGCCATTCATGTCTTACGGAGTGGTCAAAGGCCTGCGGAACGTTCCACACGTGCTTACTTACCACTGCGATCTCGAAATTCCCGACAATATCGCAAATCTCAGAATTCCGAACATCTGTAAGCGCATTGTGGGCAAAGTCAACACGGCTATCTATACAAAACCAATCCTCGACAATGTCGCTCAGATAATCGCCACCACTGAATCCTATGCGCGAACATCCTCTGTACTGCGAGATTATCCCTATGAAATCGTGCCAAATGGGATTAGAATAGAGACCTTTGACAAACATTTGCTCGGCTTGAACAGCGAAAGAAGGGCACACCAGATACTCTTCGTCGGTAGATTGAGCTCCGTCAAAGGTGTCAACGATTTCATCAAAGCCGCCCAGATCGTACTAAGCCAGGTAAGCGACGCGACTTTCCTAATCGTCGGCGATGGAGAAGAGCGAGAACAGCTAAAAAAACTAGCCAAAGGCTATGAGGATCGAATCAAATTCTGTGGGCACATATCACGAGCCGTCCTCCTGAAGCTCTACGCAAGCTCTTCCGCCCTAGTCCTTCCCTCTTTTACGCGCCTCGAGGCGTTCGGTTTGGTTCTTTTGGAAGCGATGGCGTGCGAAACGCCAGTGATTGCTTCCAGAATTCCAGGCGTGCTCGACGTCGTCGGCGAAGCCGGTCTGCTAGTTAGGCCGCGAGATCCTTGTTCCCTTGCGAATGCCATTCTGGAGGTTCTCGAAAACCCTGCATACGCAAGATCAATGGGTAAAAGCGGCCGCAGGCGCATTGAACGGAAATATGACTGGAAAATCATCGCGCAAGAGATCCTTGACGTTTATGTAAATGTGGTAGACGTGTGAAACGAAAGAAGACGCGTCAAGAACGACGACTTAATATACGTTAATGGAATTTTCTTCTGAAATGAAAGTTTGCGCCATAATCCCAATCGCGCCATCCGAACCGAACGTACTCATTGAAAAATCAATCAAGAGCCTAGCCGCTTTAGATTACAGTGACCTCCAGTTTGAAGCGTACTACGTCATTGACAGCTGCGGAAAAGATTATAGTTCCTTGTACGGACTTATGCCGCCGCATTTCCACGTCGTGATCAGAAATGGTACCAGAGGCCGCCGGGCTGGCGCCATTAACGACATTCTAAAAGTGACAGCGAGTGCGGATTGCATTGCGTTGTTCGACGTCGATAGCCGGCCTGACGCCGATTTTTTGGTGGAGTGTGTGCGTGAACTAACTGCGACAAGAGACGGGGTGCTTGCAAGTGGCTGCCGCTACGTGACTAACAAGGTGAATACCCTTACAAAGGTCGTTTCAATCGAATACAAATTCTTCTGTGACATCTACCGTTTTTTCAGGTGGTCAAAGGGCTTCATTCAGTTCAACGGAGCTATAGGGGTGTCAAAAGCACCCTTTCTAAGAACTACTGGTTTTAATGAACGCTGTTCGTGTGAGGATCTCGATATTAGCGAGCAGATATATCTCTCCGGGAACCGCGCATTACTCGTCAGGACGAAAATAGGCGAGCAGGCCCCTACTTCCATTCAGGACTTATACAATCAAAGAGTTCGATGGTTCCGCGGTGCTGTCGAGGGGTTTCGAAAGTATCTAGGTCCAATGTTCATCGCTCGAGTTCCTTTCTCAGTAAAAGTGACGTGGCTGGGCTCGCTAACGATCCCATTTTTTTCATACTTATTAGCGCCTTTTGTCTTCTTGTATTCCAGGGCAATTGGCGTAGAAAGTGATAGCTTATCGGAATCATTCAAGATCTTGATCGGCTTAGCTGGGTATGCCTGCTTGATGACACTGTGCGGGATCGTGGCCGTCGGACAGCATCTCGCTTCCCGCAAGTGCGACTGGGCAGTCGCAGCTAGATCCGAAGTCTAGTCGCAGAGAGGGGGCGCAGACTTGAACGGCTTGCGAAAGTGGCTTGCGATTTCACTGACGTTCAGCATAATTTCGATCCTAGCACTGCTATTTTACACGATCACGCCGGGCCAGTTGCGTAGCCTCATACAAATTCACCCAGCCTTCTTGGTCGCTGCATTGGTCTTTCAGTTCGGTTCGTGGCTCGTCTGGGGCGCCCGAATGAAGACTATGGCAGAAGCGATAGGAGGCGAGCTCTCGTTTGGAAAATCGGTCGAGATCGTCTTGTCAAATCTTTTTGCGGCGGCAATCACTCCGGGGCACGCTGGTGGGGAGGTTACCAGAGTTCAGCTCTTGCGAGGTTGCAAACTGTCTGTGGGTGATGCCTCTGCGGTGGTCCTCGGAGAACGAATGCTGGATGCGCTTTTCTTAGGCATAGCAGCCCCGATCGCATTTCTGCTGTTTACCCGCTACGTGCAGACCACACCAGGGCTCATAGCCCTTTTCGGCGTCGCGGCCCTAGTTTTCGGCTTGCTCTTTTTCATACTGCTCTACGTTATGCTAAGGCCAAGAAGAGTAAAGTCCGTGGTGACAAAGGTACGCTGGCTGTTCGTTAAAGCGAGAGGCGTTGACAAGGCTGATAGAGCCATGCAAAAGGCTATGCGAGAGGTCGATGTTTTTCACAATAGCTCTATGCGTTATTTGAAGGACGAGCGACAAGCTTTGGTCAAAGGTTTTCTTTTTACAATGGCATTTTGGCTTCTGCAATTTACTATTGCTTCGCTTATTCTCGTCGGCCTCGGAGCACAGCCGTGGATTTTGGCGTCATTTTCTGCCCAAACAGTTCTAATGATGATCGCTATGATTCCGCTCACGCCGGGAAACAGCGGCATAGCCGAACTGAGCACCGCGGCGATTTATTCAGCCTTTGTAAGCACGTCAATTCTCGGCATCTTCATCCTAGGCTGGAGGGTGATTACGTACTACCTAAACATAGTCGTAGGCGGCCTAGTGAGCATAAGGATCCTACAAGATCGACCAGAAGTGGAAGGAGCAGTCGGAGGGGCCGCCCAAGAAGCACAATGAATGTCAGAGATCAACAGCCGAGGACTTTCCACTTGATGAGCACGCCTTCGCCGACTTGACGGATTTCTCGCAGATTAAGCTTAACAAAGTCATTGATCAGGCCCTTTCCATCGACCAGCGTTGGCGCTGCACTACCTCCAATAATAATGTTGCCTACATATGTGTAAATCTCATCGACTAAGCCCAAACTTAGAAGGGCGAAATTGAGTGTTGCTCCGCCCTCCACCAAGAGAGATTCCACCCCCCGATCCTTCAAACACCCAAGAAGCGCAGTGAGATCCACTTTGCTCTCTCCGACGACGACTATTTCAGCCTTCTTTTTGAGCGCCTCTGCCCTATCCCGTGGGGCCTTTTGCGACGTCGCAATAAGTGTATTGGGCCCCAAAACGGCTGCACTCGCTGGCGTTCGTGCGCTGCTATCGACCACTACTCGCAGCGGATTTTCACTCCTCCCTTGGTCCACCCGCTTGCGCCTAAGTGGCTCTGACTTTACTGTAAGCTTCGGATCGTCCGCCAGGACAGTCCCAACCCCAATCATGACAGCATCAACGTTTGCTTTTAGCGCATCAACTCGCCGGAGGTCGTCTTCTCCAGAAATGCGCACCTGCCTTCTCGCTGCGGTGGAAATCTTACCGTCGGCGCTCATTGCTGAATTAATAAAGACATATGGTCTCATCGACTAGCCATAATTGACCGATATTATATTAATATCTGGTTCAATGCTATGCGACAGCGGCATGCAAAAATACGAGTTTCTAGAGCACACAGCCGATGTAACTTTTAAGGCGTACGGAAGAGACTTGAACGAGCTATTTGAAAATGCGGCAGAAGCTCTTGAAGACACGATGGTTCTCCTCAACGAAATTGCACTAAACGAGATTTTAACAATAGAGGTGGCATCCGACTCTTACGAAAACTTGCTTTACGACTGGCTTTCGGAACTCCTGATCACTTTTGAAGTCGAGCGCTTTGCTGTTAAGAAATGCTTTGTAAGGATTGTGGGTTTTTCTTTAACTGCCTACTGTCTGGGCGAAAGGTTAGGTCCAAACAGGCATAAGCTAAACGAAGAAGTAAAAGCGGTGACATATCACAATCTAGCCGTAACGAAAAATGACGTCTATCACACAGAGGTAACGCTGGACGTGTAGGAGGTTTAATGCCGTTCGAAGAATTGGTCAAGAGGGGGGAGTATGTTTGGGAAGTGCCCGAAGACGCAGCGCCAAGGATGCGAGTCCCTGGTCGAATCTTCTTGTCAGAAGTTCTTATGAAATATCTCGAGAGAGGAGCGATACAACAAGTAGCCAACGTTGCGACGCTACCCGGAATCCAAAAATGGTCCCTCGCAATGCCTGATGTGCACACAGGTTATGGTTTTCCCATCGGCGGAGTTGCCGCGTTCGACGTTAACGAAGGTGTCATCTCGCCTGGAGGGGTTGGGTTCGACATCAACTGCGGCACTAGGCTTCTAGTGACGACCCTGTTCAAGGAAGAAATTGAGCCAACAATCAATGAGCTAACAACAGCGCTATTTGACACAATTCCGTCGGGACTTGGCTCGAAGGGACAGCTGCGGCTCTCCGAAAAAGAGCTTGACGGTGCGTTCTTCGGTGGGGCAAAGTGGGCTGTTAATCAGGGATATGGAAACTCTGCCGATCTGAAGCACTGCGAGAGCAACGGCTGTTTGGACGGTGCTGATCCTACAAAAGTCAGTCCGCTTGCGAAAAAGAGGGGCAAACCCCAGCTTGGAAGTCTAGGAAGTGGAAACCACTTCTTGGAAATTCAATACGTGGATCGTATTTTTGATAGAACGGCCGCAGATTTGTTTGGTTTGAAAGAACAGCAAGTCGCTATAATGCTTCATTCGGGGTCACGGGGGGCCGGCCATCAAATCTGCACTGACTACTTGAAAATGTTTCAAGCAGCGAGTCGCAAATACTCTATCGAACTCCCCGATAGGCAACTGGCGTGCGTTCCTGCAGACTCGCAAGAAGCACGAGACTACTTCAGCGCAATGGCAGCCGCTGCCAACTACGCGTGGACGAATAGGCAAGTAATGTCATATTGGGTACGCGATGTTCTGGAGCAGAAGTTTAACACGACTGTAACTCTCGTATATGATGTCGCGCACAATATTGCAAAGCTAGAAAAACACGTGATCGACGGAAGCCGCAAAGAGGTGTACGTGCATCGTAAAGGTGCCACAAGAGCATTCGACAATGACGCGAGTTATGGAATCGAGCAGCCAGTACTCATCCCAGGCAGCATGGGGACTGCCTCTTATGTTCTTCACGGCACCAAAAAAGCAATGAGCACGAGCTTTGGATCGACGTGCCACGGGGCAGGTCGAATTCTCAGCCGGAAAGCCGCGAGACGCTCTTTGACTTGGAAAGGTGTTACAGAGGGTTTGCAGCGAAAACACATCGCGTTAAAAACAGATGATCTTTCGTCGGTGCCAGAAGAGGCACCGGAAGCGTACAAGCCGATAGACGAAGTTATCGACGTCGTTGCAAAGCTCGGCATCTCCGAAGCCGTTGCGCGGCTCGCCCCTATGGGAGTCATCAAGGGCTAGCGCCAGCAATTGCAAACATGCAGCTGATCAAGCTGACAATGGGAGGCAGCGACATTTGCGAGCAAGTCCGACGAAAATTTTATGGATACTAGTAGCCCATGATGATTGGGCTAGCTCGGATGGCTCGGCGTCCTCTGTAACCCAAAAACGTCGACAAGTGGGGAGCGAAACAGAAGGAAGGCACTTTGGCAGTTTGACCATCTTGCAATTTAGACAACGAAATTCCGTCCTGCGGGGTCAACGGCCGTGTGCTGCTGATTGGAGAACCAGCGGCACGCGCTCACCGTGAGCACCGGTTCAGGCCCGGAAGGGAGCAAACCTATCGCGGACGCGTGACGCTCGGAGGGTCGCGGGATAGAGGATAAGTTGGGAGCTCTGACGGGCTGTAGAGTGACGACCTTTCTGTGCGCCCACACCTACTGTTGGGGTAGCCAAGCTTGGTCTACGGCGCTGGTTTGCTAAACCAGTGTCCCACCGGGACTCGTGGGTTCAAATCCCACCCCCAGCGCTTTCTGTGCGCTCAGTTTCGGTGCCCCAGCGCTTTCTGTGCGCTCAGTTTCGGTGAAGCTGCGCCGATGCTTCGACTTATTGCAAAAAAAGAGCATGCAGCGTGCTAGTTATAAATACGATGATTGGTTAAAATGCCACACACGCGAGGTATTGACGTGCCTAAGGGTGAAAAGGAACGGCCAGAACACGACGAGATCAAGTATATAGTAAGAATCGCTCAAACAGATCTGGATGGAAAAAAAGCAGCCCAGTACGCACTCACAGGTTTGAAAGGCGTCGGTATAAGAACGGCGCGAATTCTGACTGAGAGCGCCAACCTGAATCCTGAAGATACGATGGGTTACCTAGATGATGACCAAATAGAAAGGCTGAGGGATTCTGTCGCTAGTTTTGATCAGCACGTTCCGGTTTGGATGTTCAACCACCAGAAAAGTCCCGTCACTGGCCAAGACCAACACCTGTTAGGCTCTCAACTAGATATTTCGCTTCGCGAAGATCTTAATCGCATGAAAAAGACCCGAAGCTACGTAGGGATTCGTCACGAAAGAGGGCACAAAGTTCGCGGTCAGAGGACTAAATCGACGGGACGGCGAGGTGCAACGGTAGGCGTGCAACGCAAAAAGCGGTAATCATGGACGGTGCGAGAGATGGGGTATCCTGGCAAAAGCAGAAAAACGTTTGATAAGCCCAGTCACCCATGGCAGGGAGCAAGGATCGGCGAAGAAGCCGAGCTCGTAAGAAGGTATGGTTTGAAAAACAAGAGAGAAATTTGGAAAGTCGCCACAACGTTGAGGAAGTATCGACGTGAGGCGCGGAAATTGCTCTTCGACATTCAAGAGGTTGGTGAGCGTGGCGAGCACGCGAAGTTTGAGACGCAAAGATTCCTCGACAGATTAAAACGTGTAGGTTTGATCAAATATGACTCGTCTCTGGACGACGTGCTCACCTTAGCAAGTGAAGACTTAATGGAGAGGCGGCTGCAAACGCAAGTGCACAAGCAAGGTTTAGGCAATTCTGCCAAGCACGCAAGGCAACTCATTGTCCACGGACATATCGCAGTCGAAGGACGTAGGGTAACCGTTCCAAGCTACGTTCTCCCCACAAGTGAACAAGCGCTCATCGGTTACTACGTCGGATCCCCGCTCCACGAAGTCAACGGTTCCGAGAAGCGAGCGAGCGACGGAGAGTGACGCAGATAATGGCCGAGCGAAAGTGGGGAATCGCCCATATCTTTGCGTCGTTCAACAATACGATTATCACTATTACGGATCTGAGTGGAGCCGAGACTATAGCAAAATCATCGGGGGGCATGGTAGTCAAGCAAGACCGCAACGAAAGTTCGCCTTATGCTGCCATGCAGCTTGCCACGAGCGCAGCCGAACAAGCATTGGATAAGGGCGTCCTCGGTGTACACGTAAGAGTGAGAGCCCCGGGCGGGAATGGACAGCGGAGCCCTGGTCCGGGAGCACAAGCTGCGATACGGGCACTTTCAAGAGCTGGATTGAAAATAGGCAGAATAGAAGATGTGACCCCGATCCCGCATGATGGCACGCGATCGCCCGGAGGCAGAAGGGGACGCAGGATCTGACATTTCTGATACAACATGGATTTAGAATTCCTAGAACTTACAGACAGACGTGTGCGTTTCATAATATCGGGAACAGCACCAGCGTTAGTGAACAGCATTAGGCGGAGCATGATGGCTGACGCCCGAACAATGTCGATCGATGACGTCAACTTTTACAACAATACGTCAGTCCTTTTCGACGAGATGCTTGCGCTTCGTCTAGGGCTTATTCCGCTCACAGGAGGGAAACATTATCTCTCTCCGTCTGAGTGCCCCTGCAACGGGGAGGGATGCTTTCAATGTCAAGTATCAATGACTTTAAACGTGCAGGGGCCTGCCACAGTATACTCAAGGGACTTGGCGTCGGCCGATGCCGAGGTGGTTCCCGCCGACGACAACATACCCATAATAAAGCTTTTTGATGGCCAACAATTGCTGCTTGAGGCAATTGCGCGAAAAGGAAGTGCCAAAAACCACGCCAAATTTCAGTCCGCAATCGCAACAAGCTACAAGTATTTGCCGAAGTTTTCTGTCCAAGAGTGCAACGGATGTAAAGAATGCGTCGACGCCTGCCCTAGGGGGATCATCCGGTACGAAAACGGATCCGTGCACATAACCGACGAACTTCAGTGCACTCTTTGCAACTTATGCGTGGAAGCCTGCGACACACACGCGCTCTCAGTCACCGGCGACCCGCAGCGCTTTTTGTTTTATACAGAGTCAGACGGGTCAATGAGCTGCATAGATCTTCTGACAATGTCAGTAGAGTCTTTGATGAACAGGGCCAGCGAATTAGCTACGTACCTCGGAACGTTTGGATAGGCGGGGGTTGCCAAGCTTGGTCAAAGGCGCTAGGTTGAGGGCCTAGTCTCATAGGAGTTCGTGCGTTCAAATCGCACCCCCCGCATTCGAAATGCGTCGCAGGAGATAACATGGCAAAACACGGAACACGGAAGACCGATCCTCATTTGACACTGCAGATAGAGGCTTTCAAAGCGCACGCACGACAGCATCAAGCAAATATATGGAGAGAGGTTGCTAGAAGGTTAGAGGCACCATCAAACAGTTACGCCAAAGTTAACTTGAGCCGGCTCAACCGACATACGACCGCCGGCGACGTGGTTATAGTCGCTGGTAGAGTGCTTGGCGCCGGGGGAATCGACCATCCGATATCTATAGGAGCGCCGAGTTTTAGTGACAACGCCCGATCAAAAATCCTTACAGCGGGAGGGACCGTCCTGTCACTCGACGAACTCGCCCACCTGTCTCCAAAAGGATGTCACGTGAAGATCATACGCTGAAGCATAGGAGAGACAGATTGTGACAATAATTGACGCTAATGGATTAATACTCGGGCGTCTTGCTAGCATCGTAGCCCAAAGACTGTTATCCGGAGAAGAGATCGACGTTATTAACGCGGAAAGAGCAGTCGTTTCAGGGTCACCACAAACCACGCTTTCAAAGTATCAAACCCTGCGAAAAAAAGGTTCCAAGGAAAAAGGGCCATATTTTCCTAAGCGTTCAGACATGCTTGTACGACGCACGGTTCGAGGGATGTTGCCGTATAAAAAATCGGTCGGCAGGGTAGCATTCGGACGGCTACGAGTTTACGTTGGAACGCCAGCCGAGCTTTCCAGCGCCAATGCTGAAACGCTTGAACGCGCGCAAAAAACAAGATTGAGCACCATTAAGGTCATCGAGGTGGGAAAGATCTCCCAACAACTTGGGGCTAATAAATAGAGCAGAAATATGAGCCAAAAAACAATCAGCTCAAGCGGCAAACGCAAAACCTCAATCGCAAGGGCTTCTTTCAAAGAAGGTCAAGGCCTGGTGAGGATCAACAAAAAGCTTCTCAACGTAGTTGAGCCTGCGGTTGTGCGAGAGAAGATCCAAGAACCGCTGAACATTGCAGGCGATTTGGCAAAAGGACTTGATATCAGAGTAACCGTCCGAGGTGGAGGAGTCGTCGGACAGGCCGACGCAGCCCGAACAGCTATAGCGCGGGGACTAATTGACTGGACGAACGACCTGAGCCTCAAAGATGCGTTTCTGAAACAAGACCGAACACTCCTCGTGAATGACTACCGCCAGAAAGAGCCAAAGAAATTTGGCGGCCGAGGCGCGCGAGCGCGGCGACAAAAATCATACAGATAACAAGGCGGAGACATGATACCTGTAAGATGCTTTACGTGTGGTGCAGTGATATCGAAACACTGGGATCAGTACAAAGAGCGGACAAGTGCCGGAGAAGATCCAAAGATCGTACTGGATGACCTTGGCGTAAAGCGATACTGCTGTCGCAGAATGCTTTTGACTCACAAAGAGCTTGTTGAAATTTTTGCTCCGTATCAATGACAAGGGGTTGTGGGGTAGCCTGGATATCCTACGGCGTTCGGGACGCCGTAACCTGAGTTCGAATCTCAGCAACCCCATGCGGGCCCTTTAAAATGGAGGGGGGTCATTGAAAGAAGTTATTGAAAAACTTACTCGTTATGAAAGGGCCAGAATTGTGGGGGCGCGAGCTTTGCAGATTTCTATGGGCGCCCCCACATTGATAGCATCGAACACCGCAGATCCCATAGATATGGCACTAGAAGAACTCAGGAAAGGGGTCATTCCGATAACGATAAAACGTCGAGGAACGCCACGATGAACTCGATCGAGGCGGTATCTGTAGGCAAGACATTCGACATCAACGCAACCGACGCGGTCGAAGTAGAGATAGTAACCACAAATAGCTATGGCCGGTGCTCTTATCCGGCGCCAGGCGAGGCAATAGGTAAGGCGCGAGAACAAGTGTCTATACTCATCGGGAGGGATGTGAGTCAGCAGGAAGAAATCGACGAAGTGCTAGAGTCTATCTTTTCATTGCCCAACATGAGTATGGCTTTCTCAGTCGCAATTGCAAATGCAGCAGCGGCGTCTCTGGGAATGTCCTTGTATCGCTACCTCGGAGGCTTCTTTGCGAATGCTATGCCCTGCCCTCTGCTAAAGATTCTCAGCGCCCGCGCTGATTATTTTGGTATTCCAAAAGGAGCGAGCTCATTCGCCAGCGCAATCGCTTCGCTAGCAAGCATCCATCGAGAGCTCAATAATCTGGACGTCCGTGCAGACTCTGCTCACGCCGACATTTTGGATCGACTAACTACAATTACGGGCGGTGTAAGTAGTAGGTTTGGGTTCGAGATCAAGTTAGGCGTGGATTTTAAAGCCTCGAAGCACGCGCAGGACAAGCTTACTGTCGAGGAGCGTGCCTCCACGACGGGAACTAGTCGACTGCGGTATCTGCTCGATCTCGCCCGTCAGTACGATCTGTATTACATCGAAGATCCGTTCGATCTAACAGAATCTGAGTTTCAGCGACAACTAACCGACGAGCTAGGAGCGACGTGTCTCATAGCGTCAGAGGCGGATCTCGATACGAAAGCTGCGGATGCCCGTACCACGAAAAACGGAAGGGAGACGAATCTTGCATTAATTGCGCCTACAGGTACGGTCTCGCGCGTTTTCGAAACGTACTCCCGGGAGAGAGCCAATGGCCGCAGCTGCGCTCTGCTTACCGACAATGTCGCGACCTGCGACGCATCACCGTCGCAGCTGGCTGTCGCATTGTCCGCGCCCTTTGTCAAACTAAGCGTCAAAGGTAGACAGAGTACTGCAAAAATCAATGAACTTATACGAATAGAACAAGAACTATTTGATGGATCGAGCTACAGGATGGCGAAAAGACCGATTTAGAGGAGGTGGATCAATGGAAGAGCCCACAGAATACGAATCACTCATCCCTGTTGATGAATACCTAGCTGCAGGTGTGCACATAGGCACGCAGCAAAAAACCGAAGATATGAAGCGCTTTGTCTATCGCGTTCGACCAGATGGTCTTTACGTGCTGGACGTCAAGGCTACAGACGAGCGTATAAAAATTGCAGCCAAATTTCTGAGTAAGTTCGACCCGGCGCGTATACTTGTGGTTTCAGCGCGGCAATACGGTCAATTTCCCGCAACAATGTTTGCTAAAGTAACGGGAGCGAAATCAATTGTGGGACGCTTTATACCGGGCACATTGACAAATCCGCAGTACCGCGACTTCGTTGAACCAGATGTGGTAGTCGTCACGGACCCCATTGGAGATTCTCAAGCCGTTAAGGAAGCTGTGGATGTCGGCGTTCCAGTAATTGCTATGTGCGATACAAATAACATGACGACACACATTGACATCGTTATCCCCACGAACAACAAAGGACGGAAAGCGTTAGCGCTCATCTATTGGCTCCTCGCGAATGAGATCGCCAAGCTTCGGGGCCAACAGACGGACTACGCAGTCAAAGATTTTGAAATAGAGATTTAAGAGAATAGCTATGAGGAAACCTGCAAAAGCAGGGTCGTGGTACCCGGGTGACCCGCAGGCGCTGAAAGATATTCTGGGTGGCTTCATTGGGAGGGCAGAGCCGCGCCCGGTCACGAGTGCGGTGGTTCCTCACGCGGGCTACGCTTGTTCAGGTTTTACCGCAGGGAAGGTTTTTTCGATGCTTCCCAAGGTGGCCACGTACATAATCATTGGGCCAAACCACCAGTATCCCGTCGTTTCGGTCTCGAACGAACCATGGCTGACTCCCCTCGGAAAAGTGAACGTCAACACGGATATTGCGGAAGGACTCGATATCGACGTGAATAATGAAGCCAACAAAGAGGACAATTCTATAGAACTTCAGCTGCCGTTCCTACAGTTCCTATTCGACGACTTCGAAATCGTCCCTATCACCATGGGACTCCAAGGACCTGAATCGATACAGCATGTTGTGGCGGCAATCCAAAGAGTTGCCGATGAAAACAGCGTGCTGATTGCCTCCAGCGATTTTACGCATTACGTGCCTGAGCACGTCGCGAGGACAACCGACCAGTGGGTAATAGAACCCATTCTAAAACTGGAGTCGCGAGAATTTCTTACGCGAGCTCGATCAACATCTGTGTGCGGTTTTGCGCCAATAGCGATCGCTATTGAGTTTGCGAAAAATAAAGGCGCTCAACGGGGAGAGCTTATAGATTATTCTACGAGTGCAGACACCTGTGGCAATTCAACTGCGGTGGTCGGCTATGCAGGCATAATTATGGCCTGATGCCCAAATCAAGCTTGAAAAGGAGTTTGTAACGAGAATCTACACAGATGATAACCTATTCGGCCCCCGGCAAGATTTATCTTTTCGGAGAGCACGCTGTTGTGTACGGAGAGCCGGCCATAGCTTGTGCGATAGACTTGCGTGTGTACGTCTCAGTAGAGCTCGCATCTTCGGGGAAAATCACGATTGATGCTATGGATAAGCGCGCGAATTGCTCCGGCGAAGAGTTTAAGTACGTCTGTTGTGCCGCCAAAATAATCAAACGGCTGTTTGAAATGGACTTTGGTGCTGAGATAAAGGTACGGTCAGAAGTGCCGCCGCGACAGGGATTAGGCTCTTCCGCAGCAGTTACAGTGTCAACTGTAAAAGCTCTGACTGAAAGCCTCGGCATTGAACTCGATGATGAAACAGTAGCGAACATAGGCTATAAGGTCGAAAACGAAGTTCAGGGCAAAGCGAGCGCCGCAGATACGTTTGTTTCTTCAACCGGCGGTGTGGTCTTAGTAGAGGGAGCTAAAACATCTCGTCTCTCACAGCCCGATCTGCCAATCATAATCGGCGCAACCGGCATTGAGAGGTCAACACGAGACGTCATCGCCTTCGTATCAAATCTGAAAAAGAAGTATCCTACTGTGGTGAGTAACGTGATGTCTTTAATCGGAGATATTACGCGCTTCGGAGAACAGAAGCTTGCTGATGGGGATCTCGTCAAAGTAGGTGAGCTTATGAATATCAACCAAGGACTCCTCGAGTCACTCGGGGTAAGCGACGTTGTATTGAGCAAATTAATCTACTCAGCGAGGACAGCAGGGGCCCTCGGTGCCAAAATCACCGGCGCTGGCCGTGGAGGATGCGTGTTGGCGATTACAACAGACGGAAACGTCGACCACGTTACACAGACTATGGCCAAACAAGGTGCTCTAGTCCTGACGACTGCGATTTCTAGTTCGGGGCTGCGCATAGAGGCATAACGCGCGTGACCGACATAATATTGCTTAAAATCGGCGGCTCCGTGCTGACGGACAAAGGGCGAGAGAGCACCTTACGAGAAGATAACTTACATATGGTCGCTCGACAAATCGCCGACGCAAAGAGTTCACGGCTTATTCTTGTCCACGGAGCGGGCTCCTTTGGACACCCGCAAGTCGTCAAGTACTTATCTAAAGGCCTCAGTGCAAGCGGAATGTGGAAGACCCACTGCGCCGTGCGCTCGCTAAATACCGCGTTCGTAGACGAGCTCCAGTCTCAGCAAGCTGCCGCATTGCCGGTCCACCCACTTAATAATGTTACGCTCGACGCAGGTCGGATCGCACATTTTGATACGTACGCGTTAGAGCTGATGCTTAGTAACGGCATCATCCCGGTGCTGCACGGCGATGTCGTAATGGATCGCTTGGATGGCTTCAACGTCCTGTCAGGTGACCAAATAGTAGCGTTTCTCGCACTAAAGATGCGCCCAAAAAAAGTAGGAGTCGGGACAGACGTCGATGGAGTCATTTATCAAAACCGAAAACTGAACCATCTGGGCCCCGATGAGCTTGAAAAATACCGAGAAGGGATTCTCGGTTCCAATTCTACTGACGTAACTGGGGGGATGCTGCACAAAGTTGTGGAGCTGCTGGAGATTGCTAAGTCGGGTATTCAGTCTGAGATATTCAACGCAGCTCACGACGGCAACATCACTAAGTTTTTAACGTCCCACCAAGATGTGGGTACTACTATCTCAACGGACAAAGAATGATTACAAACCGCAAGATCGAACACTTAATGCTCTGTGCTGCTGGAGATGTCGAATCAGGAAGAACTGGCCTCGATGATATCAGATTCGTCCATAATGCAGTTCCTGAACTGACAAAGGCACGGATCGATCCGACTGCTACATTCTTAAAAAGGCAGTTCAGCGCTCCTGTCTTTATAGCGGGAATGACAGGCGGGCACGAAGAGACAACTGCTATCAACGCTGCGTTATCAGAGGCCGCAGAGCGACTCGGCATCGGCATTGGCGTTGGGAGCCAGCGCGCAGCAATTGAACATCCTGACCAGGTCGAGTCGTTTAGCGTCGTTCGAGACCGAGCCCCCAGCGCCTTTGTAGTAGCGAACATTGGGGCCACTCAAATCAAGGAATATGATATTGAGATCATTGACCGCCTACTCGATATGGTTGAAGCAGACGCACTAGCAATTCATCTGAATTTCCTTCAAGAGGCAGTGCAACCAGAGGGTAATACAGACGCTGAAGGATGCCTCGACGCGATGAAATCACTTGCCGATTCTCTTCGGGTGCCAATGATCGCCAAAGAGACGGGCGCGGGGATTTCGAGAGAAGTCGCAGCTGAGTTAAAAAAGGCAGGCGCTTCTGCAATTGACGTAGGCGGCGCTGGCGGCACGAACTGGGCAAGAGTCGAATCGTACCGAGCTCAGACGGACCCCATGCTCGAGAGGTTGGGAGCGATCTATGGCGATTGGGGGATACCTACCGCAATCTCCATTTTAGAATCCCGTACCTTACCCGTGATCGGAACTGGCGGGATCAGGAACGGCCTGCACGTCGCCAAGTGCATTGCACTCGGAGCGTCGTTGTGCGGCATAGGCCTGCCACTGCTAAAACCGGCATTTAAAGGGACCAAATATGTGCTAAGCGAGATAACGTCGGTTGTCGAAGAATTAAAAGTTGCAATGTTCTTAACTGGATGCAAGAAACTCATTGATCTAAAGCAACGCCCGCTGGTCATTACTGGCGAAACTAGGCAGATATTGCAACAACGGGGATTCAACCTGGCGGAGCTTCAGGTTAGGAGGCCGCACTTTGGAGATAGAAGTTAACGCGATTGGCGGCTACGAAGAAGTCGGGCGCAACATGACTGCGATTCGGGTGAATGAAGACATAGTGATCATAGATATGGGCCTTAGACTCGATCGAATTGCAATTCACGAGGATGCAGAAATCGAGAAGATGCATTCTATAGACCTTATCAAGATGGGCGCGATACCAAATGACGCGATGCTGAGTGAAGCAAAAAGATCAGTGAAAGCGATAGTCTGTACTCACGGACATCTCGATCATATAGGCGCCGTTCCCAAGCTTGCGCACAGGTACGAAGTCCCGATACTATCCACCCCGTTTACGGCGGAGCTGATCGCACAACAGATTCGCGTTGAGAAGAAGTTCGGCGTCGAGAATGCTTTGTACACGCTCGAAGCAGGCCAGGTTTATCAAATAACTCCCGATATCGCGGTTGAATTTGTACGAGCAACGCACAGTATACCCGACCCCATATTCGCCGTTCTACATACACCGGGTGGTGCCTTGGTCTATGCGAACGATTTCAAGCTTGATCGAACGCCTGTTATTGGCAAACCCCCCGACTTCAGTCGCCTAAAGAGTCTGGGAAAAGACGGAGTGCTCGCGTTGATCGTCGAAAGTACTCGCGTAAAGGAGGCAGGAAAGACCCCATCAGAACAGATAGCGAAAGACTTGGTGCGTGACGTTCTTCTCGGCACTGAAGAAGAAGACAACGGAGTGCTCGTAACTACATTTTCGTCACATATTGCGCGCGTAAAGACGATCTTCGAAGCAGCTCGCGAGATGGATCGGCGCCCGCTTGTCCTCGGTCGCTCTATGGAACGATACCTGGGAACCGCAGAAAGGATGGGATATGTCGAGCTTCCGAATGACATTGGAGTCTACGGGAACAGAAGATCTGTAGAAAAGATACTCAGGAGAGTATCGCTGGAAGGGAGAGAAAAATATCTTCCAATTATCACGGGACATCAAGGAGAACCAGAATCGATGCTCACGCGGGTCGCAAACGAGCAAACCCCGTATCACGTCACAGCCGGCGACAAAATAGTGTTTTCTGCTGAGGTAATACCAACGCCAATAAACGCGGCTAATCGGTATTCAGTAGAGACCAAGCTCAAAATGCGAGGGGCAAGACTTTATACCGATGTTCACGTGTCGGGTCACGCAGCCCGCGAAGACCACTGGGAGCTGATCAAGATGCTCAAGCCAGACCATATTTTTCCCACGCACGGAGATCTAACCATGACAAGCTCCTATGTAGAACTTGCTGAGGAGGCAGGGTACAGCCTTAGGGACAACATCCACCTTCTAAGAAATGGCCAGAACATTGCGGTCAGAGTTTGAAGGAAGGAAACCTCTGCCAGAACGATATCGCACTCTAAAGGCAGCACTTTCAAGGAGGGATTAAGCGTGAGCAATTCAGACAACGACTTGCTCAAAAGAAAAACAATAATCGATGATGCGCTCAACGAATATGTTCCTGCAGTTTTCCCCGAGGAGTTGTACAGAGCTGCCAGACACCTCATTGAAGCTGGCGGGAAGAGGCTGCGCCCCGTGGTTTTGCTGTTGGGCGCTGAAGCAGTACGCCCCAACATCGCTGTCGATGCGATACTTCCAGCAGCCGTTGCAGTAGAGCTCATCCACAATTTCACGCTAATTCACGACGATATTATGGACGAAGACGTGACAAGACGTTCCATAGAGACCGTCCACACAAAATGGGGCGTGTCGGAAGCCGTCTTAGCAGGCGACGCACTTTATGCCAAAGCGTTCGAGGTACTTTCTTACACAAAAACAGAACCAGAAAATGCGACAAAATGTCTAAGGCTCCTCTCGAAAGCATGTCTACACATCTGCGAGGGGCAGTGGCTTGACATCAAGTTCGAAAATAATGAGAACGTATCAGAGGCCGACTATCTCGAGATGGTCCAAAAGAAGACAGCCGTGCTCTATGCAGCTGGGTTGGCGATGGGAGGCATACTTGGAGGCGGTACTGACAGCGAAGTGAGCGCCCTGTGGGAGTTTGGAATCGCTATGGGCATATGTTTCCAGATCCGGGATGATGTGCTCGACTTGATTACGGCGCCTGAAGTGCTTGGAAAAGATTCGGCTAGTGACCTATTAGAGGGCAAGATGACACTAGTAGTGATCCACGCACTTAAGCACGGCATCAGGCTTGACCCGTCACAACTCACAAGCGAAAAAGCAATCAAAGGGGCAATCAACGATTTACAGGACGCAGGATCAATCGATTATGCGATGGAAAAGGCAACTGAGATTCTCCGAGCTGGCAAGTCGCGACTTGCCAAGCTAGCCGACTCAGAGGCAAAACACGAACTGCTCAAACTTGCCGACTACATGGTTTCGAGAACATATTGAAGGCATGGTTAATGGGGGAGGTGACGTGGAACCTCAATTTCTAAGCACTGCAATCAAGAAGCAGGCTCTACGCAACGCTATTCTGCACAAGGGTAAAGCAGACTCCAACGCCGTTGTCTCGAAGCTCATAGGCGAGCGTCCGGAACTTAAAGGACAAGCAAGACAGATATTAGGCTTGGCAGAGAGCGTGATCGCCGAAGTTAACGCTATGACGCTTGACCAGCAAAGGCAGCGACTCCAGCAGACAACTCTGGACCTACAACCCATAGCGGTAAAGGCGCGCAAAAAGGGGTACCTGCCAGAGTTGCCTCACCATGAACGCGTGTCCGTGCGATTCGCTCCTAATCCTAATGGTCCCGCTACGCTTGGCAGTGCCCGCGGAATTGTTGTGAATTCTGAATACGCCAAAAGGTATGGCGGTTCTTTCATCCTGCGTTTTGACGACACCGACCCGCAAACGAAGCGGCCAATGCTCGAGGCCTACGATTGGTACCTCGAGGACTGCAAATGGCTTGGAGCAGCCCCAGATGTAGTGGTCAACGCTTCCGACCGAATGGAAACATACTACCATTACGCGGAAGAGCTCATTGCTCAGGGGGCTGCTTACGTCTGCACTTGTTCCCAGTCGCAATTCAAAAAGCTCAAAGACACAGGAGTGGGGTGTCCTGACCGTGATAACGCCGCAGAAAAGAACATGCGGCTTTGGAAACAGATGCTCGACGGGCGACTAGGCGAAAAAGAGGCTGTCTTGCGGATTAAAACCGATATAACGGATAAAAATCCGGCTTTGCGAGATTGGATTGGCTTTCGCATTGTCGACACGATACACCCCCGGGGAATCGCATTTCGAGTGTGGCCGATGCTTGATTTCGAATCAGCGATCGAAGATCACGACCTCGGAGTTACACACATTATTCGTGGAAAGGACTTGCGGGACAGCGAGAGGAGGCAGGAGTTCCTCTACAAGTATATGGGCTGGACATATCCGTTCACTCTGCATTGGGGGAGGATCAGCATCCACGAATTTGGCAAATTCTCAACAAGTAAGCTTAGGAGCGAGATTGCCCAGGGGCTCTATCGGGGTTGGGATGACCCTAGACTCCCCACTTTAATGGCTTTGAGGCGGAGAGGTTTCTCCCCGGAAGCCATCAGGCTGTTTATTCTGAAATTGGGCATTAATGAATCTGACGTGAGCGTTAGCTTAGAAAACCTGTATGCCGAGAACCGGAAACTTGTGGATCCGATAGCTCACAGATACTTCTTCGTATCGGACCCGATTACAATGAGTATAATGAATGCCAAGCCTACAACAGGACGCCCCCCACTTCATCCATCGTCTTCCGCCGTTTTTAGAGAGATCCCAGTGGAAGGCAGCGTATGTGTCAGTGCACAAGATCTCTCCTCGTCCGGCCTCGATCTGGTGCGACTAAAAGATCTCTACAATGTTCGAATTGTGAAAAAAGAGCCGCTAGAGGCAGAATACGCGGGAGATAAAATCACAAAAGGCGCAAGAATAATTCACTGGGCTCCGCCAAACGGGCCTCAAGTCGAGGTGTTCACGCCAAACGGAGTCGATATCGGGATTGGCGAGCCGGGTATAGCTGCTGAGCTAGGTCGAGTCGTACAATTTGAACGCTACGGCTTTGCCAGAGTAGATCAGGTGCTTGAACACCACGGCCAAACGAAAATTATTTGTTATTTCACGCACAAGTAGCCAAGCCGCTTTCGACTCAACGCAGGACGCATGGCCGCTTATCTATTGAAAATTATAAGCAGCAAGGAGATAGCTGAAGCTGCTATTATTACAGATATTCCCAAAGCACCGCCCATCGCCATAATAGCATTCACTGTGCTCGCAAGCTGTGCAGTCTTTTGCGAGCCAAAAACTGACACCCCGCTAGCTTGCTGGGTGTTCATCCCTGCACGCACCGGTTCAAGATTGGCTTGTGCGTCATCAACGAGTTCGATAATCGCCTTCAAGAGGATGCCGTTGTCAGCTTTGAAACCCAACAGATTGATGCCGCTGTACGAGTTCACAACGTGGTTGTCAGTAGTCATGACTTCGGCCTCATCGACTTTTAGGGCGCTGACGATGATTTCGCGCAAGTTAGGCACCATGTTGTTGGCATCAACGAGCACGTAAGCTGTGCGCTGCCCAGCAACTTCAACCACTGCCACCTGAATGCCGAGATCACCCATTCCTTCGTCTCGCCCAAAAATAGGCCCCCGCCTTGCTGTCCCCAGCTTGATGTCGCTTATTAACGGTTCTGACTGCATCAATCTCGAGGATGCTTCGGTGATTGCATCAATCAGGTCAAACGAATTCTTCGTGCCTGCCCACATGGACGATGCGTACGGAGCAGTGCAGTTATGCGCATCGATGAGCGCAGCATGCTGCACGCCTTGCGTTCTCGCTTCAGCACTCGCGACGAGGCCAAGCCCATACTCAATGTCCTCTGTTGATTCTGGCGACAAAGTCGAAACAAATAAAACTGAGTTGCCAAATCTCTGTGCAAGAAGCTTGATGGCCCCTCTCTGCACTCTAATTGATTTTGACGCGTCGGCGGTATATTGGGTGTTTTCCACTGCTTGTGCTGCAGCTTCAACTATTTTCAGTGATTCGGTCGCCGAAACCAAGTTGAAATCGTGCGTCGCAGTCCCGTGAGGCACAAAAATCTCTCCACCATCGAGGTTGTTTACAATTCTTACCGGAAGGTTTCCGCCGCCAATCTCGCCAACGGGACCCGGATGAACAGCCGGCACGACAAATGTCGCTTTCAAGCGCTCGTTCGTCCTGAACGACAGCGTGGTGACGGGGACCTCAACGGCTTCGCCTATCTTTTTGAAGAAATCCTCCATGCCGGGGGCGCCGTCTATTGCCTGCGCAATGTAGCTACGAATGAAATCCATGCCGCTTACGTCAAAAGACTTTCTCAAAGGCGCATCGACGTACCTGATGACGACCAAGGCGCCCAGCGTGAAGACTACACTGATCGTCACTAAGTTCACGACGTAGCCTGTCACTCCGAACAGCAGCAAAAAAAGCGCTCCGAATACCGTTTGAATCGAAGCCGGGACTAAATTTCGCACGAAGCTTTTCTGCGTGATAGCCATTAGCACCAGAATTCTGAAGGCGAAGACGACGCCCAAGGACATGACGTAGGCTGAGATTGTCAGCTGCCACCCGACTGCAAATGAAATCAGCGCGCCGACGACGCAGACGACACTGATTATGACGGCCCCCACGAATGCTAACAAAGCAGAGCGATTGACGGTCATAGTGCCTTGCAGAAGCCGGGCCAACGGATGAGTCAAGGCAGCGGCAAGCACAGCTGGGATGCCGATAAGAATCAGGCCCGCCAGGAGATTTTCCCTCCATCCAAAATTAAAAACACCAGCACCAACCACGAGCGACAAAGCGAGTGTGACAGGGATGGTGTTTTTCCACCGCGGAGCGGCAAACACGTACTTCATCAATCCGGCAGTGCTCTCCTCCATGCCCTTTACGACTTTCTCTTTGGGGCCGAATATCCTCAACTTCATCTAGTCCGCCACGTTCTCATTTGTTTTCGAGTTTGACTTCAAGAATCTCCAAGCTCCCTCTCCACTGCTCATTAAACCACTTCTTGTCATAATTTGTTACTTTAATGCGCTTTCTAAAGATTGGAGCGTCCAAAACAAGTGTTTCGTACTCGCCGCCCTCCCCCATAATGTGCACCCCGTATTTTCTATGCAATACGGATAAATCATCAACCGCCCCTTCATCGAGTTTCCTGCCGAGCCACGATTCATTCATTCCATAAGCAGCGACCTGAACAACGATAATATCCATTGAGCCGGCCATGGCCCGCAACAAGCGTTCACCGCCTTTGTTCCACAAGGGAGCATACAACTTCAATTCTAGCTGAGTGCATAGTTTCTTAAGTCGGCTCATTTGATAGTTCGATGCTATCGTGCCGGCCACAACGCCGTCCGCTTCCGCACCTTGCAGCATGGTTTTTAGCAATGCCAATTCATCCTCGTGCGAAAACGATATGCCCATCATTAGCGGAATGTCGACGGCCTCCGAAATTAGGCGAGTGAGACGTGAACACGGCACGTGATACAGGAGCGAGTCCTCGACGGCTTGGACGTTGACTAGCTTCACAACTTCATATTTATGCAACGCGCAATTCAACGCGCAGATGGAATCCTTACCTCCAGAGATCAGAGCAATCAAACGCATTGGACTCCAACTCGGGAAAGAGAAACAGTGGCAGTTAACCTTCCTTGAGGGCGACATCAATTGCTTTCAGCGGCACGTCAACTAACGCTTTACCGATCACCGCTTTAGCGATCTTAGCTGCGTGCGACTCATTTTCGGCATTTACGACTTTTATCTCGAATATTAGCCCGACAAGAGAGGTATTTGCCACCAAGTAGACGCTGTCGAATACTTCGCCACAGGCAGGGCACGACATCGACCCAACCGCCACTTCAACCTTACTCAGTTTTGGGTTTAAGCGTTTGCCCGCCTCTGATATTGCTATGCCGATGGCATCGTCTACCGATTTAACGTCCTTCACCAACCAGGCAGCCTCGAGCGTGACATAATAATTCGGCATACTTCAGTGTAAGTCAACAAAGTAAATTAATATTGGCACAAAGGCGGTCTAATCAGGATGCCAGCGCTAATTCAGCCAAAGAGCCACGGCTATTCTCTCTGTTGGGCCTTAAGCGCCCCTACACGAATACCCGCGTCAAACCACCCGTGGCCGTAGCTAAAGCACACCAATGCATTGATCAAATCGCCGCTTGTCCGAAAAAAGACTCCGTCCTCGTAGTACGACTGCGCCATTGTCAAAAAATCGTTAGCACATTTTTTGCTCGTAACAATGTCTGCACGTTCCAGCGCGGTGCGGAGCATGTTTTCATATAGCGCTACTTTATCCACAATCTGGGACATTTCGAGCACCAGCAAACGCTTGGAGGGCTTGCTTTTCTACGGTGTGAAGTGACGCCGGTATGACGAGGACGTGCAAGGGCGGACCGAAATCGTACTCCTTGAGCCTCGCCAACACGTCTGCTTTAACCGTCGGTGAGCGCGACCCCGCTCGCGCGATCCCTACAGCTAGTCGAGATGCCAACTGATTGCGCCCTTTCTTATGTTCACTATGAAGCAACAGTGCAATTCCGTTCCCAAGCTTCATAAGCTCTTCTTGTACATCCAAGAACAGTAATGTATGGAGATCGCTCCTCAAGTTTGCCGTAACCGTGTCATAGGGCACTTCAGACACCTCTCGGTACGGAAACGCAATAGTTGCCGACTTGCCAAAACGGTAGTTTTGAAGCCCAGTTAATCCGCATATGGCCGTAGCAATCGACGTCCCGTGAATAATTTGGGTGCTTATCCCTCTGTCGTGCGCCCGTATCCTTAAATCGACGTGCGTCGTAGAGATCATCGCGTCGCCCGCCGTCAAGAAAGCGACGTTCTTACACTCAGCATCTCGCAAAACTGTCTCGTCAGGAACTTGCTCAACATCACTTCTGTCGAGCAGACGGATTTCGCACTTATAAAATTCTTGCAATTTCTCGATTGTAGTTCCTAGAAGCTTTGAGCTGTAGAACTCCGCATAAATTACATCGGCATTTTCGATCGCTCGGAGTCCTTTCACCGTTACGTCTTCTTCGTCGTACAAGCCTAAGCCGACGAAGGTCAGCACCGCATCACCTCATTTTGCCAGCAAAATTCGCTAGATAGGTTAGTGCCAAGTGAAATAGCTTTTTCTCTTGCCCAGTTGGGGTCTTTAATTCTTTTTTGACTCTCGCCTTAGGCTTTAGAGACCAGAAACGAGATAAGCGTCGAATGTTCTTATATCGTGCGGATGCCTGTGTCGACGAAAAAAAAATTGTGCGTTAGCGTGCCGAAGCAAGAAGGCGAGCGGGTCAGGAAAGAGCTCAAGGAACTTGGTCTCTTAGATGAGAGATACAGTATAGAAGAGCGAGGCGGTCGACTTTATATCCCTTTCAAAGGAGAGGCTCATGAGCTTCGCTACGATCTTGAATCGTGTACGTTGAAACCCCGGGTGCAACCGCTTCGCAAGAGGCTTAGAATCCGTTACGACGTCATAGGAGACATTGCCATAGTCCACTGGTTCGATGGCATTCTAGCCGCCGCGACAGAGCTTCTGGAGATACGAAGAGACATCAAAGTTGTGCTGGCAGCTGTTAGTGGCGTAGGTGGTCAATATAGGCTCAAAGACCTTGTCTTCGTCGCTGGGGAAAGGCGGACGGAAACGATGCACAAAGAATTTGGCTCCAGACTGCAAGTGGATGTTGGCAGCGTCTATTTCAGTCCACGGCTAGCTACTGAACGGCATCGGTTAGTCGAGTTAGCGGAGTCACGGGAAACCGTGGTGGACATGTTCGCCGGTGTTGGGCCTTTTACGATATTGCTCGCCAAGAAAGTCAAAAAAGGAATTGCTTTTGAGAAGAATCCCAAGGCCTTTCGCTGCTTGAAGAAGAACATCGAACTCAACAGGTTGCACAATGTCGAGGCGTGCCTCGGCGACGCAAAAGACCTGGCCCCTAAATTTAGAGGCATAGCAGATCGCGTCATAATGAATTTGCCGCACTCTGCCTTTAATTTCCTGTACGACGCCGTAACGATGCTTAGTGGCAGTGGCGGCCTTGTCCACTATTACGACGTCAAACTCGAAAACGAGTTTCCTCGCACGATTGAAAGAGTTAAAGAAGCTGTCGCAAGATTTGATAGAACGGTCGAAGGAACTTACCTTAGGAAAGTAAGGTCGTACGCTCCCCACCAGTACCACGTCGTACTAGATATAAAAATTTCCCCGCGCTGACGCTACTCGTTTTCTTTGAACGCGAAGCAATTCTAAAAAACTCAGCGCTACAGTAGTGTTGGAATCAGCGGGGCGTGCATTTTGTGTTTAACGCGATGCACTTGATCACTTATTTCTTGAACCGGTTGCGGTTCCACGCCCAGCAGCCTGGCGGTTTCCTGGACGGTTTTCGCGTTGTCGACTAGTTCCAGCAAGATCCGATCAAGGAGATCATACGGGAGACCTAGATCTGCTTCATCAGTTTGTCCTAACCAAAGTCCGGCAGAAGGGGCTTTCGAGATTATTCTATTAGGAATCTCAACGTATCGTGCCAGCTGAAACACTTGAGTTTTATACAGGCTGCCTATGGGTAGAACGTCGACGCCGCCGTCCCCGTACTTGGTAAAGTAGCCCATGAGAAGCTCTGTCTTATTGCCCGTTCCCAAAACTAGTCGCAAGTCTGCGTTTGACGTCACGTAATTCAACGTCATTCTAATCCGGGGCTTCAAATTTGCTTCGGCGATCGAAACTTGACCATTCACGCGCGCAGGCAATATAGGACGCGCTGCTTCTTTAAAGCAATCGATCAGGTCGTTGATTTCGATCACTTTGAATGGCAGCCCAAGCGCTTCCGCGAGGGATGTTGCGTCGAGAACATCTTGCGCCGAGGTTACCGCTGTTTCGGGAAGTATCAAAGCCTTAGTATTCACGACGTCGTGCGCCAACGCGGCCACAACAGACGAGTCCACACCCCCGCTCAATGCAACGACCGCTCCTTTAACTTTGGCAGATCGTATGCTGTTTTGTATAAAGTTTTTAAGCTGCCGTGTTATGTCAGCAAGGGCCCGCTCGTTTAGTGAAAGGGGATACATGCGTAAACGATGCTTTAACGCGGGTTCAATCTTTAGCGCCAAAGGCATCCTTGACGGTGCTAAAAACCTTAGCCTTACGACTTGCCCGCTTTATGGTTTCACCCTTCAAAGACGCTAGTTCTCGAAAGAGTGCCTTTTCTCTTTCGGTGAGATTCTTTGGGATTTCAACGATGAGTGTCGTGTATTGGTCGCCGCGGCCGCGCCTGTGAACGCTGGGGGCTCCCTTGTCTCTCAAGCGGATAGTGGTGCCGGCTTGCGTCCCTTCAGGAATATCCACTTGCAACGACCCGTATACCGAAGGCACTTCAATTTGCCCCCCCAATGCTGCAGCTGACACACTGATCGATAGCTCGCTATAGATGTCGTCGCCCTCACGTTTGAAAATCGGATGTGGTAGCACGCGTACGACAACAAGCAAATCGCCTGAAGGCCCGCCTCGGGCGCCTGCCGAACCCTCGCCAGGCTTTCGAATATGCAAGCCTGTATATGCTCCTGGAGGGACCTTGATGGGCACTATCTTAGTTGTTCGCAGCCTTCCGGTGCTCCTACAGTTCTTGCAGGCAGTCTCAAAAACCTTTCCGTCGCCTTGGCATTGAGAACACGTTTCTATCCTAATAAGCTGCGCTCCGAAGATGTTCTGAGCCCGTTGTATCTCACCCCTCCCGCCACAGGACGGACACGTTTTTATATCAGTGCCGGGTTCAGCGCCTGTTCCTGCGCAATGTTCACAGCGCTCATAACGAGGGACTTCAACTCTAACTTCCTTCCCAAAAATTGACTCGTCAAATGACACTTGAACGTCAACTGCGACATCGGGACCTTTTTGTGGACCTGACGGGCGCGCCCTCGTTTGGGTTCGAAATGGACTCTCCCCGAACCCGCCTCCGAAAAACGTTTCGAAAATATCGGAGAAGCTGCCAAACCCCCCGAAATCGCCGAAGCCAGCACCAGATGCGCCTTGTTGGAAACCAGACTGACCCAATCTGTCATACGTTGCACGCTTGCTTGGATTGCTGAGTATTTCATAAGCTTCAGTGATCTCTTTGAACTTCTCCTCTGCCTGGCTTTTGTCAGGGCTGACGTCTGGGTGGTATTTTAGGGCAAGTTTCCGATAAGCCTTTTTTATTTCAGCTTCTGTGGCAGTCTTCGCGACTCCTAGCACTTCGTAGTAATCACGTTTCATGGGGCATGCTGGCGCACTACTTCTCGTCCTCGTCGACTACCTCGTAGTCCGATTCTCCGGCCGGGGCTTTCTCCTGAGCCTTTTCCGCGGTTTTAGCATAGAGCTCAGTCGAAATCTCGTAGATTGTGGTCGTAAGCTGTTCTGTTGCCTGCTTGATGGCATCAATATCTGCGCCTTTCAGCGCATCACGCACGTTTTCAATTTCGGCCGTGACTTTACCCTTGCGTGACTCATCGATCTTGTCCCCCATCTCTCTCAGCGTCTTCTCTGCCGTGTAGACCATAGAATCCGCGCCGTTTCTTATCTCGGCTTCTTCCTTTCTCTTTCGATCCTCGTCAGCGTGAGTTTCTGCGTCTTTCACCAACCTGTTGATCTCCTCTTTGCTGAGACCGCTGGTCGACGTGATGGTAATCTTTTGCTCGTTGCCCGTTCCTAGATCCTTTGCCGAAACGTGTACAATGCCATTGGCATCTATATCGAAAGTGACTTCGATTTGCGGGACACCGCGCGGTGCTGGAAGGATCCCCACCAACTGAAATCGTCCGAGCGTCTTATTACCAGAGGCCATTTCACGTTCGCCCTGAAGCACGTGAATCTCAACAGAGGTTTGATTATCCGCCGCAGTGGAAAATACTTGAGATTTTTTTGTCGGAATTGTTGTATTCTTTTCAATGAGTTTAGTGAATACTCCGCCGAGGGTTTCAATTCCCAGCGACAAGGGAGTAACGTCGAGTAGCAAAACGTCTTTCACCTCGCCTACGAGTACCCCCGCTTGGATCGCAGCCCCGATCGCGACGCACTCATCCGGGTTGATGGTGCGATCGGGATCTTTACCCAAGTACTTCTTTATCGCGTTTTGAACCGCGGGGATGCGCGTAGATCCGCCGACGAGCAGGATCCGATCCACGTCACTGGGGTTAAGCCCGGCATCTTTCATGGCTTGCCTCGTCGGACCCATCGTCTTTTCGATTAAATCCTCACTGAGCTTGTCAAATTGCGCCCGCGTCAGCGTGATGTCCAAGTGTTTTGGGCCATTTTGATCCGCCGTGATAAACGGCAAATTTACAACGGAACTTGTCAGAGTCGATAGCTCTATCTTTGCCTTCTCTGCCGCTTCCTTGAGTCGCTGCAAGGCCATTTTGTCGCTTCTTAGATCGATGCCTTGTTCCTTTTTGAACTGGTCGGCCAGATAATCAATGATCCTTTGATCGAAGTCGTCGCCGCCGAGAAGGTTATTTCCACTGGTGGCTTTTACTTCGAATATGCCCTCGCCGATGTCGAGTATTGATACGTCAAAGGTTCCGCCGCCAAGGTCAAAAACCAAAATCGTTTGCTCCTCTCCCTTATCCAAGCCGTACGCGAGAGAAGCCGCCGTGGGCTCATTAATAATTCGGAGAACTTCTAGACCTGCTATGGTCCCCGCGTCTTTGGTGGCCTGCCGCTGGCTATCGGTGAAGTAAGCTGGAACCGTAACGACTGCTTGGTTCACTTTCTCGCCGAGGTAGTTCTCAGCATCTTGCCTTAGTTTCTGTATGATCATTGCTGAGATTTCTTGCGGCGTGTACGTCTTGCTTTCGATGGTGACTTTGTAGTCGGAGCCCATCTTCCTCTTTATGGAGGAGATGGTATGATCAGGATTAGTGATCGCTTGCCGTTTTGCAATCTCTCCCACGACGCGTTCGTTCTTTATAAATGCTACGACGGAAGGTGTCGTTCGATTTCCTTCTGCGTTCGGAATTACTACTGGCTCTCCTCCTTCCATGACCGCAACGACGGAATTCGTCGTGCCTAAATCTATGCCTATTGCTTTGCTCATTGGTCCACCCTATTTGTGCCTTTGTTGACCTTCACTTTAGAGGGCCTAATCACTTTATCATAGAGCTTGTAGCCCTTTTGAATCTCCTCTGCTATCACGTTAGCCGGCAGTGTAGTATCACTTACACTGAGAATCGCTTCATGCAGGTACGGGTCAAATAACTCGCCAACCGATTCTATCCTAGTGACCCCGTTCCTCCTCAAAATATCACATAGCTGCCTGTGTATCAACTTGATTCCTTCGTAGACGCCTTGGACCCCCTCAACTCTCAGTGCCTGAGCCCGCTCGAGATTATCGCAGATATCAAGTAGCTCCCTGATCAGTTCAACTGACGCGTACTTAGCGCGATCGTTGTTTTGGATTTTAGTCCGCCTTTTAAAGTTTTCGAAGTCAGCTTGAAGCCGTTGCAAGCGCGAAAGGTATTGCTCATTCTTTTCTTTGACGTCGTCAAGCTCTTCCAAAAGAGCTGCTTCCTCAGGGGGAATTTCGACTTCGACAAGCTCCTGGTCGTCATCTTGTTGAATCGGCCATACCTCCTCTAAGAATAGACTGTTTTTTTATATGTTTGCACTTCTATATAAAAGCTTTCGTGGCAATTAAATCAAAAAACATCGCCTTTATGAGCTTCTCTAAATTCAAGTCGGCCAAACGTTCGCACTTTCTTGGCTTGGAATTTCCACGCACTGCGACGTGCAACGAAGGACAAGCCTTATACTGTTGGAAACTTCGCGTGCGTTTAGCGAGAGTTAAGCTTGCCTGCTCGTGCTTCAAACAATGTTGCTGTAGTTATCGACGTTCTTTCTTACCGTTGTGGCGGATTCGACGGTGCAATGCACACCAATGATTTTTCCAGCTTCAACGAGAATTCCATGCCCAAAACGACAATTCTCGCCGATTATTGCACCTAAATTCATCACGTGGTGCAGTTCCCCGTCAAGAAACGGCATAGCAAGCTTCGTTTGCTCGGCTATGAAATGGGAACCGATCATTGTATTTTTTCCAATGATAGAATTGGCGACCAGAGAGTGAGATCCCAATCGCACGTCGTTCATAACCAAAGAATTTCGCACCTCGGTAAACGAGTCGATCGTAACACCATTTCCGATGCTCGTCGACGGGAGTATAGTCACGTTAGGGCCAATTTCAGCGTCTCTGCCTATGACGACAGGACCGAGCACATAAGACCCAGAACGTATTATTGAGTTTTCGCCGACAATGACGCTTCCTCTCACTTTCGCGTCGTCTTCGACTTGGCCGTTTTGGCGGGCTGTCGCGTCCCTAATGGAAGCAAGCACTGCCGCGTTTGCGTTAAGCAAATCCCACGGGTAACTAGCGTCAATCCACATGGAGGTAGTGTGGACACCTTTGACCTCGTAATGCTTTTCGATCATCCGTTGGATGGTATCGGTTATCTCGTATTCACCCCTGGGAGATATCTTTGTGTACGGTATCTCATTGAAGGCAGCAGGGGCAAAAACGTAGATGCCCGTATTGATATAATGGCTAATATCCGTACCAGGCTTTTCGACTATTTGAGTGACGCGGTTGCCTTCAGTCGTGACCACTCCATAGCCCTTAACATTTTCTTTAACGGTCAGAAGGAGCGTCACGTCGCCGGATGCACTGTTCATAACTTCTTCTATAGCTTGCGGGCTGGTGAGATTGTCGCCATTTAAAACTAGGAAATTCTCGTCGATTGAGTCTTCGGCCAGCTTTATAGCGTGAGCAGTTCCGAGCTGCTGCGGCTGCTCGACGTAGTTTATCTTAACGCCGAATTTCTTGCCACCTTCAAAATAGTTCATTACTTTTTCTTTCTTGTAGCCGACCACTAAACTGATGTCAGTGACGCCGCAACCTGCCAGCGAATCGATCACGTATTCAAGAATGGGCCTGTTGGCAACCGGTACCATTGCTTTCGGTTGTGTCAGTGTAAATGGCCTTAATCGCGTTCCTTCGCCTGCAGCTAGGACGATAGCTTTCACCGTATCACTTCGCACATCTATACGGAAAATAACTATATAGGCTTACTTATCATGCTCACTGGAACGCTGCGTCGAATTTCACGGGTCCAAAGCGTCTTGCCGTCACGTTTTTGGGTGATTCATGAAAGAAGATCAATGCAAAAATCTACAGGAACTGACGCGAGTTGTTGCAAGCAAGGCTATTTACCCCGACCATGGGATGCGAAGCAAGCGCAAAGCGTTTGCTGAATACGTCAGCGCGTTTCATCGCGATTCTCGAATCCCGCTTCAAGCAGATTATGAAGGACTTGTTTTGATGTCTGCCCATCAACCAAACTTCTTACCCTACAGTGGAGTCGTGCGCAAGGTGGTACTCATCCATGCGGTGGCCGAGCAGTTGCGAGAGAGACTTGACTGTCCTGTAACCGAGCTCTTTTGTTTCGCTGACCAAGACTTCGCCAATGAGCGGTGGTTTCGAGAAGCGCAGCTTCCTAGCGTTAGAAACAAAAACGGCACGCTGACCCTGCGCTTGACGGTTGCTCCGACGTACTATAACAAGATCATGCGCGCTGTTCCGAAGCCAGACAGCGTCGAAGTCGAAAAGCTAAAAAGCGACATCGCTCGTTGGGCTAGCGAGTCGTTCGATTCGGTCGTGAAATACGCCGTGCGTTTGAGACTGCCGGTTCCAGACGCCAACCTCGACACGCGCGCTGTGTCTGACATTATCGATCGGGCGTATGAGAGAAGCACGAACGCTGCTGATTTTAACGCATTCTTTTTCGCGTACCTAATTCAACAGTGCGGGTACGCAACCGCATTCGCGAGGTTTTCGCAGTGCCAACAGGTGTTCAGTGATGAGATCGCTTTTCTATTAGAAAATTACGACCGATATGCTAAATTGATGGCCGACTCGCATAAGAACGTAGCTCCGAAGCCACCCGCCCCTATTTGGTATCATTGCCCCTGCGGCGGAAAAGCTGACATAGACATGACGCACGGGCCAGATCACACACTCGTGGCGAAGTGTCGCGCCTGCGCTACAACTATAAAGTTTCCAGGAGATTGCCGCGCCGCCCTGGGACAGATGTCACCCGACGTGTCGTTGCGAGCGGAGGCGATGCTTATCGCCTTTACCGGCATGGGCCTTTCGCTCTACGTCGGTGGCCACGGAGGCACCGAATATCTAAGCAGAGCCGAGAAGATCGCGGGAGAGCTTGGGTTATTATTCCCGGTCGTCTCGATATGGAGGCCAAAAGATATGTACGGAGGCGCTGGACAGCTGGACGCAATTCTAGAGCTACTCAGGGTGCGAGCTCAATACAAGCTGGTGAAGGATCAGAAGTGCGACGTAGAGATTGTCCAGAACGAGTTGGACGATATGATCGCGGACATCGACAGCGTCATCTGCGCACTCGACAACTTGAAAAGTTCAGTCGCAGATAGGAAACTTGATGACTTTAAAGAGAAAATAGCTACGATTGTAAGTATGCAAAATAAGTTGAAAATGCGATTTGAACGAAATCAGATCGCAAGAGATCGCTCGATTGTGGGCAATACGTCGAAAACGCTCAACCTGATTCCCTCCGTCATCGATTATGCAACCAACATAGGGATACGATCGACCTGTGCTCAATGGTCGGACGCACTTAAAGGAAATATAAGATTTGACGCAGACGTGCCTTTACGCACCAATGCTTCGATGGATGCATTGTTCAACACGACAAAACAATTGTGCACTGGTGGTTTATTTGGGTAAAGTGATTCTAGCGATCGGAGCGCATCCAGATGATTGTGAGCTAGGTTGCTACGCGACACTAGCCTATCACAAACACGAAGGCGACGACGTACACCTTCTTGTGCTCTCCAAAGGCGAAGCAGGAGGGCCAAGTGACAAAAGAATCAGCGAATGCAAGAAAGCCGCGCAGATCCTCGGCGCGGACAGTATCACTATTGAGAATCTTAAGGATCGCATGATTACAAATGACTATAAGACAATCGAGCTTATTCAGGGAAAGGTAAATGCATTACAGCCCGACAGAATATATACACACAGCCCACACGACCATCACCAAGATCATCGAAATACCGCCCAAGCGACTATGACTTTGTACCGGCACGTGGATGATATTTTTCTCTATGAGTCCCCGAGCGTGTCACTCGAATTTACTCCACGAGTTTTTGTCAACATTACGAGTTTCTTCAACATCAAGCTCGAAGCTTTAAAGCTGCACGAAACGCAAAATGACAAGTACTACGTACGAACAGAAGCGATAGCTGGTCTCGCACAGTATCGCGCTTTTCAGGCCGGGATGCTAGCGACGCATAACCATAGTAAAGCTGAAGCGTTCGATCTGGCAAAGCTGACCCTGTGACCTTTGTTATCTCCTGTTTCGCGATGCGAGTAAGATTGACTGATCAAGGCACGGACAACCTTGGACATAGACTGTTTTCGCCAAGTTTAAACCCAAATTGTCACCGCGCACCGCGGAAGAATTGCCTGAGCTTTGTGAGACCCTCGACTATGTGGATCTCTGGCTCGTACTTGATGATTTGCTTTGCGTTCCTGATGTCAGCTAATGACCTCCTGCCGTCGCTGATGCGCGGGGCGCCGTGCGCGATGCTCGAATCAGAGAGAGTCATTTCCTTGATTATCGCGGCTAGTTCATTTATAGACGTCTCGCACCCGCTTCCTATGTTCACCACTGCATTTGGCGCGTCGCTACCTGCTGCCAGCAGATTCGCATTCGCCACATCTGTTACGTACACGAAGTCCCTGGTCTGATTGCCATCGCCGTGTATTTCCAGAGGCACGTTTCTTGTTGCATTATAGAAGAACGTGCTAATCACGCCAGAGTACGCATTTTCCGGACGCTGATAAGGCCCATAGACGTTAAAATATCGCAAAGATAGTGTGCTGAGACCATACAAATTATAATAAGCAGTCATGTAGAGTTCGCCGCAATACTTGCTCACGGCATAAGGAGACAGAGGACGTGTCGGCTGCGCCTCATCTGTGGGAAAAGCATCCGCATTTCCGTAGATGGCAGCGCTAGACGAATAAACGAGCTTAGACACATCATTTCTTCGAGCAGCCTCGCAAACTGATAAAGTACCCTTAACGTTGTTATCCATGTCAACGAATGGCTGTCTTGTGCTTGCGACTACGTCGACACGAGCGGCGGTGTGAAAAACTACGTCAACATCGTGAAATGCTGTGTCCGTCGCGTCTGTATTTCTGATATCGGTCTTGATTAGACGCACATTTGGCAGTCGAACTACCCGCGCCACGTTGCTTAGATTGTCAAGTATGCGCACTTCTGAATATTCAGTAGAGATCAGCTCGGCAATCTGGTTTCCTATAAACCCGTAGCCACCCGTAACTAATGCAATCATAACGCAAACGAAAAAGTTTCAGGTTTTATTCCGTACGGCTAATACTTAAAAGCATCGTTGATCAGCCGAGGCATAAAAGATACAGCAAAGACGTATAAAGAAAGGCTTTATTTAAGCGTCCGCCAGCTGAACGGATATTCCGCGCGAAGCTTCTCGTTATTGCAAGGTGGATCTTTTGCGTTTGGACAAGCGTTTAAGCAGTCAGAACCGCAAACTGGAATGAACCGCCCCGCTCGATCTCGCACAGACAACTTTCCAAGAGTGCGACATCGTGTGGCATCACTGGGTACAAGATCAATGGCTTCCTGGCAAAGAGAGAGACTCATGTCGTAACGACTGCAAAGCGACGCGAGATATGCGTAGAGCGTGAGTCGATCTCTTGGGTTTAGCGTGTACTGTTTTCCGTTCAAGACATATCGACTCCGGACCAGTGCAGCTGACTCCGAGTAGCCTCCTTCCTCGATTCGAGCGAGTAATTTCCGAAATGCCCGGTAATTGAAACTACCAGTTGACGCAGTAATGTGGCAAATGCCTATCGAGCTCAGCGTCTGAAACAGTTCGTCCAACTCACGATATTCATCAGTCAACCCAACGATTATCGGATCAATTCTTACTGAGACGTTGACGCCAGCGCTCAGGAGTTTTTCGATGGCTCTCAGTCTGCGAACGACTTCTGGCGCATTACTGATCGCGCCGAGCTTGTCACGGTTGAGACTCTCACACGTGAAGGAAACGCGAAATCTTTCGTAATCTGCCCAGCGAGTTTCAAGGACTTTCAAAACGAGGTCCGATTTAGTGACGATAGTAAAAAAGACGCCATGGTTCGCTGCGATGCCCATTGCGTCGAGGGAGGTTTTCCACACGAGATCAAGCGGTTGAAATGGATCGGTCACGGCGCAAAAATAAAGAGGCGGACACGTGCGAATTGTTCTTAATTCACTGTCAAGCAGCTCTGGTATATTTTCATACACCTCGATGAGGCGTCCGTTTGCAGACCAAGGGTAGCTTTTCGCGTAGCAATATGCACAATCAAAAACGCACTGCCCACTTTTCGTGATGTTTACGATACCAGCGTGTGGACATCGCCGCCGCTCGGCTTTGTAGGGAAAATCGTGAATAACTCTACTTCGTCTTTCTACGGGGATTGCTTTAAACATGACGCAAGATTGTGGTGCAATATATTATCCTAAGCATAATAATAATAATAACTGCTGCTTGTCACCTTGCTTTTGCTCGGCTGAATTTGAGCGAAGATCGCAAGCTTAAAGAGAGGGTAAAATATAGATTTTGTAACGTGCGGCCGTCGGTTTGGCAAACAGGAACGTATCTAAATCAACTAAACAATCGTCAAATGAATTGGGTAGAAAAAATCGCTTACAGATTCAACATCGTTTTATTCCGGATTAGTACAGGGAACGCCCGCGTCCGTCTCGCACGAAGATTAGGAGTACGCGTAGGCAGCAACTGTGAACTCTACTACTGCAATTTGAGCACCGAACCGTACTTGATTTCGATCGGAAATAACTGCAAGATCACGTACGGAGTTACCTTCATGACTCACGACGGAGCCAAATGGGTGCTCGAGCAAAACGCGGACTTCGAAGGCAGCAAGTTCGGTCCCATAGTGATTCGGGATAACTCGTTCATCGGCGTTAACGCGATTATAATGCCCGGCGTAGTCATCGGTCCGAATAGCGTGGTGGGGGCGGGATCAGTGGTCACAAAAGATGTGCCGCCCAACACCGTCTATGCAGGCAATCCGGCACGATTCATCTCCACTTACGAGGAGTACTTGGAGAAGTGCCGTTTAAAAAACACCGGGAACATTCCTCGAAAGGAGCTGAAAGCCATTTTGACCAACATGTTTGAGCGTCAACTGGATCAGCACATTGAACTCCAAGACGACCCGGCCCTCGAGACCGAGAAGCCCGTGCTTTGATGAATGTCGGCTTGCGGCGGAGGAACCCAAGTGCTTGCAACAAGAGACTTTTCAGGACGCCGAGAAAGCGTCGCGAACGTTGAGATCAATCTGTCATCGCCTTGAATAGATTTTGCGAAAGAGATTAAAGTTTGCCAGCCAAAAAATCTCAAAAAAAGAATCGAATACGCACCAACCGTAGCACAAGGTGGCCAAAATGAATTTTATTCGGGACTTTTTTTACGGTATAGACATTATAACGCTCGCATGCTACAGCCGGGTGCGTGTCGTGTTATAGCTAGAGCGATGTAGCATACAGCATAATAGTTTAACGTTCCCTCTATCTCCACGCTTGACAAACACCCAAGCGATTTTATTAACAGCCTCATAGCATATATTGATACATTGGAACGTCTTGAACCCGGCAACGTGGGAAACAAGTTCGAAATGCAAAAGCGGTTCCATCCTTTTTGTCCTGTGCGTCAGCGAAAAACCTGAACACTTTGCTGGAATAGAGATCTCGCTACAGTACGTGCAGCCCCCCCGTATCGTCTGTCAGGATCATGTCGCGGGGATCGACTTCGAATAGCGTGACGAATTGTAATCCAAGTGATTCAGATTTGACGATAAGGCCTCGGATCATGTCGGTAAAAAGCGTTTGCGCTAAAGGTCTGCCACAAATCATTGCGAAGAATAGCCATTGTTCATCGCGCCATTCTCCTTCCCAATCGCTTTATTCGGGCCTGACTGTTTATCCCGGCCATTCGAAGCTCGACACCTTCACTCTGCACCTAGTCCGACCCAGCTTTCTACCTAAACTCAAATGCTAGCTGAGATGTGCTCTAATCAAAACCGAGCGAGTATCGTATCTTAACAGTGAATTCAGCTTTGAAGATGTGCTTACTCTGAGAAATCATCAAGAACAGCGCAAGAATTAGCCCAACAACTGAAACACAGTATTTTGAGAGTTAGTTGCGGTCGAGCGCCAAAAGCTCTTTGCATAGCGCTTTTTCTTTCAACGCACAGGCTTCATTCGAGTATTTCTCAAGTGCGACTGACCTGCACATTTGGGGAAACACGTCGTTTGCCAAGGCTTCGGAAATTTTTCTTGCGATGTCATCAGGATCATCAGAGGCGAGATAACCCGTCACCCCATCATCTACAGTATCTCTAATTCCAAATACGTTCGTTCCAACCGCTGGCGTGCCGCAAGACATCGCCTCAATCAGAACCCTGGGCTGCCCTTCCATTGAACTAGTCATCACGATCAAGTCTGCCATATTCATAAATTTCGGCACGTCGGAATATTGCACTGCACCTGTGAAAATCACTTTCTCCGCAATACCAAGGGATCTTGTCAGTTCTTTGAGCTCATCTTCCAGGGCTCCAGAACCGACTATAAACAGCTTGAAGTGCTCAGTAAGCTGTGCAACTGCCTTTAGAAGGAGGTCAAGCCGTTTGACAGGATGCAGTCTTCCGATATACATGAGTATCTTTTCATCTCGGACGCCGTAAGTCTTTTTTAGCTCAGTGACATCAATTCCGGGCTTGAAAATGTCTTCATCGAAGGTCAAGGGTATGATGACTACTCTCTTTGCGCCTCTTTCGAGAAGCTGCGCCTCAAGAGAGCGATTTCGGGTGACTAAGACATCGGCGTTTCTTATGACATAGTTCTCGATAAGGCTCGCAACGGTTCCAAGGATTCTGCCTTTGTTCACGTGCGCGACCTGATACGCCCAGTTGTATTCATAAAAAACGAGAGACGGCTTCTTTTTTGCCTTTGCTGCGACTATTGCTCCCGGACACGCAGCAGAAAGCCCTCTGACCAACGCGTTTCCTTTCAATCGCTTGGCGATTCTGAATGTGCTTAAGGCGGCATACGAGAAGTGCCAAAGACCAAATTTTTCGAATACCGCCGACGGAACATGTTCTATGGCTGGGCCTAAATCAAATTTGCTCGTGTCTCCCGTAAACAAGAATAGATTGCACAAGTCCTCGTATCTCATCAAAAAATTTTTGAGCAGACGAAGTGTGCTGCCGTCTGTTTTTACGCTGTCAATCAATCGAACGTCGAACGAAGTTACAAACAGAATTCTGCACCTTTCCTGAGGCATCCAACTGATCATAGCAGAGTAAATGTTAATAATCTTTTAGATGTGCCAAGTATATCCAGTAAGAGCGGCCTCAGCGGTCGCCTATATGGCCGACTATCACGAGACTTACGTCGGTTTTTCAAAAAGCGCCTCCATTTAACGCAGCACCTCGCTCATCTTTTTCCTATTTCGCAACTTGATGCTCGGTTTAGTCGACATACGCGACGGCTCCTTACTCGCTTCTATATTCTTTTTTCAAAAAGCGCCTTTGGATTTCTCGCGCGTCGATTGAAAAATGGGCCAAAAATTCCACTTACCTTGCATTTAAGCGCTTGACAGCATCCTCGGCGTCTCAGAAAGCAGATTAGCACCGCCCTGAGCATTATAAGGACTGCTGATGCCGCGCATATTTGGGGCCGCTCGTATTTTTTTGGATTGTGCCGCCGGTAACTGCCCTAACTACGGCATCACATCGCGATTTGCTCTCTTGCTCTTGACTAGGGTTAGCAGCCAGGTTGAGGGGGTTGAGGGGTATTAAGGTAGCTCAATGTTTCAATATCTTCGGCTGGGTTTTTGTTATCTTACGTAAGTGGCGTTGTTTATCTTACGTAAGTGGCGTTGTTTATCTTACGTAAGTGGCGTTGTTTATCTTACGTAAGTGGCGTTGTTTATCTTACGTAAGTGGCGTACCCGTCTTACGGCTTTTTATGGCTCAAGAGATTCAGCATTGTTGCTTGTGCTCGCAGGTTATCCACGCGTTTTGTCTGTATCAGAGTCTAGGACAAACTGCTTGCGCGCAAAAAAGGTTCGTTAGGGAATGGTTTTCATTGCCGGTCACAGTAAGTTATACTTATCCTAGGCGACACGCTCGCAATTGCTAGCGGAATGGTCTTAAATGCGACCGCTTAACCGAGCTGTGCTTCTAAGCTGGCTCAAGCCGCGAGACTGGAATACGCCGACCAAAAACTATAAGTGGTTAGGACATGCGATCTTATAAATGAAGCTTATTATCACACGTTTTGAGGTAGTCCACATTTAATGCGAGAGCGATACGAGCAAAATCAAGGGTATTCTAGATTAGGATCACCTCAGCCGCCATCGGCGCAACGCAGTCACAAGGCTGAGCCCGCGCATTCCAGAGAGTTAGGCAAGAAAGTGTCGGTGGGCATCTTGCTCGCGACCCTTGCGCTGCTGCTTATCGCCGTGGGCTACGCTGGATACTGGAACGGCGGCCTCGGTTTGGTCGATCACGATACTGCGACGTACGTCGCTTTAGCAAAAAACGTCCAACAAACCAGTACGTTAAGCCCAACAGATCCAAACGCTGCGCCTGGTGACGTCTGGTATAACGTTGAACCACCTGGCCTCCCAATCGTATTCAGCGCAGTCGCTACACTTGGTGGGGTGAATATCGGCCTGAATTCAGATCTGCCAGCTCTGCTGCAGGGGTTTTCCGCGTTCATATTGGTATCATTTGTTCTGATCACTTTTGTCGTGGTAAAGAAAATCACAGGCGATACGCGAATAGCCGCCCTTGCATCGTTTTTTTCGGCAACGTTTACCTCAGACCCGGCAATTTTAGGGCCGCAGTATATCGTTCCGTCGAGCTTTGGACTGATACTGATGATGCTTGCGACATATTACCTCTACGCGGCTATCAAGGACGATGCAGGTAAGTCTATCCTGAGATCAAAATATACAATTCTAGGCGCCCTCACCGTGACAACGCTCATTTTTACGCACAGGTTTTCTACTACGACATTTTATTACCTGTTCCTCATCTTCATCGTACTTTATGTGCTGATTAATCTTGGCACTCGGATGCAGCTGAAGCAGATAAGTGCAATGATCCTGCTACCCGTCATAATTAGCGCTCCTTGGTGGCTGTACATGTATAGCAAGTTCCAAACGCTGCCGTGGAGCATTCCAGAGGTCTTGACTTTGTCGGCAGGCATGTTGGGGCTCGCAGCAATCGGCGTGCTTTTTAGCGGAACCACCGATCGAAGGTCACCGTACAAACGCCGTGACAGACTATTCGCCGTAATTGGCCACACGACTAAGAACGCCCTCAATCTGATCATAATTTTGGTTTTAATCGCGATAGCTGGGGTAGTTGCAGTTTCCCTTGTGTTTTCAGCTAAGACGGCGTTCTCGATAGCTTTTACGCTTTCATGTCTTGGTCTCATCCCAATTTTGGGTCTCCTGGTTTACAAATCAGGCTTCTGGGGACGACCCGAGACAAACCTGCGAAACATGCTTATTTCAAGCTGGCTCCTCGTGGGATTGGTTCCCACGGTGGCCGGTGTTTTGGGAGTAGCGATTCCGAACATGCCTTGGCTCTTTCAACGCGTTATACCACACTTTCTAGTAAATGAAGGCGGCGTGCGTTCGATACTCTATCTCGTGCTCCCGTTATCAGTACTCGCGTCAATCCTTGTTTTCCGTCTGGCATACGAACCGCAGCCGCGCGTTCAAGGCTTGCGGCAGAGACGAGACAATCGGGCAATGCGCTCGATGCTTATCATCGCTTTTGTAATTGTTTCCGTGATGTCGCCGGTAGTTCATATTGCCACAGCCAGCGCCTTTGCCGTAAACGCACAGGATCCAAAACTCACCGATGATGAAATGAGCGCGCTGCAATGGCTCAATCAACACACGACGTCTAGTGACACGATATTGTCAGATCCGACTTTCTTGCAATACATAACCACGTTCACCAATGCCCGAGCGGCGATATCAACTGACTCCGAAAACTCCTATGTTGTCACCCACCAATTATCACAGCTCACAGATCTCTCCAATTTCATGAACAGCTCCACAGACTCCGCCACCAAACTGCTAATAGCAAAAAAAATGGATATAACATACTTCGTTTATGATCCAGTGAAAGCAAATTACTCGAGCAGCGTCTGGCAATATCCATTCCCGAACTTTGTTCCCGATACAGCGATTATGACAGAAGTATTCCAGAACGATGGTGTACAGATTTACCAAATTAACCAAAGCCTGCTCGCCCAAACGCCTACGCAATACGCCTCGATCAGCAATGTCGAAGTGAACGGCGACTCAGCAGTTGTTTATGTAACGAATTACGCCAGCGATCCTATGAGCTTACACATGGCTTGGCTAGACCAGTACATACCAGTGACGTTAAATGCGGGAGAGACCAAGGCAGTGACGATTGATTTTCCAGCAAGCGGAAGCTCTAGCCCGTTAGCCGTTATACCCACTTTGGGGTCGACTAACACCCTATATGTAAGTCTATGGATGGATCCCCCGTCCAACAGTAACTACGCAACTCTAGATGCACGATACACATCTCCGATCGACGCGGTTAACATCAATTCTCAACAGCTGCTGTGACCTTGGCTTAGATTACACAAACTAGCTACTCCCACAGCCAATTGCGAGGGTCGCGTTGTCACGGTCACCTACGACTTCATGCTTGCGGCCACGCGAGATTGTTCGCACTTGTGGACTGGCTGGTGGCTCATTGTCCTTTTTTTCTGGCCTACCGCCGTGAACAATACGCCTCAGCGAGTCGACAAGACCGCCAACAAGATGCTTATCGCGCCTGATATTATGCATAGAGTCCAAAGCGTTTTCACTAGTCCTGGTTCTTTCATTGATCTCCTGCTCAAGATGTAATCGGACAAGTTCTTTCGAACGGAATACGACTTTGAGGGGATCAAGTAACCTTCGTTCGTTACCTGCGTGGCCGTGTATAAGTGACTCTCGGTCACCTTTCCAACAGAGAGCAAAACCATGCCATAGTTGATGATGTAAGGCAAAGCCGCGACGACCGCAAATAATTCGATTTTTAGCGCTATTGCGCCAACGGCAATAGCGCTACCGATGCAGAGCGTCCCGATATCGCCCATAAATATGCGAGCAGGGTACCTGTTATATGGAAAAAACCCAAGAAGAGCCCCTAAGAGCGCCGCCAATATCATAAGTCCCTCCACGCCTCCCGTCGGCGATATCAACACAATTCCAACGATTATTAATGCAAATGTGACTATAGCGCCGCAGCCTATCTCCATCCCGTTAAATCCAGCAAAGGTGTTGACTGCGTTGGCCCCCGCTGTGACGGCAAAAGGCACGATGGGGATCCACGCAAGTCCAAGCCAGAACGTTCCTAGCAAAGGAACGAGAAGATAAGGGTCGCCGCCCGCAGTCAATATGAGCGCAATGCCTGCGAAATAGCCGAGGAGCGGCTTTTCTTTGGCGCCGAGGTGCATCACATCGTCTAATGCCCCTACCATGGTTGATATGGTTACGACAAGCAGTGAAACAGATATTACCATCAAATTGAGCCCCAAAAAAGCTGCAAAGATCGTGGAGGTGGCTAACCCGGCGTAGATGGCAAAACCGCCCATCTCAGAAATCTTGGGCTTTTCAATTTTATGAACGTCAACGCCAAACACCCCCGCAGATTTCATTCGCTTGATAAGTGTCGGCGTCACAACAAAAGTGACAAAAAATGAAAGCAGAACCGCGACTACAAGCAAAAAGAAGGTATAGCTATCGATCATCCGTGATCTTACGTTTCACACTTCTTTTGTGTTTCGCACTGGTCCAAAGGTACGCACAATCTGAGCTTGCGTGCGATCGAACGTGATTTCTCCTGTTTGGTCGAACATCGCTTGAACTGTCCCGTCAACGTGAGCGGAGGCGCATGTGCGCATACCCATAAACCCTTCCGAAAAAACCGTTAGGTGAGTATAGAAACTCGTTTTTGATACTTGCGGAGAGATCGTGAGACGCCTTTCTTCGAACAGCTGTACGACTTTAGAGATTATTCGCTGCGATGATTTGCCGTCGTTAAACGGGTCGTTTATCTTCTTTCCCGGCGCCGTAGCCCGTACGGCTTCAGTCAAGACATCGGGGGGCGGGCTATTTCCTAGTACCCTGTTCCACCCATTTTCGACGGTCTCAATATAATAGGTGCTATCGGACAGCGTGATGCATGGCGTTTCCAAAATGGCGCTTTCTTTCTGAGGGCCGCCGGAATCGGTGACTAACACGTGAGAGTCCATCATCAGTTTTATGAAACTAGTATAGGCTAACGGATCGATAAGATGGATGTTCTCACGCGATTGCAGTTTTTCCATTAGGCCGAATTTGACTAGATGTCTTCTTGTATTTGGGTGTAAGAGCATGATTACGTTGTACTCATCGAGGTTAGTCGCTGCTTGCGTGATTCTGCTGAGTGCCTCAGGGTTTCCTATGTTCCACGGTAGCCTAACCGCGACTGTAACAATCGGCCGTTCATCCATGCAAAACGCATTGCTAGAACCCGCCTTTTGCGCTGTCGGCTTGTAGTCTAACAGTGCGTCAACGAGAGGGTCACCTAAGTAGTGGACGAAGTCTGGATCGTAGCACTCTTCAACCAGGTTCAGGTAGGCCGTGTTGCATACTGGAAAAAACAACGTCGAGCACATTTCGATGACTTTCCTTCTGACATCGCTGTGCAAGTCCCGCAGTGACCGATAGCCCGATTCGATGTGGCCGACGGGAATAAAGTTCATCGACGATGCAATGGCTGCGCTAAAAGACGAGATTACGTTGCCTTGAACAAACACAAAGTCAGGCCGCGCTTTCTCCAATATATCATCGATCTGGTTGATCATCCCCGAGATCTGCTTATTATAGCTCATGTTGCCAAGCGACAAGCCATAATCTGGGTCTCGGAGACCCAAATCCGCGAGCAAGTTCTCATACATTTCGCGATCAAAATGTTGTCCTGTATGAGTGAAAACGAGTTCTGTATCAGGGTTCTTGTCGACCTCCTTCAGGAAAGAGGCCATTCCTATTAGCTCCGCTCGCGTCCCAATAAAAACGGCAATACGCATGTCTCGTCTCCTCTGAGCTTACGAGCACCATCGGCTAAATAGCTTATCATCCACAATTGAGCGATACGCTTCATTGCAGCGTCCTAGATTTGGATTCGATTCGCGAACCTGGAGGATAAACTCCGGCGGCCAATGCACCCACGCCGAGTGTTGATCCGGGACCAATCGACGTGCCGACGTTTATCATGCTGTTAATGCCTGTGCGCACGTCGTCGCCCATGATCACGCCTAGTTTACGTCTACCGGTGTCCGCGCCCCCGAGTTTAATATGCTTCTCGTCAAAGCGCAGATTGGCGACGGTAGTGCCGGCACCGAAATTGCAGCGCATGCCGACGATGCTGTCCCCAACGTACGACAAGTGTCCGATTTTGCTCTCATCCATGATGATTGAGTTTTTCACTTCCACGGCGCTACCAATCTTGACTCGATTCCCTATGCAGGCACCTGCGCGTAAGAAGCAGTTGGGCCCGATCTCACATCCTTCGCCGATTATGACCGGCCCGGTAACGTACGCGCCGTTTCTTATGACCGAGCCATGCCCGATTCGTACAACGCCTTTTAAGGTCGCAAGAGGTTCGACGACCCCTTCGTTCGCGCTCTCGAGTGTCTGCAACAGGAGCTCATTTGCATTCAACAAGTCCCAGGGCCTTCCTATGTCGATCCATTCTTCCGCAACCTTCATGTACCCAACGCAGTAGCCTTGATCGATCAGCAATTGTATGGCGTCAGTGATCTCGTACTCCCCTCTCTCCGACTTCCGCGTCTGAGCTATGCATTCGAAGATATCAGGCTCAAAAGCGTAAATACCGAGGTTTGCCAAATCCGAAACGGGTTCATCAGGTTTTTCCGCTATTCGGACCACAGCGTCGTCAATGACGTCAAGTATGCCGTAGTTGCTCGGTTCTTTCACTCTCTTCGCCGCGATAAGAACTGCTCGGTCTGGCGCTGTCTCTGCAAGGAGCTTCAATGTGAGTGGGCTTACCAAGCTATCGCCATTGAGCGCGAGAAAGCGCTCATCTACGAGATCCCTAACCTGATTAATTGCGTTGGCTGTCCCGCATTGCTGTTCTTGTGTGACGTACTCAATCTGGGCTCCGAGTTCAACCTTATCGAAATGCGAACGAATTGCTTCCTCGTGATAACCGGTTACGATTATTATGCGCAAAATGCCTGCTTTAACACACGAGGTGACTATGCGCTCGAGTATGGGCGTGCCCAGGACTGGGAGCATGACTTTGGGGCGGTTATAAGTCAGTGGGCGCATCCGTATGCCTTCGCCTGCACCAAGTATGACCGCTAACATTATATGTGCCTCTGCACTATTGTCGACGCTTTTTCGTAAAGCCTTTTTGTCGTCGCTGCGTCTCTTGCCTCGGCAGTAATTCTTATCTTCGGTTCTGTTCCTGATTTTCTCACTAGTATCCAACCGTCTTCAAAATCAAGCCTTACACCGTCGATGGTTATTATCTCGACATATTCAAGAGAACGCAGTTCTTGGCTAATCGCCGCCATTGGATCATTTCTGCCGCTATACGCAACTGATCCTCGCAAAATCTGATACTTAGGAAACTGTGCAATCACGTCAGATATCGATTGCTGACTAGCAATCGATACGATCAGCGCCGCTGCATAGATACCGTCTGGAGTGTATGAAATGCGGGGAAAAATCCAGCTGCCGCTACTTTCGCCTCCGAAGTCTGCCCCCGCACGTTTGACTTCTTCCGCGACGTACACGTCACCTACGCGTGTTCGACGAATCGCGCAGCTGAGGACGTCATCGACCAAGCGCGAAACGTCAACGGGATAAACTGCAATCTTTCTCGCCTCGTTCACGCCGAACAGTGCCAGCATTTCATCACCGGCTATATACTTACCGCTTCGGTCCACGGCCATCATCCGATCAGCGTCCCCGTCGTGTGCTATACCGATGTCCGCGCGAAAGCTTCGCACAGCTTCAATGAGGAGGCTCAAGTTGCTTTCTATAGGCTCTGGATTTCTCGCAGGGAAAAACCCATCCGGCTGCGCGTTCAATGTGATGATGTCGCATCCCATCTGTCTAAGCACATATGGGGTGATGGTCGCCCCCGCACCTGAGCCGCAGTCGACAACTACGCGACAGTTTACCTCGGTGAAATGGCTAAGGATGTCCTTTTTATGGTCATCGATGGCGTTGTCATAAGACGTAATGTTGCCAATAGCGTCCCAGCTGGCTCGCGTACCTCTGTACGCGAGGTGCGATTTTTCTTCCGTGATCAATGACTCGATGCCTTCCTGCTGCTCGCTGTTGAATGCGGAGCCATCTGTGTTCCACAATTTGATGCCAATGTATTCAGGAGGGTTATGCGAGGCGGTAACCATAACGCCGCACTCGTAGTTGCGGGCTGCGTGAGACAGAGTCGGCGTCGAGACGAGGCCGACTCGGGCGATGTCACACCCGCAGGCAGTGAGCCCAGAGATAAGCGCACATTCAATCATCTCGCTTGCGATCCGAGGATCTCTGCCTATAACGGCGGATTTGCATCGAGATCCAACAGCTAGCCCAACACTGAGCGCCAATTCTGAGGTCAGTTCCTTGTTGGCCACTCCGCGAATTCCGGAAGATCCAAACATGTCAGGCCTCCGTTTTCTAATTGACTTACGAGTCAAATGAGTCCAAAATGACACTCAGAATGCTCTCCCCATTAAAATTAAATGTTTTGGTAAAACTATAAATCGAGAGATACGCGTTGAATACTACGTGCGTCGATTGACAGAGTATGAGGCTCATGAACGTAACTCAATGTGGGACTGGTCCAAAGTTAAAAACCCGTTCCGAGTGGCCCTAAATTACGTTGTTGTACGCATATGCGGCTTGTTGCCTTCACTGACGACCAAAAACGCGCTGTATCGTTCAATTGGGATTAAAGTCGGCAAGAACGTTTCTGTTGGTTTGGAAGTCACTTTTGACATATTTTTTCCTGAACTTATAGAAATTGGCGACAACTCCGTCATCGGATACGGATCTACCCTGCTTTGTCACGAATTCCTGATTAACAAATGGAAAAAAGGCCCGATCGAAATCGGTAAAAATGTGCTGATAGGAGCAAACTCGACTATCCTCGCGGGCGTAGTCATCGGAAACGGAGCCACAATTTCTGCCTGCTCTCTCGTTAACCGAGACATCACAAGCGACGCTCTGGCCGGCGGTGTGCCCGCTCGAGAGATCAGGAGTGAATACGCGACGTGAAACTCCGAGATATCTTGGAAAACACGCCGCTAGTAGTTGCAATAATAATTATCAATGTCGCAGGAACGTTAATCGGCTTCTACTACTACTGGGATCAGCTAGTTTCTTCACTCCCCGTCTTCTGGATATTCATCCCAGATTGCCCTCTGTACACTATGCTCGCGGCGGCAATCCTAGCCGTTTACGTAGGCACCAAGCGAAGTTCAGATCTTGTCAATTTCATTACTGCAATAGGATTAGCAAAATACGGCACGTGGACCGTATTGGTCATTTTAGCGTTCTCTGGGTTCTATTTTTCAATTGACAGTAAGTTTTACTCAGTTCTGGTTCTTTTGCACATCGCTATGGCTGCCGAGTTCATTCTGCCTGTAATGTTGATTCGACAGCCGAGACAGAGATTCATTGCCGTTGCGCTCATATGGTTTTTTGCAAACGATTACGCGGATTATTTTTTGGGCACTCACCCACCCATACCGACAAGCGATATCACGCAGATCGCCATTTTCACTTTCCTGCTCACACCGGTCTTCATAATCGTAGCATATGCTGCAGCCAGATTTTTAAATAATGGCAACACATATTGTGCTTAGCGGGGGTTGCCAAGCCAGGTCAAAGGCGCAGGGCTTAGGGCTGCGATGTGCAAGTAAGACACCCTGTCTCATAGGAGTTCGTGCGTTCAAATCGCACCCCCCGCATGAACGTTCTCCCTCCTGTATTCAGCGCTTAACGCCTCACACAAGACGTCTCTTGCAGGGCGCGGTATAAATCGGCGAGAAAAAGCGGTACGCGAGGAAGAGCTGAGACGGCATCACTCCGCTGATTTGGTGTTGACCGCTGCAAAATAAACGATCGCATTAGGACAAAAGTAAGAACAGGTCAGCGCTAGGCTCGATTCTGGTTTCGATGCCGTCTTTGAAAAGGCGGACTGTCCCCCCGCTTTCTGAGATGGTTATAGCTATTGCCTGTGTCTCGCGCGTAATTGCAAGCGCCGATATGTGCCGCCCCCCTAACCCCTCTAACTCGATCGATTTTGTGTTTACGTCTAAGTATCTGCCGGCTGATGTAATGAGACCTTTCTCGTCTACGATAAAAACGCCATCGATCTGAGCAAATTCCTTGATGGTTTCCCAATGCGAAGGATCCTTTATATCCCGCGTGTCTTCGGCGTGTCCCTTGTATGGATTGAGAATGAGCTGATGAGACCTTCTTAGCACTTCGTTCGTGTCCCCGACGATGAATGCCGTCCCCACTTTTTTACCCTCTCGGCCCTCTCTTCCTAATTCAAGAGCTAATCGCAATACCGCTTTTAGCGCCATTGGATCCACGCGTTCCGCTGTTCGGTCCATTGCTTGCACCGTTACTAGTTGTTTAACGTCACACACAACGATAGACGATAGATCCGCCAGGCATAATACGCCGATGACGTACCCTCCTTTTATGACATCCTGAACATAGGCTGCAGTGGCAATGTCCTGCACAAGCGCGAAATCATTGAATGCTGGAGCGACGATCTTAGTTTTGAGATCTTGGATCGCGCTTTCGCTCAGGACGTCGCGCAGCTCTTTAGGGACACCTTTCGTCAGCGAAGAAGCTTGAATGAACGTCGAAGGGATGTCGCTGGGCACCTCGATACACGACGCGTCTGAGATCACAAAAATATGTGCGGCATTGATTTTTTTTGCCAGCGCATTGGCAGCCTCGGTGATCGCTGTGTAAATAGTATCCATAGAGTTCAGTTGCTTCAAGCTTCTAGCTTTCCCATACGTACTGTTTTTCTTCATTTAAAAAACTACTTCCATGTTTGTCTTTACGAAAGCGTTTATCAGCTATTTGGCTATTTATATCAGGTCAACGCAACACCAAGGGATGAAGCACTTTGACGTAGATCTGCACTTGCATTCGCGTTTCAGCATCGGGACGAGTCCTAAGATGGATCTGCCGCGAATGTGTGAAACTGCTCATTTGAAAGGCGTTCACGTGCTCGGAACTGGCGATTGTCTCCACAGCGTATGGCTAGAGGAGCTAGAATCGGGCTTAGAAAAGCGTGGAGACTGTTACGAGATTGAAGGAATTGCGTACGTTATTCAAGCTGAAGTCGAAACAACGGTTAGGGGGCGTGTTCACCACCTGATACTGTTTCCGAGTTTCTCTTCCGCACACGAACTTCGCGAAGTCGTGTTGGACAACGGATATTCTCAATTAACTGGCGGCAGACCTCAGCTTAAAATCTCGCCTGAAGAACTTATCAGTTTAGTTCGTGAAGTCGGCGCACTCGCGGGGCCGTCACACGCCTTCACTCCTTGGACATCAATGTATGCCGCTTACGATGGCATTCGCGAGTGTTATGGGGACAATACCGATCTTGTCACTTTTCTAGAACTTGGACTAAGTGCCGACACCAAAATGGCTGGCAAGTTAGCAGAATTGGACTCGTGCACCTTCGTATCTTTCAGTGACGCTCATTCCGCGGCGCCTGACAAGTTAGGCAGAGAATTTACGCGATTCCGCTTACGACGCCCAAGTTTTCGAGAGATACGTCGAGCATTTCAAGGCGTCAACGGTCGTGGCGTCGTCCTCAACGTGGGTCTTGACCCGCGAGAGGGCAAGTATCACCTGACAGGATGCCGTCGCTGCAAAAAGGCTTACGACCTGGAAGACATTACTTCAAACGGAAACGTTCTAAAAACCTGTCCGGAGTGCGGCGGACCACTCAAAATAGGTGTCAAAGATAGAATACGACTCCTGGCGCTCAAGAGGTACCAGGTTCCATTAGCGCGAAGACCACCATACATACACGCTGTTCCGCTCTTAGAGATGCTGAAGGCCATGAAGCGTTCCAATCCAATGAACGTCAAGAAGGTTTACGGCGAACTGATACGGGAATTTAATAACGAAATAAACATTTTAATCGACGCGCCTCTAGGTGAGGTTCGGCAACAGCACCCACAACTTGGGCAAGTGCTTGAGCGGTTCAGAAACGACGACATCGACTTCGAGTTTGTAGGCAGAGGCGGTTGGTACGGAAAGATTAAGATCTAGTAGCTCTCAGCTTGCCTCTTTCTATTAACCAGGTTCTTTTTCTCATACGCTTCTATGACCGTTTGTGGTGTCAGACCTGCACTGATCATTGCAGACACGAGGAAGTGCAAGCAATCAATTAGTTCTTCATGAACGCTGCTCCACTTTTCGGCAGACAGCGTGTGTTGTTTCCACCACTTCCTCTCACCGGTGATGACAACGCCAAGCGTGTTGCGCGTCTCGTAAGACTCCTGTATCAGATGCCCGAGCAAGGCGACGACCCGATCTTCTTTGCCCCATGCGCTGAAAGGGGCTCGATTTTGAACTGATTCGTCAAAGCTCGCCTGCAATTCAAAGATCTTGTCTAGTCGGTCCATACAGTGAATTACACGGGACGGAGGTAATAACGCTGTCGATATATGCGCATAGAAAGCTTGATCTCGGATGAGTAGTGAGTTGAGGAAGGGGTCCACCGAATTTATGGACAAACTGCTACGCGATAGGCTAGCGCTCCTAGTTTTTGTAGCGAGTGTTGCGACAGGCCTTGTATATATCTCGTGGCCATTCAAAGACGTTATTGCCATCACGCTGTTGCTCGCTTTCATTCTACAATACCCCACAGCGTGGCTCGAAAAACGCATACACAGACGACGAAGCGCCATTCTAATCGTCATCGTTTCCATCTTCGCAGCTTTCGCTTTCGTATTGCTAGACATCGTTTACATTTTGTACAGTGAAATCGCCAGTCTATCTGTCTCTTCTGAAAACTTTAACAAGTTGCTCAACCAGAGCTTCGGAAGTCTAATCACTAACGTTAGCGCGCGAATAAGCGAGCGTCTCCAAGTTGCAAGCCTACAGGGTAGGATCTCTCAGATATTGTCGACCATTCTGCAGGACCTGTTAGCGAGTTCAATAAGTGTCATAGAACACGTTATTCTAAACATACCGCTCTACATCGTAGAACTGGTGATCGTAACTTTGCTTCTCTATTACCTCTTGCTGCGTGGCAAAGGTTTCTTCGACGAGGTGACCACACTTGTACCGGTGGAGTATCAAGCCGTCGTAAATCGGTTTCTGGAACACCTACAACTGATTTACTACTCACTCTACGTCGTCAATCTCGGATCCAGTATCGTGAGTGGCATCTTAGCGGCGGTGGGATATGCAATCATCGGTGTGCCCTATTTCATTACCTTTGCAATACTCATTGCGATTTTTGGGCTTATCCCAGTCATTGGGAGGGCAATCGTGTACGTGCCGCTCACATTGTATTACCTTCTTATCGGAGATCCGATAAGGGCCGTGGTTCTGTTGATTTTTAGCTGGGCAGTCCTTGATCAACTTACAGGCTTGTACATACTTCCACTGTGGGCCCATCGCACTGGCAGGGTGCCTCAAGCACTGACGATTCTTGCGTTCACGGCCCCCATTTTAGCACTCGGGCCGATTGGCTTCGTCATCGGGCCGGCGGCTTACGGGTTGGCCCTCGCTTTGTACAGGACGTACCGAGAGACGCAACAAGAAAAAAAGCTACCGGCGGGTTCTTAGCATGCTCTCAGCGAACTTGAGCGGTTACCCGACACGACCAGATCTCAGCTCTATACGAGAATATGTCCGAGCAGGTGGCGAAAACCCATTCACTTCTGCAGTCAAAAAAGCGGTTCAGGACCAGTTAAGAGCCGGTGTGGACATCGTTACAGACGGCCAAGCAAGGCAGGTCACTCACCTACTCGCATCCAACGTTCCGGGGATACTGATGGCTGATCACCTACGAATTCAAAACACGGTGGGGACTCCGCACAATACAACATCGGAACTGGATTTTCTTACTGCTGCGAGAGAGTGCGGCGACGTAACGCGCGTCAAAGCAGTGTTGCCGGGGCCATTCTCATTTGCAGAAAGTTGCGTACTAGATCCAAAAGCGCCGTACAGATCCAAAAACGACGCGAACTTGCTATTTGATATTGCATCTGTGCTTCGATACGAAATCGACGCGCTGAGAGAGAACCACGCAAGCTTGATCCAAATCACCGAACCCATCGAGATTGTGCGCGACCTTGACCTGTTTTTAGACCTGCTGTCGGTAATTTTCAAAAAGGTAAAGAAGCCCATTTGTCATTTCGAAGGAAACGTGAGCAAAGCCTTTCCAAAGCTGCTAGAAGCGAAAATTGCAGTTATTTCCTTTGACGTTGTTGATTTTGCCCAAAATAATGCGACGCTTAAATTTAAAGAGCTTTTTGAGGTGCACGAAAAAATCGCGTGTATCGGATGTATAGATTCGTCAAAGGAGCAATCAGAATCAATTGAAGCGCTCGAGAAGCGGGTTGGCCCGTTCATTAATGCATTTGGTCTAGAGCGTGTTTGGATTTCGCCGAGTAAAACGCTCGCTAATTTGCCTCGAATGGCCGCCTTTGACAAACTGAGGCAACTGGGAATAGCCAAACTGCGGATTGAAGCCAAAGCTAATTAATCACCCCCGCCCAGGGATGCAAGTCTGATCGCAAGAGAAATATAGCCTTTATCCCATCTAAATCTTGGAGTTGATAATGTGCTGAGCGTTAATGAAATCTCTATGGGAATCGTTGAAGAAATGTTGGATTACACGGAAGAACTGAAGGTCGAGGCGCTTGAGCTTGAAAACGGCTCCACGGTTATTGACTGCGGCGTTAATGTGGAGGGCGGCTACGAAGCTGGGGAGATGTTTACCGAAATATGCCTCGGTGGGCTCGGGTCTGTGAGGCTCACCGTGCAGACGTTGAAAGATACGCCCTTGGTGTTTATTCACGTTTTTACAGACCATCCTGCTCTTGCGACGCTTGGATCTCAGAAAGCGGGGTGGTCGATACGGAGCGATAACTATAGCGCGATGGGTTCAGGACCGGCTCGAGCTTTGTCGTGCCAGCCGAAGAAGACGTACGAACTGATAGACTACGAAGATGATTATGATTTTGGGGTAATCGCACTCGAATGTGACCGTTTGCCCGATGAGAAGGTTGCAGACGAGATCGCGGAGCAATGCAACCTTGAGCCTTCCAAATTGACACTTCTTAACGCACCGACGTCATCAATTGTCGGTACCGTTCAGGTGGCCGGTAGGGTAGTTGAAGTGGCCGTTTACAAAGCCGCTGAACTCGGGTATGACACGTTACAAATAATGAGCGCGGCCGGTTCGTGCCCGATCGCGCCCCTCACCAAGGACCCAGTTCGAGCCATGGGCATGACGAACGATGGCATAATCTACTATGGAAATGTCTTCCTAACGGTCCGCAAGCACAACGAGCTATTCGAAAAACTGCCATCGGAAACGTCTGCGTCCTACGGCAGGCCTTTCTACCAAACCTTCAAAGACGCAAACTATGACTTTTACAAGATAGACAAGTTCATGTTCGCACCTGCTCAAGTCACGATCACAGATGCACAATCAAGTAACACGCTCAAGTTTGGCCGATTGAACGAAACTGTGCTCGCAGAATCATTTGGGATATAGACTAGCGCTTCCGTCCGCATGGAAGTACTTTCAAACGCTTAGAATGGTTCCAAGGCCCTTGCTCTTGCCTTCTCTAAAAATGAATTTCTGGCCCATATACACGTGATACGGTCGATATTTGAACCGGACCCTCACTATCCCAGACTCGCCGGCCATCATGAACTCACGTTCAGGATCAAAGGTCACGCTCTCTGATATCGTTTCGATGTGAATCACCGGTTCATAACCGTGTCCGATTCTCGTCGGGTGGTGCAAGATATATACTTCACTGACAAATTCCCTTACCGCAGCTGGCTTGTTTCGCGCTATAACCATGCCTCGCTCGATGTCGTGAGGCTTAACGCCCTTGACGGCAAGCCCGACGATATCGCCGGCCGAAGCTTTTTCAACTTTACAGTGATGCATTTCAATCGATTGGATCTTAACTCGCGAGAATGCGCCGTCTTTTGCGGGGCCCAGGTAGAGCGTGTCGCCAACCGCAACCGTCCCGCTCTTGATCGTGCCGCTGGCCACGGACCCAACGCCGGTTATCTGGTAAACACGGTCGATGTAAATCTCAAAGTCCCCATTCTCAGTCACGTTCCTTTTTGGTAAGCGCCTGAAAAGCTCGTCGAAGATTTCGATACCATCAAGAGTCACAGGCGAAGTCCGTATGATCGGCACGAGCAGTCCTTGCGCGACCTTAGCGCAAATTTTCTCGACTCGATCGACCGCTTTCAACTTGTACGGCACTCGGCCGACGATCCGTAAGACGTCGTAGATCTGAGATTCGACCTCTTGTATAGCTCGCTCACTAGCTCTGTCGATCTTCGTTAATGCCACAATGGTAGGAAGTTCCATTGCGAGTAAGATTCCTAGATGTTCCCTGGTGACCTGAGTCACTCTGTCATCAGCTGAGACGACTAGAAGGCCATAATCAAGCTTTGGTCCGACGATTCCCCTTATAGTAGTTCTGAGCCACGGCTCGTGCCCTACCGTATCGACAAAAGACACGAGCTTTCCGGATTTTTGAACGACATCTGCGCGTTCTCTCTTGCTTAGTGGGTTCTTAAGTCGGATAACGCGCTCGTTGAACCCGTACACTACGTACGATAGGTCTGCCGAGAGTCCTCGCTCTATTTCGTGGGGCTTGACGTCAAGAAACAGTCTTGTTTTTCCTGACCCGTCGTCAGGAGTACCGCTTACAATCGTGCCGACTAAGGTGCTTTTGCCGTGGTCAACGTGGCCGGCGGTTCCAACAAGAATATGGTTTCTTTCTGAGTGTTTGTTTTTAATAGTTATTAATCCGATATGACCTCCCTTGACCACATATTCTTCTAACCCACACACATCCGCACCAACGTCGCGAGCGATAGCATGCAAAACATTCACAGACTCATCTAGCTGCGGCTTTGAAATACCTTTCAGATAGCCTGAATCGGTAATGCCTACAATGTACTGCGCTTTCCCATCAGCTTGCATGAGTTTATAATTCATTTGACACGCGAGAGTTTGCCGACGCTCTCCTTTAAGATGAGTTTCTCGTGTCAAGAATTCCTTAAACTCGAGCCCGATCCCTTCACCGTTGCCCGCGATGGCAGTCAATTTTTCAAAACCTAACACCATAATATTCGCGATTCAATAGGTGCTGTTATGAAAAATAGCTCTATCGACAGATCAGCTGCGGCTGACGGGAGCTGCAACATGAAACAAGCCAACGGTTAGCCACGGAGTGAAAAGGATTGCGTAGCTGGGCTTCTGCGCGTGGCCGTCCGGCGGCAGCATTCGTGCCTAGAGTCGATTAACAGACTGAGTCAAGTTACTCAGTCCCAGTCGCGTATCTCGCTATGTACAGCGGCATTCCACGAATGTTAATCAAGCTTAGTCGCGGATCCTCGATTATCTCCGACCCGAGCGGTTTAATGAACGTATCCGCACCTATTTGCTCAGATACCTCTATAATGCTTCGCTGAATTTCCATTGGCGGCCGAATGGAATAAATCAAATTAGCACCACGATACAATCTCAGATCTGGACGCGTGACATCGTCTTTGATGTAAATGGGCTTCAAGCGGCGATCGACCCTATCAATTTCAAGGATGTCCGTTGCTGTCATGTTAAACTCGGAGCGAAGCGCAATAGCGACTTCTGAATATCTGCCACTCGCGACTTCAATTAACCTTGCAGAGTAGTTGTTTCGTATAAACTCTAGGAGCGCTTCAGCGCAGCGGTCAGACATAGCCACAGCCTTTAATTATTCTTTGTTAGCATATACATGTTCCGCGTCGACGGGCCGTAGCCAGGAGTTGGTTCTTGTCCTTAATTCGTAGGTTCCGACCATCAGATTTTGAACGGGTCATAGCGATTGAAAAAGAGGCATTTGGCGAATACAACCCGATATTGTTCATGACGGCATACGAAACGTTTCCTGACGGTTTCCTTGTTGCGGAAGAAGATGGTCAGGTGGTTGGGTTCTTGACCAGTGTAGTGATGTCTCTATTTGACGTGAAAATTCTGTCATTAGCCGTAGATAAGAGGTGCCAAAACAAGGGGTTTGCCTCGATGCTGCTAAAAGCTCTCTTTCAAGTCTTGCGCACAAAAGGAATCCTAAAGCTGCTCCTAGAAGTGAGGCTGAGCAACATACGCGCTCAGCGATTGTACTTATCGCTCGGCTTCGATCTGGTCAAAATTATTGCTGCTTACTACCAAGATGGCGAAGATGCCTACCTGATGGAGAAACGACTAGTTAACCAGCTACCGTAATTTTATCATTTCGGTTCGTGCAGCAAGCTCCTGCATTCGTGCTGAAATCCTACCTGTACCAGAAAGCTCCTCGGAATCCATTACGGACGCGAGTTCATTGCCTAGCACGAAGATCGCGTGTTTATGCTCAGCCTTGCTTCTGTGTATGTGCATCGGGCCGATATGAAGCGACGCATATCGCTCGAATTCACCATTACAACACGTGTGTTCTTCAAAATAGTTTTTGACGCGAACCATTAGTGTATGGAGTTGAATAAGTTCCTCTTTATGCATGGGCCATACCTCGGTGTCGTTAGACGCTGCAAATGTTAAAATGACGTGGTATAAAGTATTTATGTAGGAATAATGATTCCTAAAAAAGTATTTAAAGCTAGCGCAATCTGAACGCTCAGAATATATAAAGAAAAAAGTGGACGCGGAGCGGATCTTACTAGCTCCGTAACTGAAAGATTATTGGATATCTTCGGCTGTGAGCACTTTGACCGAAAGCGGCCTTTTAACGACATTGCCGATTTTGACGCCTATCAGGTAATTAAGCTCCTTTTCTGCCGCAATGTCAAGAATGCGTTGAGTGATGACCCCATCGAAAACGACACTTTTGACAAGGCCATTTGATTCTTTCAGAGCGCTTACGAGGTTCCGCACTTCCACCTCTTTTAAAACTTTCCCCTCTGCGTCGAGCAAAAAAGCATTCAGCGTGCCGTTTAATGCCTCTACGTAGTTTCTTAAGCTGCTTTCAATCGCAGACGGCTCGCTGGCTTCAACGGGCGCGACGCGAGGCGCTGGCTCTGGCTTATTTCGTGTATTTTGCAAGGGCTTTTTCTTGTTCTTTTGTTCGAGCACCTGTTCGATAGGCAGTTTGTTTCTTAGCGCTTTTACAATCTCTTTTTGAGACAAATCTTCAACGCTCTTGCCTTCGGGGGCGTACGCGACGTAGTCGACGTCAGCGGTTTGCAGAAGCTCTTTGAGGATCAACTCGCCCCCTCGGTCGCCGTCCAAGAACGTGGTGACGGTCTTCTTCTTGCTTAGGTCAATCACAGCCTTAGGCACGTTCGTCCCTTCGACAGCTATGGCATTCTTGATGCCGTGCCTGAGCAAAGTCAGCACGTCAGCTCGTCCTTCAACGATTAATATTGCGTCGGAATTCTGAACGTTGGGACCCGCCGGGAGTTTTTCTTTGCCATAAAAGACAAGTTCGTCCACTCGTACGGCTTGCTTTACGGACTCAGTGAGTTCTTGGCTTTCCGGCAAGCTTTCGTCAAACTTGTTGAGCAGTATGTCCTTGGCCTGATCAACGATCTGACGTCTCTTCGACGCTCTGACGTCCTCAATCTTAGTAACAGAAATGTTAGCGATACACGGCCCCACACGATCGATGGTCCCTAACGATGCCGCTAGTATCGAGGTCTCAATTTTGTCTAGAGAGGAGGAAATGAGGACGTATCCATCAGACTTACCGCTTTTAGAGCTTATATTTACCTCAATGCGTCCTATCCTGCCCGTCTTTTGGAGCTCTCTGAGATCCAAGTCGTCTCCCAACAACCCCTCTGTCTGCCCAAATATTGCTCCTACTACGTCGGGCTTCTCGACGACGCCGTCGGTATGGATGTCAGCATAAATAACGTATTTTGTAGTATCAGAATTTTGCATTATCGTCAACTCCTTAAAACTGCAGAGTTGTTTAACAAAAGATCCAGTAACAAGCTTTTCGCTATTTCTACAGTCGCGCTTGGGAAGTTTGCAAGTTACGCTTGCAATTGTGAATGTAGGGTTAATGTGACCTTCTTCAACTGTTGTTTTGACTCGCTAATAATTAAAACTACCGATATGTTGCTACAAGCGCTACGGGTTGCCTGTCTGGGCGCTACTATCTCCTATCGCCTGGTTGATGACCCACTGAACTTCCGGGACGTTGGCGTTGTACAATAGCACCACTTTCCGACTGCTAGTCTGACCGGCAACCAGGTGCACGTCTTTCGCGGGCTTGTTGAACAAAGCCGCTAGGTATCTGACGAGCTCCTCGTTGGCTTTTCCCTTCTGCGCGGGCTCCGTGAGCTTGAAACAAATAGCGTGCCGCCACCCATCGTACTTCTCAACGCCTAAGTCTCGCGAACCTAGGGTAACCTTAACACGAATCGCAACGCCTTCTGGAACGGCCCTGAGTGCGCCTTCAAGCTGCATGAACGGGATGAAAAGACAGAAATATTGGTCTTTGCCCTGACGCACTAACTCCGGAGGTTCATCCTCTTGAAATCTTCGCTGTCCCCTTCAGTTACCCTCGTGCCAGGGCGTGATGCGACCTTTGCCATTACGGGGTTGTCTTGCTATCATCAAAGGGCGTTCGCCAAAAACTCAAACAAGGACCTATACGTAACGGGACATTTTGGCTCCATATGCACTGATAATCATCCAAACACGCACGTGATACGTTATACCAGTCCTCTTAGGAGCATTAAATTATATTATTGAAGATGCTATTTATCGTTTTCTCTGCTTCAAAAAACCGCGTCGCTCACACGCAACTGTCATGCATTTAAGCAATTACTCAAGTTTCTGAGCGAAAGCGCAGCGCATCTGCACACGCACCTGCAAAAGGACGGTTTGAGAGGGCGCTGCGCAAAAAAGAGCGATGGAGCAGAGTGAAAACGCAGCTCGATGTTTATATAGAATCACATCGATACATATATAGTGACAGCATGTTTGACCCGTACCGCCGTCCCATCAAGAGCTTGCGCATTTCGTTGACGCACAAATGCAATCTCAAGTGCATATATTGTCATGAAGAAGGAGAACTGCACAGTGCCCGCCCGCACGAGATCTCTGTGCCTGAGATAAGCAAAATCGCTCAACTCTGCTATAATGAAGGAGTCACAAAAGTCAAGTTTTCAGGCGGAGAGCCGCTGCTGCGCAGAGACATTCGCGAAGTCATCGAGGCGCTGCCTCCATTCGAAGACATTTCTATGACTACTAACGGTCAACTCCTCGCTGAGCGGATCGGCGACGTGGAAGGACTTGATAGAATAAACGTTAGCTTGGATACGCTAAACGCAGCCACCTATAAGAAACTGACCGGGGGAAAGATCGAAAACGTCCTGAGAGGAGTCGACGCAGCCCTTGAAGCAGATCTGACGCCTGTCAAGATAAACATGGTCGTGATGGACGGGATAAATGACCATGAGATCGGAGATATGATCAGGTACGTGCAAGGAAAAGAGATGGTTTTGCAACTGATCGAATTGATGGACTTTAAGAGTCGCTCGGAGCTACGCGGGTCTAATCTGCGCATCATAGAAAGCACGCTCGAAGGGCTGTCAAATAGAACGACCGCAAATCCCTTGCATAAAAGAAAGAAGTTCGCGATTAACAACGCCGAAATTGAAATTGTTCGGCCTATAGATAATACCGAGTTTTGTATGAACTGCAATAGGCTGCGAGTCACATCAGATGCAAAGCTTAAGCCTTGTCTTCTCAGAAACGATAACCTCGTGGATGTGCGAGGAATCGACAAATTGCCAGACGAACGCGCGCTGGAACTTATTATGAGCGCAGTCCAAAGGAGGGAGCCATATTACAAGCCAAGATTCCTTAGCGGAGCTTATAGTCGACGGAAAGCGGATACTTATTAACCAGTTCGTCCAAGATATTTTTGCTGGAATAATCAGCGGCGTGCTCTTGTCTATTCACGGCGTTAATGACGACTGGAAGCTCGCAGAAGTTAAGATATCGCGTGCTGATTAATTCTCTTTATGGACTTGAACTCGCTCATCGAAACACTCGAAGCCATTGCGCCACCTGAACTTGCCGAGCCGATCGATAATGGGCGAATCGGGCTTATAGCTCGCGGACGAAACGAAGCAAACTCAGTAGCTGTTGCGTTGGATCCAACAGCGAACGTCGTTCAAAAGGCAGTTCAGAAAGAGGCCGATATCCTTATCACGCATCACACGCTAATTTGGAGTCCTATCACTAAAGTTCCTTTACGTATCCAAAAACAGCTAACGCTGATTTTAGAGCATGGTTTATCGTTTTATGTTTTGCATACCAACTACGACGCAGCGCCTGGAGGGGTCAACGATGTGTTGGCGAAGCTCGTAGGATTGCAAGACATCGAACCATTTGGCATCGGAAGAATGGGTACAATCGATCCCGTCAGCACGTTAGATTTTGTTAAACACGTGGCGCAAAAACTTCGTACACACGTCCAGTTTACAGGGGAGCGCATCATTGAAAAGGTCGCCGTGATTGGCGGCAGCGGCTTTGCATCCACTGAGGAGGCAATCGCAGCGGGCGTTGACGCACTCCTTTCGGCTGAGGTGAAGCACGACGCTATTCGCTGCGCAGAAGGACATCTTTCTCTTATTGACGCCACGCACTATGCGACTGAAGCGCCCGCAATGCAAATCCTAGCGCGACGGCTAGGCGGCGAGTTCATCGACGATAAGCCGAAGCTTCGGGGCCTCATCACGACCACTAATGACTAAACATGGCCAACTCGGACACGTATAGGTAAAATGGGCGAAGCGCCTTTGTTTTCGGAAGCTTTTAAGCAACAAATCGAGCGCGAATACGGCAATCGGGGTAAGAAAGGACTTGAAATAGCGAAAGAAGGACGCGTTAAACGCTATAAAGACTTTTATGTTGTCGTGGGAGAGGCTGATGAGTACATTGTCGAAGACGCTGTCTGCACCTGCAAAGACTTCTTGTTCAATGCCTCACGAAGTATCATAAAATGCAGCCACGTGATCGCTGTCGAAATCGCGGAACAGAAAGGCTTAGTTGACTTTATCAATGCGTGGTACCAAGACGTGCGACCATTGCCATAAGAAAGCTTCTTCTTTGATTCTGAGCCCATTTTGAGCTTATGGTCTTGCTGGCTGTTGACGGCCACGAGGAACGCTAATACCCCTCGTGGACTGTTTGATAGATGGTCGCAGAGGCACTACAAGCCCGCTAAACTCACGCGGCAGCCGTATAATCGGGTATGCGTGCGATGGCTTTGAGCTCTGGACGCTTATGGTATGCGTGCGATGGCTTTGAGCTCTGGACGCTTATGGTATGCGTGCGATGGCTTTGAGCTCTGGACGCTTATGGTATGCGTGCGATGGCTTTGAGCTCTGGACGCTTGGTATGCGTGCAGATTACTTCATAGATCATTGATTGCCTCCACGCATCTTGACCGTTCAGATTCTGTTTTGATTCATCTGATGAAGTGAGATTTTGCGATGGTACGAGGCCTGCAAAAGGGATCCTGCCGTCAATCAGCGGAGCTTAAAATTGATTAACGGCTCAAATCATGCGGGTGTAATCTTTCCTAGATTCTAATCGTTATTCTTTTTCAACCTGAAGATCAGAAGCGAATACTTATTTAAACAAAGTGTGATGTTTACCCAATACAAGCCAGCGGTATTCAGCGTGAAAGCAAACATTAACCAATTTTTGCGTCACAAGAAAGCGATTGCTGCAATATGGATCTTGCTGATTCTATTTCCAAACCCGTTAGTGCTGCCAACGGACGTGTACCGCTTCTTTGAGATGCCAACCACACCTACGGCCGACGTGCAACAAGTTGCAGCAACGCTGCCAGCAAATGGGAGCGCAATCGAGCAACATGTCGACGCTCACGTTCACTACGCTTATGATTTTCAAGCGTATGGAGTCGTTTGGTACCTTCCCACACCGAGCGACGTGCTCAAATCGCAACAGGGCGACTGCAAGTCAAGAGCGATCCTCACCGCAAGTTTGCTGCAAGCGAAGGGCATTCCGTACACGATGGAGGTTTCTCCTGTCCACTTCTGGGTCAACTATAGCGGCAGGCTGCAAACCAACTTCAGTGAAAACTACGAAACTACGCAGGTTGCCTTGGTTAACAACGGCCAATTTCAGCTGCCAACCAAAACAAACGCGCTCCTCTATCTAAATACCTATAAAGGCATCGTGTGGACTTCAATGCCGTTAATGAGAAAAATCATGTTGATAGGTGGTTTGGCCATCATCTTGCAATTCGGCCATCTTGAGGGGCAAAAGAAACGCCTGCAGGCGTATCTCAAAGCGCTGTGGTCTAGACTCCTAGTGAAGGTTACTTGAAGTGCGGTGTCACATAATGCCGCTCGAACAGCTGATTGACAGCGTCCAATGAGCGCGGTGATGCGCAAATACTATAACGGGAGCTTCTCTTCGAACCAGCGTCGTTCCGCCGGGTAGTGATCAGCTCTTTTTGATGATGGATGTCGCTGCTAGACATTTAAGTCAGGTAAGGACCATACCGCAAGTGCACAAGCGACTGGGGCTGGCGTGAAACATATGTTAGGCTACGGCACGGACCACTGGGAACATCAGCGCGCAGAAAACAGAGACAATTACAGCTCCTCATCGACAATCGAACTCGCCACAGCGGCACGGACACTAGATCGATTAATGGAGAAAGCGCGACGTTTCTATCAATCGGGCGATTATGAAGAGGTCATTCTAAACGCTCGCCAGATTAAAGAATTGTATCAGCTCTGCATTCAAGACGAATATAGGAGTCGAGGAGGTTTTGCTTTCAACCCAGGGTTGCGAGCTCAGATAGACAGAAACGCAGACTCGCTAGATTACTGGTGGGAATCAGGTATCGTCGCTTTTCATAAGATTAAGATTAGCCCCGAAATCGCAAAAATTGCCTTGACGGTATCAGAGCAGATGCGTAATTACGTCGCGGCTTACGTCGACCATCGCACTGGGGATGTAACATATTCCAAACAAGCGACTCGCGACCGTACACCATATGACACCACCTATGGCACCAAGCGGATTAGCGCCCCCTTTCCAACCTATCCCATCACCAAAGCCGGATTGGATATAGGCGATGAGGAGCTCCTGTATTTGGCCCGTCCGAGTATTTTGGGTTGCACGTTAAAACAAAAGGGACTTGTGTTGTTACTAGTGGCCCTCTTTTTAGGGTCTTTTTTTGTCCAGCGTCTCATAGACGTAAGCTTAATCGCAACCGCGCTTAGGGGGGCCGCAGTGCTGCTTTTTCTCTTTGTCGCCGCTCGAATCGTCCTCACAGTCTACTCTGAAAGATACTGCATCACTTCGCGCGATATATCCATTGAAAAAGGCCTTTTTTTGCAGAAGAAGAAAGTTACTATACCGCTCAATCGAGTTGCGATGCTCACAAAGCAACAGAGCCTCTCAGAAAGGCTGTTGAGAATAGGAGATGTTATTATTGAGACCTTTAGTGGTCACACTCTGGTATTTAAGGAGATCTATGATCCAGAAGAGGTGGCCACTCTACTCGCTGAGTTGCGTGGGCGTAGCCCCGTCCGTCAAGAGTGATCGAACCACGATGCCGCCCTTCAGCTCGCGCAAGTTCGCGAGTCGATACCCGACCGACTTAAATCCTATCTGGGCTGTTCTCTGAAATAGAGATTGCCGCAAGCGACGTGCTTCTTTTAGCCTCTTGTAGCTCCTTGTCTCGCTTTTCGATTTCGCAGCTGAGCATCGCCCGACGGCGAAAATAGTGGCTGGACACCCATTTGTGACACACACCTGTAACAAACATCTATACTGAAGGAGCGAAGGGTTTACAGTCAAAAAGCACACTTAGTGTAGTCTTCATTACCTGTGGCATCATCGCCGTTATTAACATGAAATGAGGTGAATCAAAAATGAGACGACTAATTATAACAATAGTTTTGGTAATAGTGATGGTCGCTTCGTTGTCAATCGCAGGTTGCACGTCATCAACGAGTAGCAATAAGGCGGCAGGCAGCACCACATCGCAAGCAGCATCAACGACAGCAACTATTACGACTTCTGCTTCAGCGTCCGCATCAGCAACCGCTACACCTACACCTTCAGCTACACCAGCACCTACATCCACGCCGACAGTCTTGCCAACACCTACACCAACACTTATGCCGACCGCACTTTACATTAATGGCCTGACGACGATGAAGATGGGGCAGGGCACGTATTGGGCGGTCTACATCAACGGGCAGCTACCGACCGCAGAGCAGGCGGCGCAAATAACGTGGAATAGCAACGGAGTGCCGGGAATGGAGAGGACAGAAGGTGCAGTTGTGCTTGGTCCGCAAAGTCCGCTTGGCGCGTGGGTTATAGACGCTAACGGTGCTGCGAATACGGCTGTGGGAACGCATACGTTAGTAGCGACGTATCACGGTGTGAGCGCGTCGTTTACCTTTACGCGGCTTCCGCCCTGATCGTTAAAGTGCAGATGAGAATGAGGTTAAAAGAGGGAGCTAAGAATGAACAACGTTCCCCGCTTGTCGCCCGATACGTCAATCGCCGAGGGGGTCCACGTGTTAGATTATTGGCAGTGGGCACATTCAGACTTATTATCAAACCTAGAACGGGCAATCGTCGCAGAATATCTCGTAGGGCAGGCGCTTGGAGTGACTAATCTTCTTTCCAAACTCATTTTTCGGCCTGCTTTTCATACTCAACGATCGTCTGCATTATTTTCAGCTAGACGGCCTCACTGCCGCTTGCAAATGACGCAGCGGTACCTGTTGAGTCACGCCCGTCGTTAGCGCTTTGGACCGCGCATTTCTTGCGGAACTCTTTGATCTCTTTGACGAGATCCCCACACGTCGTCATTCCCTTCTCGCTCCAGTCTATGTTTCATGTAACGTCAAAAATTCTTGTCGCTAAGTTGTTCATGTTTTTAAATTTAATTTCGTCTTTTGCATAGAGCTTGTTCACTTTAAAAAAAAGCGATAATTCCTTTAACAAAGAAGCCTTCACATTTTGCACATACTACTTCAATCACCGATGCCAATGTCCCATTGACGGCTTTACTTATGCTAATGCGTAGGTGATTTTTTCTTCGAATGCGTCCTTAAGTGCTTCCCTACATAATCGATCAAACCATATGTGCGCGGCTTTCCAGTGTTTTTCAAATTCGTGGACGCGATCTCCTCCTCTACTAGATATCCGTCCGCAGCGTTCATGGGTGATCTTTCACTGACCAGCCTTATGGATACACCGGTGCTTCAACGATGTCCTTTATCAGGCGCATCGTTTTCTCACTGTCTAACTTACCAGACTCAAACTCTTCAATAAGCAGGCTGATGTTCAATAGTTTTTCCATGCATTTATTGAAGTTATCTGACTTCTCTTCAAATGCTTCGGTTATTTTATCTGTCATTTTATAGCCTCTAAACGCTACGCTACCATTTCCCGTAGGTCACCATCTGACATTGCATATACACGCAATGTTCACACAATCCTTTTTCATAGCAAGGTGTGTGTTGATCCCAGAAGTCTCGTACTGTTCCTGTAAAAGCGCATTGACAGTCCATATAAGGAATCCAGCCATGCTTTTTCTTGCTCTTCGACCTGCCCATGGACAACTTAGAGAGCTCTCTCGAATATTTGGACATTGAACTGACTAGAAATAACGTTTGCTATTGCGTTTGCGCTTAAGTCAAAAGAACATCTTGTACAGACCCTCACTTCTCGAAAGTTATCCCGCTTAGGCAGATAGCTTCTGAAGCCAGCTAGTGACATAGCGCTCCTCACTCATTTCTTCTTTTTTAATTCGACAGCGCACAGCAGCTGGGCGTTTTCTGCCCAGAAAGCCCACTAAGCCCCTATTTTCCCAACTCCGGCAATTACCTAAGATGAATATCCACATATGCGCCCAAAAGCGTTTGAGTTTCCGCTGGTTTATCACAAAAAGGCTGAGGTCAACATCCTTCCAATATTGTGTGTGCGCAGCGCAGACGTTTTCGAGCAAAGCACCTACCAGCATCCGAGCGAACCTAACCCTTTTATGAGCCGATCTTGGTGCCTAGCCAAACTGTCTGAAAATGTGAACCCAGAGATTGATCGCCATCGGCACCATCGTCACTACGATAACCAAGATGACAAGTAATGGCGTTATTTGTGCTTCTCCCCTCCAGATCCTGTAAAAAAAATAGCCCTGTGACGGCGACAATGATAGTAGCGATAATAAGAGCTCTCGCAAAGAGGTTGATCACCGGTTTCCTCCTTTTGTTTCAGTTTGATATTTGTTCAAAAACAGTTAGCGACATATTAGCTACCTATCTTGGTATTTTGCCAATACGTTATATATACGTCATAAACGTCTTCAGGAAGCAGATGCCTGTAAAATCGAGCTTGTAGCGCACAACCGTCAAGGGGATGGCGCATCGGCTGTTAAAAGATAGTAAGCATAAAAGCATTTTTGTTAGAGAGAATGGATAACACACAGTAAGTGTCCATGGCCGAAAAAACTAGATGGTGCTATTTGTGCGACAGATACGTCGTGCCTAAGAAGAGCTTCAACTCAATCGGATGGATCGGTTTTCTTGCAGCGCTTTGGCTCCTTGCCGCAAGCGCATCTATCCAAACGCTTTCCCAATATACCACTAACGCTATCGCAGCAGGTCTTGAAACGATAATGGCCAACATCGTTCAAAATGTGTTTCTTCTGCTGGCAGCGCCACTCTTGTTAGTAAGCATACTATATTGCGTGCATTATGCGGTCCAACAGCCACGCTGTCCTATCTGCAATGCAAAAATCCCTCGGATGGAAAGCACTCCGGAAGGGTCGTAAGAGAGTGTCGAATCCGAGTATCCTGACAGCTGAGAGCTCTCAACAAACTAGAGTGAGAGCAAAGACCAAGTTCAGTCAGATTACTAAGTCGACGTCTCTCCAATATTTCATGTAAACATCATACACGTGCTCACTCAACCGATGTCGATAGTGGCTCCAGGAAACGCCTGAATCCCTGTGTCAAGATAGATGCTCGGTTAGATTCGTGCTTCTGACTGACGTCGCTGTACTGTTCAAAGAACTTCCGACGCTTTCACTTCATTCCTGTGCTTAAGTCCGCATTAGGTCTCGCTTTTTTGCTGACCGGCATTCTTACACGCGACTTGAGGTTGTTACGAAGGTAGCGTGTTTTAATTGATTGTAGCTCCTAGTTCACTGTTTCTTTTTCAATTTTGCATCAGCTGAGTGCTGCCTTTCGCTATCAGTTTTATTAATATTCTATATCAACATTGATAATTTTAGACAATATTTAAATATCTTAACAATTCTATACTTAAGTTTTGACGTACGCGAATCGTGTCTTCTGACAGGTTCGTATGCGCTTAATAAGCGGCGGCATCGAGCGCCACCGCCAATACGAAAGGAGGTGAACCAAAAATGAAAACAAGACTAGTAGCACTCACTGCGCTGATTGTAGCCGTCATTATGCTTACTACTTCGGTAGGTGTAATGGCGGTGCCGGTAACTCCGGGGCCTATACAGCCAGGACCTGTGAATCCAAACCCAGGTTTTGTCGTGCTTCCGGTTCAAACATCCGTTCGCGGAAACTGGTTCTTTAACGTGGATACGGCTAAGTACTGGGGTAGATATTACCCTGTAATATACCGTGGCAAACCAGAGAACTTGTGGGGATTTAGCGTCTACGCGAACGGGCGTATGCTGCGCCAATTACCGAGAGGTTCGACCATTACGGTTACGATAGATGGTAAGCAAGTAGGAACAGTGATGTACCTTCCACCAGGCGCGAGCGAATCAGTAGCATTTACCATGACAGCACGGCAAACAAGAGACCTCAGCCCAGGATTGCACACAATCGAAGTCACGTTCAAGCCAGGGCCAAGCTGGATGCAACCCGTCGGACAAAGAGTGAATTACTCACCGTCACAGTTAGAGACAAAAATCTTGGTTAAATGAACGTAGAACTGCAAAATGAATTCAACGCCGCTACTTTGGCCACGCTAAGAATGACGTGGGTACTAGCGGTATTTCTTTTTTTAGACTAATTTATGTCTATCATTTAGCTCAGGCACGTTCTGCTGTACAAAAAAAGAAAAAAGGAGCGCTAGCCCGAGCGGTTAAGCTCTCGTCTCCGCAGTACTTCATATAGATGTCATAAACCGAATCAGGAAGCGGACGCTGATAGAACCGCTAATCGACTCCGGAAACGCCATATGTCGGGAGTGAGCTTAGTGGTTCTCGTTTCCTATATGCGAAACCTCCCCAAAAAATCGTCCGTGAACCCATATGGGTTAGGCCGCGTCTAAGTTTTCTTCACCTAGTGCGGTTTCACGGAATAATCGATTGGAGAGAGCGTAGGATAAGGCTCGAGTTACCATTCGCAATTCCCGGAAGTAGGCTACCCTGCCAGGAATTCTACCGTCCATATGTGCAGCAGAGGTACCCGGACGGGGTGAAA